>RCNG010000675.1_pt1 | contig 16016 bp, 12 predicted proteins | sample 2041371 | NCBI WGS metagenome assembly RCNG01 (sample SAMN09708227, study PRJNA481090) | Marine sediment metagenome, whole genome shotgun sequencing project. | biome: marine sediment; feature: ocean; material: sediment; isolation source: Sewage treatment plant 1 marine sediment (STP1) ... | reverse complement strand
CTCAAGATCGGCTACTCCTGGTTGTGGTGATTCAGCACCGAACCAAAAATACGCATTTCCCACACAGAACCGCAAAGAGCGCTAAGAACGCCAAGACATCGCAAAAATCATTTGCGTACGCCATGCGATGAACGGAAATAGATTTCTTTGCGAACTTTGCGTCCTTTGCGGTTCAAAAATGGACGGATGGGGGAGTCTGACTACCTCTACGGGCGTTCCGGAGTGCGGATCCGGAGGCAGACAAAGAAGCCGACGAAGGCAATTGAGCCGGCGAGGATGAACACCCACTGGAAACCGTACGCCTCCCAGATGTATCCCGAGAGGATTGGGAGAGTCATGGCCACGGCGTGATCGATTGTGATGCCCATCGAAATCGTCGGGGTGATATCGGCCGGGTCGTCGGCGATTTTCTTGAGGTAGGTCGTGCGCGCGACCCGAAGGGCAAAGAGGATGATGTCCAGAATGTAAGCCCCATAGAGTGCGAGAAGAACACCGTCTCCCGAAAAAACCTCACCGGCAAAGGCGTAGGTCAGGCAGATGCCCAGCAGCAGAAGCTCGTCGGCGGCCAGCACTGTGCGTTCACCGAGCCAATCGATGACCTCGCCGAGTAGAGGTCGTAGAACGACTCCGAGGGTGGCGGCGATGAAATAGAGGAGAGCTATGGTGCTCACCGAGACCCCGTGGATTTCGATCAGGACCCAGGCACCGAAGGCGAGAAAAATCTGTTTGCGAATGCCAAAGAGGGCGGAAATCACGTAGAAAAGGCGGTATTTCTTTTTGAAGACCAATCTTCTGGAGGGAGTATCGCCGCGGCCGACATTGAGCCCCGCATACAGCACACCGGCGATCAGAGCGCAGCCGGCAGCGATCGCGTAGAAGAGGGAAAACCGATCTCCGAGGGTGCGCGCGAGGGCAAAAATGACCCCGACGCCGAAGATCGTACCGAGGTTGCGGGCGCCGCCGAACTGACCGAGCCGCCGCCCCTCTTTGCCGCCTTTGGCGAGCTTGAGCCCGATCGGTCCCTCGACGGCAAAGATGATGTGGTCGCCGAGAGACCAGATGATGATGAATATGACGAGGGCTGAGTGGGTCGGGGCAAGGTAGCCGAGACCAACCGCCCCGATGGCGGTGAGCAGCATTGCCACCGCCGCCATCTGAGTCTCGCGGAAGACGGTGAGCATCATCCCTGCAACAAACATGATCAAAAAGCCGGGGAGCTCCCTCGGGAGCTCCAGCCATCCGCGCGCCTCGGCACCGAGATGATGAACCTCGGCAAGATAATTGTTGAGGGTAGCGGTGAAGATGCCAGAGGCAGCTCCAAAGAAGAGGGTAGCGAGGAGCGCACGTTTGAGGTCTTTGGAAGCCATTCTCCTCCTCGGAACAGGACTGAGCCGAACCGCGGGACATCATACGCGTATACTGAGCGGTGTCGAGAAATTACTGATGTCCCTTTCGAAACCCTTCTGTAGTGTAGCGATCGCGGCCACCGGGCTAGTTTTCTGGCTCGGCGCTGGCGCGGTTCTGGCTCAAGTAGAGGAAAATCAAGAACCGCAACGTGTTCTCTTTATCGCCGAGAACGACGCCGGGAAGGTGTGGGCCAACGTCACCTTGACCCTCCAGCGAACGAACGAGGCCTATCTGCCGATGGTTGTGGCTGTTGAGAATATGTCGAAGAAATCGATCGCCATCAAACGCGAGAGCTTCTGGTTGTCGGACCTCGACGACATCCTCTATGTCATGCCCTCCGTCAAAGAAGTCCGGAAGTACTACGACAAGATTGTGATGGACTACCGGATGGTTTCGTATGCGGGTATTCCGTGGGAAAACTGGCGATGGACCAGGAGGCTCGAATCGGCGAATTTCTTTCCCGATCTTCGGTCCACCAGGGGCAACACCGTGCGAGATCACGTGACCCTACGCCACCGGTACGCAATGGTGAATCTCCTCTATTTCGAGCGGCCGCGGAACCTCCAGCGGGGAAGGCCGTTTTTTCTTAACGTTCACCCCAAGGGTTGGGAAGTCCCGATCCGAATTCGAATCCTGATTTCGTAAATTCAACGGGACATGTCAGCGGCTAGCAGACTTTGAGGGCATGTGATAGATTTCACGTGCTCGGCGTTTCTCGCCGGAGCCTCTTTTTTCGGAGTACCAATGGCGAAGTTGAAACCCTTCAAGGCATGGCGTCCGCGACCCGATGTCTGCGCCGAGGTCGCGAGCCCGCCGTACGATGTTCTTTCGAGCGCAGAGGCACGTGAGATGGTCGCAGAGAACCCCTTGTCATTCCTTCATGTCGTCAAACCGGAAATCGATCTCGAGCCCGGCACCGATGTCTACGCGCCGGAAGTCTACGCAACCGGAGCGGCGAACCTCAGGCGGCTGGTCGATGACGGAACCTTGATTCGCGAGGAGAGGGCGGCACTGTACCTGTATCGACAACGCATGGGCGATCACGTCCAGACCGGTCTCGTGGCCGGCGCCAGTGTCGACGAGTACGAGGCAGACCTGATCAAAAAACACGAGCACACGCGGCCCGTCAAAGAAGACGACCGTACCCGCCATATTGACGCACTCGACGCGAATACTGGCCCGGTCTTCTTGACCTACAAGGCGCGCCCGGAAATCGACGCGCTGGTGGAACAGATTACCGCCGCCGATCCGACCTATGATTTCGTGGCCCCTGATGGAATCCAGCATGTTCTGTGGGTGGTGGACAGTGATCGCGACCGCGATGCTTTGGTAGCGGCCTTCGCCGAAGTTCCGGAGCTCTACGTGGCGGACGGGCACCATCGCTCGGCCGCGGGCACCAGGATCCGGGCGCTGCGACGTGATTCCAACCCCGAGCACACCGGGGACGAATCCTACAACTTCTTTCTGTCGGTGATCTTTCCCGACAACCAGATGATGATTCTCGATTACAACCGCGTGGTGCGCGATCTCAACGGACTCGATCCGGACGGCTTCATGGAGGCGCTCGGAGAGCGCTTCGAATTCGAATCGACCGAGGACGGCCGTCCAGCTCGAAGGCGCTGCTTCGGGATGTATCTTGGCGGGCAGTGGTACAGACTGACGGCCAAGGACGGGAGCTTCCCGGCAGAAGATCCGGTCGCAAGCCTTGATGTTGCGATCCTTCAGGACAATTTGTTGGCGCCGGTGCTTGCGGTTGGCGATCCACGTTCGGACGAACGAATAGATTTCGTTGGTGGCATTCGCGGGCTAACCGAGCTCGAGCGCAAGGTCGACTCGGGTGAATGGGCAGTTGCCTTTGCGCTCCACCCAACCTCTATCGACCAGCTCTTCGATGTGGCCGATGCGGGGCTGGTGATGCCCCCCAAGTCCACGTGGTTCGAACCCAAGCTTCGCTCCGGTCTCATTGTCAGACCGCTCAGCGACTGAGGAGAACGGGAGGAAGCGATGAAGATCCTTATTTCCGACGCGTTCGATCCCGCTCTTCCTGCCAAGCTCGAAGTCTTCGGCGAGGTCACCGATGACAAGGATCGCCTGGCCGAGGTGGATGCGGTCCTTGTGCGGTCGAAGACGAAGTGCACTCGGGAATACATCGATCAGGCCAAGAATCTGCGGCTGATTATCCGTGGAGGTGTCGGCCTCGACAACATCGACGTCGAGTACGCCCGTTCAAAGGGAATTCAGGTCTTTAATACCGCCGAGGCATCCGCCGTGGCGGTGGCCGAACTCGCGGTGGCGCTGATGATCGCGGTGCCAACCCGCATGGTGGAAGGTCACATCGGGATGACCAACCGCGAGTGGCGCAAAAAATCGCTCAACCGCACCGAGCTCATGGGCAAGACCCTCGGGTTGGTCGGCGCAGGCAATATCGGCACCGAACTTGCCCGCCGGGCTATCGCCTTCGGGATGCGGGTCATCGCCTACGATCCGCTGCTCAAAAACCATGAGTGTGTCGACCTGGTAAGTCTCGAAGAGCTGTTTGCGGAGGCGGATTACATCTCGCTGCATGTTCCGCTCACGGATTCCACGCGAGAGATGTTCAACGCCGAGACTATTGCTCAGCTCAAGGATGGCGTTGTGATCGTCAATACTGCCCGTGGAAAATGTGTATCTGAGAAAGACATCGTGGCGGCGCTCGAGTCGGGAAAGGTGAGGGCGTATGCCACCGACGTGTGGTACTCCGACCCACCCGACGACTCGTGCCCGCTTTATGACGCACCCAACGTCATCATGACCCCGCACCTCGGTGCCTCGAGCGGGGAGAACATGTTGCGGATCGGCGATGTGGTTGTCAGAATTCTCGAAGACTTCGCGCAACAGACCGCCTAGGAGGAAGCCATGACCAGCACCTGGAATTTCTACGCCGGACCTGCGACCCTGCCACCCCCCGCACTCGAGCGCGCCAGAGTGGAAATCCCCAATTGGGAAAATACCGGAATGTCGGTGATGGAAACCTCTCACCGATCACCGGAATATGATGCCGTTCACGAAGAGGCGATCAGCCTCATGACCGAGCTTCTCGGTTTGGACGACGATCATCAGGTGCTCTTCCTCCAGGGGGGAGCCTCGATGCAGTTCGCGATGCTACCGATGAATTTTATTCCCAACGGAGGATCGGCGGATTTCGTCAATACCGGAACCTGGTCTCAGAAAGCGATCAAGGAAGCGAACATCATCGCCACGGGTCGGGTCGCCGGGTCGAGTGAGGGTGACGGGTTCACGCGGATACCGAAGCAGGCTGAGCTGGACCTCGACCCCGCGGCGGCTTACGTCCACATCACGAGCAATAACACGATCAAGGGCACCCAATTCCGTGATTTTCCGGAAACTGGCGGGGTCCCTCTGGTTGCAGACATGTCATCGGACATTTTGTGGCGGCCCTTCGATGCCAACCGGTTTCACCTCATCTACGCCGGTGCACAGAAAAACATCGGCCCGTCCGGTGTCACCATAGTCATCCTCAGGAAGTCGTGGCTCGAGCAGGCAAACGAGAATCTGCCGACAATGCTGTCCTACGCCACGTATTCTGCAAAGAACTCCCTTTACAACACCCCTCCGACCTTTGCCATATACATGGTGCGAAATGTCCTGGATTGGGTGAAGAATCAGGGTGGTCTAACCGCCGTCGAAAAGACCAACCGTGCCAAGGGCGATCTTCTGTACGGCGTAATGGCCGATAACCCGGGCTTCTACAACTGTCCGGTGGATGAGGACAGCCGCTCCTACATGAACGTCGTCTTTCGCTTGCCCTCGGAAGATCTCGAGGCCAAGTTCGTTGCTGAAGGCAAGGCAGCGGGAATGGTCGGGCTCAAGGGCCACCGCTCCGTGGGCGGCTGCCGAGCCTCGATTTACAACGCCATGCCACTCGAGGGCGTTCAGGTTCTGGCCGCATTCATGGAGGAGTTCGCCAAGAACAACGGCTGATGAAGCGTCGGAGTTTTGGCTTGCTCGCAAAGCAAATTTTCGTTAGCTGACTTCAATCATTTGCCCTTCGCGGGGTGCTCGATGCTCGATGCAACAAAAGGGTCGATCCGCTCGGTCGATTGTCAAGGGTTGGGTGGGCGGCAGTCCGAAAGCCAAAATTCGAAATCTCAGACCTGGCGGGCGAATCGAGTATCCAGCATCTCGAATCGAGTATCAGGTGTTGGGTAGGTGTGCGTTACCATGACAGCGTGAAACGACTTATCATCGCTGACTCCCATGTTGGCCAGGGAATGGACGATGCGGGCGCTATGTCATCCCTCGTGCGTCGGGCCGCAGCCTCTGGAGTCGAAGAGGTGATATACCTCGGCGATTCATTTCAGTACCTCATCGGCATGTCGAAGTTCTGGACCACCGCTCTCCGCGAGGTCATCGAATCGTGGCGCGAGGTGCGCCGACGGGGTGTCCGAGTCGTGCTTATTGAAGGCAACAGGGACTTTTTCCTCGACGAGCCCGAGTTGGTGGCAGAGGTCGATTGGTGTGGCCGCATCTTCGAGTTCGATGCCAGCGATCGGCGATATCGGGTCGACCATGGTGACCTCGTGAACCGGCGTGACTTCCAGTACCGATTCTGGTCCAGGGTCTCCAAGTCGGCGATAGCGCGCATCTGGGCGCGGCTTCTGCCGCAGTCTCTGGCGGTTGCAATCGTTCGCCACATGGAGGCCCACCTCGCCACGACCAACCGCAAGTTCCGCTACACCAAACCGATCGAGGATCTCCGACGCAGCGCCTCCTCGGCGTGGGCGGACGGAATCGACGTGCTCTTCTGGGGGCACTTCCACACCCACTGGGAATGCCGAGATGGTGATCGCCTGGCGATGATCATTCCGGCCTGGCTCGAGACTCGAACCTCAGTACTCGTGCATCCGGACGGTGCTTGGCATACCGTCGACGCAAACCTCGAAAGGTGTCGTATTCCAGGCGTGAGTGAATGATGGGAAGCCTGACGCTACCGACCCACCGAGGAGGTCTGCGGGGAACCGTCACTCTGCCGACATCAAAGAGCCTTACCAACCGGGCTCTTATTGCGTCCGCAGTGGCTGAAGGCGGCACGATCGTGGCGCCTCTTGATTGCGTGGATACGAGGGTTCTCGCGGCAGCCCTCGGAGCCGCCGGGTGGCCGGTGGAGTGGAGGACCGAAATCCAGATCGGAGAGAGGATTGTTCCCGAGCATCCGGCACGTCTCGATCTCGTGGATTCGGGCACCGGTTCGCGTTTGATCCTCGCGTTGCTCGCTGCATGTCCAGGGGAATTCGCCATCGACGGCAGCGCACGATTGCGGGAACGCCCAATGGCCCCGCTCGTCGAGTCGCTGTCCCACCTCGGTGCCGATCTGAGCTCGCGTGGTGGTTTCCTTCCGGTCGAGATCAATGGTCAGACGCTCCAAGGTGGCGCTGTCGAGGTGCAACCCGGGATTTCCTCCCAATTCGTTTCGGCCCTCGTCATGGCTGGCCCGCTGATGGTTCAGGGCCTCGACCTCGAGGTATCGGGCTCCTTGCCGTCGGCGCCCTACCTGGACCTCACTGTCGACGTTATGCGTGCTTTTGGGTCTGGTCTCGAGGTGAGCGATGATAGGCGGCACTGGAAGGTACCTCCGAAGGCACTTGAACCAACCCGATACAAAGTTGAGGGCGACTGGTCCGCTGCAGCATTCGTGCTCGCAGCGGTCGCGGTGGCCGGAGGAGAAGTCGAGATCAGTCCTCTTGATCCGGCGAGCCGCCAGGGTGATCGAGCGGTGCTGCGGATCCTCGTTGACGCCGGCCTCGACGTGGATTGGCTGGGCGATCGCGTGATCGTGCGGGGACCAGTAACTGCTCCAATTCTCGCGGATCTGCGGCACACTCCGGATCTTTTTCCAGCCCTCGCAGTTGTGGCGGCGTGCGCACCAGCAGGTTCACGACTGTCCGGCCTCAAACACCTGAAGCACAAGGAAAGCGACCGTTTGACGGTGATGGTGGAAAACCTCGAGCGGCTGGGCGCAAGGCTAAAGGTCGACGGAACCGAATTCGAAGTTGCAGATAACCTCGGTTTCCGACCGGGGTCGATTCCTGGTGTGACCGCCGCTGGGGATCACCGAATCGCGATGGCGATGGCGGTGGCTGCGCTCATTTCGGGCCCGTTCGAGCTCGACGATCCGCACTGCGTCTCGAAGTCATTCCCAACGTTCTGGGCAGTGTGGGGACGGTTGCTGGCGGGACCGGGGGACGAGGAGCCCTTTACGTGAGGATCCCCATGCCGGCCGCTCTGCTGGTCGAGCATCCAGCGGTGCCGGTGCCGACGGTCGACGGGCGAGCCACAGAATCGCTACCCGCGGGAGACGCGGTCTCCGCCTCGTCCCTTTCCCGGAGGGAACGATTCAGCGCTGCCCTGCAACTTACGGCTGCGGCCTCACTCTTGGCTGAGTTTGATCTCTGGCCAGGCCGGGCCGCCATCAGGGACGCACATTTTTTGCGGACGCCATCTGGTTTGTGGGCCTCTCTCTCACGTTTTCCGGTGCCGATGTCACGCGTTTACTCTCGGCTCGGCGGAGGTGAAGGAGCAGCCGCTACGACCCGCGCGGCTGTTCTCAAGGCCATTTCGGCGGCGGTCGGGCTGGCGCCTGCGTCGATCGACCACCTCAAAGGTGAACCGGGATTCTTTCTCGAGGCTGCAATCGCCCGCCAGCTGCGGGAACTCAAACAACCCCTCGACGCGTGTACCGCCCGCGCCCTATGGGCCTTCCGGTGGGATGGGCTCCCGCTGCCGGAACAGGGTGCCACAAACTACTGGAGAGTCCCTATACCGCGACTTGCACGTCGTCTGGGCGGATCGTTGTGGGCCAACATTCGGCGCGGCCGGAGGAACGCCTGGCTGTGGGCGGTGGGTACGAGAGACAAGGAGGTCCCACCAATACCCGCGATTGGCGGGGAAGGAACGCTCATTCTGGTTGGTGAGGTCTCCAATGATGAGCTCGCTGCGGTTTCCCGGTGGGCTCAGCGCGACGGGTGCAGCTCCGTGGTCATCGGCCGGTTTCCGACGGGGTGGCATCCACCTCGCCCTCCTGGGTTCGATGCGCAGAACCTGTTCCGCCATCTGGCGGTCACCGGAATGCCGCTCGAGGATGCACGAAGGGTGGTCGAGCAAAGGGAGGGCCGTATCGATCCTCTCGAACCGACCGACAGGCGAGCCCTCACAGAATCCGGAGGCAGGGTTTTTTCGCGCCGTTCCAGTCGAAATCGTGTACTCGGTCGCAACGCCGAGCCAGACGAGTTGCGGCAGACCCTGGCGCTCTCGCCGGAAGGTCTGCCACCGGGCTTTGTGGCCCTCCACACCAGGCTTTCGAACCGTGTCATTGAGGAACGTCGACGGGAACAGGAAATCGTCGATTCCGGGGACAGATGGCGATTGGCAGAAGTCGTCCCACTCGAACCCAACCCCCTGCATCTGGCAGTCGCGGACCTCTATGACGTGGACGATCCCAGGCGCCTATTGCACAGCGCACTTGGAAGCGGCGAAACAGTAGAACTCGAGGTCTGGGCGAGAGAACATCTCGACAAACTCGACGGGTTCTCAGTCCGTGACCTTCTTGCCGTAGTTTCACCAGGAGCGCTCGGCCATCGGATCGGGACGCTCCTGGCTGAGGCCTGTCTTTCGGTATATGACATCAGCGGCGCAAGGAGAGTCATCGACGCCATTCCAGTCGACCAGGGCCAAGCTCTGGCCTGTTGGCTCGACGCGCTCGACGATCGTTCGGGAGTCCGGCGCAAGCTTCCAGAAGAAGGACATCTCGACGTCACACCACGCGCGGTTGCCGAAACGGCGATCCTTGCCCTCAACGAAGAACGTCGGCGCGGAAGTGGCCAGGCGGATGCAGTGCACCGATTGATCGATCGCGCGGTTGAACGTGTGCCGCCGCTCATTCGCCGGCGGATAGAAATCGAACTCGCGTGGATCGCGGACGCCGGCGAGTTTGACGATCCGGCCTGGAGACGGAGGGTGCTCGGAAATCACCCTGTTCTCAGAGCCCAGTATGCCCACCGTCGAGCGCTCCAACTCATGGACAGGAGTCAACCGCGATTGGTGCGCCGCCTCCTCGAGTTGCTGAATGACGATCTGATGGGCCCGGGTTTTCTCGGGATGATTGAGCATGACCTCGGTGCCACCGCCCTTGACGAGGGAAGGAGTCTCGAGGCCGATCGTCACCAGCTGCGAGCGTATCGTCTTCTCCAGGCAGCCGGCTATCGAAATGTCACTCGGCGAGTGCTTTTCAACCTTGCCGTTGGGGATCTCGATCAGCTGGAAATCCAGCGTTCGCAGGATCGCCTTGCGGAGTTGGCGGAAGAGGAGCCTGACGGACCATATATCAGGGCCGAACGGGCACGTCTGGCCCTTGCCCAGGGAAATCTCACTGAATTCCGTCGGGAGCTCCACGCTTTCGAAGACAGCGTTGATAGAGAGAACCCAAGATTCTCAGAGGGACTCAACCTGCTGCTTGGTGTTGCGGCATTGTTCGACGGAGAGCTGGCACGGGCGCACGGAGCCTTGGAGGCTGCCGGGCAGGAGGGAGTGGCTTGGTCCGGGCTTGTGGATACAGTCGCAGGTAGAGAGACCGATTCGTGGCAGCCCGACGACTGGGGTGTCTCGATGGCAGCGGAACTCCTTCACGACGCCCGCGGCGAAACAGGTCGGGTCTCCGCCCTTCTCTCGGCCGGAAGAATGGCGAGATCCCATGCCCTGGCGATCGCGCTCGCCGAGCACCTGGGTCGCTCCCGTCTGCCGATCACCGAGTCGATGCGGGTCGACGCCGTCCGGGTGCTTCGTGAAGCAAGAATGGACGGCTGGGCAGACGCAGTAGCCGGGACCTCGAAGCTGGATGGCGCGGTGGTTGAAGTTCTGGCGGAAATCGTAGAACACAGCGGACCCGAGAACCTGACGCCTGATCTCGTTCTTCGCCTGTTGACTGCTCTGGGTGTCGGCGGACTCGAGCTTCGCAATGCTGCCGATGGACGCCTCATATGGCGTTTTGGCAGCGGTACCGCCGGCAGTGAAATTCGGCAGGGGAGGATTGTCGTCGTTCCGCTCGGCGGTGAGGCGCACGAGGGTGCAGCGTGGCGCCTATTGACCGGCATATTCGAGCTCTTCGCTCCGGTCAAAACAGCACCCTCTGATCCGGAAATTGAAGAGACAGGGTTCTTTGGGATTTCTGGGCCTGCTCGTTCGGTGCGGCGCGAATTGTACGAGCTGGGACCGACCCATCTGCCGATCCTCCTTGTGGGGGAAACCGGCGTTGGTAAGGAGGTTGCCGCTCGAGCCCTCCACCGCCTCTCCGAACGGCGCGGCGCATTCGTACCCGTCAATGTCGCTGCGATCCCGGCCGCCCTTCTCGAGGCTGAGCTCTTCGGTTCTGTGAAGGGCGCTTACACCGGAGCGGATCGCGCACGGAAGGGTCTCACGGTGGCCGCTGACCGAGGGACGCTATTCCTTGACGAGATCGGTGACCTCGATCCGCCTCTCCAGGTCAAGCTACTCCGCTTCCTCGACAGTCAGGAGGTGCGTCCTGTCGGCGCCACTCAGTCGCGAATCGTCGATGTTCGCATCCTTTCGGCAACCAACTCAAACCTCGATCGACGGGTGAGGGAAGGGGGGTTCCGGCAGGATCTCTATTACCGCATCGCGGCCCCACCGTTGACGATTCCACCATTGCGGGAGCGTCGAGAGGACATTCTTCTGCTCAGGGATCTCTTCGAACGTGAGGCCGTGGCTCGTCATGGCCTCGCGCCATGCACATGGAGTGGCGAGGCTGAGGCGATGATGAGACGGTACCAGTGGCCTGGTAATGTGCGTGAACTCCGCCAGGCTGTCGAGGTGGCGCTGGTTCGGGCTGGTGGCGGAGTGGTGCAAACCGACCATCTGCCAATCATCCGAACGGAGGTCGGCCCGGCGGGGACCTGGGGCGAGGCCCAACGAGATTTCAGGAAGAAGTTCCTTCGTGCTGCGCTCGAGCGAAACAACGGCAATCGCAGTGCGACAGCCCGCGAACTCGGTATCTCCCGTCAAGCACTGCTCTACCACATCAGAAACCTCGGCCTATAGAGCTATCAGATCGCGAAGGCTCTGTATTTTGTATGGCCCCAAGAAAAAAGGTGCGGGCCAGGAGGGCCCGCAGGAGGAAGGAGGAGGTATGATGTCGTGTACCAGGTCGTTGTATGCCCGGCACTCAGAGTAACAAGCAAACGGTGTGCCAGATTCCAGGCGGGTGGGTTTTTTCGTGCTGAACGGATCTCCCAATCTCAAAAAGGACCTCCGAAGTATTCGGGAAAACGGTGAGCCTGAGATCCACGAGCGCGTAGATCTGCGAGCCTGGACCGCACTCGGAGTGGGTGGTTTGGCGGATCTTCTCATACGATGTCGCAGTGCTGATGGGCTTCAGCGTGCCCTTGACGTACTCGCCACCCATGGCCAGACATGGTTGGTTCTGGGCGCTGGGAGCAGACTCGTGCCACCGGATCGAGGCCTGCGGGTACCAATCCTCAATCTCAGCGGCGGCCTCGGACTTTGGGAGCTGGATCTGGACGGAGTCGCCGCCGGCGGAGGTGCCAACCTGGCACAGCTGTGTCGTGCAGCGGAACGGACCGGCCTGACCGGAACCGAGAGTCTCTTGGATACCGGTTCTTCCGTAGGAGGGGCCGTGCACGCTGCGACGATGGGAAACCCAGGCCTTGCGCCGTTGCTCGACTGGGTGGAGTTTGCCCGACCGGGGCGACCGATCGAGAAAACTCATCTTCCCGATCGCAGAGGAAGCCGGGCTGAAGTCGATCTTGATCTCGGGCGGAGAGTGGTGGTACGTGCGCGTCTCCAACTGGTAAGTGATAGGACTCCGACTGCGTCAGCCAAAGACGCCTTTCGGCGACGGCAGCGTGAACAACGCCCACCCCGCTCGGCAGATCCCCTGTTTATCAGTCCGGTCGACGGCAGGGCTGAGGCCTGTTTGACGAATTCAAATTGCGTCGAGCTGAAAGTCGGGGGCGCGCGCCTTGCGAGTCAGCATCCGAACCGCATTTATACCGCGAAGACCGCACGTGCGTCCGATGTTCTGGAGCTGACCCGCAGGATCAGAGATAGGGTCTTCGAACGGGAGCAGATCGATCTGGAGCCCGCCATTCAATTCGTGGATGAGGACGGAGAGAGGATCGATTTGTGAAACGGCTCCGGCCCTCCTGGCTGGTCGTTGGGGCGGCGATTGCCGTAGCGGTGGCAGCGGTCGACAGCGCAGGGTGGCAGATCCGGCGAAAGATTGCGAACACGCTCACGGTCAATCCTGAAGCGGCAGCGATCAGGCTTGGCACCGACCCGCTGGTCGTCCTCCCATCGCTGATCGTTCGCGCGCGACAGCTCGTCACAGGAGATCTCGCGGGCGCGACAGAAGAGTCGCTGCTCAGAGCACTCACGAGGGTCGGGCGTCTGCAGCGGCGCTGGCTGCCCGCGGACGCGACGGGGTTTGTCAACCTCGCGAGGGAGGAGTTCCTTCGTGAGAGGGCACAGGAGTCCGTCGATGCGCTGGAGAAGGCTCTGGTCCGTAACCCGACCTCCGCCTACCTGCACCGGTTCAACGCGCTGTTTCTGTTTTCAGTTGGTGAACGCAGTTTTGCACTCTCGGAACTCTCGGTGGCTGAGGCCATCGCTCCGGGCATGCGACGTCCGGAGGTGGAGTTGGCGGCCGAAGACCAGCGGCAGGTCCGTCTTGAGGGCCTTCGATTACGGGCGGATTACTATCCGCGCAGGAAGACGGAGACATCGCTGGCACTCGCGCGGGAGCTTCGAATCGACGGAGATGATGTGGGGGCACGATCTATGCTCGAGGACCTCCGGGGGCGACCGGAGGTGGAAATCGAGATCGCACGGTGGGCGATCGAGGCAGGAGATTATTTCGAAGCCCTCGAACTCCTGTTACCTATTGCCAACCGGCCGGCCAACCCGAGGGCGCTGCGGTCACGGTCCTGGTCAATGGTAGCGGTCGCTCAAGACCTGGACGGGAATGGAGAGGAGGCGCTGTCTGCCGCCAGACATGCCGTCGAACTCGATCCCGACTCGCCGGCTCCGTACGTGGCCCTTGCCGGACTCGCTCAGGGCCGGGGAGATCTCGAGGGTGCACTCAACCACCTGAGGAGTGCCAGGGGCATGAATCCTGCTGATATCCGCCTTCTGACGCGAATCGCATCGGTTGCCGAACAGGCTGGAAAACACGAGGAAGCGCTGCTGACCCTGGAAAGGGCAGTGGAGATTGAACCAGGGACTCCCGGGCTCGCGGCTCGATTGGTTGAGCTTCAACTTCGAACCGGCCACTACACAGAGGCGGCAATGGCGCTGTCGGAATCCCTCGACCGGCATCCAACCGACCCCGGGTTGTTGAACCTGGCAGATCGATTGCGACGGGAAGTGGGAATCAGATAGCCCACGAAATGGCCGGCGAAGGGTCAAGAGTAAAGCTGTGTTTGTGAACGCTCTCCCGAGAGTTGGCGGTCCTGAGAACGTCCTTACTCTTCCGCCTTAGCTCTCTTCCCGCCCATCCTCGCCACCATCTTCAGCTGGCTCTTCGCACTCCGACTCAGCCTGAGCAAACCGTCCAGGCTTGGCTCCCGCGGCCCACTCCATCTGGCGACAGATCCCTCGCAGGATCTTGACCTCGTTGGCAGTTATGGCCGCACGCCCGAAAAGGCGTCGTAACTGGCGCAGGACTCGCTGTGGGCTTTGCGGATCTAAGAACCCTATGGTGAAAAGGCTCTCGTTGAGGTGATTCATGAGCCCTTCCACCAGGTCCTGCGATGCGGGTTCAGGGGCACTTGAGTTGGAACCTTCCTCCTGGCCATGAACCATGGATACCAGAATGGCGACCGCTTGAGCGAGGTTGAGCACTGGGAAAGCAGGCTCGGTCGGCACTCGAATCACGAGATCGCAGCGGTCGAGATCCCCGCGTTTGAGGCCACGGGTTTCGTTTCCGAAGACCAGGGCTACACCTTCGATGCCTCGATCGACGAGATCCTCCATGGCCTCGGCCGGCGCCAGCACCGGCAGGTTCTCCCGACCGCGGCCGGAAGCGGAGGCAGCCAACGTGTGATAGTGAGTCGCCGCTTCCTGGAAGCTCTCCCAATGGCGGCATTCGATCAGATTCTCTGCGCCGCACGCCCAACGACGAACTTCCGGATCGTCCGCCTTGACTGCCGGTCGCACGAATTCAATGCGCTTGACGCCGAAATTCGCTGCGACCCGCAGGGCTGCACCGATATTCCCGGCCAGCGACGGTTCAACGAAAATCAGGCCACCCACTGACATCGGACGACATCATAAACCCAACGGACATATTCCGCAGGGATACTCGATACACGATTCTCGATACTCGATCCGCCCACCCACGCCATTCGCCCGCAGATGACGCAGATAAAGACCCAGACCGTTCGAAATGTCATCTGCTTCAATCTGCGTGATTTGCGGGACGACGATTGAATGCACACGAAGGTAGATCGATCACGAGGCGATGCTCTGATCATTTAGCGGCATCCAGCATCGATGCATGACGAGGAAACGGAAGTCAGTCTTCGTCTTCTCCGAACACCTGCGCGGAGAAGACCGATATGACGGTGTCAGGGTGACGCCAGCAACCGGGTTCGAGCCCAGCTTTGCGACAGGTGTGATCGAGGAAAGTCTCGCGATCCCAGCCATACTCGGCTGCCACCTGCGGCAGGAGGAGCCCACGCGCAAGCCCACGTTCGAGCAGAACCCCGTCCCGGCCGACGACAACTCCGTCGAAATCGACGCGCCGGAGGGATGTGAGGGCTGAGATCTCGATCTGTGTGTCGGGAAGTTCGTCAGCCTCCATTGGGGCAAAACGGGGGTCCTCGAAGGCGGCGGCTATCGCGTTGTCCCGGACCGCTCGCCACAACGGCGCGACGCCGATCACATGGCCGATACACCCACGGAGTCGACCTTCGATCTTGAGAGTTACAAAAGCGCCGCGGGGTTCGAGGAGTTTTTGGTCGTCCGGCTCGGGAGAGGGGAGGGGCGCGCCGTCCAAACGACATTGAATCGTCTCGCGGGCGAGCGCGAGCAGAAAGCGGGTCGCGTGACCGTCGATGGCGTGCTCGGTGGAACCGATATTCATCTCTACCAAGATGGTATCGTGACCACGTGATTGTCAAACTTCCTTTCGCCACCGACCGACTGGCCGTCGACCTTCGCGGTTTTCGGGTTCGGGCACTGACGCCGAGCGCCCCGTCCGGTCGCGATGCGGGAGTACTGGCTGGCAACGCTCTCGATCAACCGCTCGCCGGCGCGGCCCTGGTCGATATCGCCCGTGGGCGCGGTTCGGTTACCGTCATTGTGCCGGACGCGACGAGGAAGTCCAGCCTCCCCGAGGTGCTTCCGGTCGTGATCGAGCGCCTGGGACGAGCCGGGATCGAGGACCGTGCCATCACGGTCTTGATCGCTAATGGCACTCACCCGGCGGTTGGACCGGAGGCCATCGCGTCACTTGTGGGTCCGCTGCCGGGGTCGATCCGGGTCATCGAACATGACAGCCGCGCGCCTGATCTCGTGAA
>RCNG010000674.1_pt1 | contig 16028 bp, 14 predicted proteins | sample 2041371 | NCBI WGS metagenome assembly RCNG01 (sample SAMN09708227, study PRJNA481090) | Marine sediment metagenome, whole genome shotgun sequencing project. | biome: marine sediment; feature: ocean; material: sediment; isolation source: Sewage treatment plant 1 marine sediment (STP1) ... | reverse complement strand
CTCGAGCAGATGGGGCTGGGCGTGAAACATCGAGAACAGTGGCACCCCTGCCGGCAGTCCATTCAGGAATTTATCGAAAGACAGAAAGGTTGCGTAGGGTTCGGGTTTGTCGGACAGAGCCTTGAGCAGAACCGGCATCAGCTCCGTCAACAGTTCGCGTGCCCGTGAGCTGCGCATCGCCCGACAGCGCCCGTGGTGCCAGCCGCGGACGGCGGCGTCGACCGCTTCCGGATTGGTGAAGCCGAGGCGTTCCAACGTGCGAAGGGTTTCGGGGTCGGAGTCGCCGCCGGTAAACACGAGATTGCCGCCGACATCGTCCACCACGCTCAATGCCGGGGCGTCCTCGAACAGCTCCGCATAGTGGGCCTCCACGCGCTGCAGCCGGGCGAGCAATTCCTGGTGGAAGGCGTCGGTGTCGGCGTAGCCGAGGAACACGCCGAGGGCGTGCAATTTTTCCGGATTCTCAGGCAGGGTGTGGGTTTGCTCGTCATTGATCATCTGCAACCGATGTTCGACCCGGCGCAGAAAGCGATAGGCTTCGGTGAGTTCCTCGGCCGCGTTGGTCCCGATCTTGCGGGTTTCGGCCAGTGCCGCGAGGGCGTTTACGGTCACGTTCGTGCGGAGTTCCGGTAGCCGGCCACCCCAGATCAATTGCTGGGTTTGGGCAAAGAACTCGATTTCCCGAATGCCGCCGCGGCCGAGCTTGACGTTGTGACCGGCAACGGCAATCGTGCTGCCACCACGCTGGGCATTGATCTGACGCTTGATCGAATGGATATCCTGGATAGCGGCAAAGTCGAGGTTCTTTCGCCAGACGAAGGGGTTCAGCTGCGCGACGAAGTTGGCACCGGCCTCGCTGTCGCCCGCGACCTGACGGGCTTTGATCCACGCCGCCCGTTCCCAGTTCTGCCCCAAGGTCTCGTAATAGGCTTCGGCGGCCATTACCGATATCGCCGGCGGCGTCGAACCCGGGTCCGGCCTCAGCCTCAGGTCGGTTCGAAAAACGTAACCTTCTCTGGTGCGATCCGCCATCAACTGCACTAAATTACGAGCAAGCCGAACGAAATGCTTTTGGAGAGCGTCCGGATCGCCGGTGTTGATTTGTTCGGGGTCGTAAAAAATGATAAGGTCAATATCGCTGGAATAGTTGAGTTCCCGCGCGCCGAGTTTGCCCATACCGATGATGATCAGGCCGGAACCCTGTTCTGGGTGTTGAGGGTCGGGCAAATCGAACGCGCCTCGTGAGGCGGTTTCGAGGAGCAGGTAAGCTGCTCCACAACGAAGCGCGGCTTCGGCGAAGTCCGAAAGCGCGCCGGTTACCGTCTCCAGCGGCCAGGCACCGGTAATATCGGCGAGCGCCGTTGTTAGTGCCAGGCGCCGTTTGGCGATGCGCAGCGGTCCGGCGGGATTGTCGCCGGCAAGCGCGCGGCGCTGGGTTTCGGCGACAAAATTCATTACCCCGGCGCGGGCTGCGTCGGGGCCGTCGATCAGAAGAGTTCCGGTGAACGAGGGCTCTTGTTCGGCCACGAGGGTGAGGAACGGGCTGTTGCCGAACAAGGTGTCGAGAGAGCGACGGGCGATGGAATTGCCGAGCAGGTCGTCGGCGAGGGCCGCGAGTTCCTCGTCTTCGGTGCGGTTCACGGCGGCATGCCAGCGCTCGCGCCCAATGCGGGCAAGATCGGGATCGGCGGCTTCGGGAACGCCGCGGTCTTCAAGGACAAAGCCGGATTTCGGCATGTTTAGTGGCTCCGGTTTTCCGCACACTGCGCGAGCCAATGGGTTCGGTCAGGCGACGGGATCGAAGTAGGGAAAGCAAGTGATAAAGCGCACTTTTCGGATCCTTGTCTACCTGCTTGGCGGACTCACCGCGGTGATCGTTATTGGTCTGGCGCTTGCGGCATGGCGCCTGTCGCAGGGGCCGGTATCGCTGGCTTTCCTCACGCCGACGGTCGAGCGAATCATGAATGATCCGAGCCAGCCGTTCGCGATCCGCATCGAGGACACCATTCTAACCTGGGCCGGATGGGAGCGAGCCCTGGACGTCCGGTTCGTCGACGTTCGCGCCATCGGCGCCGATGGTGGGCTGATTGCGCGAGTGCCCGAGTTGTCGGTGGGGCTCAACGTTGCCGCCCTCGTCCAGGGCGTTGTCGCCCCGATGGAGGTCGAGCTGTTTCGGCCCAGCATTCGCCTTCGCCGCCAGCTCGACGGGAACCTCGACGTGGATTTTGCCGAAGAGGGCCCGGGATCGGAGGTTCTTTTCGATCGCGTGCTCGCTGATCTGTTGGCCCCGCCCGACCCCAATAATGCGATGAGCTACCTGGAAGGCGTCCGCATCCTCGATGCCCGGGTGATCCTGGAAGACAAACGCCTCGGCATATCGTGGAAGGGGTCGTCGAGTGTTGCCCGATTGTGGCGGGAGGGGAAGAGCCTCAAGACCGAGGCGTTCCTGACCATCGCCCTGGACGGGGAACAGGCCGACATGGCGATGATCGGCGATTACGACGCACCCAATGACAGATTGGACCTTGGCGTCAGTTTCGACGAGGTCCGTCCGTCCTCTTTTGCAAGCATGGCCCCGGTGTTGAAGGTGTTGGAGGCTTTCGACCTTCCGCTGCGCGGCACGGTGACGCTGGAGACGGATGGTGCGGGGGTCATCGAGGGGATCGGTTTCGACATAATTGGCGGCGTCGGAGAACTGGCACTACCGGTCTCGGTTGCCCAGGACGTGGGCGTGCCCGCGCTGGCCTTGGGGCAGGGGGTGCGGGGAACCCAGCTTCATGGTCGTTACGAGAGCGCCGGTGGAAAGATCGAGATCGACCACATCAATATCACGCTCAAGGAAGGCGGTACCGTTTTCGTGCCGGCGCCCATCGATCACGAGTTCCCGCTGGCGTCGATCAATGGCAAGGGAAGGTATATCGGCGCCGGAGACCGCGTCGAGGTCGACTCGCTGGAAATTGATCTGGCCGGGCCGAGTGTCACCGTCAGCGGCATCATCGACGGTGTCGGAGATGCGATGACCGGGAAAGTCACGGTCACGCTGAATGACCTCAAAGCCGACGATATGTGGCTCTATTGGCCACGGTCGGTGAAGAGCGACGCCCAGGAGTGGTCGGTGGACTCTCTCTCCGAAGGCGTCTTTCCCGAGGCCCGGTTCGACCTGACGCTGAGTCCCAGTGCCGACGGTATCGAGGTGACCGAGCTTGCAGGGACCATCGAGATCGTCGACCTCGCCGTCGATTACCTGCCTCCGATGCCCAAGGTCCGCAAAGCCTCGGGCACCGCGACCCTGGATCTGGAGACCCTGGCGGTCTCGATCACCGGCGGCGAGGCTCTGGGTGTTTCCATTCGCGAAGGCAAGGTCATTCTTTCCGATCTGGATCAGCCGATAGAAAGGGCGGACATTGATCTGCGTGTCGAAGGGCCGGTGGACAAGCTCCTCGGACTCCTCGATCACGAGCCCCTTGGCTACGCCAAGGCGATGGAGGTCGACCCGGCAAAGACCAAAGGTTTGGCTGTTGGCAGCGCCCAATTCGGCTTTCCCTTGGTGAAAACCCTGGGTTTGGATGAGCTCGAAATCACCGCCAACGCCCAGGTTTCCGACCTCTTAGTCGCGGGTATCTTTTTTGGCACGGACATCACCAATGGCAGCCTCGATTTTAGGGTCGACAAGGATGCCATGACCGCGAAAGGCAAGATCACCCTGAACGGGACCGAAGGCGATCTTGTCTGGCGAGAGAATTTCCTCGACGGCGCTCCATTCCATAGCCGCTTCAACCTCGACATCGCCGATACCGACGTCTCCTTTCTCACGGACGTGGGTTTGGAGGTGGAGCCGTTCATCATTGCCGACGTGGAGGGGAGAATCGCCCTCAAACTGCAGCACACCATACTCGCGGGCGACGTGGAAAAGGTCGAGGCGCGGATCGATACGACGAAAGCCGGCCTCCGCGTTCCGTTGCTGGGCTGGAAAAAGCCGATCGGCGAAACGGGCGCCGGCAGGGTGGTGGCGGACTTGGCAGGTGATCGGGTCACTGGCGTTCCTCGATTTACCCTCACCGGCAAGGACTTTCATGTCGTCGGCTCGGCTCGTTTCGGAACAGAGGGCCAAGCGGAGCAGATCAATCTGGAAACCGTATCCCACGGCAAGTCCGATTTGTCCGGCGTTGTGGTTCTACATGGGGACGGCGGATCTGACATTTTTCTCGATGGTCCAAGCGTCAATCTCGAACCGATCTGGGAGGTGGCCAGAAACGGCGATCTCGACGTGGACTCTTCTGGCGAGCATGATCCCAAGTTCACCTTGGCCGCCGACATCGAAAGGGCGTGGTTCGGCGAGGACCGACGCATCGAGGCGCTGTTGGCCACGTTCGTCAGCGATCGCGGAAGCTGGACGCTGGTTCAGGGATCGGGTCGCGTCGCCAGCGGTGACCCGATCGAATTTTCGATTTCGCCGGATGAGGGGGCCACCCGGACCCTAAGTATCAGGGGGGGCGACGCCGGCTCCACGCTTCGTACCCTGGGGATCTATCCGGATATGATCGGCGGCTCTCTTAAGATCGACGGCGTTTTCGACGACAGCGACCCGGATCAGCCGCTCAAGGGCCGGTTGAGGGTCAAGGACTATCGGTTGGTCAATACCCCGGGTTTGGCTCGAGTCCTGAGCGTCATGGCGCTGACCGGGATCGCTGATGCGCTTCGTGGTGACGGCATCTCCTTCTCGAAGCTGGATGTTCCGTTCAAGTGGAGCAACAACATCCTGGAAATCGAGGACGGCCAGGCATCCGGCGCCTCGCTTGGGGTTACCGCGTCGGGGACGGTCCAGGGAGAAAGCGAAACGGTTGACTTCAAGGGCACGGTGGTTCCGTTTTACGCGGTCAACAGCGTTCTCGGAAAGATACCGCTACTCGGCCCTGTACTGACCGGCGGCGAGAAGGGCGGCGGGATTTTTGCTGCCAGATACACGATGCGGGGGCCTTTGGACGATCCCGAAGTCTCGGTCAATCCGATCTCGGCGTTGGCGCCGGGCTTTCTGCGCAATCTCTTCGCGATCTTCGAAGGTGGCAACAACGGCGAAGAGTGGGAAGCCGAACCGCAGGGCGACGAGTCACCCTGAAGGTGGACGACACGGTCGGGACTTGGAGGCCGGCTCTCAGGCCCCGCGGACCAGGGCGTGACGCTTTTTCCCTGCCGATAGCTTGATGATCCCGTCCGAATCCGCGTCGGCGGCGGTGATCAGCCGTGTTTCGTCGGGGATGACCGCATTGTTCAGACGTCCTCCGCCGCCCTTGATCAATCGCCGTGCCTCCCCGTTGCTGGCGGCGAGGCCGGCAAGACGGAATATCTCGAAGGCGGGTATGCCGGCGTCGAGATCGCTCTTCCCGACCTCGATCGTCGGCAGGTCGTCGCCCGCAGAGCCGTCGGCGAAGGTTTTTCGGGCGGTCTCCGCCGCCGAAACGGCAGCCTCGGCCCCGTGGCACAGGCGTGTCGCTTCGTTGGCCAGGACCATCTTGGCTTCGTTGATGTCGACTCCCTGCAACTGCTCGAGCCCCGCAATATCATCGAGCGGCAAATCGGTGAACAGCCGCAGAAACCGTCCGACGTCCGCATCCTCGGCGTTGCGCCAGAATTGCCAGTAGTCGTAAGGCGAGACCTGTTCGGCGTTGAGCCACACGGCGCCGGCGGCGGTCTTGCCCATCTTGGCTCCGGAAGCGGTGGTCAGCAGTGGCGTCGTCAGCCCGAACAGGCTGCGGCCGTCGGCGCGGCGGGCCAGTTCGACGCCGCCGACGATGTTCCCCCACTGGTCCGATCCACCCATTTGCAAAGTGCAGTTCGAGCGGCGGGCAAGCTCGAGAAAGTCGTACGCCTGCAACACCATGTAATTGAACTCGAGAAAGCTCAGCGGCTGTTCCCGGTCGAGGCGCAGCTTCACCGAATCGAAGGTCAGCATCCGGTTGACCGAGAAGTGCCGGCCGTAGTCGCGGAGGAACGGAATGTATTCGAGGTCGTCGAGCCAGTCCGCGTTGTTTACCATGACCGCGTCGGTCGGCCCATCGCCGAACACCAGGAATTTGGAAAACACCTGCTTGATGCCGGCCATGTTGGCGGCGATGCCCTCGTCGCTCAGCAGCTTTCGCGTATCGTCGCGGCCGGATGGGTCACCGACTCTGGTGGTGCCCCCTCCCATCAGCACGATCGGTTTATGTCCGGCTTGCTGGAAATGCCGGAGCAACATGATCGACACCAGACTGCCGACGTGCAGGCTGGGTGCGGTACAGTCGAAGCCGATGTAGGCAACAACGGTTCCGTCCGCGGCCAGCGCGTCCAGTGTTTCAAGGTCCGTACACTGGTGCAGGTATCCTCGGTCGACGATGATGCGGACGAAATCCGAACGAAAGGAGGCCATCGGCGGCTTGCCTTATCAAAAAAACGGGTTCTGAGCACAATTGGAGAAGGCGATACGAATGATCACCGACAACAAGGATATCGCCGGGGACTCCGAAGTCCGCCGCTAGTCCTGTTCGGCGAGCGCCTTGTCCAGATAGTCCTCGACCGCGGCGGAGAGATCCGCCAAGTGGCCCGAAAACAGATGGTCGGCCCCCGGGACTTCCCGATAGTCGATGGTAATGCCCTTTTGATGGTTCAGCTTGTTGGACAGCTTGACCACCGCCGCAGACGGCACCACCTCGTCTCGATCGCCGTGAAGGATCAAACCCGACGACGGACAAGGAGCCAGGAACGAGAAATCGAGGCTGTCGGCGGGTGGGGCGATCGAGAGGAAGCCGCTGATCTCCGGCCGCCGCATCATCAACTGCATGCCGATCCAGGCGCCGAATGAATAGCCGCCGATCCAGCATTTGGACGCGTTTGGATTGATGGTTTGCATCCAGTCCAGCGCAGATGCCGCGTCGCTAAGCTCTCCTTGACCGTTGTCGTATCGCCCTTGCGAGCGGCCGACCCCTCGGAAGTTGAACCGCAACACCGAAAATCCTCGGCGTTGAAACGCCTGATAAAGGGCGAACACGATCCGATTGTTCATCGTGCCGCCATAAGCAGGACGGGGGTGCAATGTTAGCGCAATCGGTGCGCCTGCCCGCTTTGAGTGGTGGTAACGCCCCTCAAGCCGACCCTCGGTACCGCTAAAAATGACTTCCGGCATTGGCTCCAGACCGCATACAAGCCAGCCCCGTCTCTTCCGCCGCTATTCCAACACGAACTTTCAGGAAATAAGCTCGCGGCACAAGAGATTCTCGCTGGATAAACTTGATCAATTTACTCGGGCATCCTATATTCAAACCATTCCCCAGGCTGGGTGAGCTTGTCGCGACCCAGCGCAACATTGCCCTTTTAAGACGCCCGAAAGACCGTAGAAAATATAGTAGGGAATAAGGTTTTCAAGAGGATTCAAACGGATATGGCTTTTGACAGATTTAAAGAAGACATTCAAGCGTTCATGACCCGCGACCCTGCCGCGCGGTCGTCGCTCGAGATCGTACTGTGTTATCCGGGGCTGCATGCGATTTGGATTTACCGAATGGCCAACGCTGCCTGGAAGCGGCGCTTTTGGCTGATCGGTCGCTTCCTCTCGCACATCGGGCGGTTGTTGACCGGTGTCGAAATTCACCCGGGGGCCGCCATCGGGCGGCGTTTGGTCATCGACCATGGTTACGGCGTGGTCATCGGCGAAACTTCGGATATCGGTGATGACGTGACGCTCTATCAGGGGGTTACCCTCGGCGGGATATCGCCGGCGGTCGACTCCCGATCGCAGGCCGAGGTCAAGCGCCATCCGACGCTGAGGAACGGCGTCATTGTCGGCTCGGGGGCCCAGATTCTCGGTCCGGTGACGATGGGCGAAGGCGCCCGCGTCGGCGCCAACGCCGTGGTCTCCAAGGATGTTCCGGCGGGAGTGACCGCGGTCGGCATTCCGGCGCACGTGGTGATGCCCAGGGACCGGGCCGCCATGGGGCAGTTCGTCGCTTACGGCACACCGGCCGAAGGTTGCCCCGATCCGGTATTGGCCAGCATCGAGGGTTTGCGGGGTCAAGTGGCGGCGCTGCTCGGCAGAAGCGAGGAATTGGAGGAGCGTCTCCGCGAAATGGAAGAGACGATTCCAGAGTCCCGAACGAGGACCGGAACGTGACCAGGAGACGGTCCGCTGCGGTGATATCCGCAGGCGAAATATTTTGACACTGAGGATCCGACTCGATCGGTCCGGAGGAGAACGATAGTGAAACTGAGCACCAAAGGACGTTATGCGGTAATGGCGATGGCGGACCTTTCCCACAACAGCAACGGCAAGCCTGTGGCGTTAGCCGATATTGCCGAACGACAGGAAATCTCCCTTTCGTATTTGGAGCAGCTGTTCGGTGGGCTGCGCAGAGGCGGTCTGGTGAATAGTGTGCGGGGTCCCGGTGGGGGATACCTGATGGCCAGGAGCCAGAACGACATGAGAATTGCCGACATCATTCTCGCCGTCGATGAGCCGATCAAGGCGACCAGGTGCAGCCCGGGATCGCCCACCGGTTGTCACACCAGCAAAGGGCGGTGTCTGACCCATGATCTCTGGGAGGAACTGGGCAATCAGATTTATCTCTATCTGAGCGCCGTAACCCTCGGTGACGTTTGCGATCGCCGCGTGCTGGGAACCAGCCGTCTGGTGTTCAACGCGAGCCGGCCCGAGCTCGCCTCCGCCGCCCGTTAGGGAACATGTCGCAAGTCACGAATTGACCAGCCGATGGAACACGCCGTTTACCTCGATCACAATGCCACCACGCCGGTGAGGCCGGAAGCAGCCGAAGCGGTGTCGGCCGCACTGGCGTTGACCGGCAATCCGTCGTCGGTTCACCGGCACGGCCGCATGGCGCGCCGGCTGGTGGAGGACGCGCGTGAGCGCGTTGCCGATCTGGTCGGTGCCGAGGTGGCGGAGGTGGTGTTTACCAGCGGCGGCACCGAGGCCAATGCGCTGGCAATTCGAGGCGCCGGCCGGAGCCGAGTGCTGGTCTCCTCGGTCGAGCATGTTTCGGTTCTCGGCGCGTTCGAAGGTGCCGAGCAAGTCCCCGTCGACGGCGACGGAATCGTCGATCTGGACGCTCTCGAAGCGATGCTCGCCGCCGAGGACGTTCCGGCTCTGGTCTCGGTAATGTTGGCCAACAACGAGACGGGTGTCGTACAGCCGGTGGCGGCGGTAGCCGCGCTGGCGCGGCGGTACGGAGCGTTTGCCCATTGCGATGCGGTTCAGGCGCCCGGCAAGATCGCCGTCGCCAGGAAAGAGCTGGGCGTCCACATGATGTCGCTGTCGGCGCACAAGATCGGAGGACCGTCAGGCGCCGGTGCGCTGATTGTCGCCGACGAGGTGCCGTTGGCGGCAACGGTGCGAGGCGGTGGCCAGGAACGGGGTCGCCGTGCGGGGACGGAAAACGTCCCGGGCATTGCCGGTTTCGCCGCCGCCGCCGAAACCGCCGGCACGCTTGAAGATGCCGCAAGGATAGCGCGGTTGCGAGACCGCCTGGAGCGCGGCGTGCGGGAGCTTGTTCCGGCAACGAGGATTTTCGGATCGGATGCGCCGCGGCTTCCCAACACCAGTTGTTTTTCGATGCCGGGCGTTTCCAGCGAGACCCAGGTGATGGCGTTGGATCTCGGCGGAGTCGCCGTCAGTGCCGGTTCGGCCTGTTCGTCCGGCAAGGTGGCGCCGAGCCATGTCCTGCGGGCGATGAAGGTGGACGACGAGCATGCGGGGTGTGCCCTGCGGGTGAGCTTTGGCTGGACCAATGTCGATCACGACGTCGATCGACTCCTGGAGGTGTGGGGCAGCCTGTATGCCCGTCTCGGATCCGCAGCCCACGCACAAGCGTCGGCGGCGTGAAACAGACGTTGAGAGCATGAAATAAGAAGGCAGGAAGGTGAGACGATGAACGACTTCGCGGGACATACGGCTAGAGACGAGAAGCGCGCACACACCAAAGCGCCTGTCTATCTGGACTATCAGGCGACGACCCCGACCGACCGGCGGGTCGTCGAGGCGATGCTCCCCTATTTCACCGAGATGTTCGGCAATCCCCACTCGCGCAGCCACGCCTACGGATGGGATGCGGAGGAGGCGGTCGAGACCGCACGCGGCCAGATCGCCCACCTGATCGGCGCCAACGCCAAGGAAATCATCTTCACCTCTGGCGCAACCGAATCCAACAACCTGGCGCTAAAGGGCGTGGCGCGGTTCTACAAGGACCGCAAGAACCACATCATCACCTGCGTCACGGAGCACAAGTGTGTGCTCGACAGCTGTCGCCATCTGGAGATGGAGGGGTTCGACATCACCTACCTCCCGGTCCAGACCAACGGCCTGATCGATCTGGAGCAGTTGAAGGGCGCGATCACCGACAAGACGGTGATGGTTTCGATCATGAGCGTCCACAACGAGATCGGCGTGATCCAGCCGATCGCCGAGATCGGCGCCATCTGTCGCGAACGCAAGGTGTTCTTCCATACCGACGCCGCCCAGGCGGCGGGCAAGATCCCGCTCGATGTCGAGGCGATGAACATCGACTTGATGAGCATCTCCGGCCACAAGCTCTACGGACCCAAGGGCATCGGCGCGTTGTACGTGCGCCGGCGGCCGCGGGTGCGTCTGGAGGCGCTGATCAGCGGTGGCGGGCAGGAACGCGGCATGCGCTCCGGCACCCTTGCTACGCCCCTGTGCGTGGGGCTGGGCGAGGCCTGTCGCATCGCCGAAGCCGAAATGGGCGCGGAGGCCGAACGCCTGCACATGCTGCGGGACCGCTTTTACAACGGTATCACCGGGCAGTTGCAGGACGTCTTTCTCAACGGCGATCTGGAGAACCGGATTCCGGGCAACCTCAACATCAGCTTCGCTTACGTCGAAGGCGAGGGATTGATGATGGGTATCAAGGATTTGGCGGTATCGTCGGGTTCGGCGTGTACGTCGGCGTCGCTCGAGCCGTCCTACGTGCTCCGGGCGCTGGGTGTCGACGTCGAACTGGCCCATACCAGCCTGCGGATCGGCCTCGGCCGGTTCACCACCGAAGAAGAGGTCGATTTCGCGGTCGAGTCGATCGTCGGCGAGGTCAACCGCCTGCGCCAGATGAGCCCGCTGTGGGAGATGGCCCAGGATGGGATTGATTTGAAGTCCATCGAATGGGCGGACCACTGACCGTCCGCCGAATGGGCAGAGCACGTATTGTTCGCGACCACCGGGACGAATGAAAAACCAAGGAGAACGAGCATGTCATACAGCAAGAAAGTGATCGACCACTACGAGAACCCCCGCAACGTAGGCGCTTTCGACAAGGCGGACGACGGGATCGGCACCGGCCTGGTCGGCGCGCCGGCGTGCGGCGACGTGATGAAGTTGCAGATCAAGGTCACCGAGGACGGCATCATCCAGGACGCCAAATTCAAGACCTTCGGCTGCGGATCGGCCATCGCGTCGAGTTCGCTGGTCACCGAGTGGGTCAAGGGCAAGAGCATCGACGAGGCCGAAGGGATCAAGAATACCCAGATCGCCGAGCACCTGGCGCTGCCGCCGGTGAAGATCCATTGTTCGGTGCTGGCCGAAGATGCTATCAAGGCGGCGATCGTCGACTACCGGAAGAAAAGTGCCGCGGGCAAGAAGGCGGCGGCGGAATAGCCGCCCGTCATCTGTTCGCGTTTGTCGTTGCTTAGTGGAGAAGAAGGAAGAATCATGCCGCCGCTTCCCCAACCATTGTCCGTGACCGCTATGGCCGCCGATCGGGTCAAGGCTCTACTTTCGCAGCGCGGGACGCCGGCGGTCGGCATCCGCATCGGCGTCCGCTCCAAGGGATGTTCGGGCCTCTCCTACACGCTCGAGTTCGCCGAAGAGAAGGGGCCGTTCGACGAGGTGGTGGAAGCCGACGGGGTGACCATCTTGATCGATCCCAAGGCCACCATGTTCATCCTCGGCACCGAGATGGACTACGTGGAAGACAAGCTGGAATCGGGGTTCGTGTTCCGCAATCCCAACGAGAAGGGGCGGTGCGGTTGCGGTGAGTCCTTCCACATCTGAACTCGTCCGAATGAAGGCGGCACACGGACCAAACCCACAATCGATGGTGTAGACGGCGATCATGCAGCAACAGCAGGATATTCGAACGGACGCGGATGCCGTCGCCGTGACTATGGGCCCGTGCTGGTCGTGCAAGGGACCGGCGGACATGTCCACGGTGCTATGCTCGACCTGTGGCGCCGTTCAGCCGCCGGGCCAGCTCGATCACTTTGGCCGACTGGGCCTGAACGTCGAGTTCGATCTGGATCCGGCGACGTTGGACCGCCGCTATTTCGACAGCCAGCGTCTTCTCCATCCGGATCGGTTCGCGACGCGCACGCCGCGTGAACGGGCGTTATCGCAGAGCCAGGCGATCAGCATCAACGAGGCCTACGAAACCCTCAAGGACCCGCTCAAGCGCGCCGACTACCTGGTGCACCTCAAGGGTTCCGGCGTGCTTCATGAAGGCTGCAACCTGGTCAACGACCAGGAGCTGCTGACCGAGTCCCTGGAGCTGCGCGAAGCGCTGGCCGACGCCGACACCCCGGCCGACGTGGAAGCCCTCGCCCGCCGCGCCGCCACCGATGTCAAGGGATGCATCGAGGCATTGTCCGAGGTGTTCGCCGAAGACGACCTCGAGGGGGCATGCCGGTTGACCACCCGTCTCAAATACCTGCGCAAGCTGGTCGACGAGTGCCGTATTCGCAGCGGTCGGTTGGCCGGCGGGGAGTAGGTCGCGTGCAACTGATGCAGATCCACGAGCCGGGCGAATCCCCGGTGCCCCACGACGAGGACGCGTCCATCGCGGTTGGTATCGATCTCGGTACCACCAATTCGGTCGTTGCGGTCAGCAACGACGGCGTTGCCGAAGTGCTTCGCGACGAGAACGGCGTTGCCCTGGTGCCGTCGGTGGTGGCCTACGCCGCCGACGGCTCGGCGATCGTCGGGGAAATGGCCCGCCTGCTGATGCTCGACCGGCCGGAAGTGGTGGTCAGTTCGGTCAAGCGGTTGATGGGCCGGGGCGTCGAGGACATCAAGGGTCTCGGCGGAGTCCTGCCGTACGATGTCGAGGCGCGCAAGGACGGCGACTCCGGGATGGTGCGGCTGTCGGTGGCCGGACACAGCCTGACGCCGGTGGAAATCTCGTCGGAGATCCTCAAGGCCCTCAAGGCGCACGCCGAGGACCATCTTGGCCGTCCGGTGACGCGCGCGGTGGTCACCGTCCCGGCGTATTTCGACGATGCCGCGCGGACCGCCACCAAGGACGCGGCGCGGGTTGCCGGCCTTGAGGTGCTGAGGCTGGTCAACGAGCCGACCGCCGCCGCTCTCGCCTACGGCCTCGACGAAGGGGCGGAAGGCGTTTTCGCGGTCTACGACCTTGGCGGCGGAACCTTCGACATCTCGCTGTTGCGGATGGAGAAGGGGGTGTTCCAGGTACTGGCCACCGGCGGTGATTCAGCGCTTGGCGGCGACGATTTCGATCATGCGGTGGCCGAACACTTCCTCGCCGAGCGGCGCGACGGTCTCGGTGAGGAAACGCTGTCGACCTCGGAAGTCAAACTGGCGTTGATGTCGGCCCGCCTCGCCAAGGAGTGCCTGAGCCGGCAGGACTCGGGCCAGTGGGCGATGGAGGTCGACGACAAGCAAACCCTCCATCAATTGCAGCGCGCCAAATTCGAAGAGCTGATCGCCCCGCTGGTCGAGCGCACCATTCGCGTCTGCCGTAGTGTCCTCGAGGATGCCGGCATCGAGGCGGAAGCGGTCAACGGCGTGGTCCTGGTCGGCGGCTCGACCCGGGTGCCGCTGGTGCGCAGCCGGGTTGCCGAACTGTTCGGAAGCGAACCGCTGGCCCACATCAACCCGGACGAGGTGGTCGCCGTCGGCGCCGCCCTGCAGGCGGAGGCGCTCACCGTCGGCTCCGACACGTTGCTGCTCGATGTCACCCCGCTCAGCCTCGGCATCGAGACCATGGGCGGTCTGGTCGAGAAGATCGTCCCCCGCAACACGCCGATCCCGGTGGCCCGGGCGCAGGAGTTCACCACCTACCAGGATGGCCAGGCGGCGATGGCGATCCATGTGCTCCAGGGCGAGCGCGAATTGGCCGATCAGTGCCGCTCGCTTGCCCGGTTCGAGCTTCACGGTATTCCGCCGATGACCGCCGGCGCCGCCCGCATCCAGGTCAGCTTCGCCGTCGACGCCGACGGTCTGCTCACCGTCTCCGCCCGCGAGCAGGTTACCGGCGTCGAGCAGGAGGTCGCGGTCAAGCCGTCCTACGGATTGAGCGAGGACGAAATGGCGAAGATGCTGTACGACAGCATGGAGAACGCCGCCGCCGACATGCAACGCCGAATTGTCACCGAAGCCCGTGTCGACGCGCGCCGGGTGCTTGGCGCGGTGGCGTCGGCGCTGGCCGCCGATGGAGACCTGCTCGAGACCGGCGAAAGCAACTCGATCGCCGATGCGATGGCGGTCGTCGAACGGGCGATCGCCGGCGACGACCGCGACCCGATCATTTCCACCGTCGCAGCGCTCGAAGTGGCCACGCTGGGCTTCGCCGAGCGGCGCATGGACCGCGGCATTCGCTCGGCGCTCCGGGGACACGATCTCCGCGACTTCGAGGAAACCGCCCCGGCGGCATCTGATTCAGATCACTAGACGATACCAGGAGAGTTATTGAACATGCCCAAGATGACTTTTGTGTCCGCGGACGGTAACACCCGAAAGGAGGTGGAAGCGCCGCTGGGCCTGTCGGTGTTGGAGATCGCCCACCGCAACGGCATCGATCTGGAGGGCGCGTGCGAGGGCTCGCTGGCCTGCTCGACCTGCCATGTGGTCGTCGTTCCCGAGTGGTACGACGAGCTCGACGAGCCGACCGAGGAAGAGGAGGACATGCTCGATCTTGCCTTCGCGCTCACCCACACCTCGCGCCTCGGCTGTCAGATCAAGATCACCGAGGAGCTCGACGGGCTGACCGTGACCCTGCCGTCGGCGACCCGCAACATGATGGTCGACCGCTGAGAGCCGGACCAAAAGCTTCGGACGCTGGAGAGGAATAACCGACCATGGGCCTGCGCTGGACCGACGTCATCGACATCGCCATCGAACTGGAGGACGCTCACCCGGACGCCGACGTGGTCAACCTGCGGTTCACCGATCTGTGGAAGTGGGTTCAGGCGCTTCCCGACTTCGACGACGACCCGCAGAAATCCAACGAGAAGATCCTCGAGGCGATCCAGATGGCCTGGCTCGACGAGCGGGATTGATCGGAATTGAGCTCTGCGGCCCCCGAGACCCTGTTTGCCAAGCTGCGCGCGGCCTCTGCCGCCGAGTGGAATGCGTATACCGGCCACGCCTTCGTCCGCGGACTGGCCGACGGTAGCCTGCCCGAGGCGTGCTTTCGCCACTATCTGATCCAGGACTATCTGTTTCTCATCCATTTCGCCCGGGCCTACGGCCTCGCCGCGTTCAAGGCCGACAGCCTCGACGACATCCGCGCCGCGGCGGCCGGGCTCACCGCCATGGTCGACCAGGAGATGCAACTCCACGTCGCCTACTGCACCGAATGGGGGCTCGACGAGGCGGAGATGGCGGCGGCGCCCGAGGCCGACGCGACCATGGCCTATACCCGCTATGTGCTGGAACGGGGCCTCGCCGGCGACCTGCTCGATCTGCAGGTGGCGCTGGCGCCGTGCATCGTCGGTTACGCCGAGATCGGCCGGGCGCTCGCCGACGATCCGGCCACGCTGATCGACGGCAACCCCTACCGGGCGTGGATCGAGATGTATGCGTCCGCCGACTACCAAGCCGTTGCCGGCGACCACGTTGCCCACATCGATCGGCTGATGGACCGCCGCGGCGGCCCCGGCCGCCTCGAGACGCTAGCGACCACCTTCCGCCAGGCCACCCGCCTCGAAGCGGCGTTCTGGGAGATGGGACTGCACCCGCCGGTCTGAAACGAACGGTCCAGCGCTTCCCCCCCCCCCCCCCCCCCCCCCCCCACCCCGGG
>RCNG010000673.1_pt1 | contig 16041 bp, 17 predicted proteins | sample 2041371 | NCBI WGS metagenome assembly RCNG01 (sample SAMN09708227, study PRJNA481090) | Marine sediment metagenome, whole genome shotgun sequencing project. | biome: marine sediment; feature: ocean; material: sediment; isolation source: Sewage treatment plant 1 marine sediment (STP1) ... | reverse complement strand
ACAATTCGTCTGGTTGACAGTCTTCGTCGGCGTGAACCTCTTTCAGCAATCGTTTAGCGGTTTTTGCCCGGCAGCTATCGTGCTGAAGAAAGCATTCTCACTAAAGACCGAAGCGGAAATTGCTGGCGCATGACGTCCAGCGGTATCGTAGATGCTCGGATGAGGCGTGCCACATAACGAAAAAGCGCCCCCGAGTGGGAGCGCAAAGTCGTTGAAGTGTCTGGTGCCGGCACCATGAATCGAACACGGGACCTACTGATTACAAATCAGTTGCTCTACCAACTGAGCTACGCCGGCTTGTTGATGGGTGGCGAATTATTCGCCATTCGGCGTATCCAGACTATCTGAAAGATACGCGCTAGCGGTGCTATCTGGATTTCTGGGCGTACAGCGCGACATTCTGAAATTCTGGAGTTTTGAAAGGTCTCAGGTAGATGCTTCTCACACCGGCTGCATCGAGTAGATTGATGACGGCTTCGATATCGTAGATATGCAGCTGCATGGCTGGCTCGCGCAGCGGTCGTCCGCGAAACAGATTGCGAATGGCATTGATGATCGCCAGCCTGTACCGCAACTTTACGAGCGCGCGGATCAATTTCGGCGCGTCGCAACGATAGTAGAACTGGATCGCCACAACTCCGCCCGGCTCAAGATGTTGCAACAATCTTTGCAGAAGCTGCATCCCTCTATTCGTCCGAATGTGCTGTAGAACCAGGCAGGAATGTATCAGATCGAACTTGCCTGACAGATTCGTCAGGCCGTCGTCACTCTTCACAAAAGAAACATTCTCAATATTGTTCTTGCGACAATTAGCGGCACACTCAGCCAACATGTGATCGGAAACGTCTACGCCAACCACCGTCCGTGACAGGCCCGCGAGTGGCATGACGAGTCGGCCGACGCCACAGCCAAAATCCAGGCTGGCCGTAGGCCGATAGTCCGCATCCAGGTGCTCACGCACGGTGGCCAATGTGCGGTCTATATACTCCGCTCCGGAGCGAAAGAACGCCGCCTTGGATTCTTCGTTCAGGTTGTCAGAACGGTACTCGTCGGAACTCAAGACTCCGAAGTACGGATCGATTTCGCCCCATTTGTCCCAATCGGCATCAGTGCCCAAGCTGTCACCCCTCTGAGGGTTGGCGCAAAATCTGTATAAGTGGTGCCGGCACGAGGAATCGAACCACGGACCTACTGATTACAAATCAGTTGCTCTACCAACTGAGCTACGCCGGCTTGGCCCTCGAAAGCGTCGAGGGAGGCGGATTATTCCGGTTTAGAGACCATCTGACAAGGGCTTTGCGCACTATTGAGGACATGTGGCTGCATCGCGGAGCAATACTCGCTCCTGACCGTATTTTTCGATGATCGCGCCCGCCCCTTTGCCGGGCGGCAAACCGATGTCGACGAAGAAGACACTCCGCTCCTTGGTGCTTGGAATTATTTCGGCTGGAAGATCCAGGGACCGTGCCTGGAGTTCGATTTTCTCGGCGCCAGCAGCATCGCTAAATAGCCCAAGCGATATCTTCAGATCCTCGGTATCCGTTCGATCCAGGTATGCGTCATGCAGTCCGCCCGCATTCAATTGCGCCAGAACATCTTTGCCCGCCGCCTCATCGGCGATATTGCGAATCCAGACCCAGTGCCCTACGAAGACCTGGCCCCTGGTCGCTCGAAGCCGCACTTTCATGCCTTCGTTCGAATATTCAAGCACGGCCGAATCAGCATCATCGCTATCGCGAAATGGACCAATGCTCACGCAAGATCGTCCAACGACCGCTTCAAGTGCCGACGGCTCACCTGAGCCCAGCACCGCACCGACGCTCGCTACCGCATCACTATCTCGACCTGTAGTGACGTCGAGTGGCGGACCCAAATCCGACTCCTCGACAATGGCCACACCCGGCTGGGACTCTTCTTCAGTGGACAATCCCCACATCAGGTAAAGGATGTTGGCGAGCAGCAGGATAAGCAGAATATTCTTCATTGAGCATTTTCCAACATATGTGCGAGCCCATTAAGAACCAGATGCGGGCGATGCACCGGCGTCTCCTCGAGCGCCCCAAGAATGCGCGTCGCACCACCACCGGTCAAGATGATCGTCGGGTCGTAAGCGCTTGATCGCAACGTTCGAATTGCTCTCTCAATGGCACCTACAACTGCGTTCTGTGAGCCTTCGCGCACCGCCGCCGTCGTATTTCGCCCAAACATCTTGAGGTCATTCGATGATTGTTTGGCAGCAACAGATGTCAGCGGTATGTCGCTCGTCGCTGTTGCCAGTGCGCCCAACATTGTCGCCACTCCCGGAATGATCTGGCCGCCAAGATGAATGCCATCATCATCGATGGCGTCCAAAGTCAGTGCCGTCCCGGCATCAACAATCAAGCACGATGACTGTACTTCCGCCCAGGCACCAATCATCGCCACCCAGCGATCAACGCCGAGCAGCCTCGGCTGTCGGTAGCTATTTGTCACACCCCATCCCCGCTTTGCGCTGCGGGCAAAATGAACATCAGCATTACAGTGCATGCCAACGACGCCCGAAAGGCGGGTGGCAAAACTGGTGCCGGCGACATTGCACGCGCGAACTGCATCCACACGACGAGGCAATTTCGTCGTCAGGAAGGTCAGCCCTTGCTCACGTATTTTTTCCTGCGAAATGTGCCCGGTTCGACGAATAACGCCGTCATCCAACACGCCCCACTTCAAGCGCGAATTGCCGACATCGAGGAGCAATACGCTCATCGTGGGTTTGCTCTCGGCCCGGCGATCACGATCGTTCCTGAGCTTACTCGACGAATACCGGATTCCGGCGTATCAACGAGCAACGCGCCGTCGCCTGCCACGCCAGCACCGATGCCCGAGAATTGCCGATCCGCGGTGTCGATCGTAATTTCTCTGCCGAGCAGCCAATCGTATTCGGCCCAGCGAGCCGCGATCGCTGCAAACCCGGACGCTTCGTAGTCGACGAATGCCTGCAGCAAATGCTCCGCCAATTTTCCGGCCGCTTCATCATGAGATGGCGCAGTTTCACAGATGCTTTTCAGATCCACGACCTGTCGGGCCCAATCCGTTTCCAGTCCAAAATCGAGCTTGCTTGGCAAATCCAGGTTTACGCCAACACCAGTTACAACTGTCACGGCGCTGCCCGATCGATGCTGGACTTCGGTGAGAATACCGCCGAGTTTGCCATCACGAGCGACGAGGTCGTTTGGCCATTTTAACTCTACGTTGTTTGCCCCGAGTTCTTCGAGGGCGCCGATAACGCCAACACCGAGTGCTAGCGTCAAAGCCGGAAGGTTGTCTGGCGCTGCAGCGAACGTATACGCGGCTGACAGGCACAGTCCAGATCCCGGCGGCGACTGCCAGGTCTTGCCGTGGCGACCTCGACCCGCGGTCTGATTACTCGTTGCGGCTATGCTGATCATCCCCGGCGCAGGGCCCGGTTTCTGCATGAGATAGCTATTGGTTGAATCGATCTCGGCGAATACTTCGATACTCGCTAGCTTCTCGCTCGCAGGGTGCTCCGCAAACTGCCGGATCGCCTCGGCGTCAAGATGAGTCATTGCTCGAACCGGGGTCTTTTCGACGGAAGATCATAACGCGAGTATTGCGATGTTCCGTGCTATCTCGCATGCGTTGAATATTGGAGCGATGCCAGAAAATGATCAGCATAGCCATAACCACCGTGTAGATGAATAAGGGCTGTTCTTCGGGCAAAACGACAACAGCAAGATACACCGGCAATGCCGTCGCAGCGCTCATCGTGGCGAGCCCGACAAATCCCGATACAACGAGCACCCAGGCCCACACGAACAGAACACCGAGGATCAGGTTGGGACTCAGAATCGCCAATGTGCCTACGAACGTCCCTGCACCTTTGCCACCTTTGAAATTGTGGTAAAGCGGCCAAACGTGTCCCAGTACTGCCGCCGTCGCGCAGCAGATCGTTAGCCAGGTTCTGGACAACATCGGATCTTCCGGAATGAATGGCAGGCTGAGTTCCGGAACGACACCAGCCCCGATAGCGCCTTTGCCAATATCGATAATCACAACGCCGAGCGCAAACAGGACGCCCTGGGTGCGCAAAGCATTGGTACCGCCCGCGTTACCACTGCCCATCGTTCGGATGTCAACGCCGCCTCGCAATTTGCCCATGACCATCGCGCCCATTAAGGAACCGACGAAATAGCTGATTAAGAATTTGACACCCAATTCCAACATTAAGCTCGTACACCTTTGCGAGACCGGTCGCTCACATTGTAGCATCGGCCCATGGCCGCAGATACGACACACCTGTTTCTAAACCCAACCGCCGGTCGCGGTCGCGCCGGAAAACGTCAACCAGGAATTCTTGAGCTATTGAGTCGAAGCGGACTCGATGTTGAGTATCACGCGAGCCGATCGTCTGGTGACCTCGAAACACAGGTGCAGGAACAGGTTGATGCGGGTGCAACTCGCGTTGTGGTCGCTGGTGGCGACGGCAGTATCCACGAAGCGGTCAACGGCATATTGCACTCGGAGCAACACGCCGCCTTGGGCGTCATCCCTACCGGAACTGGAAACGATTTCGCAAAAGCGTGCGGTATCCCTTTGAACTGGGAACACGCAACGCAATTGCTCGCCGATCGTCTTATCGCAAATGAATCACCGAGAAAGATTGATGCCGGACGATTCAATAATCGCTTTTTTGCGAACGGAGCGGGCATCGGCTTTGATGCCACAGTTACACGGATCGCGCAGTCGATCCGGCTGCCGATCGGCGACCTGGTCTATTTACTCGCGATCTTCCGAACCATGGCGGGCGGCATTGCCAGTCCGCAACTGCGTATTTCAGCCGATAACTACGTATGGGACGGGCCGCTCACACTGGCGGCAATAAGCAACGGGCCCTGGGTGGGTGGCATGTTTCACATCGCCCCTATGGCCAGCAACTCCGATAAGGTCCTCGAATTGCTAATCGCGAAACCAGTAACACGGCGACGAATAATGACCTTATTACCCAAATTGATGAGCGGGAATCACATGCAGGAAGCGGAAATTGTTCACCGTTCGGTTACCAAGCTCTCGATCCGGTCAGAATCACCCATACCGTCTCATCTGGACGGCGAAGTTCAGGCTTTGCAAACCGATTTTGAGCTGGCCGTGTTACCGGGCGCCCTGGATTTGCTTTGATGAGGGGCGCGACCCGAGATAGATAGCGACCAGCGCAATACCGGCACCCACCAACTCAGTGGCTGTCATTGCTCGATTGAAAAACAACACATCCCAGACGAAGCTGAGTGTCGGTTGCAGTAACAACGCTAGTCCCGCCTCTACCGCTGATACCTCGGACAGACTGCTCGCAATGAAAAGCCAGCCCAGGCAGTGAGACAACACGCCGTAGGCGACAAGCCAACCAAAATCTTTGTAGCTCGTTATCACCAACGACTCCCCTTCCCCGAGAACAATCAACGCCATCATCGCCGCGCAAAATACAGACACCACGGCCATCTCGCGCGTCGGAACGCGGAAAGTAGACGTTTCGCGAATCAGCCGTAGCGTCAACAAATAGGCCGCGTACGCTACTGCGGTCAGCAGTCCCAACACAACGCCAAGCCTGTAATTGTCGGGCAGCGTTTTCCAGTCAAAGCCAACGATGAGCGCAAGACCGAGAAACGCGAGCGGCACCGCAACGAGCTGCGCTGGCCGGGGCACTTGCCGCAGGAAAACGATTCCAACAATCAGCATGATGAAAACCTGAAAATTGGCCAGTAGCGTCGACAGGCCAGGGCCGATGTAAATAATGCTGCGATGCCAGAACCACAGATCGAGGACCAAAAAAAACGATGCGACGACGAGCAGCCACCAGGCACGCCTGGAAAGGTGCAGCCTCCGCCGCGTCACCAGCAGATAAATGACCAGCGCGGCACCGCCAAACAACACCCTATAGAAGCCACTTGTCGACGGAGCAACATCGACAAGCCTCACCCAGACGGGCGACAAGCTGATTAGCGCGGCCCCAATAAAGAGTCGTATTCGAGGATTACTTATTATTTTCATGGGCAAAAAAGCAGTGTTTACATTCTTCGCCTATCGCAGGCTGGAAGGATTCGGGCCGGACCCCGAAGTTAGGGATGAGGATCTAGGCTCCTAGCCAATCATCGCGTCGGGATTTCCGCTCGTCGATTTCTTCGGTTTGTTCTAAGCAACAGGTATTGGTCGGCGCTTCCGCCCACACCAGCTTCAGCGTCAGCAACTCATCGCCCCGGAATACTGTGAGCGTTGATTTGTCGCCGGGCCTGTAACGGCGTATTCGAGAATCGCTCCCCGAGACATTGGCACGTAACCCGTCCAGTGCGATGAGCTCGTCACCGGGAGACACACCGGCGTTCTCCGCCGGGCCGTCATTGGTCAGGCTCACGAAGACAGGCTGGCCCGCGCGGTTAGCAAGAGCGGCTCCCAACCACACGGCCGGCGTTTCACTATCGTCGGCGTTGGTGCCACCTTTGTCTTTTCGACCCTTCGATTTTCGCAGGCAATAATCGACTCCATGCCCGTGCAACAATCGCTCCAGCGGCAGTTCACCGGTTCCACGAACGGTGGCGTCGAAAAAGTCGACAAGATCGAGACCCGAAACCTCGCAACAGACTTCCTCGAGTCCGCGCTCCGGCATACCTTCGCCGGATTCGCCCCACTTGTCCCAACAGGCTCGCATGACGTCATCAAGTGAGATTCGTCCCTCTGTCTCGGACCGGAGTTTCAAGTCGAGCGCCAAGGCGATCAAGGCACCTTTCGCGTAATAACTGACGATGGCATTGCCGGCGTTCGCGTCCTGCTTATAGAATTTAGTCCATGCGTCAAAACTGGATTCCGCAACACTCTGCCGACGCCGGCCTTGGCCGCGCAATACCCGGGTGATTGTTTCGCCCAGCAACTGCAGATAGTCGCTGGCGGGAATCAACCCTGATCGCACCAGAGCCAGATCATCGTAGTACGACGTAATGCCTTCGAACACCCAGAGTAGTTCAGTGTGTGATTCCTGCATCAGGTCATACGGCGTAAATACCTCCGGCTTCATTCGCTTCACGTTCCAGAGATGGAAGTACTCGTGGCTTATCAGTCCAAGAAGCGTTCGATACTCAGGCGACACACCCTCGTCACCGCGAATCGGAAGACTGTCGCGCTTACAAACCAGGCTCGACGACCATCGATGTTCAAGCCCGCCATATCCGCTACCCGGGGCGTGCAAGAGAAATACGTAGCGATCCAGGTCACCGGGAGCGCCGAGCATCTTCATGTGAAACGAGCAAAGAGTCTGCAAATCGTGGCACAGACGCGCCATATCCGCTTTGGTGTTACCTCGAATCGCGACGACGTGAGGAATTCCCGCTACCTGGAACTCGCCGATCGAAAGCTTGCCAATTTCAACGGGATGATCGATCAGCTCGGCGTAGTCATTCGCTCGGTAGGTTCCGAAGCCATAAGGCTCGGCACTCAAACGGTTCATCGACGTCCCAACTCGCCAGTCTTTGGCCTCTGGCGAATCGGCGCCCATGATGTCGAGCTCGCAGGCGAAGCCTTCCTGACCGACAACTGCGGGAAAGACGCAAGGGCCATTGAAATAGGCGTGAGTATTGTCCAGATGAGCACCACGAACACTATCGTCGTGTGCGTAGATTTCCAGAATCAAAGTAACAGCTCGATCAGTCGCCTGCGTTTGCCAGCGACTCTTATCGAGCTTGATTACCGCGAGTCCAACGCCACCGGCTTCCGCGCGGATCGCGACCACGTGCCGAGCGTAGTCGCGAATCATGTAGCTTCCGGGAATCCAGGCGGGCATCGCAAAGATCTGGCCTGCCGCGTCCGGATCTGAAACGCTTAGTCTCACCTCGAACAGGTGTGCGCCGGCATTGAGCGGGCGAATACTGTATCGGTGCGGATCGCTCACGATATATCCTACCGAACCGGTTCGGTCAGTTTGAGCGTCAGGCACTTGGCAGATCCGCCAGCCTTCAAGAATTCGGAGAGCTCTACTTCATGAACGCTAAAACCGGCGAACATCAAACGTGCTTTCAGAGAGTCTGAGGCTTTGTTCAAAATCACCTGATCACCAATATTCACCGCGTTGCACGCGAAATTCCCGGCATCTGCCGTATCAACGATAATTCGCTTGTGTGGCGGAATTCTACTTTCGATGGCGATACGTGAATCGTAATCAAAGGCCGGTGGGTGATACATAAGAAACCCGTCTGATAGCGGACAGAAACAGGTATCAATGTGATAGAAGCGTGCGTCGGTCAGCCGTATTGATACAACCTCGGTGTCGAAAAAATCGCCGATTTTGGAATGCGCTTCGATTTCCGTTCTGAACCCGTACCCCGTCCACAGCCAGGGGCCACCGCGGTCAACCAGACAGTCGCCTGCGCCTTCAAAGCCGATGTTCTCATCCAGACCCAGAAGATCGAAACCGTTATCGCTAAACCACTTTTTGAAATGTTGTTCTTCCGGTCGACGTTCGTGCGGCATGAAATGACTGGCAATGGCTTTGTCGCCATAAACGACGCCCGCGTTTGCCGTGAATACCATGTCCGGCAATTCCGGTTGCGCATCCATAATCACTATGTCGGCAAATTCACCGAGCTTGTTTCGCAGCTCGTCCCACTGCTCACGAGCGCGCTCCAAACTCAGCGTTTCTTCGTGCCCGGCCATCCAGGGGTTGATGACATACTCCACCGTAAAGAAATCCGGTGGGCACATTAAGATCTTGTCTTTACTCATTATTATTTATCTTCTTTCCGAGGGTCCAGAATAGCAAAACGGGAGCCGGTCACCCGACTCCCGTCCTGTTGATTGGATGAAATTCGGCGCTAGCGCTATTGCCTGTCCCCAAGATGCATCAGCGGCAACGGACTCGGGCTCGAGCCGTCCAGGAAGTAGATCTTGCTCGCCGGATCCTTGGAAATTTCTTTTAGCGCTTCGAGTGACTGCAACTGAATATACGCCGGATTGTTCGAGGCCGCATTATTGATTTGAGTAATCTCATAGGCCTGAGCGTCCGCCAGAATCCTGACTCGTGCTGCGTCTTCCTCGGCCGCCTCACGACCCGCCTGCGCGGTTGCCACTACCTGTTGCAGCTCGGTTCGAACACGCTCCAGCTCAGCCTTCTCTTGCTCAACCGCTTGCTCACGTTCTTTCTTCTGTTCGATCGCCAGCACGATGAATGGCGGGAGGGTGATATCGCGGATCAACACTTCGGAAACGATAATACCCTGCTGCTCCAGATCATCTCGAAGCCCATCTGTCAGCGCAGTCTGCAAAATCTCCTGAGTCTCCTCCAAAAAGAAGTCCTCAGCTCGGCGAACACTCTTGCCTTGTTCACGCAACAAAGAGCGTAACTTCGGGACGAGATGCACGCGGACTGCCGCTTCCGCTGTACCGGTCGCACCGAGAATCTTGGAAGCCATTGCCCCGTCAATACGATATTGCACGCTGACGTCGAGTTTGGTTTGCAGCTGATCCTGACTCGGAACGTTTGCGGTTTCCAGATGCGTTTTCTTACGCGCATCAAACATGGTCCACTTGTACAGCGGGTTAACAGGGAAATGCAGGCCTTCCGGATAGCCCTCGATTTGCGCCTCACCGAACAATGTCGCAACGCCTACGTGGCCGACCGGTACCGTCTTGTAGATATTCATGATGATGACAACAGCGGCAAGTACGCCTATCACTATCAGTACAAGTGTCTTGCTGGGGTTTGATTGAGCCATGGAGTTTCTCCGCTTCGCACGACGTGCATGAGAGTTAATATTTATGGGTGAATTCAAGGATTTAAAGGCCTGAAACGACGCCTACTATAGAGTCGGTAGATGAACTTCTGCGAGCATACACCGAACGCTTCCGCCAGCGGAACTTTCGATATTCTCGATGGGCGAGTGAACGACTTTGCCATTCAATCGGAGGGTTTTCCGCTGATTCGAATCCAGCGACTCCCAGGCCTGAGTCGACATCGCGACGACCCGCTCACCGGCCTTATTTCGAAGTTCGAGCATATTTCCGGCGAACGCATCAAGCTGGTCGTAGCTCAGGCTCAGAACTTCATGCCCGGTATCCCGAAGTCTGGCGAGTACGGCTTTACGTTGGTCTTCGCTCACAATGGCTTCATCGCAAATGACCGCCATCGCTTCTCCGACGTTCATGAGAACGTTCGTGTGATAGATCGGGACGCCCTCTCGATCAACGGCGTTGAATGACACGACGTCATAATCCATTTGTTGTGCAAAATCGCCGAGCGGATCGAGCTGAGTTCGTGACGACAGGCAAGCGTAGGCAACTCTGTTGGGGCGATCCAGCACCATGCTGCCAGTGCCTTCCAGGTAGTGCCCGGCGTCCTCGTGTTTACTCAGATCCAGGATTTCCGTGACGTGAAACCCGTGCTCGGCAGCCATACTGTCAATAATGTCTGCGCGACGCTCGGTTCGACGGTTCGGTGCCTCCATCGGATACAGCACGACCCGGCCGTCCGCGTGAAAGCTGACCCAGTTATTTGGAAACACCGAATCGGGCGTATGGGGCTCCGACGTATCATCAATCGCCACAACATTGACTCCGGCGGCGCGCAGCGAATCGACCAGTCCCTCGAATTCTCGCGCAGCTGCTTGCTGTTGCTCATCCGGCGTCGCGGTCGAGCGAGCCTGAAAGAGGTTCGACTCCGACGTCATCGGGTTACTTTCGAAGCGTATCGGACGAATCATCAGGACGGTGGATGCTAGTTGTGATTCTGGCGTGTGCATCGTGCATTATATGACTGTGATGGACCGTTTTCGCAATGCTGTATTAAATCCTGCCTGGATTTGCTTTCTTTGGGTCGGCATGACTGTTGGCGTGTCCATGCTTGCTACACCTGTTCGATTCACTGCAGAGACCATTACGCGGCCAATCGCTTTGGATGTCGGCCGTGTCGTATTCGCGGCGCTGAACAAAGCGGAACTCGCGGCCCTTGTTATCTTGCTCATCATTGTGCGCGCATCCGGGCGCGCCGCGAAATACTGGGGTATCTGCGGTGCACTTGCTTTGATAGTGATCGCTCAAGGTGTTTGGTTGATTCCAGAGCTCGCGGAGAGAACCGATATGATTATCAGTGGCACGGAGCCACCCAAGTCCTACGCCCACGCCATCTACTCGTCGCTCGAGTTAGTGAAGATCGCACTGCTGTTTTACCTGGGATTTTGGTCATTGAGCCATTCTCAGCGGATACCAAATTAATCAGGCTGCAGCGCTGGGTCGACTCGAAACCGACTGATACCAGCGCTGTACGTTGGATAACTCCTCGGGCATCGGTAACTTGATCCAGGCAGAAAAATCGACGACCACCATCGCAGAGATATCCGCGAGCGAGTAGCTATCACCGGCGACGAACTCATTCTCTGCAAGTTGGTCGTCGAGCCGGCCGAAAAACTGCTCAACCCTGCCTCGCCCCCGAACGGCCAGTTCCGGTATCTGTGGGTAAGTAATCAGGCCGGTCAACGCGCGACCTTTGAGCCCTTTTGCGGAATTTCGAAACGCATCGGCCACTGCCCAAAGGCCCTGTTGCTCGACTTTGGCGTTCCACATCAGGACGCTCGCTTTTTCCTCGCCTGTAGTCCCCATGAGCGCGGGCTTTGGATTTTGCGCTTCCAGATAGTGGCAAATAGCGACCACCTCACTGAGGCAAACGCCACTGTCCAAAGCCAGCGCCGGCACGACGCAGTCCGGATTGACCGCCTTGAATGCATCGCTGAACTGCTCACCGTTGCCCAGATCAACCTGTACAGTCTCAACTTCGATGCCCTTTTCCGCCATGAATATGCGTACCCGTCTTGGGCTGGGCGCCGTTTTGCAGTCGTAGAGTTTCAAACTATTTCTCGGCGGCATTCGCAGCGTCGAAGACCGTCTGCGAGTTTTGATTGAACATCATCGCTCTCGCTGAATCGTTTTGCCTTTCGTTACGTTTCCAGTCTTGGCCAAGATCAACACCCTTACGAACGGCCGGGCGCTCCTTCAGATTGTCAAACCAGCGGCGAAGATTCTCGAATTTATCGAGATCATTACCGAGGCGTTTGTACGGTAGCACCCACGGGAAGCTCGCTATATCTGCAACAGAGTATTCGCCTGCGAGAAACTCCCGGTCGCGAAGTCGAACGTCCATAACCGCGAGTAATCGATCGTATTCATCGAAATACCGTTGCTGTGCATAGGGCACAGGTTCGCGCGTGTAATTGACGAAATGGCTCAGTTGTCCTGCCATGGGACCGAGCCCCCCGGCCTGCCAGAACAACCATTGCAGCACATCGAATCTTTGTGCCTGTGATTCGGGCAGCAACATTCCGGCTTTCTCAGCGAGGTAGACCAGAATTGCGCCACCTTCAAATACGGACACGCCCGTGTCGCTGTCAACAATGGCCGGCATACGATTGTTCGGCGCAATCTTCAGGAACTCGGGGGCGAATTGATCACCCTCGCCGATTCTGACTGGAATCGTGTTGTAAGGAAGATCACACTCTTCAAGCATGATCGATATTTTGTGGCCGTTGGGTGTGGGCCAATAGTAAAGATCAATCATATCTTGCAGTATAAGGTGATCTAACGGGAACTTGGTAACAGCATGACCGAGACGCAAACAGAGGCGATTGAATTACGGTCGTCCGACGAACACAGCATTCATGGAACGCACTGGCGAGGGCAAGGCGAGGCTCGAGGTGTTATTCAGATTTTTCACGGACTCGGTGAACACCACGGGCGTTACGAACGATTCGCGGATTTGGCAGCCGCTCGGGGATTATCCGTGGTCGCCCATGACCATCGTGGCCACGGTCAGCACGCCGATGAACTTCGACATCTCTCGGCCACGGACGGATGGCAGTTATTGGTCGACGACGGATTGAAGGTCAACGACATGATTGGCGATCAATATCCGGGCATCCCAATCATATTGATCGGTCACAGCATGGGTTCCTTTGTCGCACAGTCGTTTTCGATCCTCCACGACTACAGGCTGACGGCGCTCGCCTTATCGGCATCAAGTTGGCCCGCACTCGGCAAGATCATTCCCGGTCAATTCCTGGCGCGCATTGAAAGCTGGCGCCTGGGCGTTCATGGCAAGAGCGCCCTGTTGAACAAGATGGGATTCGACGCCTTCAACAAGCCGTTTGAACCGGCCCGAACGGAGCTTGACTGGTTGACGCGCGACGAAGCGGAGGTCGATAAATACATCAACGACCCGCTGTGTGGTGGGCCCTACAGCTGTGGTCTGTGGCGCGCATTGATGGGAGGCCTGAGAGGCATTGCATCGGACAAGGCGTTACAGCGAATCCGCGGTGAGCTTCCTGTTTTGCTGACCGGTGGCGCCAATGATCCTGTTGGCGGCGACCGTGGAATATCGGAGCTGGCGGTGCACTACACGCGATCGGGCCATACGGACGTTACTGTCAAGACCTACCCCGACGGGCGACACGAAATGTTCAATGAAAACAACCGTGTGGAGTTCACCGGCGACGTTCTCGATTGGGTCGAGAAGCAGCTACCAATCGTAGCTGAGACTTAAGCTAACCTGTCTTCCGCTCGCCGGAGTCCCGGGGAATGGCTGATATTCCGAGTCGGTCAGATTATCAACAACCAGTGCAGCACCCAATGGTCGATTCCCGGTTGATGTCCAGACTATGGAAGCCGCCGCGAGATACGTCGAATCGTCGCCGACTCGAAGAGGATTATCTTCCTGGTCGCGATACTCGTTATCGAGCCGCAGCTCAAAGCCCTGAGCGAATCGGTAGGCAAGCGCCAGCGTTGCTCGGTGCTTCGCAAAATTGAGTGCGTAAAAACTCGCATCAACCTGCGCCGAACCGTAGTCCGCATCTTTGTGCAATGCGGTATAGCCAATTGCCAGATCGACTGAATCCCAGGTACGGACAAAGAACAACTCGGCACCAGACACATCAATGTCGACGGAATTGGCCTGCCGTGAGAACGGGGCGCCGGATGCGTATGTCCAATCGACAAGATCATCATCCCGACGACTGAACAACGTTGCTCGGAGCTGCCAGTCGTTTGAAACTCTCTCAATCGACGCGGACAACTGCTTCGCTTTTTCGCGCCCAAGCAATGCATTGCCACCGAACAGCCCCGTAGGGTTCGAGTTCAGCGCGGTGTATCCGGGCACTTGCGAGGTTGCAGCATACTCGAGCGAATAGCCTGTTGATCCACTCGAGCTTGCCTGGCTCAAAGTTACGCCGAATAATGGCGAAAGCGCCTGATCATCGCGATCGCTATAGTCGTAGGTCGCGCCAAAACGCCAGACGAGCGTATTGCCGCTGGCAAGATCTGTCTCGATCGACGGAACAACGGACAAAGTTGCGTAAGCTCGATCATCGAACTGACCGTTTGTGAGATCTGTCGAGCGCACAAGCTTGTCCGCAGTCAGTTGGCCACCAAAACGCCACGAAATGGCACCGACCTGCTGCAAACCTTGAAAGCCCAAAGCCATGACTTTTGTCTCGTGTTCGAATGATCCGGGCACGCCCGACTCAATATTCGTCCGATCGAAATCGTAATCGTCAACAAGGCGTCGATAAAAACTACCAATTTCGAACCAGTCATCACCGGATGTGCGACGGTGATTGGCGACGATCAGAGTTGTCTGCGTGTCGTCGATTTCCGGCAACGATGCGAAGCCTGTATACGCGCCGGGCCAGCCGAAAAACTTGTCCTGATAGGCGACAATGAAATCGGTTTGCGTTTCGGCGCCTGCATGTTGCAGTTGGATATTAGCCCTCGCAAACTCATGGTCGCCATTAGCAATGCTCCCGTCGCCTTCGGATCTTGCCATCGATACCGCAATTCCCACTTCGTTGCCCGACGAGTTGGGCATCACTTGACCGAATCGCAATGACTGAAAATTCAGATTGTCGCTTCCAGCGCCCAGGGCGACGCTGCCGCCGTCGGCGACCCGTCCGATTCCGTAGGAAACAGTCGCAACCGCGGAATTGAATCCTTCCACGGCGCTATCGACTCCCGTGTAGATCACAGGTGATGACAAGATTGAAGGATCGATGGGCAGCTCAGCGACGTAGTGTCCGGTTTGCGGATCGGTGATCGTCACAGCGCCAAGCTTGAATCCGGTGTTTTCAAATAGGCCGCCACGCACAGTCACGTCGGACTGGCCCTCCGCGATGCCACGGGATTGAAGCTCCGTCAACGGGTCAAATCGAAGCGCTGTCGCAGTGGCCGCATAGGAACTGGCCGGTCGATCATTGGCAACGCGGTTAGCTGTTACGGTGATTTCGGATATATCGCCTTCCGAACCATCGCTGACTTCATCAGAGTAAGCATTGGACCAAATGACGGATAGCAGCAGTGCTGCTTTGAGCGCATGGGTGGCGTGCATTGAATCTTTTCACTTGGATGGGCAGTCCCTGACGGGAAGCTGCGTGCTGGAATAGTGTGTAATAACGGGCCGAAGTATACCTGTTCTTTTCAATCGTCAGCGCCCCGTGAAGATAAGAAGCACAACATGACGTGTCCGTATAAATCGCAATTGCACCAGGCTAATCGAGGCGTAATGTTTATAGGGTGGCTTTCAATCGGCCAAGCCGGCCGTAGGAGGTACTGATGCCCATCGTCAACGTACTCATCATCGGCGCACTCATCGCAACCGTCGTCGTCCTCGCCCTTGGCTTAAGTTCCATGGCCCGTGGCGGGACATATGACAAAGAACACGCCGAAAAATTCATGTGGGAGCGCGTAGCCCTTCAGTTGCTTGTGGTCATTCTTCTGGTTGCGGCAGCGGTAGTTTACAACACGTAGTTCGGACATAAAAAAAGCCGCTACCTTTCGGCAGCGGCTTTCTATAAATAAATCCTGACGGTGTCCTACTCTCACATGGGGAGACCCCACACTACCATCGGCGCTGAGCGTTTTCACTTCCGAGTTCGAAAAGGGATCGGGTGGTTCCCACTCGCTATTGCCGCCAGAAAACTGGTTTGGGAGCTAAAGGTACCAGTTACCTTTTTTCAAAGGCAATGGTCCGCTCGC
>RCNG010000671.1_pt1 | contig 16052 bp, 12 predicted proteins | sample 2041371 | NCBI WGS metagenome assembly RCNG01 (sample SAMN09708227, study PRJNA481090) | Marine sediment metagenome, whole genome shotgun sequencing project. | biome: marine sediment; feature: ocean; material: sediment; isolation source: Sewage treatment plant 1 marine sediment (STP1) ... | reverse complement strand
ACTTCAGGCCAGGACCTCACCTTCAGCTTCGGCTACGACATCATAGCACTCGCATCGGCTTCAGGTGACTTTGCTGAGGCAACATCCACCGTGGAATTTGTGGATGATCTAAGTTTAGTGCTTGCCTTTGCGGAAGCGTATGCCGGTGTAGGTGTAGCGTTGCGGACAGGTGCTACTGGTGATGCCAGCCAGGCTGGCACTATCGAGTTCACAGTGGCTGATGGTGTTGTCAAGCAGATATTTATCGATGGCTTCGTCGACAGCAACGGTTTCGGGGCGGGCCTGAACGATATAAACCAGGCCATTGCTGTCAATTGCCCATTCAATATCCATTGGGCGGCGATAATGTTTTTCAATAATAACTGCCCTGTGGGCCAGTTCATGCAGGTGTTCGTCGCTCAGACAAAATTGTTGTTGCTGTGCTAACTTGACAGGAACGATAGTGGTGCTTTCACCCAGCTGTTCACTATAAATCATTTTAATGGCTTTACTGCCGAGTTTACGGTTAATGATAGACGGTCTGTCAGTTGACAGGGATTTTTTGTGAACATAGAATTCATCCGGGTTTACAATACCCTGGACGACAGTTTCACCCAGGCCATAGGAAGCAGTAATAAACACCACACCTCTAAAACCGGATTCTGTATCCAATGTAAACATAACGCCGCTTGTGCCCTTATCACTGCCCACCATATGCTGAATGCCTGCAGAAAGCGCCACTTCACTGTGGGCAAAATTTTGATGGACTCGATAGGCGATAGCCCGGTCATTATATAAAGAGGCGAAGACTTCTTTTATGCGCAGTAGCACAGAATCAATGCCACGAATATTCAGAAACGTTTCCTGTTGTCCGGCAAAGGAGGCTTCGGGTAGATCTTCAGCAGTGGCAGAGGAGCGGACAGCCACGGAAAGCTCATCATTACTCTGTTCATTCATGGTTGTCCAGGCAGAGATAATATCCTGGTGCAGGTCATCCTGAAAAGGTGAGTCGATTATCCATTGACGAATTTCTGCACCCTGTTTTTGTAATGCATTAACATCCTCAATATCGAGATTATTCAGCGCATCGTTGATACGATATTCAAGATTGTTATAAGTCAGAAATCGTCGAAAAGCTTCGGCAGTTGTTGCAAAACCATCAGGAACTCTTATGCCGGCTTTTGTTAGCTTGCTGATCATTTCACCAAGTGACGCATTTTTTCCGCCGACAATTCCAACGTCATTTTTGCCGAGATCTTTAAACCAGATGATATTTGTACTCATAATGATATCTCTTTTTTTGTCAAAATAAAGTTCAGGTAATAGCTCTGAGAAAATTTCCTCTTTCTGATGAATTTACCTACTGTTTTGCTTGTGTCTGATTATAGGATTAGTGCAATTTTTTATGCTAGTGCAATTACATTTCCCGCCACCACCACAGCCGCCACCTTCTTCACGAGCTGGTCCAAATTCCGGATGAGTTTTAGCCACTTTACGTGAAAGTTTTTGCACCAGCATCCAGAAAAATAAAAACATCAACATAAAAGCCATAGCAATAAAGTAGCGTGTTATGATTTCCATGTTAGGTACCTAAACCGGCAAAACCCATAAATATCAGCGATAAAATTCCGGCTAACATCAAACTAATGGCCGCTCCCTGACTGGTACTGGGCAAATTCACCAACTCCAGTTTTTCTCTTAGCCCGGCCATCAATATAATGGCCAGAATAAAGCCGGCACCGGCACCTGTGCTATAAGCCAATGACTGAACCAGGTCGTATTCTTTAAAGGTCTGAAATAATGCCAGCCCCAGAATCGCACAATTTGTGGTAATTAAGGGCAGAAAAATGCCCAACGCCCTGAACAATGAAGGTGAGAATTTTTTCATACTCATTTCGACCAGCTGTACAGCGGATGCAATCACGGCGATATAACAAATCAGACGCAGAAATTCGATTCCAAAGTAAACCAGTAGTTCATTAATAAAAAAGGCGCTTAAAGAGCTGATGAGCATCACCAGACTGGTTGCCACGCCCATTGACCATGCAGTATTTAATTTTCCGGAAACGCCCAGGAAAGGGCAGAGACCAAGAAACATGGCCAGCACAAAGTTATTGATAAGAAAGGCATTGAGAAAAATAAAGGTCACAGAATCAGCTGCCATTATGATAACCCTTTTTGCTGTACTGATTTGGCTGAAATATCACGCTCTTGTGTGCTGGTGGATTTATTATTGCCTGATGTTTCCTTCAACCAGTTAAACAATAATAGCCATGAACCCAGAACAATAAATCCACCGGGTGGAAGGATCATGACTACCCATGGTTGAAATTCAGAGCCAAATATTGAATAGCCCAGCAAGCTTCCATTACCTAATAGTTCACGGACGCTGCCCAGGCAGAGCAGAGCGAATGTGAAACCAAGTCCCATGCCTAAGCTATTGGTGAGAGTATTCATAAGACGATGTTTTGATGCATAGGCTTCAGCCCGTCCAAGAATCATGCAATTAGCTACGATTAACTGTATAAATGCACCTAACGCATTATATAACTCAAGGCTGATGGCCTGAATAACATAATCGGTAATCGTGACGAAGGTTGCAATAATTACGATGTAGGTGGCAATGCGTACTTCTTTCGGGATATAGCTTCTCAATAAGGAAACCAGAACACTGGAACACAATAATACAAAAGTGGTTGCAATACCCATTGCCAAAGCATTAATGACAGAGTTGGACACGGCCAGGACCGGGCACATGCCCAGCAACATGACAAAGACTGGATTTTCCTTCCAGATACCCGATAAAAAAGTATCGGCAGTAATAGTATTGTCTTCTTTTAGCGGCATAATCAATTCTCACCCTTTGTTTCTAGCTGTGGCAGTACAGCCTGCAAGCGTGGTAATAATTTCTGGGCTCCCTGATTAATGGCCTTACCAACGGCTTTTGACGTAATGGTGGCACCGGAAATGGCATCAATTTCCCAGGGATTATTTTTACTGCCATGTTTTACCGTAACGATAGCCTGCTTCAAAGCAGACTGGTCATAGTTTAATTGAGCATCCAGTGCGTCAAAATTAGCCAGAAAATGATTATCGGTTAGAATCTTATCCCCTAAGCCCGGAGTTTCGGCCATTTTAATAATACTGAATCCCCGGATACATTCACACTTGTGATCATAGCCATAAAGTAGCCGTACCAAATCTGCATAGCCCTGGGCTGCGGCTTCTGCGGCGACACCTAACAACTGTCCCTGATCATTATAAGCGGCATAAAACTGTAAGCCCTTTTTTTGCAAGTCTTTTTCCAGGCCCTTGTCTGTGATGGTGTAACTTTGACGTGACCGGGCACCGGGAATGACCTGAAAAATAGCTTTCTCAATCATGATGCGTTGATTTTCTCTGATGGGATTGAGGGTTAATTGCCAGGTGATTACCACCAGCAGGCCGGATATCATCGCCACGCTGCCTAAGGTGATAATCATTGCCAATGAAGAGGCTCGTTTGGGCGTTAACGAATGATTTGTTTGCTGTGAGGTTTCCACAGAATCAACTGGGTTGGTATCAGTAGTGCTCATTGATCTGAACCTGTACTTTTTTTGCTCCTGAGTTGACCAAATTTTCGAGGTTGAGCAATTGCTTCAATCAAAGGGACTGTGGCATTGGCAAATAAAATGGCATACATAATTCCCTCTGGCAGACCACCAAACAGACGGATAATAATGGTGAGTGCACCGATCAGAATTCCAAACAACCACATTCCAGCAGGCGTTACCGGTGCACTGACGGGATCGGTGGCCATGAAAAATGCACCTAAAAGTAATCCTCCTGAAGCGAGCATAAACCATGGGCTTGGGTATTGAGCCCCATCAAACAGAAAAAAAGCACCACTGATAAGAGTTGATGAAAGTATAATGGCCAATGGAATACGCCATCCCATAATACCCTTCAGGATAAGATAAGCCCCACAGAGAATAATTATCAGGCTCGATGTCTCCCCGATTGAACCGCTGCTAAAGCCGAGAAACAGCTCATTTAACGGTGTTGTCGTCGATTCGAATTTTTGCAAAGCCAGCGGTGTTGCACCAGTGAAACCATCAATTGAAGTGGGTATAGTAAAAGGTAATGTAAGACTCGTGGGTATGAACTGGGTAAAGCGGTCTGCCATACCGGCCGGTGACCAGGTTGTAATAGCCACTGGAAATGCGGCCTGAACAAAAGCCCGTCCAAGTAGAGCGGGGTTAAAGACATTGAAGCCGATACCGCCAAACAGGGTTTTTCCCATGGCAATGGCAACAAATCCAGCAACAGCACCCATCCATAAGGGGAAACCGGGCGGGAGAGTGAGAGCAAGAAGAAGACCGGTGATTAAAGCACTATAATCATTCAAGGTGTTTTTCTGGTGACCTAAACGATTAAAGAATGACTCAGTGAGGATACAGGCAAGTGTGACCACAACAATGAGCACCAGTGCACTGAGTCCAAATTGATAAACAGCGAATACACAGATGGGTAACAGGGCATAGACCACATGACGCATAATCTGAGGCAGGGTCGTGGGACCCTTCATATGCGGTGAGGTGCGTAGCTCTATCATTGAGCCACCTTTTTTCCCTGAGTCTCTTTTGCCTGTTCGCTGATGGCTGCCTGGTCGCTCAGGGCTGCCTGTTCGCTGATGGCTGCTTGTTCGCTGATGGCTCTCTCCCTGAGCACTGATTTGGCAATACGAAAGTATTGTACCAATGGAATGTTTGATGGACAGATATAACTGCAGCAGCCACATTCGAAACAATCCATAAGATTAAAATTTTCTCTCATGGAATCATAGCCTCGTTTGGCGGCCAGCTGACCTAGCATAGAAGGGTTAAGATGCATGGGACAGGCTTCAACACAACGAGCGCATTTTATGCAGGGATAAATATCACCCACCTCTTTATCGACAGATTGTTCATTAAAAACAAGCAGTCCGGAAACAGGTTTGGTAATGGGTACATCCAGTGAAGAAACAGTTGAACCCATCATTGGACCACCAAGAATCAAATGCTTAGCCGTGCCGGTGAAGCCAACATAATCCAGTAAAAATCGAATGGGTGTACCTAACGGAACTGTATAATTTCCAGGTTTCTTTACACCAGGCCCTGTGACAGTAATGACACGTTCAATGAGTCCCTGGTTGCCGGGTAATAGTTCGCCAAGTTGCGTTAAGGTGGCGATATTTTGTACCACAACGCCCACCTGGAAGGGAAAGCCGCCTGAAGGCACTTCTCTTTTCAGTAACACTTTAATTAATAGTTTTTCTGAACCCTGTGGATAGTGAGTTTGAACCGCTTTAACCTGTATGTGTTCAAAGCCGGACAGTTTTTCCTTGATGGCCTGTACCGCATCCATTTTATTATCCTCAACACCAATAATGGCCTGCCTGGCTCCCAGAGCCTTCATAAGCATATTGGTACCCTGCAAAAGGCTTACCGGTTTTTCCAGCATCAGACGATGATCGGTAGTGAGGTAGGGTTCACATTCACAACCATTAACCACCAGAGTGTCAATAGTATATTCTGGCGGGACAGAGAGCTTGACATGTGTTGGAAAACCGGCACCGCCCAGACCCACCATACCGGTATCCTGTACGGCCTGAATTAATTGTTTATGGGTCAGTTCAGCAACATTCACGGGGTCAAAATAGGAAGCACGTTGACTGGTGCCGGGCCAGGTTTTAATAATAATGGCTTCACTTTTAGGCCCTTTTGCGGTCGGGTATAATTCAATTTCTTTGATGACTCCGCTGGCAGGGGCATGAACAGGAACTGACATAAATCCGTCACTTTCAGCTATGACCTCTCCTCTTACTACTTCCTGGCCGGGTCTGACGATTGCTTTAGAGGGGTTGCCAAAGTGCTGTGATAAAGGCACTATCAACTCTGGTGCAAAGGGTAAACGCCGGATAGCCTGTTCACTGGTGTGTTCTTTCCTGTCAGGAATATGAATGCCATGTGAAAATGTTTTGTGTTTAAACCGTTCAAGAATACTCATAACCTGTCTCATTTTTCTGAGTGTCTTATTGCACTAGCCGTTTTATTGATATTTTTCAGCCCGTTTTAGCAGTTTATCCAGACCCGCTTCATCAGAGTTAAAAGGCGTACCTGGATGAATACATTCAGAGGAACATTTTTCTGCCGCTTTAACGATATCTTTATAACTGCCGGCTTGCGGATTTGCGATAACGATCTGCTTTTGATCGTTATAAGTAAAAATATCAGAATTGATCGCAAGACAGTCGTCACAGGCAGTACATTCAGGCGACTCAACCCAGACCGGTTCATAGTCAGCTCCATTATGTCCGCCGCCATTATTCTTACTGACGCCTGAATTAGCGGTAGAGCTGGAGCTGAGCATGGAAATTGCAGCGCCATTGCCATGACCACCGGTCATGGAGAGTAGACTATTGGTCAGATTTTGTGCCAGTTCTTCACGTGTTTTCTGGATAATTGCTTCTTTATCAACGATATGCTCATGACCACTGAGTGATTTCAACTGGTGCCAGAAGTCAAGTCGTTCCTGAGCAGACAGTGCCATCTCTTTTGAAACCTGCGTGCGGACCAGCTGTTGTTTGTTATTGACGGTCCAGATATAGGGAAGCGCTGTTTCCTGATCATCGGGATCAAGATCCAGATACTCATCCACAGGGATCATTGCATCGCTCCATTTCTCTTCAGGAATATTGCGGAAATGCTTTCTGAACCGGCCTTCTGAGGCTGCAAAATCAACAAACGTCAGAGGAACATCTAAAGTGCTCTCTTTACCTTTACTGTTTTTATAATTCAGTGTGTAACGAGGCCAGTCCTGATTGATGGCCGGATTACCGTCCAGCTCAATACACTCTTCAAAGGTAGTTCCTTTCTCCGGGTTGTATTTGAATAAAGGGTAGGCACGAGATTCAACCGCCAGTTTACTTTGTCTGTCAGCACTGTCATCAGCAATACCATGCTCAGGAGGACAAACAGCGTAGATATTAAAAACAGCAGGATTACGGCTGTTCAGACCTTCAATGTAGCCTTCCAGTAAATGGCTGACGTGTGAAAATGAACTTTGCAGCACATAAGAGGTTCGATGTGCCATAGCTATCAGGCTTATTTCCTTACGAATTTCTGTTTTACCTTTCCATTGCTTATTAAAAGGCGCCATATCAGAGACTTGACTGACAAAACCTGATGTACAGGCCTGACCTCCCGTATTGGAATAGACCTGAGTATCAACAATCAGGACCTTGACGGGGACACCAGACATGATCATTCGGGATAGATTCTGAAAACCAATATCGTACATGGCTCCATCCCCACCGACTGAAACGACCGGGGGGCATAGATGAAATTCTTCATCAGTGAAATTTTTCCAGTTGAAATAAGTGAAGAATTCTTTACTTTTTTCAGCTTTGTATTCACCGGACAGCTCCATTTCAGCCATACGAATGGTTTTAAATCCATCCGCCATTTTGACCATATGACCTTCAAATAATCCCATCGCGACGGAAGGCGAGTCCTGAAACAGATTACTGGACCAGGGGAAAGGATAAGGATTATAAGGGTACGTTGAACCCCAGACAGAAGTACATCCTGTGGCATTAATAAAACCCATATCCGAGCGGCCGGTAGTGGTAACTCCAGTCGTGTATTTCCATTTTAACTGTTTGAGGTTTTCCAGCAGGTTAGTCACCCACTCCAGCCAGTCTGCATCCAGTGGACTGGCATGATTTTCTTCATCCATTTTACTGGTCAGTTTGGTTAATGTGACGTCGCTGTCCTGATTTTCATCCAGAACGTTATAAACCGCAGTGGTATTATTCAGATCAATATTTTCAGCCAGTTTAAGACGAATGTGTTTATCCAGCTGTTCAATTAATTGTTCAATGTGAGCAATGTGTTTTTTTACCCGTGGCTGCATTAAGGCAGTTACCGTTGCTGTGAATAGATGGATCGATGTTTTTTCACCACAGCCAAGGCAGGCACCATCACCACAGACCATAGAACCATAATTGCGTTTATTGAGCAAAAGGGTTTCCAGTGCGCCGATGCCTTCATCTATATCATCAATACGAATAAAATCATCGGAAGTTGTGGGCAGTGATTCCCAGAATTTCCATTCATTACGCAGCTTGGCAATACTTTCAGGGGTTTGTGTTTCTACGGCTAATGCATCGTCTTCACAGACATCGATACAAAGCATACAGCCTTTACAGGTATACGGGTTGACCGTAATGGAAAATAGTCCGCCACTGCCCTTGTTTTTCTTTTCTTTATTGGTGAAATAGGGCTTGGTTGCAGAGAGTTTGAAATCGCCCAGCGTTTCCATAAACCAGCCAAACTCTTTTTCCAGGATTTTTATTTCATCAGCTTCAAGATCGGATTCGTGCAGGGTTTCTAATACAGCCTGATCCAGAAATATATTAACATCCGCTTTATCACCATAGGGTTCAATCAATAATCGTAATTTTTTCTCTACGTCACGCACGGTGCGACGAAGGTGCTGAGTAACACGTCCAATACTTCCAGAATGTCCTGCTTCAATTCGGCTGATAACGGTATTGAAAATTTCTCCCATAGTATTAACCAGACCAGGGATAGCACTGTCAGGGCAGGTTGTATAACAGTCACCGCAGGCAGTACAGTTTTCAGCATTCCAGACAGGATGCTCAAAACGGATTTGAGTCATATCACGAAACACACCGGTGGACGCAGGTATTTGACTGATGGCCATGAAGGGATCGGCCAGATTCTCATTGCCCTGTCCGGCAAGATACAGACTTCCGGTTTGTTCCCAGAAATGATGGATGTCAGATAATTTTTCACTGCCCTGCTTCTGTTTTTTCAGCAGTTCAGGCAGATTAACGATTTTACGAGCAATGGTGGAATGTTGTTCGTTAACGGGTTTATCAATAATTTCAATGGCCTCATCAAAGCCACGTTGCACCACTCGTAAATTATCTTCTACGACTGATTTACCTTTACTGCCAAACTTGGCCTGTAATTGTGATTCAATCGCTTTGAACAGTTCCTTCTCATTGAGGTTTGCCTGCGCCATTAAAGGCGATGCGGCAAAAAAGGCTCCCTGAAATGCAGTGCCCTGCATACGGTATTGTAAGTCAGGGTTGCCGGCTTCTTCGCGAGCAATTTTAAAACCATCAACATAAAAAATACGTATGTTATTTTTGACTATATTTTTTCGTGCTTTTAATGAAAATGAATTCCACACAGCTTCAGGAGAATCCAGATTACTCTGTATAACTAATGTGCCTCCTTCTTTTAATCCGAACAGTGGATTTGAATGTTCAAACACATTTGGGTCGGGCGACAGCACAATATCGACATAATGATATTCGCAATTGACCTTAATCGGTTCGGGTGCTGCAGAGAGGTAATACGTGGTTGGTTGTCCTTTTTTCTCAGAACCATACTTCGGGTTAGACTTGATGTGGTAGCCTAACAGATCAAACAGAGTCAAGGACAAGTTTTTACCCGTTGTAATTGCTCCCCAGCCACCCACTGAATGCATCCGTAAGGTAATGGACCCCTCGGGCATCAAGTTAGGATTTTCGCTGCCTTTAATGGCTAATTTTTCCAGGTGCGGATAGGCATCTATTAATTCCTGCTGATAAATCTCCTGCTTTGGGGAGTCGGCATTACCATGGACAAAATCAATAGAGACATAGAAAAAAGGAATTTTCCTGCCTTCAGGCAGCATATTTTCAATAACACCAATCAGCGCTTCAGGTTGTAGATCCCGGCTGCCCAGTCCAAAAGAGCCGGAATACATTCTTGGCTTATCGTTAGCCTTCTTAAATGTTGCATAGCGAGGGTAGGGTTGCTCTTCATCGGACGTCACATTGTTTTCAAAACATTTGCTTAAGGCTGAACGTATTTCCCGAACCAGAGGCAGGTCTTCAGCCAGAGGCTGATCGGTACGTTCAATGACGGCAACACCTTTTTTACCTTTCAGAATATTGCCTAACAGATCGCCAGGGAAAGGTCGGTAGAAGCGCATATTAAGTACGCCCACTTTTAAATCACGGGTTTTGCGTAAATAATCCGCAACGGCTTCTGCCTGAACCACGACACTGCCTTGAGCAACAATAACGTAGTCCGCATCTTCTGTCTTATAGCAGCCAACCCGTTCATATTTTCTACCGGTTAGTTGATAATATTCATCCATGACCTGCTCGGCCAGTTCTTCAATATGATCATAGAAATAAGGTCGTTGAGCAGCAACAGTTTGCATATAGGCATCCTGATTTTGCACGCTGCCACTGGATACCGGGTTATCAACATCCCAGGACATTGGAATACGGCGTCTCTGCGCTCCATAGATCATTTTCTGAGCGGGAGTGGGGCATTCAATCATATCATCCGGGCGACCGAGAAATTCACTGATCAGTTGACGCTCCGGAACCTGTAGAGATTCAATCAGGTGAGTGGTCAGAAAACCATCCTGTGCCACCACCGCAGGCGTCAGAGATAATTCGGCCAGTTTTCTCATGACCAGATTAAGATCAGCTGCTTCCTGAGCATCTCTGGCCATAATCTGAATAAAGCCGGTATCATCAATACAATGGTAATCATCATGGCCGCAATGTACATTTAAACTGGCTTTGGTAATGGCCCGACAGCCAATGTTCAAGATATAGGGGAGTCTTTTACCTGCAGCCGCATAGAGTGATTCATGCATGAACGCAACACCCTGTGCGGAAGAAAAGTTAACAGAACGTAAACCTGTCATGGATAAGCCTGCAGTGACGGCCGCTGCTGCATGTTCACTTTCGGGTTCAATAAAAATTAATGGTCTGTCTGAAATGTTAATATGACCTTTACCAACCTCTTCAGCCCAGTACTCGCCCATTTGAGTTGAAGGCGTAATAGGATAGGCACCTGCTGCATCTGAGGCTTCGCGTTCACACATTATAACGGCACCATTACCATCCATCGCCATACGTTTTCCTGGATAAGGAAAGTATGTTGTATTCTTGTCAGCACGGTTCTTTCGGAATTTGTCAAACATCATTAAATCCTTCAGATTTTATTTAAAACTTCAGCTCTGGCTATGCTCTGGGTAATGGTTCGATTCGCTGAATCGGCTCTTTACGAATAATCTTACGGGAATGACTGCCACGTTCAGATTCACAGCCATAGTCTTTCCAGACTATGGCTCCCGTTGGACAACGTTCAATGGCAATTTTCGATGACAGTCCATTTTTAGCGTAATTGATCCTGGCTAAACTCTCCTGGATGGTAATTAAGCCTTCCGGCGCGTCACTGACACACCGGCCACAGGAATTACAGGCAACCTGACAATGTGCTTCGCTTTCATCCATATTGTCTTTATTGTTACAGGCAACCCACAATTTGTGGCTAACGGGTTGTAGTGAAAATAAATTTTTCGGGCATTCAGTTACACAATCGTTACAGGCAGTGCAACGATCTTCATCAACTACCGGCAAGCTGAATTTATTAAATGAAATGGCATCAAAGTCACAGACATTAGCGCAGTCTTCCAGACCCAGGCAGGCCCAGGTGCAGCCTTTCCCGCCGCCTGAGACCATTGCTGCGGCACGACAGGTTTTCATTCCCTGATAATTAGCCCTGGTGACGGCAACATGACTACCGCCTGCACAGGCAAGGCGGGCAACCTGTTTTTCATGCTGGCTGACTTCAACACCCAGATAATCAGCAATAGACTGATTCATATCTGCAGTATTTACGGTACATAAACCGGGATCAACCTGTTTGGCCACTAAAGCTTCTGCAAAGGGTCTGCATCCGGGAGTACCACAGGCACCGCAATTTGCGTGAGGGAGGAGTTCTTCGACTTCATCGATTCTGGGATCTTCATAAACATAGAGTCGCCGGTTTGCGATTGATAACACACCGGCCAGTATGACCCCCAGGCTTGCCATGAAAATGGCGGCAATCAGTAACTGATTGACAGATTCTGCGTTTAGTTCCATAGAAAGTCTCGATATGATCTGCTCTATATTTGAGCAGGACCATTATTGTTAAGTTCAATGAAATAAACCCATAACATCATAGTAAGTGTCCATCCATAAATTGCCTCCTTGACAAGTTATGGAACGCAAAAGAAAAAGTGTTATTTTTCTTTTGCCACATTTTCAATGACTTGCAGTCATCAAAAATGGCAGCATGTCCTTGCGCCGCTAGTGCCCATAAATAAATGATGGGGCGCTAGTTTGTTACTACTATCGGTTTGGGCTGCTTTTATTTGTATTTCCAGACACTTTATATGGATTAAAATGATTATTCATCTTAATTATTTCAATCTTGTGTATTAAAAAAAACAATAGTAAACTGTTTTTATGAGTAAAACGCCCGCACTTTACTATAAAAATAATCGCTTGAAACAGCTTCGCGCCTTTTGTCATGCGTGCCGGACTGGTAGTATCAGTGAAGCAGCAAAGCTGTTATTTTTAAGTCAACCCTCTGTGAGTTTGCAGATCCAAGCGCTTGAAAGAGAACTTGATATCGTACTTTTTGAACGTCGTGGTCCAAAAATTCTACTTACGCCAGAGGGAACACTCTTATACAAGCTGTCAAATTCACTGGTTGATGGTATTGACAAACTGCATGAAACGTTTGCGGCCAATCTCGGACGGCTGGAATCGGGCAATCTTAATATTGCCGCAGGAGAGTCAACAATTTTATACATTCTTCCTGAGCTTATTCAGCAATTTAATCATCAGTATCCGCAAATTCACCTGCAATTATTGAATGTGAGCGGCCGGGACGGGATGACACTGATTCGAGACGATGAAGCTGATTTTGCAGTAGGTTCTATGCTGGACATACCGGAAGATATTATATATCGTCCTATTTTTACCTATAATCCTGTTTTGATTACTCCGCAAGGCCACCCCCTTGCTGAGCTTGAAGATGTCACTTTAGAGGATATCAGCCCCTATGGCTTGATTTTACCCCCGCATCATCTCAGTACCTGGAGTGTGGTGGATATGGCCTTTAAACAGCGGAATCTTTCGATTAACGTATCCCTCGAAGCGGGTGGCTGGGAGATAATCAAAAAATATGTTGAACTGGGGATGGGAGTCTCTATTGTAACGGATGTATGCCTGACGGGTACGGAAAAAATCATTCGAAAACCGCTTGATGACTATTTCCCAAAACGAAGTTATGGCCTGGTATTGAGAAAAGGTAAATTTTTATCACCACAAGCCAGACGATTTATTGAAATTCTGGACCCCCATTTTTTTGATGAGTATGATGAAGACCTTATCTGCTGGCTGAAAAGGGCTGATGATCAATCCAGACAGGAACGCAGAAACACGGGAAACTCAGGCTTGTGGTGAGCTCGTATTCATCCCCGCTTTTTAACCGCTAATGACTCCTGACCTGCATTAACTCCAGAGCAATTAATTTTCTTAATTTATATGAAAGTTCATAGGCTTAGAGAAATTTACCAGGTAAAGTAGGAAAAAAACAAAAATGACCGCTTCAATTCATATTTTGAGTGATTTGCATTTGGAGTTTGAAGATTTTCAACCCATAGTCAATGATGCAGACATTGTCTTACTATCGGGTGATATTCATACTGGTACTCAAGGTCTGCCCTGGGCAAGACTGCACTTCCCTGAGAGTGAAATCATCTATGTGGCAGGCAACCATGAATTTTACCGGCATAACTACCAGATGCTTATACAACAGCTTCGTATAACGGCAGAAAAGTATCAGATCCACTTTCTGGAAAATGATGAGGTGATACTAAAAGGCATAAGATTTCTTGGCTGTACTTTATGGACAGACTATAAATGCTCAAAAGGTCTGACTCAGGAGGAAGCCATGGTTAGTATTGAATACCGTCTTGCCGATCATCGTATGATTGAGGTAATCGATGAAAAAGAGCAGGGTAGCTATTTTTCAACCCGCCATGCCTGGCGCCTTCATACAGACAGTGTTAATTGGCTGACCCAAAAGTTATTTGATGAATCCTTTGATGGCAAAACAGTTGTGGTGACGCATCATGGTCCCAGTAAACTCTGTGAGCATAAGATCTTTGGGTACAGTGATATTTCAGGTGCTTTTTATTCTGATTTACCCAATCTCATTGCTCAGGTAGAGCTTTGGGTTTGTGGACATTCACACTCCAATCTGGATGTGAAAATCAATAATACCCGACTCATTGCCAACCAGAAAGGCTACCCCAATGAAGCCGTTGCTGATTTTAATGAAAATTTGAAAATATTTATTTAATCAACCTATCATAAAGTTAATTGCTGTCAGCCCGAGTCAAACACTTTCAGCAAGTGAATAATTTCAGATTACCTGATTAAGCTTTTTTATCAGTGCTCCAGAAGTTGAATCCCAGCACCAAATATTGTCTGCTGTTAAATGAACTCCACCAAGCCAACGATCCAATTCAATAATTTCTAGCCAGTTCTTTTTTCCGGATAGCACTTCTTTGCCAGTTTGGCTAATAGTCAGTTCCTGGTCCAGGCTGATTGGCAATGTTAACGTCTTGCCATCAGATAATTCCAGTAGCGGCGGAGATGATTGCAAGAATTCGTGAAGAATTTTCCAGAAACTTGAATCACCTAGAAACCTTCGCTCTTCTGAGTCCTGATAAAGAGCAAATATTTTTCCGGGACGTTTTTCGCCCTGCGATATAATTTTAAGGGCCTGGTAAGCTGTTCGGGACAGACCATTAGTGCAGCCTGGATATTCTTCTAACATTCTAATAATTGCACCCTGTAAAAATGGCAATGCAGTAGTATCCGTTTTTAGTAAGGCAAACCAATTTTCAGGGGATTTGGAACGAAATGCTGACCAGGCCCTGTTTGCGATCTCCAGTTGACTTTTTGTAACCGGTTCCTCGTATTCAAATAATGCGGTCATTTCATCTGGTGAGAGCATTCCCAGATAGTAGTCAACACAGATAATTGATAGTTTTGTTTTTTTCCGTCTGTTCTGGTGAAACCAATCCAGTATTTGCAATATCTGTAATTGGTCGTACAGATCATGTTCAAACCACAATATTACTTTTTCAAATTGCTCAAAAGACTTAAGCGTATTATCTCTTTCAATGAAATGTCGTTTGATTTTCTCAGGTTCTCCCCAATTTTGAGCTATAATGAATTCCGCGCGGACTTCCGACAGCTGTTCCAACGAAAGACCCTCTGGCACAGGTCCATCATGTAATACATCACGCCATGGGAGAAATATTCCTGGTATATTTGCCTTTTCCATTATTCCTGCAGCGCAATCACCATTTGTAATGTTAAGAACATTTCTCATACTGTTTTCCTGAGTCTAACCCATTTTTCAAAGTATTGTTGCTGGTTCCCACATCATTTGATTTAAAGAGGAAATGGTTTTATTACTCAAGCCTCAACCACCACAAAATGAGTATCTGCTAATTTTGTATCGCCCTGATTCCATTGGTAACAGACTAATTTTTCTTTGTTGCCGATACTATAATCCAGGCAGGCGGCGTTGTCTTTTAATATATGGGGTTCACCGCTAAACCAGTAGTGACCGGAAAATTAACGGCAACTGTCGGCGGTGTGCCATGACACACAGTGTGTCGTCACAGCCTGGCACATGACACATCTTCTCGCTTGAGAAGTAGAAATGTTGAGTTATTTCAGGAGAAAAGGAAGTAGAAAGGTAGTATTTATTTTTTTGGTAAACCCAAAATAATCTGTAACCTTTGCGGGTCTGACACGTTTAATACCAGTGAGGCATTGTTTACTAACGTGTCACGATTCTGTCGATTTTTCCGGAGGAAGGAGTCCGCCTGAAAGCAGTTTTTTGCCATTGTATTTCTCACTACGGAGTCACCCGACCAATCTGAGACTTTCGCTGCGCCGGAACAGGTCCAACCCTTATGGAGACAAAAGTTCGATCAGGTGTCCGTTGGTTGTTGCTTGTTAACTTAAGGCTGGTGTTATCCATGTAAGAGCGGCTTTCCAGCCGCGATTAAATGGTTACCACCTTAGAGCAACTTCTCGTGGCTGGAAAGCCACTCCCACGAAAAATTGATGTTAAATAAATGACACTAACTGA
>RCNG010000670.1_pt1 | contig 16053 bp, 10 predicted proteins | sample 2041371 | NCBI WGS metagenome assembly RCNG01 (sample SAMN09708227, study PRJNA481090) | Marine sediment metagenome, whole genome shotgun sequencing project. | biome: marine sediment; feature: ocean; material: sediment; isolation source: Sewage treatment plant 1 marine sediment (STP1) ... | reverse complement strand
TGGACGATGACCCGGTCCCCCAGGATACACCCCTCGCGAATGGTGACGCGCGGGTAAATCAAGGCCTCTCGGCCCACCGTGACGTCGCATCCCAGGATCACGTGGGATCCCAGGCGGCTTCCAGCGCCGATCCGGGCGCCAGGACCGATCACGCAATAGGGACCGATAGAGGTCGCGGCCTGGACCTCGGCCTCGGGGTCAACCACGGCCGTGGCATGGATTCCGGGGGGCCAGACCCGATCTCGATCCGTCAGAAATCGCTCCAGAAAGGTGGCGAAGGCCTCATAGGGGTCTTTTACCCGGATGGCCGGTCGGTCCACCTCCTGATCCGGGCCGATGATGACCGCCGTAGCCCGTGAGGACTCCAGGGCCTGGCTGAGCTTCTTCCGGGCCACAAAGGTCAAGTCCCCGGGACCCGCCTCTTCAAGACCCGCCGCCCCGGTGATCTCCGGATCGGCAGAACCAACCAATTCACCACCCAGCAGGTCGGCGACTTCACTCAGACGGAGTGTTTCCATGCTCGTTTCCGTGTTATGCAACCGCCCCCCGTCCCAATGGCCGGGGGGCTAAGTGCGGTTTCCTGCGGAGAATAAACAAATTTCACCACATGCTCATTCCCTGTCAACAAAAATCAGGGCGGTCAATCGTCACCCCGGGCCAGCGCGGCGAGCACGTCATTGGTCAAATCGTAGGACGAATCGATGTAAAGAACGGCCAGGGCCGCTGAATCCACGATCACCCCGTAGTTCTTTTCCTTGCCGATCCTCTCCACAATGGTCTTGATTTGATCGAGGATGGGCGTGATCTGGGCCTTGTACTCGGCCTCGGCACGCTGATCGATACCCTCGCGGAATTCAAAGTATTCAGCCCTTTTTTTCTCGAAGGCCTGCATCTTGGTTGCCAGGGCGTCTTCACCCAGCAGCATTTTCTGGCTTTCGATCTCCTCGGCCAGGGACTGCAGTTCCTTTTCCCTGTCGGCTACCTCGAGTTCCAATTCACGGAGGTACTTCTGGTACTTCTCCTGGGCATCGCGGGCGGCTTCATATTCTTCGGCTATCCGCTGGGAATCCACCACCGCCAAGGGGAGATCATCCGCGGCGCCGGCTGGGCCGGCTGGACCGGCAACCAAGCCCAGGCCCAAACCCAGCAGGGCAAAAGACCACCCAATGCGACGCAAGTGGTTGAGATTCTGCATTTTATTCCTCCGATTTCCATGAAACCCAGTTTGGGCCGCGATTTTCTTGGGCTAGATGCCCGCTAGAAGAAATTGCCAATGGTGAAATGGGGTTCCCAGCGCGGGCCCCCAAACCTATCGAAACCATACCCGTAATCAAACCCGATAGTTCCCATCATGGGAACCTCGACTCTGATCCCGAAGCCCGCACCCTTCCGCAGGTGGGCCAGATCCGCTTCACTGAAGCTGTTCCAGACATCACCCATATCCAGAAAGGTGAGAAGCTGGATGGCCTTGGTCAAGGGGTACAGAATCTCCGTATTGAAGATGCTGAAAAACCGTCCGCCGATGAAGGTCGGATTGCCTCGGGGCACGACCTCCAGGTCCTTGTAACCACGAAGGGGGAACCGACGGTTGCCGCCCAGACGGTAACGCTCCCAGTCGGGGACATCGTTGGCGGCGTTCAACCCGTGCAAGAATCCGAAAAAGCCCCTCAGGTGGAGAGCAAATCCCCCCGGGAGCCTCTGGTAATAGGAATGGGACAGCATGTGTTCCTGGAACTCGATTTCCCCGCCGAGAGGGCCACCGGCCAGCTCGAAACTGTACAGGGATTTCGACCCGGCCGTGGGGAAAAACGGGTTGTCGGTCGAATTCCTGTTGAACGTGGCCCGGATGCTGCTTTTGAGCTGGGGCCATTCGATCTCGTCCAGACGCTGCCAGGGCAAATCGCTGGACCCGAGGCTCTCTTCCAGGTCGTCCAGGAAAGCGGTGTAGGAAGGGCTGAAATTGCCCAACCGGGTCTGGGACAGTTCGTAGCGTAAACCTACGCGACTGTATCTGGTCCCCGGGATCCTTCGACCCAGCCGAACACTGAAACCCCGGATCCGGCTCTCGTAAAAATCATCGAAGTTGTACTGGTAACGGTCGAACAGGTCAGCCCCGATCAGGGTGGGCGTGCCCATGAACCAGGGTTCGGTAAAACTGATATCCACGTACCGCTGCCGGCTGCCGAACTGCCAGGTCAGGCCCAGGTTCTGACCCTTGCCCTGGAAATTCGTCTCGGCCACCTGGATGAAACCGCTGGCGGATGTCTCGGCGCTGTAGGCCATGCCGAACATGAACTGTCCGGTCTGCTTCTCTTTGACCTTGAGGATCATGTCCACGTCGCCGTTGGGCACCGGCCGGATGTCGGGCTGGACATCCTCGAAGAAGCCGGTCTGGAATATGTCCCGCATGGTGGCCTGGATGCGCGTGTTGCTGAAGGTGTCACCCGGAAAGGTTCTCATCTCGCGGATGATCACCTTGTCGTAAGTCTTGGTGTTGCCGCTGATCTGGATGTCGTGGATTTTGGCGGGTTGTCCTTCGATGAAGGTGAAATCCACGTTGACCGTCTGGTCCACGATATCCCTTTGGGGTTCCACCGTGATATATATATATCCCCGGTCGGCGTAGATCTGCTGCAGGTTGGCAAGGGTTTCGAGGTATTCATCCTCCTTGAAGACCTCGCCATTCTCCAGCCAGATCATGTCCGCAATGACCAGGTCGTCAAAGACGGTATTTCCTTTCCAGTTGATATCCCCGATGAAGTACTGCTCGCCTTCGGTGAGATGCAGAACCAGATCCAGCTTTTCTTTGTCCTCGCGGAAATTCAATTCCACGTCGGTCACGGCGGCATCGAGATAGCCTTCGTTACGGCAGTAGGAGACTATTCTTTCCCGGTCTTCCTCGAATTGCTGTTTCTTGAACGTGCCGCTACGCAGGAAACCCTTGGTGCCCTGCTCCATGGCGCCGCGCAGGTCCCCTTCAGCCAATTGGCTGTTGCCGACAAAGGAAATGGTCTGGACCTTGACCTTTTTGCCCTCAACGACGGAAATCACCATGTCTTCCATGTTGTTGGCGTCCACCACGGTCGAGTCGGTATGGATGGCCACGTTGTAGTAGCCTTTTTCGTAATAGAGATCGCGTAGGGGTTTCAATTCGCGTCGCGTGACCGCGGGATTGGCGAACTGCCCCACATGCAGAGGAAAGGCGGCTCGCAGATCCTTTTCCTTTACCTTTCGGTTCCCCTCGAACCGGATGGTCCTGATGCGGGGAAACTCCTGCAGGTTGATGATGAGCTTGACGCCCTCGGGGATGTCCTGCTGATAGATGAAGACGTTGGAAAATTTTTGAGTGGCAAAAAGATCGCGGATTCCCAGCGACACGGCTTCGCGGGAAAAGGTCGCACCGGCTTCCAGGCCGGACCAGGCCAGGACCTGGCGGGAGCCAACGGTCAGGGCCCCGACAACTTCTATTTCGGCGATGGTCGCAGATCCGGTGGTCTGGGCTTGAGCATCGCACAAGATGCCCAGGCCCAGAACAACGGACCAGATGATCGCTAGACGTCTCATATTTGGCGTCTCATATCCGGAAACGTGCTCTCCCGGGAACGGGTCCATACTGGAAAACCGCGGCATCTTACCACCGGGGTTGTGGGGTATCAACGGCAAACCGTGATGTTACAGGGGTAGGTATTGGCCCTGACGAGCCGATCTGGTCATCCTACCCGCCTCCATGCGGGAAGTTCCCGGACAGATGGAGCACCTTCAGGCTGCTGCGCAAAAATAGGAAAACCAACGGGATAAGGGAAGTTCCGAATTGTTGAAACCAGGTGGAGGGCAGAATCGGGCCGATAAGGATTTATCGGCCAAAAAACGGCGATAAGGGGATGGTAGGGGCGCCCCTGGCGCCCCTCAGGTCTTGATCTCCTCCGCGGGCTCGGTCTTGAAGGACAGTTTGCCGCCCTTCACGCCGATAACCAGCCTGCTTTTGCTGGTCACCTCGCCGCGCAGAAGCTTTTCGCTCAGAGGGTCTTCCACATGCCTCTGGATGGCCCGACGAAGGGGCCGAGCCCCCAGTTGCGGGTCATAACCCACATCGCACAGGAAACTCTTGCAGGCGGTGGTGAAATCGAAGGTGATTTCCAGGTTGTGCAAACGTTGGCTGACATCCGCCAGAAGGATCTCCACGATCTGGGTCATGTCATCCCGGTCCAGGTTGTTGAAGGTGATGATCTCGTCGATGCGGTTCAGGAACTCCGGACTGAAGGTTTTTCGCAGATCGATATCGATGTTCGACTGCACCCGCTGCTGGGTGTTGTCTTCCTCATCGGACCCGAAACCAACGCCCCTGCCTCCGTGAGTTTGACGGCTGCCGACGTTGCTGGTCATGATCAGGACCGCGTTGCGGAAGTCGACCGTGCGGCCGAAGCTGTCGGTCAGTTGCCCGTCGTCCAGAACCTGGAGCAGGATGTTGTAGACATCGGGATGGGCTTTCTCGATTTCATCCAGTAAAATTACTGAATAGGGATGCCGCCTCACCTTTTCGGTGAGCATGCCGCCCTCGTCGTAACCCACGTAACCCGGAGGGGCGCCCACCAAGCGACTCACCGAATGTTTTTCCATGTATTCGGACATGTCCACGCGGATCAGTGAAGTCTGGTCGCCGAACAGGAACTCGGTCAGGCGCCGGGCCACTTCGGTCTTGCCGACGCCGCTGGGCCCCATGAAGATGAACGAACCGATGGGACGGCGGGGATCCCGCAGGCCGGCCCGGTTTCTGCGAATGGATTTGGAGACCGCGGAAAGCGCCTCGTCCTGGCCGATGATCCACTTCCCCATTTCCTCCTCCATGCGCAGCAGCTTGTCGGTCTCCTCCTCCTCCACCTCGGATACGGGAATGCCGGTGATGGAAGCGATCACGCTGCACACGAGTTTGGTGTCGACTTTGGTCTGGGGCTCCGAGTTGTCGGAATTCCAGTTCTGCTTGAGGGCCTGGAGTTCCTTTTTGAGAGCCTTTTCCTCGTCACGGAAAGCCGCGGCCTTTTCGAATTCCTGGGCGGCGATGGACGATTCCTTTTCCGTGATGACATCCTCGATCTTCTTTTCCAGATCCCGCAGATCCGGCGGCACGACCGTCATGCTCAGGCGGGCGCGACTGCCGGCCTCGTCAATGACGTCGATGGCCTTGTCGGGCAAAGCCCGGCCTGAGATGTAGCGGTTGGAAAGCCAGACGGTGGAACGGATGGCGTCATCGTCGTATTTGACCCGGTGGTGGGATTCGTACTTGTCCCTCAGACCGAACAGGATCTCGATGGTCTCATCCTCGGAGGGAGGATTGATGGTGATGGGCTGGAAGCGCCTTTCCAGGGCCCCGTCCTTTTCGATGAACTTCCGGTACTCGTCCATGGTGGTGGCACCAACACACTGGATCTCGCCCCGGCTCAGGGCGGGCTTGAGCATGTTCGAGGCGTCGATGGCGCCCTCGGCCCCGCCAGCGCCCACAATGGTGTGCAGCTCGTCGATAAAGAGGATCACATGGGGATTTTCACGGATCTCCGCCATGATCTGCTTGAGGCGTTCCTCGAACTGACCCCGGTACTTGGTCCCGGCCACGACACTGGCCAGATCGAGCGTGACGATTTCCTTGTCGCGAAGCAGGGACGGCACGTCGCCTTCAACGATCTTGGTGGCGAAGCCCTCCACGATGGCGGTCTTGCCCACACCGGGCTCCCCGATCAGAACGGGGTTGTTTTTCTTGCGCCGGCTGAGGATCTGGATGCAGCGATCGATTTCTGCGCTACGCCCGATGGTGGGGTCGAGTTTACCCTCGCGCGCCATGTCGGTCATGTTGCGGCCGAACTGCTCGAGAACCGAATTTTCCTTTTTCTTGGCCTGCTTGCGCTTCCGGGTGGTCGCGGCCCGGCCGAAAGGTTCACTTCCGCCCAGGGATTTCATCACCTCGCGCTTGACCACCTCGTGATCGGCCCCCAGATCGCTCAGCACACGGGCGGCCACACCCTCGCCCTCGCGGATCAAAGCCAAGAGCAGATGTTCCGTGCCCACGTAGTTGTGGTTGTGAAGCCTGGCCTCGTCGATGCTCAATTCGAGCACCTTCTTGGCCCGGGGCGTGAAGGGAATTTCCCCGATGCTCACCGGACCCATGGGCGCATTGACCGAATCCTCGACGGCCTTCTGGATACGTTCAAAGTCGATATTCATGCGCCGCAATACATTGGCGGCCACACCCTCGCCTTCGCGAATGACGCCGAGAAGAAGATGTTCCGTGCCGATGTAGTCGTGTTGCAGGCGTCCGGCTTCGTCGCGGGCGAGAAACAGAACTTTGCGGACTCTCTGGGTGAAACGGTCGTTCATGCGGAAGCGCCTCCGTTCGCGTGACCTAGGTTCCTGTTCCTGACTTGCGGTTCCGTGCAGCCGGGCGATGGCCAGGCACGGACAGAAACCCTTTGGCAAAATATACTGGAGCGGGGAATCCAACGCTACCATAGCCTCGGAAACCCGCCTGAAAGCCCTCAAGAAACCAGGAGCGCCCTCTGTCCTGTTTTCGCCATTTAAACGGGAAACTTAACTCTTGATTGACCTGGCAGCCGCACCTGCATGTCCTTATGCGCCAAAAAGTTCCCTTAACAGCGCCGCCCGGGCGGCGGATTTCTCCGGGTGGGTCAGGGGGCGCCCGGCGGCCACCTCCAGATGGCCGGGTTGCTGTTGGACCAGGATCCGGTTCAAAAGGCCCGGATGCACCGGTTCCAGGACACCCAGCCCCACACCCAGCCTGATATTGGACAAGTGGTCGAAGGTTTCCTGGGCGCTCATCAGACGGGCTCTGCCGACGGTGGCCAGGCTCCGGTGGGCCAGATCCTCGAAGGCCAGATGATCCCGGGCATACAGCTGCTCCCGGGCCGACCGTTCGTAGATGATTATCTTGCCAACGTGGGTCAGAAAATCCTCGGTGATTTCCTGTTCGTCCCGACCCAGGGTGACCAGGTTGGCGATCCGGAAAAGGGCTCCCCGCACCATGGTCCCCTGCCCCAGCATGCCCCGGACGGAAAACTGGAGCTGGCGCAGGGCGTTCAGGACCTTGTCGATTTCCCCGGCCAGGACCAGGCCCGGCAAGTGAAGGAGCGCTGAAACGTGGAGTCCCGTGCCCACATCACCCGGGCTGGCGGTCAGGTATCCCAGATCCTCGGCGAAAGCTGGTGGAACTTCTTTTTCCAGATGATCGTCAATCCGCAAGGCATCGGCCAGGGTGCCGGTCGGGTCCAATCCGGGGCGAAAGGCCACCAGACGGAGGTGGTCCTTTTCGTTGATCATCGCCAACCGGTTCAACCTCTGGGACAGAACCAGGTGCCGGTGCTTGGTATTCTTGACCAGGACCCGGCTGGCCAGGCCCATTTCCACCAGGACCTTTCGCTGGACGGGTTCAAGCTGGTCCATATCAAAAAGCCACCCGTCGGAAAAATCGGGAAATCGGGGCAGCCGACGCGTCAGATCACCTGATATGGTGCTCAATTCCACCTGAGAAGCATGGTGGGGAAAAGGAAAGGTCATCAGGTTCCGGGCCAGCCGGACCCGTGTGGAAATCACGATATCGGAGGCGGGCCCGAGGGCATTCAGCCACTCCGGAACGCGGCGACCGAAATCCTGGAAAAACGGGTTCATGGATCCGAATCCTCCGGCGGCCGCGAAGAAGATTCCAGACGGTGGATTTCATCCCGAAGTCTGGCCGCAGTTTCGAAATCCTCGGCCGCAATGGCTTTTTCCAGGGCCACCCTGCTGCGGCTGAGAACACCAGGCAGATCCGTGCGACCGTCCCGGTGGGCGGGCGACTTGCCCAGATGCGTGACGTGACGGTGCATGTGTCCCAGAATGCCCAGCAGTGGCCGGCGAAAGGCCTCATAACAATGTGGGCAGCCCAGGCGGTTATTCTCGCGGAATTGTCCGAAGGTGTACCCGCAAGTGGGACAGGCTGGCGGTTCAACCTGCCCGGCGCTTTTGCCGCGCTCGAATACCTGGCCCAGGAAGGCCGCCAGGGTTTCGTCCTCATCCTCGGGATTGTTTTCACCCTTACGGCCACCGAAGGGAAATCCGGGGGGATCGTCCCCATCTCCGGGTCGGTCCCCGGCACAGACGGCACACAGCCACTGGCTTTGCCGTTGGTCGTCGATCAGTTCGACCAGATGAACGGTCGCGTCTCTTTGCCCACATCGTTGGCAGATCATGGCGCCATCTCTTGGCGAGGAACCAATAGGCCGTCCTGCAACTCGAGAATTCGATCCGCCCGGGCGGCCAGGCGCGGGTCATGGGTCACGATGACCAGGGCGGTTCCTTCCTGTTCCCGCAGGGCGAATAACATGTCGCTGAGCCGCGAACCGATTTCCCTGTCCAGGTTGCCGAAGGGTTCATCGGCCAGAACAATTCCCGGGCGGTTCATGAAGGCGCGGGCCACGGCCACCCGTTGCTGTTCCCCGCCCGAAAGTTCGCCCGGCAGGTGATGAGCCCGGTCGGCCAGACCGGTGATTTTCAGGAATTCCTGAGCCCGGTCCCGGTCCTGGTCCCGGACCTCGCCCCGGCTGCGGACCGGGATGAGGAGATTTTCAAGGGCGGTGAAATCGGGCAAAAGGAAGTGGAACTGGAAAACGAACCCCACGCCGGTCGACCGCCACCGCGCCATGCAGCCGTGGTCGTTCAGGTCCAGGGTCTCGCCGCGCAGCAGGACTTCCCCGTGGGTTGGCCCGTCCAGACCGCCCAGGATGTTGAGCAAGGTGCTCTTGCCCGAGCCGCTGGGCCCGGTCACGGCCACGGCTTCGCCCTCCGACAAACCGAATTGACACTGCCGAAGCACTTCCACGGTACCGGCGGCGCGCGGAAAAAACTTATCCAGGTTTCGGGCTTCCAGGAGCAGCGACATGGGCTTCGGGGCCTTCCTTGATAAATCAGGTCGACGATCAGGTGTAACGGATAATTTCCATGGGCTTCAGGTTGGACGCTTCCCAGCTCGGCCACCATCCGGCCAGCAGGGCCATCACCAGGCTGATGCCGGCCACCAGGAAAAAGTCGCCCCACTGCAATAGCACCGGGACAGTCTCCACGAAATAAACGTCCCCGGGCAAAGTGATGCCGAAGCTGTGGAGCGCCCAGATCCCCAGCAGACCCACCGCGCTGCCGCATAGCACACCGACGGCTCCCAACCAGACGCCGTTGATCAGGAAAATCCCCATGATCTGTCGGCGCTTGGCGCCCATGGCCAGCAGGATCCCGATTTCGCGGCGGCGTTCGCCCACCATCATGGTCAAGATACCGATGATGTTGAAGCCGGCAATGAGGATGATCATGCCCAGCAGAAGGATCATGATGATCTTTTCCAGTTTGATCCACTGGAACAGGTGTTCATTGAGGGTCATCCAGTCTGTGGCGTAGTACTGGAAACCCAGTTCGTCCTCCAGCCGGTCGGCCACGCGGTCGGCCCGCATCAGGTCGGTGACTTTGACCCCGATCAGGGAAGCCCCGCCCGGACCATAACCGAAAAAGTCGCGGGCGGCGGACAGGTCGGTGTAGACGAATCGGCTGTCGAATTCGAACATGCCCGTTTCAAAAAAGCCAACCACCACAAATTTTCGGCTTTCGGCTTCGATCATGTCCAGATCGAGTTCCCCATTGACAGTGGTCAGAACGACGGTATCCCCCATGGCCGCGTAGAGGCTGTTGGCCAGATCGGCGCCCAGAATGACATGGGGTACTTCGCCGCCGGCAAGGTCACCGAGCACCGACGGGTCGGGCAAAAGATATTGGCTCGTCGGCTGCACCGTATCCACCAGGTCGGGGTCGATACCCCAGGCCACGATCTCCTTCACCCGGGGCGGCCCGTACTTGCGGGAGGCGGTGGCCAGGCCGACCTGCCTGATAAAGGGCGCCACGCCGACCACCTCGGGATCGGCGCCAATGGCGTCCATGATCTTGCCCAGGTCGGTGAACCCTTCCGGAACCGAAGTGATGATGGTGACCATGGGCATGTTCTCGACGAAGGTCCGCCGCATTTCATCGTGGAAACCGTTCATTACCGCCAGGGTGATGTTCAGCACGGCCACCCCGATGGCAATGCCCACGATGGCCGTCACGCTCCCCCGGCTAAGAAAACGGCTGTGCCGCCGGCTGCGCAGATATCTTCTGGCGATGTAGCCCGCGAATTCCACTACGCACCCTCACCTTCAGGCTGATCATTGCGCGCCGTCTGCTCCGGCCGCATGTGAGGAAACAAGAGGACGTCACGAATGTTGTTCGTATCCACCAGAAGCATGATCAGGCGGTCGATGCCCATGCCCATGCCCCCGGTGGGCGGCATGCCCTGTTCCATGGCCTCCAGGAAACCCTCGTCGATGGGCTGCGCTTCATCGTCTCCGGCATCCATCAAAGCCTTCTGGTCCTCGAACCGACAGCGCTGTTCCCGTGGATCGTTCAACTCGCTGAAACTGTTGGCCACTTCGAATCCCGCGATGAAAAGCTCGAAACGTTCAACCAATCCCTTGATCTCCCGGTGGCCCTTGGCCAGGGGGGAAAGTTCCTTGGGATGATCCATGACGAAGGTCGGCTGGACGAGCTCCGGTTCCACCAGTTCACTGAAGAGTTCGTCCAGAATCTTGTCCCGGCCCATCCCCTTCTTGACCTCGACCCCATGACTCTTGGCCAGGGCGGTCAATTCAGCGGTATCCAGGGTCATCAGATCTTGCCCGGTCTTTTCGGTCAGGGCGTCCATGAAACGCACACGGGCAAAGGGCTCGTTGAAATCCATATCCTGCTCGCCGAAGGTCAGTTTTCCCTCTTCGCCGAAACGCCGAGCCAAGGTCCGGAGCAGCCTTTCGGTCAAATCCATCATGCCGTGGTAATCCCAGTAGGCCGCGTAACATTCGAGCATGGTGAATTCGGGGTTATGGGTGCGGTCCATCCCCTCGTTGCGGAAATCCTTGGCGATCTCGTAGACCTTCTCCAGGCCGCCGATGATCAGCCGCTTGAGATAGAGTTCATCGGCGATGCGCATGTACAGGGTCATGTCCAGCGCGTTGTGATGGGTGGTGAAAGGCCGTGCCGTGGCCCCGCCGTACAGGGGCTGCAGCACCGGAGTCTCCACTTCAAGGAACTTTTCCTCTGCGAAAAAAGCCCGGATGGCCGCGATGATCTCGCTGCGCCGCTTGAATCTTTCCCGGCTTTCCAGATTCATGGCCAGGTCCAGATGCCGCCTCCGGCTCCGGTTTTCCAGACTCATGTCGTGAAATTTTTCCGGAAGGGCGCGGATGGCCTTGGCCAGGAAGGTAAAGTCGGTGACCTTGATGCTGAGCTCGGCGGTACGCGTCCTGAAAAGAGTGCCCTGAACTCCAACCCAGTCGCCGATGTCGATCAGCTTCTGGATTTGGTGGAACTTATCCTCCCCCAGGTCATCTTTGCGGAAATAGGCCTGGATGCTGCCCAACTCGTCCTGGATGGGCACAAAAAGGGTTTTGCCTGTGCCGCGTTTGGCCATGATCCGGCCGGGGAATCGAACGACAGCCTCGGCCGCTGTCAGATCCGCTTCCAGGTCCCGCAACTGGCCGCTGGTGTGAGTCCGGTCATAGGCGTAGGGATAGAGTTCTACCTGCTCCCCCAGTTCGGCCATCTTGGCCAGGCGGGTCTCGATCAGGTGGTGAATACTTTCCTGTTCGGAACCTTCCGTGGGCTTCTGTTCCTGGTCTGCCAAGGTTCTCTCCTTGCCGCCGGGGGCGGATTCATGGGGTTCGGCGTTACCGGGACTGGGCACCCAGCCAACGTAGGAAAGCGTCGATGAAGTCGTCCAGATCGCCATCCAGAACAGCGATTGAGTTGCCGGTTTCGTGTTCGGTCCGGTGATCCTTGACCTTGGTGTAAGGCTGCAGGACGTAGGACCTTATCTGACTGCCCCAGGCAATCTCCATCTTCTCGGCTTCGATGGCGTCCCGCTCCTTTTTCCTCTCTTCCATGATCTTCAGGTAGAGCTTGGCCCGCAACATCGTCATGGCGCTTTCCCGGTTGCGGTGCTGGCTGCGCTCGCTCTGACACTGCACCACGATGCCGCTGGGTTCATGGGTGATCCGGATGGCGCTGTCGGTCTTGTTGACGTGCTGGCCGCCGGCCCCCTGGGCGCGATAAGTGTCGATGCGCAGGTCGGCCGTATCGATCTCCACCTCGACATCGTTGTTGACCAGAGGGTAGACAAAAACCGAGGCGAAGGAGGTGTGGCGTCGATTCTGGGAATCGAAGGGCGATATGCGAACCAGGCGGTGTACCCCGGATTCGCTTTTCAGGTAACCGTAGGCGAAGGGATGATCGATCTCCAGGACCGCGCTCTTGATACCCGCCTCCTCGCCCGCCTGCAGGTCCAGGGACTTGGTCTTCATACCATGCCGTTCGAAGTAGCGGGTGTACATCCGCAACAGCATCTGGGCCCAGTCCTGGCTTTCTGTGCCACCGGCCCCGGGATGGATCTCGAGAACGGCGCCCCGCTCATCTTCTTCACCGCTGAGCAGAAACTGGAAATCGAGTTTTTCGACGGCGGCTTCGAGTATGTCCAGACCCTCGGCGACCTCGACTCGGGAATCCTCGTCTTCTTCTTCCTGAACCATTTCGGCCAGGAGCTTGATTTCCGCTCCCTGCGCGACGGCCTGTTCCAGGGGAACCACCCACTGCTTCAAGGATCGCACCTTGCGCAGGGTCCGGTTGGCTTTCTCCTGATCGTTCCAGAAATCCGGGGCGGCTTGAAGGGCTTCCAGCTTCTCCAGTTCCGTTTTCAGGCCTGGGAAGTCAAAGACCCTCCTTCAGGGTTTCCAGCCGCTGCAATGACGTGTCGATACGATCCAGAAATTCCTTCACCGATTCCAACTCCTCTATGTTCTTTCAGCAATTTCAGTATTGAAGAGCTCAAACCATAGTTTGAGTCAATCATCGAGGCCAGACCAAAGGATTTCCGCGGCGGATTCCAGATCGGCCAGGGTGCCTCCATTATCCAGGACGACATCCGCGCTGTTCCAGCCTTCGGCCATGAAACCCTGCGCTTCGATCCGGCTCCAGGCTTCGGTTTCCACCAGGCCCCCGGGTCCGGTCAACCTGGCGAAGCGAACCGTCTCGGGTGCCGTGACGGTGATGACCTTTTCGATTCCGGGCACGGGAGGCAAAAGAAAATACACCGCCGCTTCCAGCACCGCAAGGCGATGCTGTCTTTCGTTTTCCAGTTCAGCCAACCGGCGGCCCATCAGGACCGCCAGGGGCCCATGAGTGATACGGTTCAACCGTTTCAATGCGGACGCCTCGGCAAAGACTACCGATCCGAGTGCCGACCGGTTGATGGCTCCCTCGCAAACCACGCCGGGCCCAAATTCCGCGGCGATATTCGCAATGATTTCCTTCTGACCGAGCACTTCGTGCCCCAGGCGGTCGCCATCCAAAATGGCGGCGCCGCGTTCGGCGAAAAGCCGGCACAGAGTGGATTTCCCTCCCCCGGCCGGTCCGGTAACCACCCAACGTCTCATCCGTGGGCCTCCGCCCAGTTGGCACCCGTATGCATGTCCACTACCAGAGGAACCTTGAGATCCAGAGCGCTTTCCATGCCCTCGCGCACCAGCGGCTCGAGGTTCTTCAAACCACCGGAAGGAACTTCAAAGACCAGTTCGTCATGCACCTGGAGCAAAAGCAGAGCACCGGTCCGGGACTTTTCCAGATCTTTTTGGATGCGAATCATGGCCAGCTTGATCAGATCGGCCGCCGTTCCCTGGATGGGGGTATTGACCGCCACCCTTTCCTGGAATGAGCGGATCCGGTTGTTGGACGAATCGATGTCCGGTAAAAGTCTTTTCCTGCCCAGGAGCGTTTCCACCCAACCGTCACGATGGGCCTGTTCCTTGGTGGAATTGATAAAGTCCCGCACCCCGGGATAGGTTGCGAAATAGGTATCGATGAACGCGGTAGCTTCGTTCACCTTCACCTTGATCTGCCGCGCCAGGGCTCGGGACCCCATCCCGTAGATGACCCCGAAGTTGATGGCCTTGGCCCGGCTGCGCATCTCGGAAGTCACCTGGGCTTCATCGACCCCGGCGATCAGGGCGGCGGTGCGACGGTGCACGTCGCCCCCCTCCTGAAACACCGACAGCAGACCCGGATCGTCGGCCAGATGAGCCAGGAGCCGCAGTTCGATCTGGGAATAGTCGGCGGAAAGGAAGACGTTTCCGTCCACCCGGGGAACAAAGGCCCGCCTGATCTGCCGACCCAATTCCGTGCGCACGGGAATGTTCTGCAGGTTGGGATCGGAACTCGACAAGCGACCCGTGGCCGCGACCGCCTGGTTGTAGGAGGTGTGGATGAGGCCCGTCTGAGGGTTGGCCAGCTGGGGCAAGGTTTCCACGTAGGTGTTCTGAAGCTTGGCCACCTGCCGGTATTCCAGAATCAGGGCGGGCAAATCGTGTTCGGCCGCCAGGGCGGTCAAGACCGAGACGTCCGTGCTCCAGCCGGTGGCGGTCTTCTTGATGGGTTTGAGACCCAGCTTTTCAAAAAGGATGACCGCGAGCTGTTTGGGACTCTGGATATTAAAATCCTCACCCGCCAGATCGATGATCTTTTTCTGGAGACCCTCCATCTCCTTTTCAAAGCGGGCGCGTAATTCCGCCAGGAAAGGACGGTCGATCATGATGCCGTTACGCTCCATGGTCAGCAACACCCCGGAGACCGGCATTTCAAGATTGCGGAACAGATCGACCAGACCGGAGTCAGCCAGCCGAGGCTCGAGGACCTGGTACAGACGCAGCGTGAAATCGGCGTCTTCTGCGGCGTACAGCCCGAGCCGATCCCTATCAACCGACAGGATATCCTTGAGCCGGTCACCGGCCGCAAATAGTTCGCTGAAGGGCATCATCCGGTGATCCAGGAATTCGGCTACCAGGTCGTCCAGGCCATGGCTGCGCCTTCCGGGGTCCAGGATGTAGGACGCCAGCATGGTGTCGAAGCGTTCGCCCTTTAGATCCAGTCCGTGCCGGCCGAGAACCCATTCATCGAACTTCAGATTCTGGCCGACTTTCAGACATTCCGACTCCAGGACGGGCTTCAATTTGTCCTGAACCGAGGCCAGACGGCTGACTTCCTTTCCCACCGGAAAAAGGGTGTCGCCGGGGCCTTCGTTCGAATCGGTTTCGCGCCAAAGGATCGGGATATATGCCGGCTCCAGAAGACCACCGGACCGATCCCAGCCCGCCAGACTGATACCGACCAGCCGGCAGGTGTCCGACCGCAGACCATCGGTCTCGGTGTCGACCGCCAGCGGCGCCACCGGATCCCTCCGTTCCAGCCAGGCGTCGAGCTTGTCATCGCTGTCCAGCAACCGGTAGCCGCGTTCGGCGCGGAGTTTCCTCCAGGCCGGTTCGGCCGGAGCATCGGATTTGGCTTGGGTTTTCTTGGTCGGAAGGGAGGGCGCTTCCGGCTCTTCCTCGGCGGTGACCGGGGCAACCTCCGCTCCGGCCATCTTGTCGATCTGGGCCAGAACCCGCCTCAGTCCCAAGGTCTGAAGCAGTTGGCGGACCTCCGCACCGGTCGGCAGTACGGTTGTCATGGAATCCCAGTCCAGGTCCAGTTCCACGTCCTGCCGGATGATGAACAAATCCCGGGAAAGGAACACCCGGTCCCGGTTTTCGGTCAGCACCCTTTTCAGGCGGGGGGTCAGTTTGCTCTTTTCCAGGCCCTGGTAGAGTTTGTCCAAGGTGCCGAATTCCAGGATGAGCTTGCGCGCCGTCTTGTCCCCCACCCCTGGGGCGCCGGGAATGTTGTCCGCCGCGTCGCCGGCCAGGGCGAAAACGTCAATCAAGGAGGCGGGTTCCAGCTTGTATTCCTTGCGAATGTCCTGGTCGGTGAACTCGATTGGATCGCTACTCTTTTTACCAGGCTTGAGCATGCCCGTGCGCCCATCCAGCAGCTGCATGAAATCCTTGTCACCGGTATACAGCCAGACCTGATCACAAACGTCCGCCGATTGCCGGGCCACGGTACCCATGACGTCGT
>RCNG010000668.1_pt1 | contig 16057 bp, 14 predicted proteins | sample 2041371 | NCBI WGS metagenome assembly RCNG01 (sample SAMN09708227, study PRJNA481090) | Marine sediment metagenome, whole genome shotgun sequencing project. | biome: marine sediment; feature: ocean; material: sediment; isolation source: Sewage treatment plant 1 marine sediment (STP1) ... | reverse complement strand
CCTACTCCTTGCCCATGTACTTGAACGAGACCTTGACCCGGGCCCTGAACGCGGCGACCTTGCCCTTCTCGAGCTTCATGTCGAGTTCAGAGATTTCGGCGATCCGGAGGTCCTTCAGGCTCTTTGATGCCGTCTCCACGGCGCCTTTTGCTGCGTCTTCCCAGGATTTCGGGCTCGTTCCTACGAGTTCGATGATCTTGTAGGTGCTTTCCGCCATGATTCTTCTCCTTCTTGCTTGAGTTTACCCTCTATTGCTTGTCCCTTGCAGACGGCCTTTTCGTCTGAGGGCTCGCAACCTTCCTGGCGAAACTCGCGTTAAGGACACGCAGACTCTAACAACTTCGTGTTTTTGACACAAGCGTTTTTTCCACTCATTAGGGTAGATGCAGAAGGGGGAGGGGATGTTCCTAAATCCACGGTCGGGCCTCTACGCGGGCTAGCGTCGGGGGTCCTCGTAGGCGAAGACCTCGCCCGCGTAGTTCCGAAGAAGTACGCGAGTTCCCTCCCTGGACAGGATGGAATCGGGTTGGAGAGAAACCTTTCCCCCCTTCCCGGGAAGGTCGACCATGAACCTCGGCACGGCCAGGCCCGAGGTGCTCCCCTGAAGGCCGGCGATGATCTCGATTCCCTTGCAGAGGGGTGTTCGGAAGTGCTCCGCACCGGCCACCGGATCGCACTGGTGCAAATAGTAGGGCCGGACGCGGATGCGCAGGAGCCCCTGGCAGAGCGACTTGATCGTGTCCGCCTGATCGTTCACGCCCCGCAGCAGGACCGTCTGGTTGTTGACCGGCACGCCGCATCGAAGGAGCCTTTCGCAGGCCTGCGCCGCTTCCGGTGTGATCTCCCGAGGGTGATTGAACTGCGTGACGAGCCACAGGGGCCCGTGCCTTTCCAGTATCTGGCAGAGGCCGGGCGTGATGCGCTGCGGCAGAGCAACCGGCACCCTGCTTCCGATGCGGATGATCTCCACGTGTCGAACCCGGCGTATCCTCCCGAGCATCGTGTCCAACTGCCCGTCCGTCAAGGTCAATGGGTCACCCCCGGAGAGCAGTACGTCCCGGACTTCCGCGTGGCCCTCCAGGTAGTCGATCACCTTCTTCCATCTGAGGGTGTCATTCCGTACGGGCCTTTCCTTCCAGAGCCGCTTTCGAAAGCAATGCCTGCAGAACACGGCACAGCGATGGGTTGCGAGGATGACCACCCTGTCCGGGTACCTGTGAATCAGGCCGGGGGCTTCGGTGTGCTCGGCTTCGGCGAGGGGGTCCAGGGAACCCGCATCGGGCGTAAGGGTTTCCGCCGGGCTCGGGAGGGCCTGGATGCGAAGGGGGTCTTCCGGGTCCTCCCATCGGACCAGGGAGAGGAAGTAGGGCGTGACGGCGAACGGATAGCGACGGGCGACCCGGCTCATGCGGCCGATCTCTTCCTTCCCGAGCCATGGAATTCCCTCCAGGTCTACGGGCCGGCGGATACGATGTGTATACTGCCACCTCCAGTCGTTCCACTCGGATTCGGACGCCCCGAAATCAGCCGGTTCGAGACGAAAACAAGTGGCGGAGGAGGCGGGGTGTATTGTCATCCGGAATTCCTTCCTTCCACATTATGAGACATATGGGGCCGGCTGTCATCCTTTCCTGCGCCATGGCTTGATCGCCGGTTTCTCCGCGTCCTATACTGCAGAGCCATGCATACACCAGAAAAAGGCCTCGCAAATCGGTTTCGGGTCATCGTCGTCGGCGGGGGAGGAACCGGGGCCGCGATTCTGCACGATCTTTCCCTTCGGGGATTCGACACCGTCCTGGTGGAACGGGGCGAGTTGACATCGGGAACAACAGGAAGACATCACGGGCAACTGCACAGCGGGGCCCGGTATGCGGTCAACGATCAGGAATCCGCTGTTGAATGTGTGGAGGAGAACGCGATCCTCCGCAGGATCGCCCGCCCGGCTCTGGAGTTGAATGACGGGCTGTTCGTTGCCGTATCGGACGAAGACGAGGCCTTCAGCGGGCGGTTCCTGGAGAGTTGCCGGGCGTGCGGTATCTCGACGCGACTGCTCGCTGCGGAAGAAGCCCTCGCATTGGAGCCGAACCTGACCCCGGGAGTCCGTTTGGCCGTACAGGTGCCGGACGGCACGATGGACGCATGGCGGCTTCCCATGATGTTTTTTTCCACGGCCCGTTCCCAGGGGGCGGACATCCGTACGTTCACGGAGGTGCTCGGTCTCGAGAGCGTGGCGGGCGGCGTCACGGGCGTGAGGGTCGTCGATCGGCGTGCAGAACGGGAGTACACGATCAAAGGCGACCTTGTCGTGAACGCAGCAGGGCCCTGGGCCGGCCAGGTTGCGCGGATGGCCGGCGTAAACGTTCCGATTCGACCGACCCCGGGCGTGATGGTGGCCGTGAGAGGAAGGCTTTCGAACATGGTCGTCAACCGCCTGTCGCCTCCCGGAGATGCCGATATTGTCGTGCCCCAGCGAAATCTGTCGATCGTGGGGACGACCTCCTGGTTCGTCGAGACCCCGGAGGAGGCACTCGACTGCCCGGAGGGCCATGTCGAGATGCTCCTCGAGAAGGGAGCGGAGTTGATCCCGGGGCTTCGCCAGGCCCCTGTGCGGGCAGCCTGGGTTGCGGCCCGCCCCTTGATAGGGGACAAGAAAGAAGAAAGCGGCAGGGGCATGAGTCGCGCCTTCCGCTGTTATGACCACCGGGCCGAGGACGGCGTGGGCGGTTTCGTGAGCGTTGCAGGGGGCAAGGCCACTACGCTGCGGGCAATGGCCGAAAGGGCGGTGGATCTCGTTTGCGCCAAGCTGGGGCTGGACCTCCCTTGCCGGACCAGGGACAAGGTGCTGTTGCCCCACCAGGCCTTTTTCTCGAGGGGATGAATCGATGGGGAAGAGACCGATTCGTTTCAAGATCTCCCGGTACAAGCCCGGACACGTTGACCCCCCTCGATTTCAAGTCTTCGATCTCTCGCTGGGGCCACGTGCCACCGTGCTCGATGCCCTGGAGGAACTGCGTACCCGCCACGATCCCACCCTTCTCTATCGACACTCCTGCCACCATTCTTCTTGTGGGACCTGCGCCTGCAGGATCAACGGGACCGAGCGGCTCGCCTGTGTCACGGTCGTGTGGGATCTCGGTGCGGAGGAGGTTGTCCTCGAGCCGTTGGCCGGGTTTCCGCGCGTCGGAGACCTGGTGGTCGACATGGGGCCTTTCTATGAGCAGATCCCTGCCGGGCTGACCTGTCTCAGAGAGAGCGAATGGAACAGGGAGGCCTCTCCGGCCGAAGGGTTGACACGTTACGAGCGGTTCGAGAACTGTATAGAATGCGGGGCGTGTGTGTCGGCCTGTCCGGTCTCACAACCCCCGGGTGGGTTCATCGGTCCGGCCGGATTGGCCGCGATCTCCCGGGAGATCGAGAAAGGTGCGGGGCAGGCCGAGGACCTGCTCGCCCTGGCGGGGGGGGACCGTGGGGTTTGGCTCTGTGAACGGGCGGTGCATTGCAGCAAGGTCTGCGCCACGGAGGTCTCCCCGGCCCGGCATATCCACAAACTTCGTCAACGTCTGGAGGCGGAAGGAGATTCGTGATGGAAAAGATGATGACCCTCTTGGAGGATCTCCCATGGGACGTCGGGCCCTATCCCGGCTCGCGCATGAAGATCTATCCCATGATAGAGGGGACGCCGTTCTTCTGCGGGGTGATCGACCTGGAGCCGGCCGCTGTGCTCGAGGAGCATGAAGAGCCCTTCAACGAGCTCTCGTTCGTGATCAAGGGGGATGCGATTATTGAGGGGAAGGAGTGTCCGGAAGGCTCCTATTTCTACACGCCGGCGGGCAACAAACACGGGCCCTTCACGACCAGAGAGGGCTGTCAGTTTCTTATCGTGAAGTTCTCACCCTAGACTTTTCCGAATTCGATGGAGTCCATCGCCTCCTGAGCCTCCTTGAAATCAGGATCCAGGGCGAGGGCCTTCTCGAAACTGAGCTTTGCCTGCTCCAGGTCGTTCAGATCCACGTGAAGGCGGCCGACGTTGTAATACACCTTTGGCTGGTCCGGATGGATCTTGAGGGCCTTTCGGTACTGTTCAAGGGCTGCCTGATAATCCCCTCGTTTCCGGTACAGAACGCCCAACGTATTGTAGACATTGATCGTGTCCGGGTTCTGCTCCAGGATTTCGTTCAGAACCCCTTCCGCTTGTTCCTCTTTCTGACTGCCCATGTAGATGTCCGCAGCCTTCTTCATGCTCTTCGTGGACTCATCGGTTCGTCCCAGGGCCTTGTAGGCTCGTCCCATGGCTTCGTAGGCTTTGGCAAAGTACCGGTCGAGTTGGGTCGCCTTGCGGAAGGCCTCTATGGCCGCGGCGTAGTCTCCCTTCACGGTCTTTATGTATCCGATATTGTAATAGATCTCCGCATTTTCTCCTACCTCGAGCATCTTCTCGAAGAGATCGAGCGCTTCCTCATATTTCCCGTCCTCGAGCAGCTTCATTCCCTCCAGGAAGGGAAGTCGTACCTCTTCAGGGACGGATATCTCCATGACCTTCGACATGGTCGAGATCTTGTTCTTCAGGGTTTCCACCTGGAAGGGCTTCACGATCAGGCCGGTGACAGCGGCGCAGCCGGCATCGATGACCTTTGCCTTGGTAAAGCCGGCGTCGGTCAGGAAGAAGGGCAAGTTGATGTATCGGTCGTCATTCCGCACGATCTTCAGAAACGCCAGCCCGGACATCTCGGGCATGTTCCACGCGGAGATAACACAGTCGTAGTTTCTTATCTTCAGGAGGGTCCAGGCTTCGCTCCCGGTACGGGCCTCCTGGATTTCCTTGTGCCCAAGGTATCGGAGCGAATCGGCGAGTTCGCGGAGGGCCACGGAGTTGTCATCGACCACTAGGAAGGAGATTTCACTCATGGGACGGGTGTCTCCGAGCTTTCGTTACGGAGTGACCGGGTCCACTCCTCGATGTTCCTGGCGGCTTGAGGGTCCTCGATCATGCAGGAATGGTGAATCGGACACTGGAATCCTCCTGCCGGGCCTACCCCTGATATTGCGCCACCCGATTGGATACTTAATAGCATCTGAGCCGTTTGTTTTCAACATGGCCAATATCCGGCACTTTGTGGTCCACGCTTGCCGTCATCGATGACGAGCTGTCATCGAAAGGGCGGGCACGTCCCCGGGCTGGAACGCGGCCACGAATCGACCGGGGACACTGGGCAAACTACCATTTCGTGTGTAGAATGTGAAGCGATCTCTGAAGGATGACCAAGATTCCGGGAGAGTCGATGAAAGAGGAAAAAGAAGAAGGAAAGCCCGAGGTGGTCGAGGAGCCTCGCCCCGAGCCTGCCGAGGGGACCCAACTCGAAGCAGTCGAGGAGCCTCAGCTCGGGTCGGACAAGGAGCCCCGCCCTGAGTCAGTCGAAGGGCCCCCTCTCCAAACGGTCGAGGAGCCCCGCCCAGAGCCTGCCGAGGGGCCCGATACGGATGAGGACCGGGAACCGGAGTCTGAGGAGACAGAACCGCCGAAACCGGAGAAGGAAGGGGAACCCGATCCGGAGCTGGACCTGGAGGACAGCATAGAAGACGGCCTGGAGTTGGACCGGATGGAGGTAAAGCCGGCAGACGAAACGCAGGAAGAGCCGGAGGAGGCGGCCGAAGAGGTCATCATCGAGCCTCCAGCGCCAAAGCAGGAGGACACTGTACGGCCGAAGGTCCTTGCCCTGTTGGTTGACTATTGGATCTGGGTGGTTGCCTTCTTGCTCGGTATGTCCGTCGTGTCGGCTGCCCTGTTGTTCGTGTTGGCTCCCAAGGAGGAGCAGCGGGACGAAGTGAAGCTGGGAAGACGGGTACACGTGGTCACCGCCTCAATGGGGGGCGAGCACTATGTCGACTTCAATCTCTGGGGCCCGTTTCGCGATGCCAGGGGACAAGAGGCCCTCAGGCGAGGCATGCCGAAGATAAGGCATGATCTGATCTTCTCGGGGGGGCGTCCTGAAGTGGCCAGAGCGATTCAGGAGCACGACTTGTATTTCCTCGAACGACACATTCTCGAGATCGTCAGCAGCGCCACGGGAATCCCCGTTGACCAACTGGACCTCAAAGGGCTGTCCGTGACCCGTTATTCGGATGAGGCGGAAGTCGGGGAAGAGGGGTGATCGTGGGGAGTGAGTCGGCCGTACAGGCTGTTGACCTCGTCAAGCATTTTGGACCGATAAAGGCCGTGGACGGAATATCCTGTGAGGTGCCGTACGGCGTCTCTTTCGGGTTTCTGGGGCCGAACGGGGCAGGAAAGACGACGGTCATGAGGCTGATCTGCTGCCTTTCCGTCCCGACCCGGGGTTCGCTGCGGGTGCTCGGAATGGACCCGGGAAAGGATGCGAGGAAGATAAAACAGAACATAGGGATCGTGCCGCAGCACAGCAGCCTCGACGAGGACCTTACCGTCCAGGAAAACCTGATGCTGTTTGCGCGCTACCATTCCATCCCGACAGCCGAGGCAAGGCGCCGGGCGGCAGAACTTCTCGACTTCGTCAAGCTTGCGGATCGCGGGAAAGCCCGGGTGCCGGAGCTGTCCGGAGGGATGCAGCGGCGGCTTCTGATCGCCCGCGCCCTGATCAACAGACCGCGCATTCTGGTTCTCGACGAACCGACGACCGGCCTGGACCCTCAGGTGCGACATCTCATTTGGAGACGGCTCCGGGCGTTGAAGCGGCAGGGAATCACCCTCCTGATGACTACGCACTACATGGATGAGGCGGAGAGTATCTGCGACGAAATTGTGATCATGAATGCGGGAAAGGTCATCGAGAGGGGCGCCCCGCAGGACTTGGTGAGGCGGCACATCGGGCGTTTCACCCTCGAGGTGCCGGTGGACGGGGGAGATGCGGAAGGGGCGATCCGGGCGAGCTTTGAGGATTCGGCCTGCAGGGTCGAACGGTTCGGCGACCGGGTTTACGTCTACGCTGACCGGAGCGAGACCCTGACGGGCGGCATCGAGGCCGTCGCAGCATACGATCCGATCCTGAGGCCTTCCACGCTCGAAGACGTTTTTCTGAAACTCACCGGCAGAGAACTCTCCCAGGGTGCGTGAAGGGCAAAGGGAAAATAAAGCTGTTAGCTGTTAGCTTTTAGCCCGCCCCTCTCCCAGCCGGTGGGCATCCTCTTGGGGGTAGTGGTGGGGAGCTAATAGCTAAAGGCTAAGAGCTTCTTAGGGCTTTTGGGGATGAGTGGGGCTGAGTATGCACATAAGCAAATTAAACCGTTCCTGGATATACGTCTGGTTGCGGAACTTCACGGTTTACAGGCGCTCGTGGAAGACGAACGTCTTGCCCCCCTTTGTCCAGCCCGTCAGCCTGTTGCTCATCATGGGGCTCGGCGTGGGCCACTATGTGGGGGAGATCGATGGAATGCCTTATCTTGTTTTCGTTACGGCGGGCATTCTCGTCACGGAATCGATGCTGCGGGCAGCCTTTGAATGCACTTATTCGAGCTTCTACAGGATGAAGTATCAGAACACCTTCGATGCGATCATCAGTACGCCCGTGACGCCCGGCGAGGTGGCCTTTGGCGAAGTGATGTGGGGTGCGACCAAGTCCGTGATAAGCTCCGCCGTGTTGTTCGTTGTGATGTTCGTGATCGGCGTCTTTGACCATCCCCTCGCACTGGCGGCATTCCCGATCATCGTGGTCGGTGGCGTCAACTTCGCCGCGATTTCCCTGATCGTGTGCTCCCGCGCAAAGGAATTCGAGCATTTCCAGTTCTTCTTCGCGATCCTGTTTCCCTTGATATTCCTCTGCGGCACCTATTTCCCCCTCGACCGCCTGCCCTTTGCAATGCAGTGTGCCCTCTGGCTGATTCCGCTCACCTCGGTCGTGGACGTCATAAGGGCCCTCGTTTCCGGCACGGGCACGGCGTGGTTCGCCTGGAAGCTCCTTTACGTTTTCGCGACCACGATCGTACTCTTGGAAATCGCCATGCGCTCTTTGGCCAATCGGCTGATAGACTAATGGCGTGACTTGGAAATATCGCCATGTTTCAAGAGAGGCTCGCGGTTCGGTACTCTCCAGGGCTCCGTCTCTCCCTCCCCCAAAGTCGCCCGGCACAAATCTCCGACGGAACCCTGGACAGCACCGAACAACTCGAGTCCCGAAATGGAAACATAGCGATATTTCCAAGTCACTTCGCTAGAGTGCGATCCCTTTGTCACCTCCTGATTCGTTGTCGGGGACAGCCACCGAATCGAGGATGAGCTAAAGGCTAATGGCCAAAAGCCAACACAATTGCATAATTGACTCCAGCCGCTGAATGAGAGCTCCCATCCACACTTTGTCAATCGGCAATTTATGTGTACAATAGAATAACGTGTGATTCGTAGGCCGTTCCCCGCGACCGGCGCCGATTTCCTTTCTCCTGAGGGTACAGGCCATGGGTTCCAGATTTCGTGCGATCGGTTCGATCCTCCTCATGGCTGTCCTGTTCCTGATCTCCTTGTCCACCACATCCTGCATGCCCCCTCGCCCCACCTACGCGGGGTACGGATACCTGATCATCGCGCCCCAGGATGTGATGCCGGAGATGGAGGATTTCGCGGATTACAAGACCGCACAGGAGTTCCTCGTCGAGAAAGTCACCCTGGAGGAGATCCTTGCGGATACCCCCGGGAACGACGGCCCGGAGAAGATCCGCAACTACCTGATAGGTTACGCGACCCTGACCCCGGAGAGGGAATTCGTCCTGTTGGTCGGGTCCATCGACGCGATACCGATGCGCATCGCTCACCCCCTCTATTTCGATCACAGTGACTCGACCGGGGTGCCGACAGACTTCTACTATGAAGAACTCACCGCGGAGTGGGACGCAGATGGGGATGGTTTCTTTGGCGAGTATTGGGACGACATGACACGGGAGACGGAGGACTACAACGCCGAGCTGTACGTGGGCAGGATCCCGTGGGACGGGCCTGACCAGATCCGGACCATCTGCGACACGATCATCCGGTACGAGGAAGATCGATCCGCCAGGATGACAAGGTCTCTACTGGGTGCGGCCACCATCAACGAGCCCTGTGACACCGCGCTCCTTGCGACCCTTGGGGACGAGTTCGTCTTCACGACCCTGGGTTATGAAACCACCAGGCTCTGCGAGGAATGTCCTGTCGCAAACCCGGATTTCGAACTCACAGAGGCGAGCTTTGTGGAGCAGTGGGAGGCGGTCGAGCCCGGGTTCGTCCTCACCCTGTCTCACGGGGTGCCGAGTGCGGCTGTCCTTGGGGACAAGCAGACCCCCTTCCTGGGCACGGATCGTATCCCCGAGGGAGTGGAGCCTGCTGTGATGACGTCCACGGCCTGCTCAATCGGTTCTCCCGACTCTCCCACCCCGAGTCTGGGGCGCGTTTTGGTTCGGGAGGGCGTTTGTGCGGGAGCGTTGGTGGCGAGCCGCTGGACCTGGTACGGAGCAGACCCGTGGCCGGTCCTGCTGGCCGGCGTGCAGCTCGTCACGACCCTGATCGCCGAGAAGCGTTGCCTTGCAGAGGCCAAGATGAGCTTTGTGGAATACTACAGAGATAACGAAAGGGTTCCCGATAACATGCCGGGCCACTACTTCCACCAGAACCTGTTTCTCTTTGTGCTGTACGGAGACCCTTCTATCCAGCTCCGCTGACCCCAGGCGAAAGGGTAAAGGACAAAGGTGAAAGGGATGGATCAAGTATTGAAGAAGAAGACAAGGGGACTTTCCCCGTCTCCAAGCGGTCAGAGGCTCTTTGACCTTTGACCTTTATCCTTTTTCCTTTCACCTGCAACTGAGGGAGCGTCAGAGCTTTTCGGTCAGCTCCTTGACCGCCTCCATGTACGGTTCGATCCCGCGCGCGAAGATGTCGTTGTGGTTCGCCCGGGGAATCATGAGCAGCCGCTTGTCACCGGCCGGGCAGGCTTCGTACAGGGCCTGGCCGTCGGTGAAGGGAATGATGTGGTCGTGCTCCGCGTGGATGACGAGCGTCGGCTTTGGGAAGGTCCGCATCTTGTCCACGTTACGGAAGCCTTCCTCCTCGGTGACGCCCAAGGCCTTCAGGTCGATGCCGAGAAGCCGCAGCAAGGGTTCCGCGTAGGCGAATCCGCTCTCCACGATCAGCCCGTCGATCTCCCTGGCGTAGCAGGAGATGAGCTCCAGCACGGAGGCGCTGCCGAGGGACCTGCCCATCACAACGAAGGGGCCGGTGTAGCCGTTCTCGGCGAGCCAGTTTCTCGTGTACTCGAAGATGACGTGGCAGTCATTCATCATGGCCGTGATGGTGGGCCTTCCGGTGGAGCGGCCATAGCCCCGGTAGTCGACGGGCAGGAAGTTGATGCCCTTTCGGATGTACAGGGGCGCCAGGTCCTCGTAGTCGGACACGATCTCGCCGTTGCCGTGGAAGAAGAGGATGTTCACAGCCTCTTTGTCGGCCAGGTAGTACCGGCCCCCAACGACCACGTCCTCCTCGACCGGGATTTGTACATCCACCGCCCCCTCGACGGGGCGGGGTTCGCCCCACTCCGGCCGGGGGTGGAACAGGAACATCAAGATCTCCGGCCGATCGAGTCGCGAGTAATCGGTTCTGTTTCCATCGACCATGGGAGGACCTCCCTTTAGAGGGTTCAGGGTTCGGGGATCAGGTCCACTCCCCACGCCCCTTGGTAGGGGAAACCGCCGTCACTTCCCAAGCTAATGACCGGGTCCGCATTTGTAAAGCGAAGCCATTGAACGTGTTGGCAGAACAGGTAGAATAAGCCAGAACGTGTTGTGGGCTCCATTCGGAGAAGCAGGGAGGATGTCCCGGGTGAGTGATCGATGAAGCGAGAAAAGCGAGAAAAGCGAGAAGGAAGCCTGCGCGAACAGCTCGAAGCAGCCCTGGCGGAATGCTCCCGTCTCCGGGAGGAAAACGCCCGGCTCGAGGCACGCCTGCGCTCCCTGGGGGAACGCCCTCACCCGGAGGGTGAAGGTGAGGCCGAGCCTGTCCGGACAGTGACTCAGGAGGCCTCGACAGAGGCCAAGATAGCCCTGTTTCGTGAGGTCTTCCGTGGCAGAAGGGACCTGTATGCGCTGCGCTGGGAGACCAAGAGCGGCAGAAGCGGCTACTCTCTTGCCTGTTCCAACGAGTGGAGACGGCCCCGATGCCGCAAGCCGAGGGTGAAGTGCGGTGAGTGTGCGAACGCGAGGTTTCCTGCCGTGACGGACGAGGTGATCCGGGATCACCTCTCCGGCAGGCATACGATCGCCCTCTATCCGCTCCTGCCGGACGAGACCTGCTGGTTCCTCGCGATCGGGTTTGAAAGGGGCGACTGGCAAGAGGCCGTTGCCGCCTTCCTGGAGACATGCAGTGCCATGGGAATCCCCGCGGCCGTGGAGCGCCTTCGGTCGGGCACGGGTGCACACGTGTGGGTCTTCTTCGAAAGGCGGATCCCGGCCGCCACGGCCCGGAAGTTCGGTTGCGTCCTCCTGACCCGGACGATCGAAAAGGGGCAGGAGGTCGGCATGGATGTCTATGATCGTCTGTGTCCCGACCTGGATGCCCTGCCCAGGGGAGGGTTCGGCGGTTTCGTGCCCCTCCCTCTCGAGCGGGGCCCTCGAGAAGAAGGCAACAGCGTTTTCGTCGACAAAGACTTCCTTCCCCACCCGGATCAATGGCGGTACCTCTCCGGTCTCGAGAGGGTCCCTGCCGCGGCGGTCGATGCCGCCGTCCGGGAGGCGGAGAAGCAGGGGAAGATCATCGGTGTTCGGATGAGCTTGACGCACGAAGAAGGGGAGGAGCAGGACCCGTGGACCGCGCCTCCATCCGAAAGGAGGCCCCCTGAGCCGCTCGAGGGCCCCCTGCCGGACAAGATCCGGATCGTTCTGGCGAGCAGGATCTATCTGGAAAAGGAAGGGTTGACGCCCGCGGTGCTGAGCCGGCTGAGACGATTGGCGGCCTTCCAGAATCCGGAGTACTACCGGGCCCAGGCCATGGGGCTCACCACCTTCGACAAGCCCCGGGTCATCGCGTGTGCCCACGACTCGCCCGCTCGAATCGCTCTGCCCCGGGGCTGCCTGGAAGAGGTCATCGGGCTGTTCGAGGGCCACGGAGTCCGAACCGAGATCGTGGACCAGAGACACGACGGCATTCCGATCGAGGTGGCCTTCCACGGTTCCCTCTCGCCGTTGCAGCAAGAGGCCGCGCAGGCCTTGCTGGCCCACGAAAACGGCGTGCTCCATGCGGGGACCGCCTTTGGAAAGACCGTCGTGGCCGCCTGGATGATCGCCGCCCGCAAGGTGAGCACCCTGGTGCTGGTCCACAGAAGGCAGCTGATGGACCAATGGCAGGAAAGGCTGGCATCCTTCCTGGCGTTGCCGCCTGAATCGATCGGACGGATCGGAGGGGGGACGAACAGCCGGACAGGGAACGTCGACGTTGCTATTCTGCAGAGCCTGAACCGGAAGGGGGCGGTCCAGGAACTCGTTGCCGAGTACGGCCACGTGATCGTGGACGAGTGCCATCACGTCCCTGCCTTCACCTTCGAGCAGGTGCTCGACCGGGCAAAGGCCCGGTACCTGCTCGGCCTGACGGCCACCCCGGTTCGAAAAGACGGACACCATCCGATCGTGATGATGCAGTGCGGGCCGATCCGGTTTCGCGTGAATGCGCTCAGCCAGGCCGCCTCCAGGCCCTTCGACCATGTCGTCATTCCGCGGCGCACTGAGTTTCGGATGGCCCCGGGGGGAGCCAGGGTCGGCATCCAGGGGGTGTATTCCGCCCTGATCACTGACAAGGCGAGGAACGAGTTGATCTTCCAGGACCTGATCAAGGCGGTTGAGAAGGGGCGATCGCCGCTGCTCCTGTCAGAGCGCACGGATCACGTAGAGACCTTTGCCAAGAGGTGCGAGGGCGTGGTGCGCCATGTCGTCGTGCTGCGGGGGGGCATGGGTAAGAACCAGCGCAAGGCCCTGGCCGAGCAGATCAAGGCGATCCCGGATGAGGAGGAGCGGGTCCTGATCGCCACGGGCCGCTACATCGGAGAGGGATTCGATGACGCCCGACTGGACACGCTCTTTCTTGCAACGCCCGTCTCCTGGCGGGGAACACTGCAGCAGTACGCCGGACGTCTGCACCGTCGTCACGACTCGAAGTCGGTCGTCCAGATCTACGATTACGTGGACGGCCGCGTTCCGATGCTCGAGCGGATGCACGAGCGGAGGCTTGCCGGGTACCGGTCCATCGGGTACAGGGTCGGGGGAACGAAAGCGAAGGAAAAGGGAGACTTAAGAAAATGAGCACAACCGAATCAAACCGTGCCACCGACTTCATCCGATCGATCGTCGAGGAGGACTCGAGGACGAGCAAGTGGGGAGGTCGAGTGGTGACTCGATTCCCGCCCGAGCCTAACGGTTATCTCCATATCGGCCACGCCAAGTCGATCTGCCTGAACTTCGGGATCGCCGCGGAAAACGAAGGGGGGGTGTGCCACCTGCGCTTCGACGACACGAACCCGAGCAAGGAGGAGGTCGAGTACATCGAGTCGATCCGGGAGGATGTGAAGTGGCTCGGGTTCGACTGGGGTGAGAACCTCTTCTACGCGTCAGACTATTTCGACCGGCTCTACGAGGTTGCGGTGCAGCTGATCGACGCGGGCAAGGCCTATGTCTGCGATTTGAGTCAGGACGAAATGCGGCAGTACCGGGGCACGTTGACCGAACCCGGAAAGGAGAGCCCCTATCGCAACCGGTCCGCAGAAGAGAATTTGGATCTCTTCGGGCGAATGCGGGCCGGGGAATTCGCAGACGGCTCCCGGGTCCTGCGAGCCAAGATCGACATGACCTCCGGGAATCTGAACATGCGCGATCCGGTCCTCTACCGGATCCTGACGGCCACCCACCACAGGACGGGCGACAAATGGCGCATCTATCCGATGTATGACTACACGCATTGCCTTTCCGACTCGATCGAGGGCATTACCCATTCCATCTGCACCTTGGAGTTCGAGGATCATCGACCCCTCTACGACTGGGTGCTGGACGAGCTGAATGTCTACCATCCCCAGCAGATCGAGTTTGCGCGCCTGAACCTCACCTACACCGTGATGAGCAAACGTAAGCTCCTGGAGCTCGTCGAAGGCGGTCACGTGAGTGGCTGGGACGATCCGCGCATGCCGACCCTGTCGGGGCTCCGGAGACGGGGGTACACGCCGGGGGCGATCCGCAAGTTCTGTGAACGGATCGGCGTGGCCAAGCGGGATAGCACGGTTGATATGGCCCTGCTCGAGCACACCCTCCGGGAGGACCTGAACAGGAGTGCGCCCCGGGTGATGGCGGTTTTGCGGCCCCTGAGGGTGGTCATCGAGAACTATCCGGAGGACCGGGTCGAGGAGCTGGACTGTGTGAACAACCCGGAGGATCCGGGCATGGGAACCCGGAAGGTTCCCTTCTCCCGCGTGCTCTACATCGAACAGGAGGATTTTCGTGAGGATCCGCCCAAGAAATTCTACCGGCTCGCGCCGGGACGGGAGGTGCGGCTTCGGTACGCATTCTTCATCAAGTGCGTGGACGTGGTCAAGGACGAGAAGACCGGGGAGGTGATCGAGCTTCGCTGCACCTACGACCCGGAGACGAGGGGGGGGGATGCTCCGGACGGCCGCAAGGTGAAGGCGACCCTTCACTGGGTCTCGGCCGCTCAGGCGGTCGAGGCGGAGGTAAGGCTGTACGATCATCTCTTCACGAAACCGGACCCGACGGAAGACAAGGACGGCCCGGATTTCAAGTCCCACCTGAATCCGAACTCCCAGGTGACGTTGACCTCCTGCCGCGTGGAGCCGAGCCTGCAAGAAGCCTCCGGCGGCAGTCGATTCCAGTTCGAGCGACAGGGCTACTTCTGCGTTGATTCCCGAGACTCGAAGCCCGGGGCACTCGTGTTCAACCGGACGGTCACCCTGCGAGATACGTGGGCAAAGATCGAGAAGGCCGGGCAGAAACAGGGGTGAATGAATCGTCGGTTAGTAAACTGTGCCAGAAATCGTGATGTGCAGGTTAGCTGCGCAATTGGGGACAGCCACCGATTTCCCCACTACGCTAGCGATCGAATCGGGTTGAGGAACTCGGTGGCTGTCCCCAATTGCGTCCAGACTCTTGAAGGAGGGCTCCCCTTGGATGAGAAGACCAGCGACCTGAATCTCGTGAAAATCGAGCGGACAGGCGAGATCGCTGTCGTGACCCTGGACAAGCCGCCTGTGAACGCCCTGTTCATCAACCTGTTCGATGCAATCACCCGGGCGCTCGAGATGCTCGAACAGGATGAGCAGACCCGCGTGGTCATCCTGACGGGTGGAGAGAAGATCTTCAGTGCCGGGATGGACCTGAAGGCGGTCGGACGAGCCGATCCGGAGGAACTGCTGCGCCTCATGGAGGTCGGTTTCGCCTTTTTTCAGGGAATGGAGAAATACCCGAAGCCCACGATCGCGGCGATTCGTGGGCATGCCCTCGGGGGGGGGCTGGGTCTTGCCATCGCTTGCGATTTTCGTATCGCCGGAGAGAATGTCGTTTTCGGCATGCCGGAGTCCAGGATCGGCTTTCCCCTCCTCTGGGGTGTCACCAGCCTCTACATGCGGACCCTCAGCCGGGGGCCCGCCCTGGATCTCCTGCTCACGGGCAGGAACATCGATGCTGCGGAAGCGCTGAGGATGAACATCGTGAGGGACGTGGTTCCGGACGACAAGGTGTTGGACGAAGCACGCCTGCTCGCGAAGCAGATCATCGAGAATGTTCCATCCTTTGCGCCCAGGAGCATCAAGGCGATCCTGTACGAGGCCTCGAGGGAAACATCACCCCGGAAGATCTTCGACATCGAGAACAAGTACATTGCCGAGACGGTGTCCAAGATCGATCTGGAATCCTGGGTGAAGGACTACCTGGATAGGAAGTAGCAAAAGGGCACCTCGGGAACGTCGCCCCTAACAGCCTGTTAGAAAAGTGGCTGGAGGCTGTTCAAAAAGTTCCAGAAGTTCGAGATGCAAGGCAGGCAAAACTTGTCCCCGCGAAGGCGGGGATCCAGTCCCACAATGAG
>RCNG010000788.1_pt1 | contig 16062 bp, 10 predicted proteins | sample 2041371 | NCBI WGS metagenome assembly RCNG01 (sample SAMN09708227, study PRJNA481090) | Marine sediment metagenome, whole genome shotgun sequencing project. | biome: marine sediment; feature: ocean; material: sediment; isolation source: Sewage treatment plant 1 marine sediment (STP1) ... | reverse complement strand
TCGGCCACAGACGCCACCTCGGGTTCCTGTGGAGCGCAGTAAAACAGCGTCAATGCCAAGACGATCAGAAGGAGTAAAGCGAAAACGGCCGTGAGACTTTTGATATTCATCGTCACCGATGATACAGCCGACCGGTCACCGTTTCTCTCGGATCAATCCGCCAGAAAATCCATCATCTGGCTCCGGTAGGGAAACAGGGCGGGAGTCCCACCGGTGTGGATGAACACCAGATTCTCGTCGTGAGAAATGAATCCGGTGTCCATCAGATCCAACAGGCCCAACCACGCCTTGCCGGTGTAGACCGGGTCGAGCACCACCCCTTCGGATTGCGCGAGGGCTGCGATCCCGCGATTGATCTCGGGGGTCAGAACGCCGTAACCCGGAGCGAGGTACTGGTCGAAGACGATCACGTCGTCGTCCTCGATCTCGGCATCGACGGCGAGTGTTTCGAGCAGCTCTTCAGCAATGATCCAGACCTTGCTGCGCAGGGTCTCGCGGTCGGACGCAACGCTGATGCCGACGATTCGGAGGTGGGGTGCCACTGCCTTTGCTGCTGCCACCAGGCCAGCCTGGGTGCCCGCAGAACCACTGGCATGAACCACGGTGTCGAAGCGGAAATCTTGGGAGCGCATTTGTTCCACGAGCTCCACTAGCGCTTTCGCGTAACCCATGGCTCCAAGGGGTTTGTTCATCGAGCCTTCGACAACCGATCCGCCGATGGGTGCGAGGTATGGCTTCCTGCCGGCGGCTTTTTCTTCGTCGATGATCGGTGCGACGAGATCGGCAACGTCCTCGAGATGCAGAAAGCCCCGATTGGAGTCGACCTCCAGGACTTTGACGATGGCGCCACAGAGGTGGTCGAGCAGCAAGTTGCCATCGTCACTGAACGGTGTGCCAGGTTTCACGAGTAGAACGAGCACTGCTCGAATTCGAATACCCACCCGCGCTGCGGCAGCCGCGGTCTGGAGACACCAATTGGATTGAATGCCGCCCCAGGTGACGATGGTGTCGGCCCCTTGCGCCACCGCATCTGCCACGATGTACTCGAGCTTGCGGCCCTTGTTGCCGCCAAAGGCGAGTCCCGTCAGGTCGTCACGTTTGATAAAGAGATCGACCCCGGCAGGAGAGGTCGACGGCCGTTCGATTTTCTGAAGCGGTGTCGGCGAGAGGATCAAATCTGTCCTCGGGAAATCCGCCAGCCGTTCCTTCAAGCTCTCAAGAGAAATCATGGTGTACAGGCCTCCACCGTCACAGAGTGTAATGTGCCTGCTCCCTCTTGGCACCTGAACATCCGTGCACCGTGGACAAAGGCGTTCAAGCAGCGGGTAGTGAACGTCCGGCCACCACCGTGTTGGTGATGGAGACCGGTTCTGCCAGACTAGACGCCGATCGATTGGCTGAGGGGAATCCGTTGATACGATCAGATTCAGGGCCGAGTCCGTGATGTCAGGGAGCGGGGGTTCGCGCCGCATTTCTGGTGGTCGGCGCTTCTCGCCGGTCCTGCTGGTATTCTTGCTCTCCCTGTTTCTGCGCCTACTGTTCTGGCAGGCGACTCCCGATTCGAGTTGGCCGCATTCGGCGTTGTACAAGGGCGACGCCCCAACCTGGGTCGAGCAGGCACGGGCGATCGGAAATTCACAGCCTTACGAATTTGATCTTCCCCTGAGACCACCTGGAGCGGCCTACCTGATGGCGTTTTTCTGGGGTGGCGGAGATTCAATTGCCTCGCTCAAGCTGCTGTGGATTCTTCTCGGCGCGTTGGCCGTCACGATCGTGTACCGCGCTGCAACGAGAGACTTCGGGCCGACTGTTGGACTGGTCTGCGGGTTCGTGTGCGCCGTCTCGAGCGGCCTGATGATTCTCTCGACGTCGCTTAACAACGAGACCCCGTATCTGGTGTTGGTCGCCGGCTGCATCGCGTGTTGGAAACCGCTTGTGGTGAGACCTAGGCGCTCGCTGATTGTGCTCTGGGCGATTCTCAACGCAGCGGCATGCCTGGTGCGGGTCGAGCACATCCTCTTCTGTTTGCTTGCGAGCGCGGTTGTGGCCGTACGCTGGTTGGGCGACAGTTCGCGGAGACAGGTCCTCGGTCGCTGCATGCTGGGCGTCGTAGTATTTGCCTCCGTGCTCACGCCGTGGCAGGTGCGGGCCTGGCGGGCGATCGAGCGCTTCAATACCGTCGAGCACGCCTTGCCTTCGCCCGCCGAGAGTGCCATGCAGCGGTTCGAGCAGGCTCTGGCCGGGGTCGATTGGACTGAGGAAGCTGACGCACTTCGCACGCGGCTTCCCGCATTCTGCCGCCGGGAGAGTTCCAGCTTCGTCGCCGCGACCGTCGCCGTCCGTGGGAGGAACCGCGTATCTGCGACTGATTTCGGAATCCTCGAGGAGGCCTTCGGATCGATACCAGAGCCCCTTCCGGAACGCCCATTCGTCACTTTTTACGGTGGACTCAACTTCTACCTGGCGAACAATTCCGAGGCTGGTGTCGGTTTCGATCGGGCGCTGCTCGAGCGGCCGCCACCGCTGGCGGGCGGCGCACATCGTTACCCGTCGATCATGGTCCAGGGTTTGCCCCCACCAGATCTCGCCCTTTCATATCCACCTCACCTGGAAGCAGTGAATCACGGCTGGTTGCTCGGCTTTGAGTGGCTCACAGCCCATCCCGGCAAAGCGCTCGGCCGGGCGACGGAAAGGCTGTTCGCTTTCTGGAATGGTGCCGCCACGGGAATAGGCGGCGCGAATCTGCCGCTGGGGCTGTCGGGCCTTCGGGGGCGGGCCGATATGGTTGCGCCGACGAAATCACCTCTGAGCGCGGTCTGGCGGTTGGCCTGGCTGGTGGTTGCCGGGTTCGGGCTTTTTCTCGGACTCCGCGAAAGGCCTCTCGAGATGACGCCGTGGCTGTTGTTCCTGTTGACCAAGATCGTTGCCGCGACGGTGTTCTTCGGCTACGTTCGCCACGGAGCTTCAACGGTGCCGGTGATCGCGCTATTCGCCGGTATCGTGACCAGCCGATTGGTTCGCAAGGGCCCCTCGGTCGAGGTCCGTCGTGTCCTGCCGCTTGCAACGGCGGCCCTGTTCATCGTCCTCGAAATCACACGCTGGCTGCTTGGGCCGCAGATAAGGATTGACGGCAGGGACATTGCCGGCGGCGCACCATGGCCGCTCGAACATCACGCCGACAGGGTCGTAACCGTCACCTGGTGAGAACTGGGGGACAGGACTTACCAGGGAAGGCGCTCGGGGAAGAGCTCGATCTGGTGCTGTTCTCTCAATCGGTCGCGGTCCTGGCGTGCCTGGAGGGCCAGGGAAGGTGATCTTTCGCCGACCAGCTCCTGGAACAAGAGCTCCCGCACCAGCTCGTAGGGCACGAGACCGCCCTGGCGACGTTCGATCACCCGGGCGAGATAGAAGCCGAGCTCGGATTCGATCACTGCGGAGGTCTCGCTGGCCGCCAGCGAAAAAACCGCCTTCGAGAGCTCGGGGACCAGGTCACTACTCCCGACCCAGCCGATGTCGCCGCCATCGACGGCGCTGACGTCTTCCGAAAGTCGACGGGCGAGGTCGGCGAAATCTCCCCCCGAAGACAGATCCCGATCGATGCGGTCAATCTTTTCGCGCGCCGCGGTCAGACCGACCGCGTCGTCGCCACTCGAGTTGGGTGGAGGATCCTGGGCAACCGCGCTGACCAGGATGAGGCGAACTCGCGCCATCGGCTGGCGTTGGAACGCAATTTCCTTCAGGTCTTCATACCGACTTCTGACAGCCGTCTCGTCGATCTGAGCCAACACCGTGCGGCGGGCGTAGAGGTCGCGAAGCACCTCGTCCCGGTGAATATTCATCAGGATTTCGAAGAGGCTGTCCTCTGTCACCTCAATTCGAAGAGCCTGGCGGGCGACGATCATATTTCCGACCGTGTCGGAGAGGAAGTCGCTGAGGCCACCGCGCCGCGAGGCATAGGCGTCTCGCTGCGGCTGTGGCAGCGTTGCGTAGCGAATCATGAGTTCGCCGAGATTCAGCTCCTCATTGTCGATACTCGCGACCACGGTTTCCGGTGCGAAAACGGTAAAGGCTTCGGGGTCCTGCGCTCGCAACGGTACTGAGGCGATAAGCATGACGCCGAGCAGCCAGAACGTAGGTGGATGTCGGAAGATCTTGTGGATTGAGAGCATCGGTTTCCTCGTGATTCGGTAAATCCGGTGTGTTCACCGCTTCACCATCATGCCACGTGTAATGTATCCTGGGTAGAGGAAATGTGTACGGGATTCGCACGATGATTGAGTCGGCCTGTATGCCGAGATTTCAGGGGACGCCATGAGGTTGGACACTGAGAACAAAACCCTCGGGCGGCGTATTTTGCCTGCCACCCAACGACTCTGGCTGACCACCGCTTCGATTCTGCTGCTGTTCGTCGCCACACCGCCGATGTGGGCAGTCGTTCCCGCTCAGGATGAGGACAGCGAGCTGCATCGTATGGTGCTCTCCGACCCGATCCTTCACCCGACCGCCGACCTCGAGGCGATCGACGCGGCCCAGACGAGCCTTCGAGAAGACGTCGGATCCGCCTGGTTGGATTTTACCGCCGGCCAGGGCCACCCGGGCGATTGGAATGCCCAGATCGACCGCCGCAGCGGTTTGGTAGAGATCGCCGAAGGCGCTGGTGTGCCTTGGGTCCCAGGCTACGGTAACAAGCTCGAGCTCGCGGACGTCGCCTCATTCCTGAGCGGCCAGGGGCGGCTCGACGTCGATAAGCTCGAGAGCATCGCCCGCTCCTTTTTGCCCAAGGTCGCCTCTCTGCTTGGATCCCAGTCCTACAGCCTGCACCTCAATCGCCAGGCATCGGGCCACGTCTCCGACTACCTGTGGTTTGTCGAGTTCGATGTCTATGCCGGCGACCTTCGGATCGAGGGTGCGCGGATCTTTTTCCGGGTCAACAACGGCAACCTCGTCCAGTTCGGCGCCGAAAAGGTGCCGGCGCCGGGCACGCCGGTCCCCGAGGTGCGCCTGAGCCGCGACAAGGCTCTCGCCGAGCTCGAAGCCTACGCCGGCCTGGTCGCCGGCCGGGACTGGCTCATCGACAAGGGGTCTTTGATGCTCCTGCCGGTTGCGGCTGGCGAGTCGCAGACCAGCTACACCCTGGGCCGCGGCTACGATCTGCTGCCGGTGTGGGAGCTGACGTTCCGCAGGGGCGAAGAGCACCCGACCTGGCGGGCGCGGATCAACGCGGTGACCGGCGAAATCGTCGAATTCAAAAACGTCAATCACTATTCGCAGATCACCGGAGGCTACTGGCCGGTTTCCTGGAAGGTCAACGGGACGACGGTCAACCAGGTCTCGACCGGCTGGCCCTTCACGAACATCAACCCGCTCGGGGCGACCTCCAACACCTCGGGCCTTTATAGCTGGGACGGCAATCCCCAGACCGCCTACCACACCGGCCCGTATGTCAACATCGCTGACGCCTGCACCGGCGCGCCCGGCACCGCCAGCTCTGACGCTTCCGGCAATATCGACTTCGGCACCTTCAACCCTCCCAACCCCTCCACCCCTGGCGACTGCACAAACCAGCTGGGGATCGGCGACAACACACCGGCGGCTCGTCAGCAGTACTGGCACGTCAACAAGATCAAAGAAAAGGCCCGTTCGTACTTCCCGACCAATACCTGGTTGCAGCAGCAGCTGACGGCAAACGTCAACATCAATCTGTCCTGCAACGCCTTTTGGAACGGCTCGACCCTGAACTTCTATCGCTCTGACAGCATCTGCTACAACCTCGGCGCCAACGCCGGCGTCTCCATGCACGAGTGGGGGCACGGCATGGACTCCAACGACGGCAATGGGTCGTCGCTTGAAAACGGCACCGGAGAAACCTACGGCGATTTCTCGGCTGCGCTCCAGACGCTGAACTCCTGCGTCGGCAACGGCATCTTAACCAGCGGTGTCTGCGGCGGCTACGGCAACCCGTGCGTTGCCGGCGGATGCGACGGCGTGCGCGACATCGACTGGGGCGCACATGCCAGCAACGCACCAATGACGGTCGCCAACTTCACCCAGGTACTGTGCCCGAGCGACGCCGGCGGCTTATACAACGGACCCTGCGGCAACGGCGCGCCTCAGCCCGATGATAAGGAGGGCCACTGCGAGTCGTACGTGTCATCGGGCGCGGTCTGGGACCTGGCCGGGGCCGACCTGCAGAGCGGCTGCAGCAATCGCAACCCGGGCTTCCCGGACTCCAACTGTCCAGGCGCGGGTGGGCCGTATAATCTGGCCGGCGCCTTTCAGACCGTGGACCGTCTCTGGTACCTGTCGAGGCCGACCGCTAACCAGGCCTTCACCTGCTATCGCACCAGCCCGACCTGGACCTCGGACGGCTGTAACGCCGGCAGCAACTGGAAGACCTTCCGGGCGATCGACGACGACGATGGCAACCTCGCCAACGGTACCCCTCACGCTTGCCAGATCGCCGCCGCCTTCAACCGCCATGGCATCGGCAACACCGCCGGCAGCTCCTGCGCCGCAGACAACACCACCTGTTTCCGCGCCTGTCCCCAGCCTACGGCGCCAACGCTCAACCCCGTCACCCCGGGCAACAACCAGAACACCCTTGACTGGACTCCCAACCCCTCTCCCGACGTGATCGACATCTTTCGCAACGAGGTCGGTTGCAGCTCGGGTTTTGCAAAGATTGCCGAGGACGTCTCCGGCACTCTCTTCGCTGACAATGGGGTCGCCAATGGCACCACTTACTACTACCAGATTGTCCGCCACCCGGTGGGCAACGAGGCTTGCGCGTCTGCTCCCTCGAATTGCGTCAGCGGCACGCCGGCCTCCGGGCCGAGTGCCAAGTACGTCAGCGACTCGGCGAACCTGGTTTCGGTTCCCACCGACAATGACGGCGACGGCTTCGTCGACAACTGCGAGACCGGCCGCATCCAGGTCGGAATCGTCAATGACGGTGCCGGGGCGCTGACCAATGCCAGGTTTATTGTCACCAGCCCCGACACCGAGGTGACGATCGCCACCGGCATGCCGGTCAACGTCGGCAGTCTTGCGATCAGCTCCCAGACCACCGGCACCTTCGATTTCGATCTCGACGGTGCCGTTTGCGGTCAGACGATGAATTTCGATATTTTGGTCACGGCGGACGAGATGGCCGGCTCGAATGCCGACAACTTCACCCACAGTCCGGTCGAGCAGGACCTGGCCCTGACGGCCAGTCGCACCGACGACTTCGAGACCGGCAGCGACGATTGGACGTTCGTTCAGGGTTACGCCCGCGAGAACGTCACTGCCGACTCAGGTATCTGGTCGGTGCACTCTTCGAGCGGTCTCGATGACCAGACCGACGCGGCCGTGTCGCCGGTCTTCCAGAAGGGCGCCGGCGCCACTTCGGTGGTGATTGCCGAGCGCCACGACATCGAAGCGCCGTTCTGGGACCGGGCCAATGTCCACGCTATCCGGCTCAGCGACGGCGGTCACACACTGCTGGTCCCCACCGGGAGAACCTATACAACCGGCTCGTGGAATTCGGTTGGTCACGTCGGAACGGAGGATGGTTGGGCGGGCACCGACCTCACCTGGGGCGATGCCACCTTCGATCTCTCGGCCTTGGTGGCGGGGGAGAGTTATCAGCTCGAGGTCAACTACAACACCGACGCCTCGGTGAACGGCGCCGGGCACTGGTTTGACAACGTGCGCTGGAGCAACGTCTCCTTCCAGGTCTGCGATATCCAGAGCGATCTCTGCGTGCCCTGCACCGCGCCGGACGCGCCCACCGGCCTGACGGCGAGCGCAACCGCCGCCAATCAGATCACCCTCGACTGGAACGCGGTGGCGCCGGCGCCAAGTCAGTATCGAATCTACCGGTCGACCACCATGGGTGGTCCATATGGCCAGGTCGGCAGCGTCGGCGGCGGAACCCTGACCTTTAACGACATCGGGCTCACTCCTGGAGTTACGTACTACTACGTGGTGCGCGCCTTTGAGACGTGCGAATCGACCGACTCCAACGAGGACTTTGAGACCGCTTTCGGCGACTGCACAACGCCGCCAACTTTCGGTGGCCTGTCAACGGTCAGCCAGATCGCCGCCGGCGGCAGCTGTGGGCTGCGTCTCGAGTGGTCGGCGGGTACCAACAACTGCAATTCGGGTCCTCTGGTCTACAACATCTACCGCAGCACCGCCTCGGGTTTCACGCCCGGGTCCGGCAACCTACTCGAGTCTTGCGTGACGGACACCTTCTTCGACGACACCTCGGTTGCCGGCGGCACGACCTACTACTACGTCGTACGTGCCGAGGATGCCACCATCGGGAACGGCGGGCCGTGCCAGACGGGGAATGAGGAGACCAACACCGTGCAGCAAAACGGCGCGCCGCCAAGCGGCGTTCCGATGCTGCTCTACGACCAGACCTCCGGCACCACCACTAGCGGCATGAATTCGCAGAATTACGGCGATTTCCCGGCTTTCGCCAACGAAAGAGGCGTGGATTTTCTGGTGCCATCAGGTGGCTGGACTGTCGATTTTCTCTTCATCGACGGTTTCTATGGGGCAGGGGGACCGACCCCGAGCATCGACATCATGTTCTATGCCGATGACGGCGGCGCGCCGCCGCTGAGCCTTCCCGTTGATCCGGCCATCCCGGCCTGCAGCTATCCGGGACTCCTCCCGGGCGTCGACTTTGTCGACAACTCCGGCCAGTTCGACATCACTTTGCCGACGGTTTGCACTCTCGCGCCGGGCCGATATTGGGTCAGCGTGGTGGCAAACATGAATTACAACCCGGACACCAGCCAGTGGTTCTGGTTCGGTGTGAGTGCCGTCGGTGGCAGCGAAAATGCTTGGAATAATCCGGAGGATGGTTTTGCCACTGGGTGCACGGCCTGGAGCAACGGTTTTACGAGTTGCGGAGCCACCGATCCCGACATGGCATTCCAAATTTGGGGACCGGGTTCGAGCTGCAGCCTGGCTCCAAATCAGGTCCAGTTCCTCACCGCCAGCGCCAGCGACGGCCAGAACGTGATCGAATGGCTCAACCCGACCGGCGGCGGCTACGGCTCGACGATGGTGCGGTGGTCGACCGCCGATTACCCGGCCGACCCGACGGATGGAACGCTAGTGGTCGACCAAAATGACGGCCTCGGCGGAAAGGGCAGCGCCACCCACGGAAGCCTCGCCAACAACACGAATTATTTCTACAGCGTCTTCGTCGACAATGGCGCTGCCGAATACTCGGCCCGCAAGACAGTGTCGGCGAGGCCGTTCGACACCTCCGGTAACGTAACGTGGGCCTACTCGACTGGTGCGTCGGCCCTGGCGCCGCCGGGCATCGGTTCGGTCTACGGCGTCGCCAACGACCGGGCGCTGCACTCGATGGACACCGTCGGCACCGGCACCTGGCCCGCCAGCTGGAGTCCGCTGGCAATGAACGGTCCGGCTCAGAGCCGGCCGCCGATCGTCCCGGTGGCAATTGGGGGTGCGACGAAAGTCGCCTTCCTCGGTTCCCACGACCAGAGGGTCTACGCGGTCGACGCCGACAGCGGCCAGCAGATCTGGATGAGCCCGGATCTCGGCGCCATGGTGCAGGCGGCTCCCGCCGGCATATTCACTAGCCTTGGCGGCGCCGTTAACCTGCTGCTTGTCGGCACCCGCGCGGCCGCTGCGGGCAATGGGCTCAACGCCCTCAACGTCGCCGACGGCACTCTCGCCTGGACCTTCAGCAACACCACGGCGCAGGGCGGCGACGACCTGGAGATCGGCGTCATTTCCGGCACGGCCAGCCTCGACTACGCCACCTCGCGGGGCTTCTTCACCAGCCGCCAGCGTTCGGGCGGAAGCGCGCACACCGTTTGGTGTGTCAGCTTTACAGGGACGGGTGCGACGCTGGTCTGGGCTCGCGCTCTCGGCGATGTCGACGCCAGCCCGATCCTCATTGGTGGCAAGCTCTACATCGGAACCAACTCGGGCGCGGTCCATGCCCTGGACCCGGCGACCGGGGCTGATCTCTGGGCGGCGCCGTTTGAATCCGGCAATGGCGCGATCAAGGGCTACGTCTGGCCCCGCATCGGCACCAACGAGTTCCTCTTCAGCACCACCGACACACTGTGGTCCATCACCGACAGCGGCGCCAGCGCGGCGCTCAACTGGTCGGTGAGCTCGATTGCCAATCCCGCCGTCCCACTGGCGTCGGACGTCGGCGGTGGTTCGTATGTCTGGGTCGGGTCGAGCGACGGCCGGCTCTATCAACTCGAGATCTCAGCCGCTCCGGTGATCACCTCGGTGCTCCTGGGTGACGGCACCGCGAGCGTCGGCAGCCCGGCGATGGATGCTGTGTCAGAGATCGCATACGTGGGAGCGGAAGACGGCCGGCTCTATTCGGTCACATTGCCCCTACCCTAGGAGAGTCGAGATGCGTGAGGACCACAACGGAACTGCCAGCCCGAATATCTCACCGGGTTTCGTAGTCGTCCGAAGCAGAAAGCTGGGGAGATATGCTGGCTAGGATTATCGGATTTATCCTATTCGGGGCGTTGACTGCGGGGGCGGCGGGCCCGAATGACAGTGCCAAAGGCGCCACTGCTCAAGAACCTGTTCTTACGTCCATCTTCAATACTTCGCAGCTGCAGGAAGTCCCGATCGAGTCCGTTGACTCGACGCCCAGCTACGGCTCTGAGGGGCCACCGGCCAAGGCCGCTGCCCAATGTGCCGGGATCGTCGTCACGGCCACCGAGCTGCTCTTCAGCGATGGCTTCGAGAGCGGCGACACCAACCCGTGGGGACCAGAAGCGCTGCCTCAATTTTCTGCCATCCGCATGCTCGACCTGGACCTCACCGTCCTTTTTGTCGACGGGTTCAACGGCGACCACCTGTTGCATCTCAGGCTTTTCACCCCGAAGGGCCACCACTACCAGACGTTGTCCGTAGGGATCGCCTCGGCCTCTGCAAGTCGCAAAAGCATGCGCCTGATCGAAGGATATCCGCGACCGGTGGCGGTTCGTCTGTTGAACGAAGCTGGCTCGTCGAGCCTGCCGGAGGTCACATTGTCGGTTCCCGTCGGTGGAACGCCGATCGTTGTCAGCTCTCTCTACGGTATGTGGACTGCCGAAGCCTACCTCGATGAACAGAGCGAGGCGTGTGCTTCTCAGCCGTTTGTCCTGACTCCCTGAGCGGTGCTGGATCCATGGTAATGTCATCGCGAGATCTCGAAGGGCGTTACAACGTGGCCTATCAACGCAACCCAAACACGGCTTGGAGGACGATCGTCGGAGCGACGATTGTCGTGCACCTCGATGCCAAGGAGTTCTTCGGCTTGAACGAAACCGCCGCAGACGTCTGGCACGCCCTGGACGGGACGGCCGATCTCGAAGCTCTTGCCGCCCGCTTCGGGGTCGCTTCGGGGGACGTAGCCGCCTTCTGCGCTGAGTTGCAGGAGCTGGGACTCGCCGAGGTCGTCGAGGAGAATGAGGCCCCTCCGGAGGTTTTTCCGGAGTCCAAAAAGCCGCTTCCAAGTGATCCGCAGACCGTGGCAGTCGAACCGCCTCGCATCCTGTGGCGGGAAGAGATCCGCCAGGTTGCCGCAAGCTGTGCATTCCTCCCGGCACAGAACCCGCTCTGCACCCAAGTGCCATTCTCGTGATCGAGTCCTGTTCAGAGGCCCCGGTTTTCGATTTCGGGGGCGTCGCGATGGCGTTCTCCAGCCGGGACGAGCGCTTCATGAGTCTCGTTCATGAACGCTACGGTGCTTTTTCGACACAGCAAACACCGGCGTTGCGGATCTCGTACCAGGTTGAGGGTGAGCACCCCCCTCATCCCCGCGCCATCCAAGCGGCGCGACAGGAACCCCTGGCGGCAAAATGCCGTGGCTCGCATTTCGCGCTCGTTGGAGGCTCCTTTCACGGCAAATGGGACCGGGCTGCCGGAGAGATGGAGATTCGTGGACCGCTGGCAACCTATCCCCTCGATCGCCTCATTGAGGCGTTGGTTTATGCCGTCAAGGACCGAGTGGTGATTCTGCACGCTGCCGCCCTGGTGTTTGCCGGCCGGGGCTTCGTCTGCAGCGGTCCCTCTGGGAGCGGCAAGTCGACCCTCGCCGCCCTGTTCCCGGACAATGCTCTGTGCGACGAGCACGTTGCGGTCAGGCTCGATGGCCAGGCCGCCCTGCTGAGCTCGTTGCCGTTCTGGAGGGGGCGCCGGGGAACGACACCGCTCGAGGCGATCTACCTTCTGGAGCACGCGACGAAGAACAGCCGAAGACGGCTGCCGATCTACGACGCCGTGTCCCGTCTGCGACCCCAGGTCATCTGGCCGTCATTCGGACGGGATTGCTTGCGCGAGGCATTTGAGACCTTTTGCAGCGTGCTGGAGCGGGTTCCAGTCTGGGAGCTGGGTTTTCGGCCCGATGAAGCGGTGCGCGGTGTGCTGACCGGAGGGGTGGGCGAGTGAGTCATCACGGACGGTTGCTTGCCATGGCTCAGGAACACAACGTGCCGCTCGACGTTTCGATCGAGCTCACCCATCACTGCAACTTCCGCTGCCGTCATTGCTTCATTCCCGACTTCAGTGCCCCTGACCGGCTGACGACCGAACGCCTTCTGACGCTCCTCGACGAGCTGGTCGAAATGGGAACGCTCAACCTCACCCTGACGGGCGGTGAACTCCTCCTGCGTCCGGACTGGCTGGTTATCGCTCAGCGGGCCCGCCGCCTGGGTTTCGCGCTGCGTCTGTTCACCAACGGCGCGCTGATCGACGAAGACACGGCGGCGTCTATCCAGGGTTTGAACGCCGTCGTAGAGATCAGCCTCCACGCAATGCGCGAGGAGGTCGCTGAGAAGATCACCGGCCGAAAAGGAACTTTGAAAAAGACGCTGTCCGGCATCGAGATCCTTCGTCAGCGAGGCGTCGAGGTTGTGCTCAAGACGCCGGCCCAGCTCGAAAATCGGACAGAGCTTGCCGCCGTCGCCGCCTATGCCGCCGAGGTTGGGGCAAGCCATCAGGTCTATGGCACCATCCTGCCGAAGAAAGACGGCGACCTCGGCCCGATCGAGATTCGTTTGCCTCAGAGCGAGCTCAAGACCCTCCTCCTGCCGATCGTGGAGGGGGGTTTCAGACTGGATCTCGAGGCGCCGCTGTGCGCCGCGGCGAGTCGATTTTGTGCGATCAACTCGGTCGGCGACGTACTGGCCTGCAACATCCTGCCGGGCTCCGGCGGCAACTTGCGCGATCGCAGTTTCAGAGAGATCTGGGAAGGATCGCCCTGGCTCAACAAGGTTCGCGAAATCCGGGCCAAGGACCTACATACATGTAACACCTGCGACAAACTTTCCTACTGCGGACGATGCCACGCCCAGGCTTTGATGGAGCACGGCGACCTCTACGGCCCGTCCTCCTACGCCGGCGAACGCGCGGAGGTCATCGAGAGCATTCGGCTCGAGAAACAGGCGGAGGGCGCGTGAGAAAAGGGGTCTTTTTTCTGCTTGCCCTGCCGTCGGTGATCCGTGCGGCCTGGCGCGTGCATCGCCTCGAGCCAGGATCCAGCCTGCCGGATCTCGTCGACGGGCTGCGCCGAGTAAACCCCTGGCGGGTCGCCTATCTCAACAATCCAGCGTACCTCGAGGCCAGTGCAGGGCGTTTGACTGCCGTGCTGCCATTGCGCGGCCTCGGGCCGTGCATGAGGCGGTCCCTTGTCCTGCTCGACCTCTGGTCTCGATGCGGCGTCGACCTGCGATTTCACCTCGGCATGGCACAGAGCGGAGACGAACGGCGTCTGCACGCCTGGGTCACGTGCCCGCAGAGGTCCGGTTTTTCGGGCTACACCGAAGTCTGGTCGCGCTGAACCCTGGAGAGATATGCGGGCTATGAGCCACGGGATCCAAACTGGCCGCGTGATCACCATCCTATTGGTCTTTGCGCTCGCCGCGACCGGATCGGCGCTCCAAGAGCCCGCGAAGACCGAGTTCCCGCGGCGCTTGTTGCTGGTCACCCTTGACACAACGCGCGCGGACGCCATCGGGGCGTGGGGCGGATCAGGCGTTACCCCCAACTTGGATCGGCTGGCCAGTGCCGGGACCCGCTGGCAGAACGCGCTCGCTCCGTGCCCTTTGACCCTGCCGGCCCACGCCTCCCTGCTCACCGGCCTCGACCCGCCCGAGCACGGCCTGCGGGTCAATGGCGAGGGCGCCCTGGCAGCCGAGGTGCCCAGCCTGGCGGGCGTGCTGGCGTCCCGTGGCTGGTCCACCGGTGCCTTCATCGGCTCGCGCGTCCTCGACCGCCGCTTCGGGCTGGCGCATGGCTTTGGTCACTACGACGACCGGATTGCGGCCGAACGGGTGGGGCAGTACGGCTACCCGGAGCGGGATGCGGCATCCGTGACCGATGCCGCTCTCGATTGGCTCGGCGAGCTGTCCTCAGATCGAGATGCCTTCGCCTGGGTTCACTACTACGACCCTCACGCGCCCTATCGCGCGCCCGGCTCGGACCCCGATTCACCGGAACGAACCCGCTATCTGGATGAGGTTGCGTGGGTAGATCGCCAGCTCGGACGGTTGCTCGGCGGCCTGCCGGGTGGTGCCGAAAATTGGCTCATCGCGGTGGTCGGAGACCACGGTGAGGCCCTCGGCGAGCACGGGGAGCAGACCCACGGGCTGTTCCTCTACCGCGGTGTACTCGAGGTACCTCTACTGCTCTGCGGTCCCAATGTGGCAGCCGGCCGGGCGGTCGCAGGGCCTGTGGCCGCCAACCGCCTCGCGCTCACTCTCCTCAGATTGCTCGGTGTGGACAACATTTCGCTTCCAGGTAGCAGCCTTCCGGGCATTGCCGACACCATCGAGGAGAAACCGGCGCCCGTCTACGCGGAGACCCTTTTCCCGCTGGCCGCATACGGTTGGGCGCCTTTGACGGCCTTGACCGAGGGAGGATGGCGATACATTTCGGCGCCGCGTCCGGAGTTGTACCACCTCCAATCCGACCCCGGCGAGACTCGCAATGTCATTGCCGACGTGCCGGAGATTGCGAGTCGGATGCGGGAGCAGGTCGCAGCTCTCGCCGCCAGGGCAGCGCATCACCCGACCACGGTCGTAGCAGATGCTGCAATCGGTGAGTCGCTGCGGGTTCTCGGTTATCTCGAGGGCGGCCCAGACGAAGTTTGCGATGGTGTTGATCCAAAGGATGGGCCGGCTCTGCGCGAGGCCATGGACACTGCGCGGCTCGAAGTCCAGAGCGGACAGGCGCCGGCGGCCGCGAAGCGGCTCGACGCGGTGCTGCAACAGAATCCGTCCAATCCGGTGGCCTGGTCTCGCCTCGCGGAGGCGCGCGCCGAAACCGGCGACCTGGAGGGTGCGGCAGCGGCCCGACGGAGAGCCGCATTGCTGCGCCCGAGTTCGGAGTTCTCTCAGCTCGCGCTGGGCGACGCCGAGTTGAGGATCGGGAACCGCAAAGCTGCGCGCGCTGCGTGGCGGAAGGCCGTGTCGCTCGACCCACGATATGCCTCGGCCTGGGCTCGCCTGGCCGTGCTCGCCCGCCAGGACGGTGGCACCGAGGCCGAACGTTCCTTATTGCGAGAATCATGCGTTGCAGGAACGGCCAGCGCCGCGCTCTTCATGAGGCTTGCCGCCCTCGAAGAGAGCGCAGAGGCCGATCGCCTCTTTGCAGCGGCTGTCGAGCTGCTCCCGGAGGAGCCCAACCCATGGCTCGAGTGGGGACGCTCACTTGAGGGGCGCCAAGAGTTCGAAGAGGCTGAAACCCGCTACCGTGAGGCGTCCGGCCGGGCACCGACCGACCCGCGGCCGGAGTTCGCACTCGGGAGACTCCTACTGACCACCGGCAAGCCGGCGCTGGCCCGCCCCCACCTGCAGCGCGCCGCCGATCTCGGTCGCGGCACGGCCGTTGGCGCCGAGGCCGAGAGGTTGTTGCACAACCCATAGGGTGCCACGTATCACCCCGTCACATAGGGCCGGGAAAAGTAGTGAGGTGATACGTGGCGCCCATACCTGGGCGGAGGTGCTACCGGGGAAGCTTGAATCGCGCGTCGTCGAGGTCGGGATCGAGCTCAACTCTTTCGACGACGATCCT
>RCNG010000666.1_pt1 | contig 16062 bp, 12 predicted proteins | sample 2041371 | NCBI WGS metagenome assembly RCNG01 (sample SAMN09708227, study PRJNA481090) | Marine sediment metagenome, whole genome shotgun sequencing project. | biome: marine sediment; feature: ocean; material: sediment; isolation source: Sewage treatment plant 1 marine sediment (STP1) ... | reverse complement strand
CGGCTGCCGTATAAGCGGCGAGGGCTTCGTCGATGTTGCCAAGTGACGCCTCGAGCTCACCTTCCAAGAGGAATGCCCGTGCGATCAGGTTGGCGTCGCCTCGCGCTCGTCCGCGCAGGCGGGTGAGCGTAGCGCGCATCGCGTCGGTTTCGCCTAGCGCCGCTTCGATGCGGGCCTGGTTTTCGAGCAACGATCGGTCATCGAGGCCTTTCGACCTTGCTTCGTTCAGCATCGACTGCGCCTGCGCTGCATCACCGTCGCTCAGATGGGTGCGGATAATGGCGATCCAGAGCGTGGCATTGTCGGCATTCGTTTCGAGAGACTGCTGAAGGAGGGCGATTGCCTCGTCCGTTCGCTCCTGGGCGGAAAGCCGCTTCGCCTGGCGCAGAACCGCAGCCGGGTGTGTCGGTTCATCCTTCAGAATCGCGGTGTCGATTTGCGCACGCAGCTCTGGGAGAAGCCCCGGGCACGAGGAGGTAGTCGCATTCAGGTAAGCGACGCGTCGGTCCTCGGAAGGCGAGGCTCGCTCGACGTATTCCATCCGCGGAGAGCGCGTGAGGATCGCGCAGAGCACCGCCTGACCTCTGCCCGGATGACGTTGCTCCGCCTCGCGGATCTCGATGAGGGCTTGATCGGTCTGGCGGCCTGCAAAGAGCCACTGAGCTGCGACCGCATGCGGGTCGCCCCAGCCTGGCGCTTCCGCCATCGTGATCGAGAGCCAGCGTGCCGTGTCTGGGTGCCGCTTCGAGGCTGCGTAGGCTGCCGCGAGGAAAGCAAGGGCTGGTTCGCTCGGATGGAGCCCCAGCCCCCGGCGCAGGGTGGCTTCGAAGCTCGCGCCATCATCGGCGTGCATCTCTCGCGTCAACCGATCGACGATCGTCTGTGTGTCGCTTGTGAGAACACGCGGGCCGAACGTTGCCAGTAGGATGACGAAGACCCCGAACAGTGTCAGCGATAGCCGACGGGAGCTTTCTCTAGGGAACGTGCTCCCCGCGGGTAACAGCGCTCCCAGCAGCGCGGCTACAACGACAACCACGCCGGCCATCTCGAGGCTGAAGTCGACCAGGTTTTGAAGGCTCAACGCGAAGATCGCGACACAGACCGCTGCAATCAGCGGCTCCTTGGCGGCGCGGAATCGTTTCCACAAGGCCAGTGTCAACACCAAGAGGAGTGCTAGGGCGATTAGTACACCCCACTCGGTCGTCCACTGAACCAGGAGATTTTCGGGATGAGTATAGCGATCCCCGGGTCCTTGGTAGCCGACGAACGCAGAGGAAAAGGCACCTCGACCTACACCGAGCCACCATGCCGATCCATCGAGCAGGCGAAAACCCTGGGCAGCGACCTCGAGCTTGCTGACATCCCCCTTCTCGAAACGGCGCAGGATCGGTTGGAGACCCGCGAAGGCTACGACGCCTGCAACGGCCCCTCCGACCACTGCCGCTGGAATCACCGCCCCGCGTCCGTTCGAGTGACCGCTGCGAAGGAGCCAGGTGGCCAGCAGCACCAACCCAAACAGGAGCGCCCCGATCGCGCCGCGGGAGAGAGTCCACGCTACGACCACCGTGCAGAACATGGATGCGGCGATCCAGGCGATGCGTTTCGGTCGTCCACCTTCTTGCGCGGCGAGGCCGGCAGCGATCAAAGCGCCCAACAACGAGAAGCCAGCGAGATGGTTGCCATTCATCAGCGGTGCCAGCAAACGGACGGCGGTAAATCGCGGCGTGTAGATGCCAAACAGGGCGCGGCTGCCAGCAACTTCGTGAGTAAATCCCACCAGACCCATCAGAACGGCGGATGCGACGGTGGCCATGGCGATCGGTTTCAAACTGGATGGTCCGCGGAGTCGCGCGGCGAGGAAGCCGGCGATGATGGCGACGCCGATCAAGACTTGCAGATGGGTCGAACCGGGGTCGTACGAAATGGTGAATGGGATGGTGTCGCCCCAGTCCAGATCCCGTAGGCGCTCGACGTTCTGCACAGACCCCAAGCCGAGCGCAGATGCGATCGCGCGCGGCAGTGGAACAATTTGGAGGCAGGTCCAGAGCCAAGCCACGCTCATCACGATCAAGACGCCGTCGGCCACGGGGGCCGCTGAGGATCGACGCACCCACAACGCGGTTCCAAGACAGGCAAGAGAGAGCCCTGCGATCACAACGACCGTCCAAGGGAATGCACCGCCGAAGAGCTCCGGCGCGATGAGGATGGTGGCGCAGAGCAGGGTAGTGTCCGGCGCGATCGAGAGGCGCCTGGTAGTCTTGAACGCCTTCATGGTCGTCATGTCCCCGATTGAGACGGCGGAGCGTAAACCATCGATGGCACGGACTCAAAGCCTTCGACTGGGTTAGGATGGCACCTCCCTGCGTTGCGGCTATCTTTAGCCCGCGCCAAAGGCGTTCGGGGGCCCAAGAACCGACATGTGCGGGATAACAGGATTGTGGTGCGCTGATTCGGTCGCAGAAGGCACTGCCAGGGAATGGATTGACCGGATGACGGCTACGCTCGTGCATCGCGGCCCAGATGCCTCGGGCAGCTTCTTTAACCGCGAGTCGGGTGTCGGCTTCGGGCACCGTCGGCTTTCCATCGTCGATCTCAGCGATGCAGGACGGCAGCCGATGTGGTCTGGATCGGGCCGTCACTGCATCACCTACAATGGGGAGGTCTACAACGCCCCGGAGATTCGGACCGACTTGGAACGAGATGGATTCCGTATCGACTGGCGAGGCTCGTCCGACACCGAAGTGGTGCTCGAAGCGATCGAAGCGCTGGGGTTGGAGAGGGCGCTTCGGAGATTCCAAGGGATGTTCGCCTTTGCGCTCTGGGACGATGAGACGAAGTCTCTGAGTCTGGTTCGCGACCGACTTGGAATCAAACCCCTGCTGTACGCACAGGGCAGTTTCGGAATTGCATTCACATCCGAGCTCCAGGCGCTCTATGAGTTTCCCCCGTTTCAACCGAAGCTCAATCGCGCTGCGGTCGCGGCCTTCCTCCGATACGGCGTCGTCCCGGGCAGTGAGTGCATTGTCGATCAAGTCTGCAAGGTGTCGCCTGGCACGATCATACGCTTCACTGAGTCGCGCGCCGAAGGCATCATCGGTCGCTTCTGGTCGGCCGAGGAGGTCGCGTCCGAGGGGCTGAAGCGTCCCTTTCAAGGAAGCGAGCAAGAGGCAATCGACGAGCTCGAGCGACTGCTTCGCCGATCGGTCGCCTTGAGAATGCGCGCCGATGTTCCATTCGGGGCCTTCCTGTCTGGGGGGATCGATTCGTCGACGGTCGTCGCGCTGATGCAGCAGAGCGCCGAAGCTCCAGTCAAGACCTTCTGCGTCGGCAACACTCTCCCCGGATACGACGAATCGAACCATGCCGAGGTGGTGGCTCGGCACCTGAACTGTGAGCATCACACACTGATTGCCAACCCTTCCGAAATGCTGGCCATCGTTCCCGAGGTGGCTCAGCTCTGGGATGAGCCTTTCGCGGACTCTTCGCAGATTCCGACGTACCTGGTGTCGAAGCTCACGCGTCGCCACGTGAAGGTTGCGCTTTCTGGTGACGGCGGCGATGAGCTCTTTGCGGGATACAATCGACATGCCTGGGCTCCGCGCTTGTGGGAAGTCGCACACCGCTTGCCCAAGAGCGCAAGGAAGGCATTGGGCGCCCTGAAGTTGATCCGGGTTGATGATTGGGATCGGGCGTTTCGCGCCGTTGGGTTGGGGAATGCGATCAGGCTCCCGGGCGACAAACTGTACAAGATCGCTGCCCTTGCCGAGGTCAGCACGCCCGACGAGTTCTACGGGAGGCTAAGGTCTCACTGGGCCAACCCTGAGGATGTGATGGCGGGCGGTTTCAGTCTGCGGACGCGGACAAGGGTCGACCGTTTCGACGGCCCCTTCGCCGCGCAGATGATGTTCCACGACTTGGTTCAGTACCTGCCCGACGACATCCTCACGAAGGTCGATCGCGCGTCGATGGCTGTATCGCTCGAGGCGCGAGTCCCGCTCCTCGACCACCACGTGGTGGAGTTTGCCTGGCGCATCCCCCTGGCCTGGAAGATCCGAGGTCGAACCCAGAAGTGGATCCTGAGGCAGGTGCTTGAGCGCCACGTTCCAGCCTCCCTCTTCGAACGGCCGAAGATGGGGTTTGGGGTGCCGGTGGGCCAGTGGCTACGCGGCCCGCTCAAGGACTGGGCGGCCGACCTGCTCGACGGGAAAGGGCTCGGTGACGACGGCATACTCGACCCACAGGTCGTCAAACGCACGTGGGAAGCACACCAAGCAGGGCGCGGAAATCACGAACACCAACTCTGGGCTGTTCTCATGTTTCAATCATGGTGGCAGCTCAATCGACGCAACATCGAGGTGTGAAGTGCTAGATCGATGATGGGGTGATGAACGACGTTTTTCCGACAGTGCTAGCGACCGTGGTGGGTGCGATCCTTGTCGCCGCATCCTCCGGCGGGCTCTCGCGGCAGGAACGAAAATGGGTCGCTGGGTCGTTTTTTATGCACGTTGGTTTTGCCTGCGCCCAGGTGCCCCTCGCGCTCAGCTTCTTCGGCGGTGGTGACATGTTCCAATACTTCACCTACGGCGAGATCATGGCGCGAATGATGGAGCGCGACCCGGCCCACGCCATCCCTGAAGTGACCGCGCTCCTATTGCGCAACACACCAAAGCTCCCGCTGCTGGTCCTCGGCGCAGGCACCGGCACCGGCACGATGTCGGCACTGGCCGCCTGGACGTTCTACCTCCTTGGCCCATCCAAGTACGCCGCCTGCGTTGCCTTCGCTCTCTTGTCCCTATGGGGAAAGATCGGAATCTACCGAGTCTTTCGAGCAAACGTCGATCCGGCGTTCCGCTGGCCGATGGCGATCGCCGCCCTCTTCGTGCCATCGTTCGTGTTCTGGTCTTCAGGCTTGATCAAAGAGGCGGTCGTCGTGGCCGGGTTTGGCTGGAGTTTCTATGGTCTGCATCTTTGGATTCGCGAGGGCCGTCCGGTTCCCGGCGGGGCGCTGCTGATGGCCGGCGCCGCTTTGATGTTGCTGATCAAGCCGTACATCCTGTTCCCCTTCGTCCTTGCTGCCAGCAGCTGGTACTATTGGGCTCGTAGTCTCAAGCGGGGTCGAGTGCGCATTCGGCCGGCTCATTTCGCGCTGGCCGCGGTGTTGGGCGTTGGCGGCGTCGTCCTGCTTGGGCGGTACTTCCCCGAGTACGCTATCGACAATTTCACAGCGCAAACCTCCCACCTTCAGCAACTCGGTCGGCGCGGCGGCAGCGCCTTTGGGTTGGGTGGCGAGATCCCAGGCACGCTCGTCGGTCAATTCGCATATGCGCCGGCTGCTCTCTTCACGTCACTTTTTCGGCCCCTAATCTTCGAAGTGCACAATATTCCCGCGTTGGTCAATGCGGTAGAGACGACGGTGCTCATCGTGCTTTTCGCACGCATTCTCTTCACCCGGAACCTCGGGAAGGTACGCCGTCAGATCGCGGAGAACCCGCTCCTGGTTTTCTGCGTCGTGTTCGTGATGGCGTTTGGCATCGCGGTGGGGCTCGCTTCGAGCAATCTGGGCACTCTATCAAGGTACAGGAGCCCGCTTCTGCCATTCTTCGTCGTCTTGCTCTTCGTCTTGGGCAAACCGTTGCGTGCTCGTTCTCGGGCGAGAAACCTTCACAGTGCCCCGGAGACCGCGCTAGGCGCGTCCTGATCGCATGAAGTGGCGCCGAAGCATTCTGGCCCTGGCCACCTATCCGGAGAGTGCGGCGGCGACACGCTTTCGTCTGACAGGGATGCTTCCCTATCTTCGCGCTCGGGGATGGGAGGTACACTTCGAACCGTTTATCGACGAAAAGTTCCTAGGTGGCTTCTACGCAAAGGGCAGCCAATTCAAGAAAGCGACGTATCTCGCCAAGCGTTCCCTCGAAAGCTTGGCCTTTGCAGCCAGAGTGTCGGATGTGGATGCGGTATTCGTTCAGCGGGAGGCCTCACTCGTTGGTCCGCCATACATTGAATTCATCCTCCATTCGCTGAAGAGACTGCCCATCATTTACGATTTTGACGACGCAATCTGGGAGCTCGATCTATCGAAATCGAGGCACCCCATCGCGGCGCGCGCGCTCAAAGACCCCGACAAATGCTGGTATACGATGCGGGGCGCCGCCGGCGTCATCGCAGGGTCAAACTATCTGGCCGAGCGCGCGCGAGAGGTCAACTCCGAGGTCACGGTCGTTCCTACCCTGGTGTCGTCCAAGACGTGGACCCCGTTGCCAGGTCGGCTGGACGGCGAACATCATGGCGGAGCGCCACCGCGTATCGGTTGGGTGGGCACACACACCACGGCGCACCAGCTCGGGTTGGTGGAGCCAGCGCTGCGCCAACTTCGCGCGGAGGGGTATGACTTCGAGGTGCATGTCGTCGGTGCTGGCGAGGACTTCGGTCTAAAAACGGTCGAGCTGCAATCGCGCCCATGGCGACTCGCCGATGAGATCCGAGAGTTTCAGCAGATCGACATCGGGCTGGCGCCCAACCACGATGGGCCGTTCTACCAGGGAAAGTGCGGCCTCAAACAGGTCCAGTACATGGCCGTGGGGGCACCTTTTGTCTCTTCCTGGGTAGGCGGCGCTCGGGATTTCGTCGTGGACGGCGAGAATGGGCTCGTTGCGCACAACAGCGAGGATTGGTACCGGCATTTGAAGGCGCTCCTCGAGTCTCGCGGGCTGCGCAGCCATCTCTCTCGCAATGGACGGCGCCTAGTCGAAACCCGATACTGCACTGAGGCACAGGGGCCGAGGGTCGCCCAGTTCATCGAGCACGCGCTCCTGCGCGGAAGTGACCCCAATCGTATTCGCTAGCGCGATCGCGTGCCTACTGCGCACCAAAACACGGAGGAGCAGAATCGGATGTTGGTCAGTCCAGCATCGTGCAAAAGCCTCTCTATTTGGTCGCGGGAGTAGCGTTTCTCCAAGGCGGTCCCGAATCGATCCAGAGAGTCGGTCCGCATCATGTAGAAGGAGCGATGACGGTAGGCTGACAGCGGCCAGTGTTCGACGTTGATGCCCAGGCGCTCGCCTGCGGCCGCCCCTCGGGCGAGTGGGTAGTAGATGCCAGCCGCCAGCCCGTCACAAACCACGTGACGGACGGCGTTTGGCTGGCGTGCGATCACCCTTCGCGCCAAGTCGCTTACACGCCAAAGGGCACGGAACCATCGGGGGCGGTTGTCGAACGCGTAGTAGAGATACACGAGAAAGGGTGCGCCCGGCTTCAGCGTCCGGACGGCGGCGCGCAATGCCTCCTCCGTGTCTGCCACATGGTGCAAGACCCCCAGCGAGTAGCCAAAATCCATTGATTCTGGCTCGAAGGGCAGTTGGGCCGCCGTCCGACGGTGAAACACGACATTGTCCCGATCGCCGAGATTGCTCCGCGCGACGTCGATTGCATCGCTGGGGTCGACGCAATGAAGGGTCCCAACGCGCGGAGCGACACGTCTGGCCCAGCGCCCGGAGCCACAACCGAGGTCAAAGCCCTTCGGGTTCGGTGGAAGGTCGTCCCAAGGGAACACCTCGAAGTAACCCTCGAAAGCCGCGAGGCTCTCCTCGTGCGTCAGACCCGTCTGGTCGAACCGAGTCCACTCGTCGCCAAACCCTTCAATTACGTCGGTGCGCTCCACCCGCTGCTCCATCTTCATCCTCTGGATCGCCAACCCATGCCAGCCAATTCGATTGGCCTGCTCGCTCGCTCGCACTGCTGAGGGCCTCGAGTCCCTGCACTTCGAGTGCAGACCAATTTGCCACTAGTTCTACCCAGTGGTCGTATCCACACTCCAGAAGGAGTTGAATGCATCGCTTCGCCTTCTCAGGTTCCTGGTGCCAGTGAGGGCTCCACTCCAGAACTAGAATTGGCTTGTCGCGGCGCAGGATTTGATTGGCACCCAACAAAACCTCGGTTTCATGACCCTCCACGTCGACCTTAATCAAGTCCACATGGCTCAAGTCGTGCTTTAGGCACAGACGGTCGACGGTTTCAACAGGGACCGGCTGCCCGCGCGAATTCGTTCCGTCGCGCTCAGCCTTAGAGCGGCGAAGTGAGAACTTTCCCAGGTCGCCAACGCCGTGATCACGTAGCACGGACTCTCCGGGCGTATCACTGGCGGCGCATCGCACGGCCAGCACGTTGGTAACGCCGTTCATCCCGCGGTGCATCCGCAACTGGCCAAAGCTCTCAGCGTTGGGCTCGAGTGCCAATACCGTGCCTTGGCTGCCAAGTAGTTTGGCGAGGCAAATCGAGTAGTATCCTATGTTGGCGCCGACATCGATGATCGTCCGGCACCCAACGGCGTGCTCCAACAGTGCGCGCTTTACGGGATCATCAATCTCAAAGTAGCGAGCCCACTGGAAGAAGTGGGCGGGACGGAGCTCCCAGAGCGCCCCGTCCCTCTCCACACTTCGCACCGTCACCTTCGAGTACTGCCCCGGCTGAGGAAACAAGCGCGAAGCAGCGAAGGGCAACCAAGGCAGCTTCGACTTGTAAGCCGCCTGCAACATCTGCTCTCCAAAAGGCGTCATCCAGGGGCGTCGCGCGCTTGCTTTAAGATGTCTGAACAAGATAGGATACGCTAGCCAACGCGAAGAGTTGGTCAAGTCATCTTGGAGAGATGTACTTCGACCGCTGAACAATTGTAGACGGCTATCGTCAGGGGATCGAGTTGACATGACGGAGGGAGGCGTCGGCGTAAGCCGTCCTCGGTCGCGCAAACGAGCAAGCTTGACCTGTTCGACGCGGCCGGTTATGTCAAACCGCGTCGACGGTTCCGACTACCGCTGGCACCGGCAAGTGTGAGGATAAGGGTACTTCACTGCCTTCAGACCGTGTGGTCCGGGGGCGTAGAACAGCGACGCCTACTTCTGGCCCGTCACCTGGACCGGGCGACTTTCGAGCAGTCGCTGATCTGCACGAACGCCGTCGGCGGACTTCCGGAGCGACTCGCGGACGCCGGAATGTCGGTCCATGAGATCGGAGTGTTCGAGGGCATCACAGACCGTGAGCGATACTTGAACGCCTTGGCCTATGTGCGCGAGTTCCGCCCTCACATCATCCATGGAGCAGTCTACGAGGGTGTTGCGGTGGCGGCGATCACCGGACGCCTCGCTGGCGTCCCGATCATCATCGGCGAAGAGACATCCGAGCCTGCCGGCCGGAGTTGGCAGGGGCATCTTCTGTTTCGCGGTCTGATGTCGTTGACCCACCACAGGATCGGTGTGTCGCATGCGGTCTCGCGGTATCTAACGAATGATCTGCGCTTATCGCGCTCTAGTGTCTCCTGTATCCAGAACGGCGTCGAGCCTCCGCGGGCGATATCCGAGAACGAGCTGGCCGAACTGCGGGACCGGCTCGCTGTCGGAGATTGCCTAGTTATTGGCGCAGTGGGCCGCCTCCTGGATCAGCACAAGGGCTACAGCCTGCTGCTGAGGGCGGCCAGGAAACTGATAGCGAACGGCTTCCCGGTCCGGGTTGTGTTGGTTGGAGCCGGTCCTTCCGAGGCTGACCTGCGCACACTGGCCCTGGAGCTCGGCATCGCGCACGCGGTGACCTTCGCCGGCTATCAGGCCGATCCCACGCCCTGGTACCGAGTAATGGACGTGCTGGCGCATCCCGCTTGGCACGAGTCATTCGGCCTGGTGATCGTCGAGGCCATGTTTGCCGGGCTGCCGATCGTGGCTACCGCTGTCGGAGGCATTCCGGAGATTGTATCCGACGGAGAGACCGGCCTGCTGATCCCTCCGGGAGACGAAACAGCGCTGACCGCCAAGCTGTCTGACCTGCTGGTCGACCGGGAGCTGCGTGGGAGGATGGGCGAGGCCGGGCGGAGACGGGCACAGTTAAGGTTCAGCGCCGGGCGCTACGTCGACGATGTCCGCTCATTGTACATGCGGCTCCTCGCAGCCAACCCGGCCCGGATCGCGGCCTATGAGCGGAAGCGTGCAGGCTGAAGGGCAACGCTCGACCTCGCGCCCATCACGGCTGACATGATGGAGGCGAAAGTCGTCCCAGCAATGCGCCAGAACGCTTGGGAACGTGACTGAGCAATCAGAAAATCAGTCCGTTCAACCACTGTTTCTTTTGGACTCCCTTTCGTTAGCTGGTATTCTTGCCCCCATGACAAAGTGGGGAGTTTGGGGCGTTCTCGTCGTGGCCTTGGCCGCGTACGGTTGCGATACGGCAAATGGTGGTCCGATCGGTGAAGGTGGCACCGGCGGCGACGGCGGCGCGGCCGGCATGGGCGGCGCGGCCGGCATGGGCGGCGGTGGCGGCATGGGCGGCGTGCCCAGCCAGACGAGCTGCCTAGACTGGCGAATGACGGGCGCCACACTAGATGGTGTCTACGCCATCGAGGTGAATGGAGATCCGCTCGACGTCTACTGCGACATGACCACCGACGATGGGGGTTGGACCGAGCTCTACGATCAGGACGTTGCTCTCGGGTACGCCCCGACGACCGACTGGGCGAATGGGCTCAATCAGAATCAACCCAACATGGGTCAATACAGCATTCTGAATCTCCTCGGTGAGTTCGAGGGGGCGCAACCTGGATACGAGTTTCTTCTGGATTGGCCAGCGGACGGTCAGGGCTCGGTCCGGTGGGAGCAGTCCGAGAATCCCTTTGTGGGGCGGGGTGTCGTGATGAACGTGGTCGAGGCGCCTCCCAATCAAACCGGCTGCACCGCCTTCGGAGGGCTTGGAGCAGACGGCGACGGTTTGTCAACGCTCGATGGCAGCACTAACGAGTGTTGGTGGTGGTCGGTTGGAACCTCGATGGCGTATGGCGACGGGATTCCGGCGTACGACATGAGCGACTTCGGCCGGCTGATCGCCTCTCGGGCACGGCTCTTCGTTCGGTAGCTGACCGCCGGACTGCGGTTGCGCTTCTGGAGAGCAGGCGATAGACCTGATCCCATGGCCAACGGGGCTTCGGTTCTTGTCTTCGGAGGGACGGGCTTGCTCGGGGCGCCCTTGGCACTGAGGCTTGTCGAGCTCGGCCATCGTGTGACGGTGGCGACACGCACCAGGCGATTCGCAGACATCTCTGCCATTCGGAGCGTCCACCGCGATCTCGCCGCTCCAGGGATCGCGGAGACGATGCTCCGGGACCTGCACCCCGACTGGGTCGTCAACTGCGCGGCCGTCACGAGCGTCGACGAATGCGAGTCCGGTGGTCTGACTGAACGAGTGAACGCAGACTGGCCCCGTGAGCTCGGAGCCGCCACTTTGTCGGTCGGGTGCCGATACCTTCACATCTCGACAGACTCGGTTTTCGGGCGCGAGCCAGGTGACACCCCGCCCGAGGAAGGCGACGCGCGCCGCCCGCTCAACGCATACGCGCGGCAGAAGATGCAGGCAGAAGATGGGTCGCTCGAAGCGTCCGAAGGAAGGGCGCTGGTTGCGCGAACCAACTTCTTCGGCTGGTCCGGGCATCCTGAACGGGGTTTTGCGGCCTGGGCGCTCCGAGAGCTCCGCGCAGGCCACCGCGTTCGCGGCTTCGCGGATGTGTTTTTCAACCCGCTTTACGTCGGAGACGCGATCGAACTCCTGGTCAATCTGCTCGAAAAGGAGACCCAGGGACTCATTCACGTGCTGGGTGCGCAGTGTCTCAGCAAGTACGAGTTCCTGCGAAAGCTTGCCGGAACGTTCGCTCTGGATGAGGCCCTCGTCAAGAGAGGTGCCCTTCGTGACGCCAAGCTCAAAGCGCCGCGCCCATTCAATACCTGCTTGGCGACGAAGCGGTTGGAGGCGGAAATAGGCCACCGTCCCCCAACCATCGACGAAGGCCTCGCGCGCATGCGACTCGAAGAGTCGTCCCTCGGTACCAAGCTGGCGATGCTTGAACCCCAGCCAACGCAGGATCCACCATGAACCAAGTGAAAATCGGCAAGAGGCTCGTCGGAGAGGGCACCCCGACCTACTTCATCGCGGACATCGCGGCCAACCACGACGGCGACCTAGAGCGAGCCAAGTTGCTCATCCGTCTCGCCAAGGAGGCGGGCGCCGATGCCGCGAAGTTCCAGAACTTCACCGCACACAAGATCGTATCCGACTTCGGGTTTCGAGCCTTGGGAGGGCAGCTTTCACATCAGGCCGCGTGGAAGAAATCCGTATTCGAGGTCTACGAAGACGCCTCGGTGCCTCACGACTGGACTCCCATTCTGAAGGAGGAGTGCGATCGGGTGGGCATTGACTATTTCTCTTCAGCTTACGACTTCGAAGCTGTGGATATGCTCGAGCCTTTCGTGCCTGCGTACAAGATCGGCTCTGGCGACATCGATTGGACGGAGATGCTGCTGCACACCGCCAAGAAGGGAAAGCCTGTCCTCGTCGCGACCGGCGCGTCGAGCATGGTGGACGTTGTGCACGCGGTTGAAACGCTGGAAAGCGTGACCAGCGATCTCGTCCTGATGCAGTGCAACACGAACTACACGGCGGATGATTCGAACTTCGACCACATTCATCTGTCGGTACTTCGCACGTACCGAACGATGTTTCCGAACATCGTCCTTGGCCTCTCGGATCATACGCATGGTCACACGACGGTTCTTGGAGCCGTCGCATTAGGGGCCACGGTCATCGAAAAGCACTTCACCGATGACAACGACCGCGAGGGCCCGGATCATGCGTTTGCGATGAATCCTACGACGTGGAGCGAAATGGTGGCAAGTACGCGAGAGCTCGAGCGGGCGCTCGGGTCGACCCTCAAGTTCGTGGCGGAGAACGAGAAGCAAACCTCGCTCCTCCAGCGGCGGTGCTTGCGCGCCGCTCGTCATGTTTCCGCGGAGCAAACGATTACGCGAGACATGATCGACGTGGTGCGCCCCGCAACTTCAGACGCAATTCGCCCGCCGAAGATTGAAGCGGTCGTAGGAACCAAAGCGGCGATCGACATTCCTGCTGGGGAGGCCCTTACGTGGACGATGCTGGTTCGCTGAGGGTCGCGTATGTCTCCGAGTCGTACGGGCCGCACGACTATCGCTTTCTCAGTGCAGCGAAAAGCATCGCAGCCGATGTCTGGCACGTTCGTCTCGACCCCTCCGTGCCAGCGCAGGACGTGCGGCCGACCCCCGTCGGCGACCACAAGACGAGGCGCATCGTCCAGGGCGAGCTAGGATCGCGCGTCGACGCATTACGCGCGGTCCTAGCGGAGATTCAGCCTGACGTGATTCACGCAGGGCCTTTGCAGCGAGTGACATTTCCGGTCGTGCTCGCGACAGACGTTCCCGTCCTTGCGGCGTCCTGGGGTTCGGATTTGCTTCGCTCAGCCGTGGAAGATCCCGTGTGGCGCGACGTTGCGGCGTTCAGCCTCACGCATGCGGCCGGGTTTCTCGGGGACTGCGCCGCGGTGTTCGATCTTGCTTGCGATCTCGGTTTCGACGGGCCGCATGCGTGCATTCCCTGGGGCATTGACGTGTCGCAGTTCCGGCCTGACCTTGCGGGAAGAAGGTTCGGTCCTGAGGGTTCTTTCGAAATTCTCAGCACGCGCAACTGGGAAGAGATCTACGATGTCGAGACGCTCGCCCGTGCGTTTGCAAGTCTCGATCCCAACCTAGACGTTCACTTGGTCCTGTGCGGCTCGGGCTCCCGAGAAGGTGAGCTCCGCTCGATTCTCGAAGGGCACACCGACGAGGGCCGCGTCATTTGGGCCGGCCGTTTGAGCCAAGCGGAGCTGCCGGCCGTGTACCGCGGTGCGGATCTCTACGTGTCCACGTCGAAGAGTGATGGTAGCAGCGTGTCCCTGCTCGAAGCGATGGCGTGTGCCACGCCGGTGCTGGTGAGTGACATTCCCGGAAACCGCGAATGGGTAGAGGACTCGGAGCACCGCTTTCCGGTTGGTGATGTGGCGGCCCTTGCAGCGTCGCTGCGTAGTCTCGTACAGAGCCCGGATGCAGATCGGGAAGCCTTCGGTCGCGATGCGCGGGCGAGAGTGTCGCGCGACGCGGATTGGTCGAAGGCACCGGCAAAACTGGGGCGTCTCTACGCACAGGTGGCGGAATGACCACGAAAGTCGTTGCCTTCGTTCAGGCGCGGATGACGTCGCGACGCTTGCCCGGGAAAGTGCTCGCACCGATTGCGGGGGAGCCCATGTTGGAACGGGTCTTGGCACGAACGCGCCGAGCGAACACGCTCGCGGAGACTTGGGTGCTCACGTCGAGCGACGAGAGCGACGCTCCAATCGAGCGGTTCTGCGAGACCAAGGGGGTCCCATGTTTCCGCGGTTCCCTTCATGACGTTCTCGATCGATTCGTCGAGGCCGCTCACCTGGCGGAGCCTGACATCATCGTTCGTATCACTGCGGACTGTCCGCTCATCGACCCGGGCGTCATCGATCGCACCGTGCGGGTCCTGCTCGACGATTCCGACGTGGTATATGCCGCCACGCGGATGCCGGACCGGCGCACGTTTCCCATGGGCATCGACGTCGAGGTGTTTCGGCGCAAGGGGCTCGAGCGAGCCGGGGAGCTGGCAAACCAGCCGTATCAACGCGAACACGTGACCCCCTGGTTCTACGATGGAAGTCAGGCGGCACCCATCGTTCACGTCGAGTCCGACGTCGACCTGGGCGAGCACCGCTGGACCGTCGATACACCTGAAGATCTAGCGTTTCTCGAAGCCCTTTGGCCAAAACTCCCCTCGGACGCGGCCGACTACCATGAGATCGCCGCGATCGTCGAGACGCACACCGAGCTGCGTCAACTCAACGCGAACGTCCGACAGAAGCACTACCGCGAAACTGGCGACTAGGGAGCCAAGCCGTTTAGCGGCGCGCCAAGAGAAACCAGGTGAAGTCGTCTACCGGAAAGAGCGGGTCGCGGTGGTAGATGAAGCCGTAGTCGCGAAGCTCGAACTCGGGATGTCTGTCGAGGAACTCGCCGGCGAAATCTCGTTTGAAAAGCCGCTCGGTATGCCCACGGTAGACGATTTCTGTTGGAGAGGGGTTGTAGTACTCGCTGATGACGACGTAACGAGAGCCGTTCTTCGCGAGTTGGTCGTACGCCGTTTGCAGGTGTTCAGGGTTGACGTGGATCAACACGGTGCAAACGAACGCTAGGTCAGCGGGTTCATTGGGAGCGGTGTCGAGCAACGAGCCCTCCAATACCTCGATAGTGCCGACACGGCGAAGGATGTCCGCGGCCTTGGCATTGATCTCGACACCGGTAAGGCGCGCTCCGGGGAGCAGGGTTCGCAGCGCCCTCAGATTGAGACCGATGTTCGCGCCAAATTCCGTGACCGATTGGAGCGGTCCGCAGCCGCGGAGAACCCGCGCCCACATGGCCGTTCGAGCGGCGTCATGATGAGCCCCCTGCGAGCGGTCCACGTAATTGTCACCGAACGAACCCGCCCAAAAACGCTCCTGTTCTGTTTCAAAACCACTCATGATGCCCCTCAAAGTTGCTCGCCCAGTTCTTCCGCAATAGGCCGAACCATCGCCCGAAGCTCATCGCGATTGAGCCAGGACGTGTTGGTGTCCGAGGTGTACTGGAAGTCCTCCGCGCACGCCTCGCCTTCGCTCTTAGGAGTTTCGTCCCACCACACGAAATCAGGCTCGATCACGTAGTGGTCGTCGAACTCTCGGGTGTGGCGCGCATCGTCTCGGGAGATCATCATCTCGTGGAGTTTCTCTCCGGGACGAATGCCAACCACAACTTGTTCTGCATTCGGCGCTACGGCTTGGGCCAGCGCGGTGATCCGCATGCTCGGGATCTTCGGCACATAGATCTCACCACCGCGCATGCGGTCTAGGCTCTTCAATACGAGCTCGACGCCCTGATCCAGCGTGATCCAGAACCGCGTCATGTCAGGATGCGTGATGGGAAGCTTCCCTTCGTGGCGTTTGCGAAGGAAGAAGGGAACGACACTGCCTCGACTCCCGACCACGTTACCGTAGCGCACCACGCTGAATCGCGTCGGAGAGCCTCCGGCGTAGGCATTGCCAGCGACAAAAATCTTGTCGCTACAGAGCTTGGTGGCGCCGTAGAGGTTGACGGGGTTACAGGCCTTGTCAGTCGAGAGCGCCACAACCCGTCCGAC
>RCNG010000665.1_pt1 | contig 16064 bp, 12 predicted proteins | sample 2041371 | NCBI WGS metagenome assembly RCNG01 (sample SAMN09708227, study PRJNA481090) | Marine sediment metagenome, whole genome shotgun sequencing project. | biome: marine sediment; feature: ocean; material: sediment; isolation source: Sewage treatment plant 1 marine sediment (STP1) ... | reverse complement strand
CTGGACGATCCCGATGATGGCGAGGTGCGTGTCAACGGCCAACGTATGCAGGGCAACGATGAGGCTGCGAAGGGCGAGCTGCGCAATCGATACATCGGCTTTGTTTACCAGTTTCATCATCTTTTGCCGGAATTCACGGCGGAAGAAAACGTTGCTATGCCGCTGCTGATCCGGCGCGAGCCCAAGGCGGCGGCGCTGCAACAGGCTCGCGAGCTGCTCGGTCGAGTCGGCCTCGGTGAGCGCTTGACGCACAAGCCAGGCGAACTGTCTGGCGGTGAGCGCCAGCGCGCCGCCGTGGCTCGCGCGCTGATTACCCGACCGCAGCTGGTGCTTGCGGACGAACCGACCGGCAACCTGGATTCCGGCAACGGCGAGCATGTGCTGCAGCTGATGCTCGGGCTTAACCAGGAGTTACGAACGAGCCTCGTTATCGTGACGCACGATCATGGCATCGCAGCGCGCATGGACCGTGTGCTCGTACTTGAGGACGGTGCGCTGCGTGAATCAGCGTGACTGTTTGTCGCGGCGAATATTCTGCTTGCGTGTCTTGTAGTTACTGATCGAGGTTCGCCACAGCAGGTCGAGTGCGACGTATCCGACCAGCGCCGCTGCGCTTCCGAGCAGCAGGCTGCCGAGGAGCATGGGCTGCCAGATGTTGACGAGCGTGTGCGTGACCCAGTCAATTGAGAGTTCGAACCGGAATGGCTTCGGCGGGACACCAAGGATCGTCACCCCCAGGCGATAGGCAAAGTAGTACATCGGTCCCATCGTGAGCGGATTGCTGACCCAGGTCGAAATCGCAGCCACCGGGATGTTGACGCGCAGAGCCAGGGCGCTTAACGCGCCCATCAGTGTATGTCCCGGGACGGGCAGGAACGCGATAAACAGCCCCGTCGCGAATGCCGGTACGACCAAGCGACGACGAATTCCCCATAAACGATGATCCTGCAACAGATGACGGAACGGTGTCATGAACCACCGTTCGCTCATCTCATGTCGTTTGAAGGCGAATTTCCGAAAAAAGCGTCTTGGCATTAACTCTGGACCCGGTTTCCATGGTGAGTGCCGACGATTGACGAAAAACACTCATGATCTGGGCCTGCGCTCTGGTGATTGCAGGTGGCTTTGCGGCGCAGCATAGCAGGCTCCTGCTTAGCTCGGACATCTGCATCCTGCTAATAGTTGCATCTGTGCTCATGCTGTTCCGACGAAGTACCCGGTACCCCGGGTGCTTCGTATTTGGGCTTGGTTGGTTTCTGCTGGCAGGACAGGAAATCGTCGATGCTCGTCTGCCACACCAGTACGCCGGCGACAGTCTGCTGACTGACGTCCAGATCATCGATTTCCCAAGGAGAGCCGGAAACTCCCTGGTTATGCTCGTTACGCCACTCAACGACCCGCGGTTGCCTCCCCGCTCCCGGGTCAGCTGGTTTGAGCCAGTCACCGAGCCGGCGCTCGGCGATGTCTGGCGGCTGGAGCTGCGCCTGAAGAAACCCCGCGGATTAAGCAACCCCGGCGTTTTCGATCGCGAAGCCTGGTTGTTTCGCAATGAAATTCATGCGACGGGCTACGTCGTAAATGGTAAACGGAATCGACGACTTGCAAGCGGCACCGAGTCCGCCGTGGACGCGTTCAGGCGTGACTTCATCGCCCGCAGCACCAGGGCTGCACCGTCACCGGATATTGCCGCAGTGCTTGCCGCGATCGGTGTCGGCGCGCGGCACAAGATATCCAGCGAGCAGTGGGACCGATATGCAGTAAGCGGTACGAGTCACCTGATGGCCATCTCCGGTCTGCATATCGGCCTTGCCGCAAGCGCCGCGTTTCTGCTCGCCCGCGTGTTGACGAGTGTCTTTTCGCGCCTTGATAACGCACACCTCGTTTCCATCCTGGTCGCGCTGCTCTGCGCATGCGCATATGGCGTTGTTTCCGGGCTGGGTGTGCCGGCACAACGGGCCACGCTGATGTTGCTGGTAGCCGGTATTACGGTACTGCGTCGCAGGAGCGTTGCCGTTATTCGAACGGTCGCGCAGGCAGCGGTCATCGTATTCATCGCGCACCCGGTGGCGACCATGGCCCCGGGGTTTCATTTATCCTTTGCAGCCGTCTTGCTTTTGCTGTGGCTGGCTGGCGTACGACAGCCATGCTCAGACCGGCGAACTCTCATGAGAAGGGCCGGCGACAGGCTGCGACAACTCTTCAGGATCCAGGTTTTCCTGCTGTTCGGCCTGATGCCGCTGACGGTCCTGTGGTTCCAGCGCATTGCGCCGCTCGCGTTGCCGGTCAACCTCGTTGCCGTGCCGCTTTTCAGTTTCGTCACGGTGCCCTTCACGCTGATCGGCCTCGTGCTCGGTGACAGTGCCGGGTTCGCCGGTCAAGCAGCGCTCATGATTGCCGCCCACAGCATCCGGCTTATCGAGACCCTCATTGTCAGGACGAGCGGCTTGCCATTCGTAAACTTTACGGTCGTCGAGGTCCGCGGTTTTCTGAGTCTTGTCGTTTTCCTTCCGGCCCTGCTGGCGTTGCTGCCAAAAGGGTGGCCCGGTCGCTACGTCGCCCTGCTGGCTGTCGTAGCCCTGTTGTTGCACCCGCCGATACGGCCACCCGAGGGTTGCGTAGATACGCACGTCCTCGACGTGGGGCAGGGCCTCGCGACCGTGCTGCAAACACAGGAACGAACCCTGGTATTCGATACTGGCGTGTCCTTTCGCGGCGGCGGCAGCGTTGCAGAGCAGGTTATCGTGCCGTTTCTTAAATCGAGGGGTCTTAAAAGGATCGATCGACTGATCGTGTCACATTCGGATATCGACCATAGTGGTGGCGTTGCCACTCTGGCCGGCTACGCAATCATCGCTGATGTGCGCGCTGGCGAGCCGCTGCCTGAGTCAGGCCTGACTGTAGCACTCTGCGAGGCTGGCCAGACCTGGAATGACGATGGCGTGCGCTTCCGGATCCTGCATCCGCGTGCGACATCGTCACGTAACGGCAATGATTCCTCCTGTGTGCTTCTCATCGAGACAGGGCAGTACGCCATACTGCTGACCGGCGATATCGAGGCCGCTGCCGAGCGCGACATCGTCGCTGGCAAGGCCTGGGAGCGCATCGATGCTGTTGTGGTGCCGCATCATGGCAGCCTGACCTCCTCGAGCGCTGCCTTCGTCAACGCGGTGGCGCCAAGAATCGCGATAGTCTCGTCAGGCTTCAACAATCGCTGGGGGTTTCCGAAGGCCGAGGTTGTGGCGCGTTGGAGCGCCGTGGGAGCCACGATCTTCAATACTGCGAGCTCCGGCGCCGTGAGTTTCCGCCTCTGCCGCGAAAGCGGCCTTGGCCCTACCAGGCTGGACCGCCATGAACGCCAAAGGTTTTGGCGTGACGAGGCTGGTTAGTTGTCAAAAAAGCGACCTGTATCCCAAGAATTTTCGGCGCGAGCGCTGTATATTTCATTCTTCCGACTGGGGTCCGATTTTTATGGTTGAGATAGTAAAATCCGGCGGCTACCTGATGGCGCCGATCATCATCTGCGCGATCGTCGCGATGGGGGTTATTCTCGAGCGCTTCTGGACGCTGCAGCAAAAGCGTGTCCTCCCCGAGGACCTGACGAGCAAGGTCTGGGGCTGGGTCAAGAAAGACCAGCTGGACCAGAAGCAAATTCAGTCATTGCACCAGGGCTCGGCGTTGGGTCAGATTCTCGCGGCCGGCCTGATAAACCGGGACCGGGATCGGGCGGTGCTGAAAGACGCGATCGAAGACACCGGTCGGCACGTCGTACATGAACTCGAGCGTTACCTCGAGACGCTGGGCACTGTTGCCGCCATTTCTCCGCTGCTCGGCTTGCTGGGTACCGTTATCGGTATGGTCAAGGTATTCACCGCCATCACAACGCGTGGCGTGGGTGATCCGGCGGTTCTGGCGGGCGGCATCGCCGAGGCGCTTATCACGACCGCCGCCGGACTAACCGTGGCGATTCCCGCACTCATAGGTTATCGCTACTACCGGACACGGGTTGATACGCTGGTTGTCGACATGGAGAAAGAGGCTATCAAGCTGGTTGAGGCTCTGCATCGGCGCAATGAAAAAGGCTAGCAATGAGTTTTCCGCGATGATGTCCTTTGAGACGGCGCCGTGTCGCGCACCAGGAGCATAGCGGCATGAAACTCAACCTGCGGCCGAGGGCGCAGCCGGAAGTGAACCTGACGTCGTTAATCGACGTTGTCCTGCTGCTCCTGATCTTCTTTATGGTCTCCACCAGTTTCGTAAAGCAATCGCAAATTACGATTCGCCTTCCTGAGGCTGATAGCACCGCCGTATTCGAAGAGCCGCCGCAGCAGATCGATATCATGATTACCGAGACTGGTACTTATCTGATCAACAGCCGCGAACTCATCAATAACCGACCGGAAACGATACGCAATGCATTGCGCAAGGTCTCGGCAGGCAACAACCAGCTGCCGCTAACGATCAGTGCCGATGCGAACGCAAAACATCAGCACGTCGTTACAGCGATGGACGTGGCCGGCCGCCTCGGGTTTACAAAAGTCAGCATTGCGACCGTTAAAGATCCGGCCGAGTGACGAGGTGACCGCGCTAACGTGAGCAAAAGCATCGATCCTCAGGTTCGCGTCATCTACGGGCGTCTTTGGCACTATGTCACGCCGCACAAGCTGATTGGTTTGGTTGCAGTTGTGGGCATGGCATCGACGGCCGTAATCGAGGCGGGCCTGGTCTCGTTGCTGCAGCCGCTCACGGACGAGGCCCTGGTGGCCAAGAATCTCGAAACCGCGAAGTGGATCCCGTTCGCTTTTTTGGGAATTTTCGTGCTGCGTGGAATATCCGGATTTGCCACCGAGTTATCGCTCGGTTGGATCGGGCGACGCGTGATCAGCGATTTGCGGCGCCAGGTCTTCAACAAATTCCTGACATTGCCGGCCAGGTTCTTCGATAGCCAGATGGCAGGTCCGCTGTTGTCCAGGATGACCTACAACGTCGAGATGGTGGCCGAGTCCGTTACCAGCGTGGTTACGATTGCTGTCAGGGACATTCTCACCGTCCTGGCTGCTTTAGCCGTGATGATCTATTTTAGCCCGACGCTGACCATCTGCGTGGCTATCGTGTTTCCGATTGTCGCTTTGCTGGTACGTCTTCTCGGCACCGCGTTTCGTCGCTACAGCGGCCGCATTCAGGATACGGTGGGTGAAGTAACGCAGGTAACGGACGAAGTCATTCGGGGAAACTGGGTCGTCAAAGCATTTGGTGGCTTGGATTTCGAACGGGATCGCCTTGTCGATGTCGACGAGCGCAACCGTGTGCAGAACCTGAAGCTGATACGCGTGCGTTCCCTGGGGGTTGCCGTAACCCAGGTCGTATTCGGCTTTGGTATCGCGATGGTCATCTACGTTGCCGGGCGACAGTCGCTCGACGATCGGCTCACAGCGGGCGAATTCATCGCGTTCTTCTCGGCGATGATGCTCATGCTGCAGCCTGTCCGGCGCATTACCAACGTCAACGCCGCGCTGCAGCGAGGTGTAGCGGCTGCCGACAGCCTGTTTTCGATCATGGATGAAAGAGATGAGATCGACACTGGCACCCGGGAGATCGATCGTGTCAGAGGCGCGGTGCAGTTCAAGGACGTGCATTTTTCGTACGGAGACGGCGACGAGGCGATCCTGGACGGCGTCAACATTTCCATCGAGCCGGGCCAGACACTGGCAATCGTCGGGCATTCCGGTAGTGGCAAATCGACGCTGGTCAGCCTGCTGCCACGCTTCTATGAGGTGGATTCCGGCGACATACTCATCGACGGCGTATCCATTTGCGAGATGACGCTTGGCAGCTTGCGCAGCAATATCGGCCTTGTGACACAGGACGTTGTTTTGTTCAACGATTCGATCCGTAATAATCTTGCCTACGGGCAGCTCAGGTCGCATTCAAATGAAGACCTGTTGCGGGCGGCAGAGGCCGCGCACGTCCTGGAGTTCGTCAACGAGTTGCCCGATGGCCTTGAAACCAAGGTGGGCGATCGCGGAGTATTGCTGTCCGGCGGGCAGCGCCAGCGCATCGCTATTGGTCGAGCCCTCCTGAAAAATGCGCCTCTGCTGATTCTTGATGAAGCAACTTCGTCCCTTGATACACAATCGGAGCGGCGCATTCAGGAGGCGCTCAACGTGCTCATGAAAGATCGCACGACGCTGGTCATTGCGCATCGATTATCCACCGTCGAAAAAGCAGACCGCATCATTGTGCTGGATGCCGGCAGAATTGTGGAGTCCGGGACGCATGCCGAGCTGCTGGCACTCGACGGGCATTACGCGACGCTTTACCACTTGCAGTTCAGCGAAGGGTAACTACCGTGGGATTGACCTATCGATGGATACATCGTGTCTGGTACGAAGGCGCTGCATTCGGCTGGCTCTTGCTGCCGTTGAGTGCGCTGTATTGGCTGGTAGCGACCAGCCGGCGTTTCCTGTACCGCTGTGGCGTCTTCAAAACTGAAAAGCTGTCGGCACCCGTCATCGTGGTTGGCAATATCACGGCAGGCGGGACCGGCAAGACGCCCATCGTCATCTGGCTCGCCCAAGAGCTGCGCGCGCGAAAGTATTCTCCCGGGATCGTCAGTCGCGGCTATGGCGGCTCAGCGTCGAGCGCGACTGTGCGTGTTGACAGGCATAGCGAGCCCGATGTCGTCGGTGACGAACCGGTCCTGTTGGCCAGGCATAGCGGCTGTCCCGTGTCGGTAGATTCCAATCGGGTACGCGCTGCAGAGGCACTCGTCAACGAAGGCGCGGATGTCATCATCGCCGATGACGGGCTGCAGCACTACCGCCTTGCACGCGACTATGAGATTTGCGTGATCGACGGTGCCAGGGGTCTCGGTAATCGCCGCCTGCTGCCGGCCGGGCCACTGCGTGAGCTTCCGGAGCGACTCTCGCAGGTCGATCAATTGCTCGTTAACGGCGCAATGACCGCTACAGAAAAGCTCTCGGTCGCCGAGCAAAATGCGATACCGTTCGAAGTTGCGGCAGTAGAAGTATGTCGTCTCAACGAGTCGCTGACCCGGCCCATCGGGCGCTTCGCCGGTATGACCGTGCATGCGGTCGCCGGGATCGGAAACCCGGCGCGGTTTTTTGCTTTGCTGCGAGGCTTTGACATACAGGTCATAGAACACGCTTATACGGACCATGCAGCGCTGCAACCTTCCGACCTGCAGTTCGGTGATGACCTTGCCGTGTTCATGACCGAGAAGGACGCCGTTAAGATCGGCAGGCATGTGGAGGACAAAATCTGGTATGTCCCGGTGACTGTGGCAATCGATCCGGCGTTGGCACTGCCGATGATCGAGCAGATTGATTCGCGCTTGCAAAAGGAGAAGGGCAGATGACGAGATTCGTAGTTGCTATTCCTGCACGCTACGCGTCCACCCGGCTTCCCGGCAAAGCGCTGCGTAACATCCGTGGCAAGCCGATGGTGCAGCACGTTTTCGAGCGCGGCGCGGAGAGCCTGGCGACCGAAGTCGTCGTCGCTACTGACGATGACCGCATCGCAGACGCCGCTGCCGCTTTTGGTGCCGTCGTTTGTATGACCGGCGATCAGCACCGCTCGGGCACGGAGCGCATCGCCGAGGTGGCGGATCTTCTGAACTGGGGCGATGACCAGATCGTCGTCAATTTGCAAGGCGATGAACCGGCTATGCCCGCCGCGCTGATCAACGAGTGTGCGGCGCTGCTGGCCGACGCGACCGCGGATATTGCAACCCTGGCCTCGCCGCTGCTGACACCGGAGGATTTTCAGAATCCGAACGTGGTGAAGGTCATTCGTGACGACAGCGGTCACGCCATCTACTTCAGCCGCGCAGCAATCCCTTATGCTCGGGAGGATGCGTCGCGCTCGATGGCGATCGCGACGGCACTGCATCATCACGGCATCTACGCCTACCGCTGTGGTGTTTTACGGCAATTGGTTGCCACGCAGCCGTCGGAACTCGAGCTTTGCGAGCAGCTGGAACAACTTCGGGCCCTGTCGCTGGGCATGACGATTGCGGTGGGCGTACCGTCGACGCGTCCAGGCACCGGCGTGGATACCGAGGAAGACCTGCAGCGCGCAGAGCGTGAACTACAGGACTGAGACAGGCAGGCGCGGGGTCGTGTGCGGCTAGGTAGAAGCCCGAATTGATTCGGGGCATCCGATAGCCGATAATTTTCGATGCCTTGATAGCAGGTGCGATGGAAAGCGACGACGGCGGTATGGATTACCCCTTGTGCGAGCGGTGTGGTTTGGATGCCGGTGGGATTCAGGAACGTTTGAAACTCCTGGAGCTGGACGGGCTGGATACGGATCTCCAGGGGCTGGCGCTTCACGAGCGCGTCATTGCCCCAAATGTCGCCGGAATTTTCGACAGCTTTTACGGTGCGCTGGAAGGCATCAGGGAATTCAGTCAGATTGCCGATCAGCCCGACGCCTTTTCCAGGCTCAAAGCCCGTCACAAAGACTACCTGCTTGGCCTGGGCGTGAATTTTCGCGAACCCGCCTATTTCGAGGAACGACTTCGAGTCGGCGCGGTACATGAAAGTTCGGGCGTGCCGCAAAGCCTGTATCAATGCACCTACCAGCGCCTGCAAAACCTGCTGGTCGAGAATATTCCGCAAGAAATGCGGGCGGACGATGACGCGTACGAAGCGCTGCTCCGGTTCATCCTCAAGATCACTGCCCTCGATATGTCATTGGCGGTTGAAAGTTATTGTTCGGCCAGTGTCTGCGGCCTGCAACAGTCACTGGCGAGTGAGCGCGATGAAAGCGAACGTTTGCGGGAGCTGGCGGTAACGGACTGGCTGACGAAATTGCGCAACCACTCCTACTCACGTCGCAGCGTCGAGGCTGCGCTACAGAAGACCAAAGAGGAAGGCACGCCGCTGTGCGTGATCATGGCGGACCTCGATCGCTTCAAACAAATTAATGACGAATACGGTCACCTCGTCGGCGACGAAGTGCTGCAGATCGCAGCTGCCCGCATGCTCTCAGCCTCCCGCGCCGATGATGAAATCTGCCGTTATGGCGGGGAGGAGTTTCTCTTCATTCTGCGTCAAACAGATGTTCATGAAGGTGAGGAAATTGCGGAGCGTGTACGAGCACGTATCAACGACGATGCAATGCAGAGCGGTAACAGGCAGATCAGGTTGAGCCTGAGTCTCGGTCTTGCGCAGGCGACGCTCGACGACACGGTAAATTCGCTGCTCGAGCGAGCGGATGAGGCACTCTACGCGGCCAAGCGCGCCGGACGCAATTGTATCCGAATAGCTCCGTCACCCGGTGGGGCGGCTCAGTCGTCTGCGGCAACACACGAAGCGTTCTGACGTACCGCGAAGCCGCGGCGCTCACCCGGTGGCCGGTTCGCCGCGCCGCTTCTCGAGCTCGAGTCGCACTTCATGGGCGCGCTCTTCGGTTATCGAGTAGCTCGCAATAATCCAAATCGCTATCGCTGACGTGGCGATCGGAATGAGAATGTCGAAAATACGAATCAGTATTATGGTCTGTTCGGATTGATCACCTTCCAAAGCGACGTCGAAGCCGGTCGCGGTCAGAAGGAAGCCGCCGACCGCCAGCGCTACAGCCTGACCGAGCTTGACGACCCACCAGAATATTGAACCGAACATGCCTTCCCTTCGCTCATGCGACACTAATTCATCCTCGTCAATGACGTCAGCAACCATCGCTGGCATCAGAGTGAAAAGACTGGCAAAGCCAAACGAAATAAAGGGTGCGGGAAAGAGTATGAGCCATGGAATGTCAGGGTTGTAACACACCCATTTGATAGCGTAGCCAAAAATGGAAATTCCGGTCGCAACGAAGAACGTGCGTCGTTTGCCAATTTTTGTGCCCAACCAGATGACGAATGGAATGATCATAAAGCCCGATGCGATACGTACCGTTCCCTCGTAGCCGGCGAACTCCGCGCCAAGACCGACATCGCCGCCGAACAAGAAGTAGATGATCACATAGAACTGAAATGCTGCGATCATGATGAAACCGTTAAATACGAGAAACGTTGCAAGGCAAAGCTTCTGGAAGGGCTTGAACTTAAGGCTCATTGCAAAACCCTTCAGAAAGTCCGCCGTGCTTTCTAACAGCGTGCGCGTTTGCGACTCCTGAACGACATCGCTGGCCGAGAACCGTTCGCGAAGAAATATGGCAGGTAGTATGCCGATCGCGATAACGGCAATACCGATCGCAATGGCGAGCCCAGCTGCACCTTCTCGCATATCATCGAACAGCAGCTCATTCTGCATGATCCAAAGAAACCATGGCGCGAGCAGGTAGGGCGTTTGACCGACAAAGTTTTGCACGCCCATCAGTCTCGTGCGTTCGTGGTAATCCGGTGTCAATTCGAAGCCCAGCGCCACCCAGGGCGTGACGAAAATCGTGTACGCCAGGAAGAAAATCAGCGACCCGGCCAGGAAGTACCAGAAATAGTAGGTTTCGCTGGCGTCCGCCGGTAACTGCCATAACAGCATATAGACCAGACCCGCTGCGATTGCGCCAACGAAGATATACGGGCGGCGCCTGCCCCAGCGCGAGCGTGTGTGGTCCGAAATGTAACCCATCAAAGGATCGGTCAACGCGTCGGTCAGTCGCGGCAGCGACCCCAGCAATCCGACTAGCACCGGACTCATGCCAAAACCAAGGTTCAACACGATGATCATGCCGCCGATCGCGGACGCAAGCAGGTTGTTAGTGAAGGCACCGAATCCGTAAATGACTTTGTGGTGGAATGGAATCCGGTCTTCTGGCGCGGTTTCGAAGTGGACGGCTTTTGTCATTATTATTTTCAGCCTTGATTACAAAGCGCTATTGGCATTCTTGCATCGTCCATCAAATTGACAACGCTGTCAATTGTTGCTAGAAATCCACGGAAGGATATCCATAAAAACACAACAACCACATCGCTGCGAAAGCGCACAGGGGGGCAGTAATCTTCGCGCTACATTTTGGAAGGGCCGGCAGCTGTGCGCACGACTCACTCGTCGCGATGCTGACTGTGCACTTAGAAATCGGCACGATCCCTGGGCGCCGTCCATGCTGCACTTGAAACGCGATATTCTCCGCCGCCTCGCTTCCAAAGGCATCCTCATTTTCTCAGCCTTTGGGCTGCTTGCAAGTACCCACACTATGAGCGCATCGATACAGCAACCATCCGGAGAACATGAGTCCGTGGAGCGGCGCGTTGCCGCGTTACTTCGGAAAATGACGCTGGCCGAGAAGGTCGGACAAATGAGCCAGCGTAATGGCAGCGACGGCTATGCGCCCGACGACCTGGGTGAGGGTCTGCGGGCGGGCGGTATTGGGTCCGTTATCAACGTCGTCGATGTTGACGTGGTCAACGAGCTGCAGCGCATTGCGGTCGAGGAAAGCCGCCTCGGGATTCCGCTGATGGTGGGGCGGGATGTCATCCACGGTTTCAAGACGGTCATGCCGATTCCGCTGGGGCAGGCTGCAACCTGGAATCCGGCGCTCGTCGCTAACGCATCGCGCATCGCCGCCGCCGAAGCCGCCACGGCAGGTATCAACTGGACGTTCGCGCCGATGATCGATATCTCGCGGGACGCTCGCTGGGGCCGTATCGCCGAGAGCCTCGGCGAGGACCCGTACCTGGCGAGCGAACTGGCCGCAGCGATGGTCCGCGGCTTCCAGGGCGACGACCTTTCTGCAATCGGCTCGATCGCGGCGTGTGCAAAGCACTTTGCGGGCTATGGCACCTCCGAAAGTGGCCGTGATTACGCAACAACGAACGTCCCGCAGAACGAAATGCGTAACGTCCACCTGCGGCCTTTTAACGCGGCTGTAGACGCAGGCGTGACGACGCTGATGACCTCGTTCAGCGACATCGACGGTGTACCGGGAACGGCTAACGAATTCCTGTTGCGGCAGGTACTTCGTGACGAGTGGGGATTCGGCGGATTCGTCGTGAGTGATTGGGACTCGGTACGCCAGTTGCAGATCCACGGACTGACTGCGAACGACAGGGAGTCTGCGTACGAGGCCATCACGGCGGGCGTCGACATGGAGATGCACGGCGATGCCTACAGCAATCATCTCGGCGCGCTGCTCGCGGATGGACAGATCGATGAGCAACTGATCGATGACGCTGTCTCGAGTATTCTGCGCGCCAAGTTTCGCCTGGGCTTGTTCGAAAAGCCCTATACCGACCCGACCGAACTGCCGCCGATCGCAAGCAGGGATGCGCTGGATACGGCGAGAGAAGCGGCGTTGCAAAGCGTTGTCATGCTTAAGAACGACCATCGCGTCTTGCCACTTTCAGCCGGAAAGCTGACCTCGGTGGCGGTTATCGGACCATTGGCCGATGCGCCTTATGAACAGCTTGGTACGTGGATATTCGACGGTGACCCTGATCTCAGCGTGACGCCCTTGCATGCGATTCATAGTCTTGTCGGCCACGATATCGATGTGCGTTACCTGCGGGCAATGGCCAATTCGCGTTCCAGTTCAACGGACGCCTTTGATGAGGCTGTGGAGATCGCGCGTGGCTCCGATGCGGTTCTCCTGTTCCTTGGGGAAGAGTCGATCCTGTCGGGCGAGGCGCATTCTCGTGCCGACATCAGTCTGCCCGGCGCGCAGGCAGAACTCGTGCGACGCATCCGCGATGCCGGTAAACCCGTCGTCGCGGTAATTCAGGCGGGCAGGCCGTTGACCTTGACGAACATCGTCGATGACGTCGATGCCATACTGTTCGCATGGCATCCGGGGACCATGGGCGGGCCCGCAATCGCCGACTTGTTATTCGGCGTCGAATCACCCTCCGGCAAGCTGCCGGCGACATTTCCGCGTATGGTTGGCCAGATTCCGATCTACTACAACCAGAAGAACACCGGCAAGCCACCCTCGCCGGACACGGTGGTACTCATCGATGACATCGATGCGCATGCGCCGCAGCTGTCAACCGGCATGACGGCGTATCATCTCGACGCCGGCTATACACCGCTGTTCGCTTTTGGCCATGGTCTCTCGTACGCGGATTTCAGCTACAGCGATGTCAGAGTCAGCGCGGACGAAATTGCGATGGGCGAAACGGTGACCGTCAGCGCCGAACTGACCAACGACGGTGATGTTGCCGCGGAGGAAGTCGTCCAGCTCTATGTACGCGACCTGGTCGGGAATGTGACCCGACCGGTCAGGGAACTCAAAGGCTTCAAGCGAGTTTTCCTGGGGCCGGGAATGACGGTGACTGTCGAATTCGACCTTCACACTGATGATCTCGCATTTTATGGTCGAAACATGCAGCTGATGACCGAAGCTGGTGACTTCCATGTCTGGGTTGGCGGCAGTTCCGAGACCGAACTGCGCCGCGAATTCCGGATCGTCGACAGCGACTGAACCGCGCAGGACACAGACAATGCAGCAAGGCACGCGATTTACAACGACCGTCGCGCTCATCGTAGCGCTTGGCGGGTTTCTCATGGGTTTTGACGCGTCGGTAATCTCGGGCGTTGTCGGCTTCATCGAGACCGAGTTCGAACTAACGAAGATCGAGCTGGGCTGGTCGGTTTCTTCGCTGGCGCTCACGGCAACCTTCGCGATGATGGTAGCCGGCCCCATCAGCGACCGTATCGGGAGACGTCCTGTGCTGAAAGTTGCGGCCGCGCTGTTCGCGGTTTCGGCAATTGCTTCGGCTTTCGCACCGAATTTCATAGCGCTGGTTATCGCACGAATGGTTGGCGGTCTCGGCGTCGGCGCGGCGCTGATTATCGCGCCGATGTACATTGCAGAGATGGCCCCGGCCGCTGTGCGTGGCCGCATGGTCTCGTTCAATCAGCTGAATATTGTCATCGGCATCTCGGCGGCGTTTTTTACGAACTACCTGATTCTTACCCTGGGCGAGTCTGATGCAGGTTGGGCAGCATCGCTGGGGCTGGGCGAGTGGAACTGGCGCTGGATGCTCGGCATCGAGACGCTGCCCGCGGTGCTGTATTTCTTTGCGCTGCTGCTCGTTCCAGAGAGTCCTCGCTGGCTGGCAATGCAGGGTCGAGACGACGAAGCACGCGAGGTCCTCGAAGAAGTCAGCGGTGTCGAGCAGGCGGCGATCGATCTCCAGTCGGTCAAGGACAGCATCGAGGCGGAAGCCGAGCAGGGCGGTGTGTCACTGAAGGCACTGTTTCACCCATCGATGAAGCTGGTGCTGACGATTGGCGTGTCGGTCGGTATCCTCCAACAGATAACGGGTATCAACTCCGTGTTCTTTTATTCGCCCATGATTTTCGAACAGTCCGGCATTGGTACGAATGCGGCGTTTATGCAGGCGGTACTCGTAGGTTTGGTCAATCTCGGCTTTACGATCGCGGCCATGGCTTTGATCGACAAACTCGGTCGGCGACCGTTGCTGGGATTCGGCATGACCGGCATTGCGGTCTGCATGCTGACCCTCTCGTACGGGTTCGGTGCTGCAACCTATACGCTGGATAAGGATGCGATCGAGAACTTGCCGGCCGAGATCGATCGCGCACAAATAATGCTCGTGGCGGATACGACCTACGACGACGACATTGAATTTCGTGAGGCCGTATCCGGGGTAATCGGTCTGGAGAGTTTCAAGCTTCATGAGTCAGCCTTGGTCAGTAGCGCCATTGCGATGAACCCGACGCTGATCCTGTTTGCGATACTGGGCTTCGTCGCGAGCTTCGCAATCTCGATCGGGCCGATCATGTGGGTGCTGTTTTCCGAGCTGTTCCCGAACAATGTTCGTGGCATGGCGATCTCTTTCGTCGGACTCATTAACTCTGCGGTCGCGTTTCTTGTGACGTTTATCTTTCCCTGGGAACTCGAGACGCTTGGCAATGCTACGACGTTCCTGATTTACGGCATATTTGCTGTGATTGGCCTGGTATTCGTCATGCGTGTCTTGCCAGAGACCAAGGGGAGATCCCTGGAAGAGCTGGAAGAAATGCTGGTGAGGCGTTGAAATGAGTTTTCCTGCTAGCCCATCAAGGAGAGCGTTATGAATGCGAGAAGCACGCACCTGGTGATTGTCGCCGCTATCGTCATTTTTTCCGGCGCGACGATTGCCGATGATCAACAACAGGAACCGCAGTACCTGTCCGTCAATTGTATGAAATCGGCATCGCCGGGATATCGGCTCCTTGAGACGGACGTCTGGCTGCCCATGCATCAGGAAATGGTCGACCAGCGCAAGCAGGAACGCTGGGCGCTTTACTGGGTGATGTACGGCGATCGCTCAAAGTGTGACTACTACACGGTGACGACGTACGTCGGCTCGGCGCAGTTGAATGCCTACCCGGCGCTGGATGAGGTCTTCCGGGCGGCACATCCTGACGGCAACCTCGAGGAGGCGATGGTGCGTACCTGGGCATCGCGTGACCACGTTGCCACCGAGCTGTGGCAGACGGTTGATGCCACACCGTCGAAAAAGCATCGCTTCGCAATTGTGAACAGGATGAACGCGGCCGATCCGGACGCGTATGAGCGCATGGAAACACGCGTATTTAAGCCCGGGCACCAGGCGCTGGTCGATGGGGGCTACCGCGCCGGCTGGGCGATGTACGCCCTGGTGTCGCCATTCGGAACATCGATACCGTACGACTACAGCACGGTGGATCTTGTCGACCACCTCGATCCGGTTCCCATGGCCGAGGCGATGATGTCGGCGAACCCGGAGTGGGACCTGGATGCGTTGCAGGATCTACTGGCACTGCGCGAGCAGGTCAGTTCGGAGACCTGGGCGCTGGTCGTTGCGACGAAACCAAGAGACGGCAAGGAATAAGTTATGACGAGAGGGTTCAAGGCTAATTTGAGATGGAAAGTACTGGGCCTTTGCGTGCTGCTGGTCGCAGCGTGTTCGTCCGGTGACCCTGAGGCATCCGTCTCCGGCGAAACAGGCAACTATGAGCAGCCGCCGTCCGCGCTATTGTCCGGCGAAGTAATGGCAGTCGCTTACTCGGGTTTTCGTGAAGGTCAGCACCCGGACCGCGGCGACGGAGCAATTAACCCGAGCGATGAGGAAATACTCGAGGACCTCGAGATACTAATAGCCCATGGATTCGGTT
>RCNG010000664.1_pt1 | contig 16067 bp, 17 predicted proteins | sample 2041371 | NCBI WGS metagenome assembly RCNG01 (sample SAMN09708227, study PRJNA481090) | Marine sediment metagenome, whole genome shotgun sequencing project. | biome: marine sediment; feature: ocean; material: sediment; isolation source: Sewage treatment plant 1 marine sediment (STP1) ... | reverse complement strand
GGGTCTCCCAAAGTAGTAAGGGCATAGTTAAGAGCCTCCTGCCTATTATCCCTCAGGCCAAAATCAAATCCAATTCCTATCCCTTTCCATAAGGTATAACTGAAGGAGTTAGTCCAGGACCAGCTATTCAAATCAGAGCTCTTGTAACTTGCAAATAAAGACAGGTTTGATATAAAGTTGATTGCACCTAAGTCTTTACTGTAATCTACAACGATCTTTGCTCCCATAGAGGACTCGAAAATTGAGTCTCCACTGCTAAATACAAAGTTGTAGTTCAATGGATGGATCACTACATAAAGATCTTTAACAGGAGTCCAGGTAGCACCTACACCAACATCCAGATAGCCGGGATCGTTAAAGTTACTTAAAATGGTAGTTCTGTAATCCACAAGGCCTGAGATAGCAAATTTTTCACTTAGTTTTCGACCATATAATGATGAAATATTAAATACATCTGTCGCTTGCCTAAAGCCATCGTCATCATCAGGATCATCCTTATCATCAAATTTTACCCAATTAAGATTTAGAAAAAGTTGGCTCCTCCAGAAGTATTTACTTTCAGTCTTATTGGCAAAACCATTAACTGTAAAACCTATTGAGCCTGCCGAGTTATTAGGGGTCTGTTGAGTATACCAATTATTAAGCCCGGAAAAACTACCTCCAATTGTTCCGAATGCCCCAACTTTCCAACCCGGTAAAGCATCTATCTGAGCCTGGATCGCATCTACTCTGCCTTGAATTGCAGCTATAGAATCATTTTTACTTGCCTTTACTGCCTTTAATTCGTCTTCAGTCTGGGCGTAGGTGTACACACCTCCCAACACAAAAAGAGCTAACAATAGTAATTTTTTCATGGTGTTTGTTTTAAATGTTTTAATTGAATTGTTATTAATTTCTATGAATTGTGCCCAATGGTGGCACCGGGAGCATTTTTCTTTACAGAACCGATCCCATTTTCCATTCCGGCGGTGTTGCTATACATCTCACTGGTGCCTATGATTTGTCCGTTATTGGCCTTTAAATTAAAATAAGGGCTGCCATCTTTGGCTGTTTTACGGTCATAGCTTTTATCATCTTTGGCATTTCTTTTTACCGAGCTGATCCCGTTTTGGCAACCCGGCATAGATTTGTAGGTTTGACTGCTTAAAATTACCTGTCCGTTCGAAGCTTTCAGATCGAACTTACACAAACCCGATTTCGTTTTTTTAATTTCAAATTTTCCCATTTTTAGTTTCTATTTTTAATTACACAAATTGTTGATTATAGTTACTCATAGTGCACAATATGGCTTTGCCGGCAGCTCGCTATTTTGTCCTATTTAATTTCTACTTTATTTTGAACCAGATCCTTTATTGGGATCACTACCTTAGTGCTGGCTGTTTTCACAGTTACCGAGATTCCTTCTATGGCCTCTATGGTTCCTTCTATTTTTTTCGTTTTAATTGAATCACCTACGGCATATGTTTTACGGGCATAGAATGTATTGAGCAGGTCCGCTACAACTTCCCTGGATCCAAGGCCTAATCCTATGGCAAAAGCAAGGAGAAAGGCTCCTATGATCAGGGTAATATTGCTGGTGATAATTGCCGTATCTATGCCGGCCTGATTTAGCGCGGTTACGAATACAAAAGCGATGATTATATAGTACACAATGCTACTAACTATCTTTGATCCGCTCATCCCTGTGGATTCGAAAATACCAAGCAGCGCTTTCCGGATCAGTTTGGCAGCAAACATCCCAATCATTAAAATGATAATAGCACTAAGCAGAACAGGCAAATAGCGCAACAGGTTTGAGATCTCGGTTGAAACAACCGTTAACCCCATTATTTCAGCTGCTACTATTATAAAGGTGATCCATAAGATCCCTTTTACAAAGCCCAATAAGATCTTGGACACATCTACTTTTACTGTACTCTTTTCCCCAAATAATTTCGCATCGTTTATTTTTTCGGAGACCTTATCAATCCCTGCGATACGTAAGATCTTTTTCAAAATAAATGATGTGATCTTAATGATGAGCCATGCCAGTAGTAAAACGATGATTGCGCCCAGGATTCCGGGGAGTGCAGATCCGATATCCTGAAAGATAGATTTGAGGGATTCTGATGCTAAGCTTCCAATTGATTCCATAATTTTAGTGAGATTAGATAGTTATTAATTAGTTTTTACGACGGGTCTTAAACATCCCAGATAACGCCTCTTTGACGTTTAGGGTAAACAGGGAGGCCAGCTCCATGATAAGCTTGGCAGTAGCAACATCGTTCATCACCTTTGTTTTGAGATTAGGGGGCACATCCTTGATCAGATTGCCCAGATCTTTAAACGGATTTTTACTTTTATCTGCCATTATGGGGTTGCATTATAGGTTTCTATTAATCTTGCTTTTGCTCTTTTCAGGCGCATTTTTACAGCACTTTCACCAAGCTCCAGAAGTGCACAAAGTTCTTTGATGGGAACATCATCCTGATATTTCAGAAGCAAAATGGCTTTATCTTCCGGTGCTATCTGTTCCAATACTGTTTTAATTTTGTCCGAGCGCAATTTGAATAAGCTTCTGTCCTCCACATTAATAGACATACCAGGCTCATTAGCATCCAGAATTTCTGATTTCTCGCTCATTTTACGCTCTTTGTTCCTGTTCACATAGTTGACACAAAAATTATAGGTTAAGGCGTATATCCAACTTGAAAATTTAGAGTTGCCTTTAAAACTTCCCATTTTAACGAATATCATGAGAAAAACATCCTGAGTAAGGTCTGCGGCTTCATCATCAGACCTTGAAAAACCGGCACATTTGGTATAGATCTTATTTGCATAACGATCATAAATAATCCCGAATAAAAGGGTGTTTTTTGTCTCAATGATGGTTTTGACCAATTCCTCGTCATTAAGGCCTCGATAAGGATTATCCTTTGTTAAATCAGACCTGTATCGATCCCCTATTAATACAAGAAATAAATTTTTAAGTATGGTCACCATCTACTATGGTTTGAATCGGTTATATAGCAAATAACAACAATTTAATAAAACCTTGAGATATGGGCCTCCTTTGGAAATTTTTATGTTCTTCCAGAGACCCAAATCAACCCAACTAACTTCGCTATCTTTCATCTAATTCATTCATCGTTTTCAGTGCACACATTTTATAGGTTTTGTCCAAATCGGGCCAGTAGGTGTTCGGGGTATAGCTACTGGCAGATAAGGTGACCATAAAAAAAGGCCCGTTCACATATAGCTCTTTAAATAAAATGGACCACTACTAATGACTTACATACTTAAGACACCAAAAATTTTAAAAGGTCACTTTCTATGCTAAAATTGCACAAGAAATTGTACCGATAGTCCCGATACCAATATCAATCGGGATCGAGATGTTATCTTGTATTTGCGGTGAGATGAGAACCGTTGATTTTCCGCATAGAAGCCTAAGGCCAGCTTAACGGGAGCTAAACACAAGCATGATATGCTCGCTGGCGAGATATTGAATGGGATATTGAAAAAGGATGACTAAATTTTTATAATGTTGATTTAAGTTATAAATAATAACTTACTGAAAACTTTATAAGTAAAGGTAGCTGTGAGATGCAAAAAAAATCATTCCAGGTAAAATAGTACTTGGAATGATTTTTATATTTTATCGTAGCATTTAATACGTTATTGTCCCCTCACCAATCAAGGAATATGTTCCGAACAATTCGGTTTCGTCTCCAAATATAAGCGATACGGATTCCAAAAATTCTCCAGTGGCATTTTCAAACCGTCCGGTTCCACCTTCAATGATCGCTACCTCTTCAAATGTGGTATCTGAAGTAAATACAATCGTGCTTGGAGTGGCCCATAACTCATCACCATTCGCAGCTGTAATTATGAGTGATCTTGTACCTAAATCCATAGGAGCTCCACTCCAACACCATTCCTCAAACAGCGTACTGCGTCCCAGATGTGCTACATTTCCTTCGCCTGGAGCATTTAGGACCAGATCACATGATTCATCAAAAACTGGAGTTATGATAAAAGTGCCTTGTGCTTTTTTTATTTTAAATGGACGTTCGACAGCCTTCTTTTTGGACTTTAATTCTGTTTGACTTGTCAAATTAATTTCATCGTTGATCACTGAATCACTTGTACAAGCAAATAAAGTAGCCGCTAATACGGATAGGGTTAAAATTCGATTTTTCATAATTAATTGTATTTAGTTGAGATTCGATTGTATTCGACTTACGGAGTAATAAGAAAGCAATATTCTTCTCCTGGTCAGTTACAAAATATAATGAATTAAAACCCTTAATTCTACAAGAAAAGGACGAAGTATAGATATTAATGTCCGAAAACCCATTTTTTTTGATCAAAGAATTATTTCGGATGATAAGTATTATTCTTCATCGTAGTACAGATCCGCCATTTTATAAACCAAAAAGTTGATGATTTCTGTATCCGATGAGCCTTTGTTAAACATTAGATAGGCATTTTCTATTTGCTCTTGTTTAAAGAGATCCAGATCGTCAGAACCATAGGCACTAATAGCGTTCCATGATTTTAATCCCTCCAACATATTCCAGTGAGTTTCATACGTTAATTTGGCTATAGCTAATTGTTTATTATATTCGGATCTATCGGGTCTGTTTTTAGAATCTTTGAGTAAGTGATTATATTCCTCCAGCAAGCGCTTATCGGCTTTTTTTGCCTCGATTAGCAGACTGTAATAGGCCCTTGCAACATAGGAGACATATAATTCAACAAATAAGCCGGCTCTTTCCCGGGCTTTCGGCTTCATGTCTGCCAGAATACGCTGTGCCGTCGTGGTATAAAGATCCTCCAAGGGCTTATCTTTGGGCATCCTGCCCTGAAAGGAATTGATCTTTACCGCTGACAGGGTGGTTTCTTGCTCAGTACTTTTATATTCTTGTTGAACGTAATGCTGAGCTGCAGTACTAGCCGTAAAGGAGAAGGTAAGCAGTAGCCATATTAGCCCTGAAAAAATACGTCGCTCGTTTTTTCTTTCCATTTTCACCATATAATATTATAATCCTCATTTACTCTCCTGTTCTAAGAGAGAGCTAATGTTACTACAAGAAAAGAAAAGAGAGGGGTTAAAAAAAGAAATGCCTTTAAAGGGGCTATATAGTCGTTAAGTATACTTTAAAAAGGGTTGTCTGATGTAAAACCTTACAAGCATGTACCGCAAGGTTAGGGAAGACCTTTATGTTATTTCGATAAGAGGTGCGAAGTAACGACTGAGAAATCTAAAGGATTGTCAAATAAATCGCTGATTGTTGTTCGCAAATCGCCAATTAGAGAAGTTAGTCAGCACAAAAAAAGGGGAATTAGATCCTTTTTAATCAACTATTAATCATAGTTAATACGATCACGTATGGTACCATCCTGTCTATGGATAATCACATCAGCCTTGTATTTTCTAGCCAGTCGTTTTGCTTTACGAATGGCCGTATCCTGGCGTCGGTGTTTAGACGTGATACGTTTATTACCCTCACGCCTTACGGCCCAACTGTTTTCATTCGGTACGACGTGTTGGTGCCAGGACCTTCCTCGTTTCCTTTGACGAGTACTTTTAAAAAAGACCTCTACAAGTTCACTCAAAATGTCTATCCAGGATCTGGATTTGTTGCTTTTCGGCATTTGGCATTTTTTTGCTATTACCGAAGATACTATATTCAACTAAGAATATATGGTACGCTGTTTCTCGATACTACCATTGCAATCCTCAAGACACGCATTTTACAATTTTGTGGAAAATCGTTGCAATTAAAACAGCTGTAGATGAGCATTCTGTTTTTTCTAATTTCATTTAAGTTATTGATCTTCCAAGCAATCAATATCCCCACAACAATCAATAGAATTTCTCCAAGAGCATATATCAGGTAACTTTTAATTTTTCCTGAAAGCAATAGATTCCTTCTAATTTTCCTGAATACGTTCATCTTTGGTATTTCAATTTATACGCTTGATTTTTCCTGTTTTGAGTATAAAAGCTCCGCAATCGCTCACGGAGCTTTTTTCAACTAACTAAAACCAACCAACTCAAATTTCTAATGACTCTTTTAATATTGATTTAAATAATTACTTACTGCCGTAGTCCGTTCCGATACATGAGCGTTCAGTTCGCTTACCGCTGCCTGAAAATCTGAACTGGAATTCAAAAATGTATATCCTTCTATTTCACTTGTGGCATAAGGCTCGACCAATGCCGAATAGGTTGCATATTCAGATTGAATAGTACCTACATTGAAAGCACCGTCCACAACTTCTTGAACATAGGCATCGTATTTCGCTTTGTACACGGCATCTTCATATAAATATGATATTAATGGCCATTGTGCGGCTGTTACGTCAGAAAAATCAAGTTCCGGGGAACCTTGCATCTTACCTTCTTGAAGGGCTTCATTATTATCCCAGGGAATCCAGGTCAATTTGCTATTATCAGGGTTGTTATACAAGTAGTAGTTATGCGACATTCTACCGTAGGTATCCCAATTTTGAATGACCGTATTCGTCGCCAAATATTTCAAAAACACATCGGTATCGAAAACAGTTTCCAGATTTGTTCGCCAAGTAGCTGCATCTGTTGTTCTTAAACCATCATTTAAAATGTCCAACAGACCTTCAACATCTGAAAAATCTGCTTCATCCTCATTGGTTTTCTTTACATATTCATCTTCATCATACGTACCAGTTGCAAAAGTTGCCGCATCACCATCTGGTTTGTATAAATTGCCATCATCATCTGAAAATTGTGTGTCTAAAACGGTATCGTCAACTTCTTCTACCATTGTATATAAACCAAAATATATTGGACCATCTCCATGGTCTACATAAACCGTGTAAAACGCGGTATGTGATCCTGCCAAGCCTATATTTCTAAATACATCTCCAGCTACTTTTTCCCGTAACATGGACTTATCATCGAAATTATTTTTAAGGCTTAATTTTTTAAAACCATAAAAACGTTGATTGTCTATTTGCGGGTAATCATCTTCATACTCATCAAAATCAAGTTTAAAAGCCAATTTTAAAATGCCATTTTGCCAACTTGATTGTAAGCTTGAGTTTCCTTTAAAACGAACCCCTACCCGGTACCATTCTATTCCATTGTAAAACACTTCTGAGGGTACAAAAATGGGATCCTCATCGGTATCAGTCAATCCTCCTGGCCCTCCGCCGGTCCCAAAAGTTCCATAGGTCTCTGTCATGTCGTCTAGCATACTTTGCCAGCGGTCTTCTGTGATAACGATATCCAGCCTTTTTACGGCGTTATCCTCAAATACTTCATCGAAATCGGGATCTGCATCTTTGCTGTGGGTTTCGGTGGTCCAATCGGTTGCCTCAAAATTGGTATCGTCAACTGTATCGGTAGCATCGACTACCTCTTCTTCAGCAATTAGAGCAACTTCGTCGTCATCAGTGCACGAAGTGAATGTGAGTATTGAAGCACTAAATAGTAATGCTACAAAGGGTGCTTTGGTATGTTGTCTGCTTATTTTCATCTGCTTTTAGTTTTAATTCTTCGTATCTACTTTTATTTTTTAGTGCCTCTTTTTGGCTTAGGTGCCCTTTCCACTTCCTCCTTAGAGAGGAAACCGTCCTCATTGGTATCGATTTTGGCAAAATCGTTTTTCAAGGGCCCTTTGATTTCGTTTTTAGAAAGTTTTCCGTCCTCGTCCTTGTCCATTTGTTTGAAAATTTCATCTACCGAAGGTGGTTCTTGATTTCTTTGCCCGTTTTGGACCCCTTGTCCGTAACTAATTCCTGTGAAAAAGAATGCGAACATTGCTGTTCCGATTATTGTTTTTACTGTTTTTGTTTTCATGATTTTTATATTAAAAGTTTACTATTGAGACTACAAAGATGTGTACTAGTTTCATGCGATATGGGGACTTTCAGCGAATGGCCGTAGGTTTTAAGCGAGTGAAGGAAGATCATCTGTGAACATCATATCTGAAAGGGGTTACAAAGGTCTTTTTCGGCATCCAATGAAAAATATTTTCCTTTATTTGTAGCATGAACCGAACAAAACGATTTCTTTTTAATACTTTGCTTTGGCTTGCCGTTTGGGTCATGGCCTGGTTGCTTACCACCAATGATATGGAATTTCTTCAGAAGAACGGTCTGACTTTTGTGTTCCAAATTGTTGTCATTGCCGCATTAATTTATTTGACCGCACCGGGGCTTTTGTTCAAAAAAAAACATGTTCTTTTTGGCGTTGTTTCCCTTGCCTTGATTGCTTTATGCTCCTTCATTATTTCCGAGGGTTTCATAGATCGGATTGATGGCCCGCCTCCTTTTGAGGAAGGCCCACCACCCGGCAATCGTGATGGTCCTCTGCCCGGAAGGCCGCCTTTTGCACCTCCTCAATTTTTGATTCACTTTTTGGCATTATCGATCGCTTATATCTTGGCCACTTTTGTAGAGACTTTTTTGTTTGCCCAAAAAAAGGAAGAGGAAATTATAGTGAGTAAAAATGAAGCTTTACGGACTGAACTCAAGCTCTTGAAATCGCAGATCAATCCTCATTTCTTGTTCAATTCACTCAATAATATCTATGCCTTATCGGCTATCGATTCGGAAAAAACACAGCAAAGCATAAGCTACCTCTCTGATATGCTACGTTATGTTTTATATGAGTGTGAGCACGAATTGGTTCCTTTGGAAAAGGAGATTACCTATATCCAAAACTATATTAAGTTGTTTTCGTTGAAGAGCAGTAAGACATATTCGATTGAGACGGATTTTAAGATCGCCAATAAGAATATAAAGGTTGCGCCCATGCTATTTATTCCCTTTATGGAAAATGCATTAAAACATGGTAATATTGAAAAAATAACGGATACATTTATTCGGATAAAGATTGATGCGAATGAACATAAAGTTCAATTCGAAATAGAAAATAGTAAACCCGAAAGTCCAAAAGTAACTGATGAAATGGGAGGCATTGGAATAGAGAATGTCAAAAAAAGATTGGCTATCTTATACCCTGGTCGACATGAGTTGTTGATCAATGAAACCTCACAGGCTTTTAAGGTGAACTTGAATATTGATTTGAATGGAAAGGATTAAGTGTTTGGTAGTCGATGACGAAGAATTGGCGAGAAACCTAGTCGCCAGCTATATTGGCAAACTTGATTTTTTGGAGCTAGTCGGTGCCGCAGAGCACCCATTGGAAGCCATGAAAATCATGAATCAGCAGCAAGTAGATCTGTTGTTCCTGGACATTCAAATGCCGGAACTCAAAGGAACGGATTTCGCCAAAACCGTTGGTGCAGACACTAGAATCATTTTCACGACCGCTTATTCCGAATATGCCTTAGAAGGATTTGAACTTAACGCTTTGGATTACCTTTTAAAGCCCATCACTTTTGAACGATTTTTAACCGCCGTCAACAAGGCAAGAAAGAAAGGGGATTTTTCGAGTACTTCCGATACGATTACGGTAAAATCCGGTTACGACCTACATAAATTAAACTATGACGATGTTCTATACATCCAAAGCGATAGTGAGTACGTGGTTTATTATACCGCCGATGGAAAAATCATGAGCAATCAGTCGCTCACAAAACTCGAAAAATTACTTCCCGATGAACTGTTTATGCGGGTACACCGATCGTTTATCGTAAACAAAACAAAAGTATCGGCCTTGAAAGGCAGGGATTTGATTATCGGTACAACGGCTATTCCCGTCAGTGATTCTTATTTTGAAGAAGCGAAGAAAGAATTATTCGGAGATAATTGATTTGTTGATGGTCTTCCGACATCCATTTTGTAAAGTGCTAAAAAACGGAAATGCAAAAACCCACGCCTATCGGCATGGGTTTTCTGCTTGATGTGGTCCCACCTGGGTTAGTTTGCTGCGCTCATGGGCCAAAGAGTGACCGCTATAATCCAACTATTAGACAACTTATCACCTTTATGGGTATCCAAAATGTGTGCCTTATTTAAGTTACAAAACACTCATTTTAGCGATATAAGTAACAATAACTTTAGTGGTTTTATTGGTCATTCTTAATGTAACCTTCTTAGTGGCTTTACTTTGCCTATTATCTCGTCATTTTCTATATTCCATTCTATCCTGGCTTTTTCTTTATATAAATACTTCGGTTAGAGTGATTTATTACCATCCACATGATGTACGTCATTGACCAAAATTGGTGAAAGAGCTAATTTGGAGACGCTTAATGCACAAGTATTTAATTAGTTCAAATAAAAGCTAACAACATATAAATATCAACTCATTTATTTTATTTAAATCTTAAAAACATAGATTATGAAAGCACTATTTAAATTTTTCTTTTTTATGGCTGTAATCAGCTTTGTTGCAGGATGCGACAAATCAGACACCTTTGAATTTGACGATGCTACTTTGTCAGAAATAGAAGCTACCAACGCTTCTTCGTCAAAAAAAGACGTTACAAAAACCGTAACCATGGGTTTTAATATTGTACTGACTGGTATTTACGAACCTACATTAGTTGATCCTATTTGTGGTGATTTTCCATTGGTTCGTGTAATTAACAATGGAGAAGGCACCGGTACTCATTTTGGCAAGCTTACTTCTCATTTTGACTTTTGTGTGGATGTAACAGATCTCTCTTACCCAAACGGTTATATTGTTGCCTATTTTGAAGATAAAAACGGTGATCAGCTATTTGTTGAAGTAGCTGGCTTTGTTATACCCGGTAGAGTACCAGGAATGCCAAATTTTGCTGAATCATATTTCAAAGACCCTTTTGAAATTATTGGAGGTACTGGTCGCTTTGAAGGAGCAACTGGTAATGGCATGACCAATGATTACAATAGTACTAGAGATCCATATTCTCACCATCATTGGACAGGAAAAATCACTTTGGTAAAGGGCAAGGATAAGTAGCCAATATTTTTGACTACAAACCATTTCAACAAGAACAAACAAAGTAAAAACTCGGTATAGTTTACTTTAAACTTAATAAGGGCGGATATACATAATTTGTATTTACGCCCTTTTACAGCTTATCAACTTGCCAACTTAATAGGTATCCGAATTGTATGCCTTATTTTAGTTACAATTTACTCATTCTAACAGTAAAGGGCAACAATAATTTTAATGGATTTATTGGTCATCTTCTGATAGTATTTTGTACTGGTAGAGGGTCATTTTATTAGAAAGAATTTGATCATTGTTTGAGTTCCTTTAGTTCATTTTTGATCAATGAAATCAATCTTTGCGTCTCCTTTATGTTCTCATATTGCAATTCAGCAATAATATTTCTTTGTACAGTTACAGATTTAATCATAGGCAGGTATATTGAGTCTTGTAATAATGCAGGATAATTGTTTGGATAAATAGGAACATTAAAAGGGTCATTGGGATTATATTTATCAATCTCATAGCTAAAAAGCTTATCAATATAGAACTGTCTATCTGGTTGAAAAGATTCAAAATACTCCATTTCCTCTAGCAGGGTCTTGTATGTTAATTCAAAGAGCTCAACAATATTTTTTCTAAGCGTATCCGAGGTGATTATATTATATCCAACATTTTTCAAACTTTCATAACCTGCATATGATAATGAAAGATTCGTTCCCGGTTTCCTGGCGTCCTGAAAATGTGTATTCATGGTATCTGAATAAGCTATGCCCTGCTCTAGAGAATGGATGACAATATCGCTAGATCTGTTCCAGTTTGATCTATTTATAGAATCAGAAATCATTCTGCTATAATTTTGCTCTAAGGAAGTTATAAGTTCTGTCAATACTTTTTGTTCCTGTTTTCGCTCCTTTCTAAACTCATTCCAATTATTGATCTGCAAGGCAATTAAAATCCCAATCACCACAAGCAAAATCTCCCCAATGGCATAACGGGCATATTTAAGTGGCTTGTTATCATCTGCGAGTTGCTTGCGGATTTTACGGAAAAAGCCAATCATGAGAAGTAAAAGTTGGTTGTACCATCTAATTTACTGAATTATTAACTAGGCTAGCCATTTGCTGAACAACTATGCCTAAATAGACCCCCACATGCCTCATTAAGTAACTAGGTGCGGGGTGTTCATATAATTTAGAAAGGCTCTTAAATTGGTTTAAATCTCCTTAGGAACGTTACTATACCTATCCACGGTTTCCTAATACTTAATGGACTATTCTCCTAGTTTAACAAAGACCAACCGCGACTACTTCTGTGATTATATCTAATGTGAAGATCTTGTTATGCTTTCTTGGTAAATCGACATCTTGGGTAGTTTTTACACCCCAGAAACTTCGAACCAGCATTGGGGCCTTTCTTCGCTGTTCTCTCCACAAGATAACTGCCGCAATTTGGGCAAATCGTCGTTGATGCGTGTCGTTTACGCAAAGAACGCACATGATCCCTTCTTGTTAGGTGAGATTCAGATAGGTGCTGTGCGAGTGTTTCAGTCACACGATTTACCTCTTCGGTTGAAAGAATGCGATTTGTGAAGCGCTCTATGTATCGCCTTAGTCCTGATTTCATAACATTAGCTGGAAGTGGAGTCTTGAACTTACAATCTCCGACGAAATAGACAACCGTGTGCACAGTTGACTCATCAAGACCTAGGAACTCAGATAGAACTTTTTTCTGTCTGAAGGTTTGCCGAATTGGATTCTGGAACGAATACTTTTTCCTGTACAAAGTTTGCGTCCATTTTGGCTGACTCTCAGATCCGAAAATCCAGCCCTTGATGTTCTTCGTTTCTACTATGAATAGTCCATATGGCGATACCAAAAGGTGGTCTATTTGAGTGGTCCCATTCTTCGCAGGAATGATGACATCATGGAACCTTCGATAAGTCTCTGCATTTAGCCATAACCACATTTTGAATGCGGTTTTTTTTTCACCGAACCAGCCTCGAAGTAACTTCATTCTATTTTCCCATCACACATTTATCTACTACCAAAATCAGCATGATTACAAATTTACAACATAAAATAAAGGAGATAAACTTAAGACGTATAAAAGCTATTCCCTTTGAGATACAGCTCATATACAAGACCGTTAGCCTTCATTGCTACTTCGCTGAAGCTATATAGTAGGCACTATAACCAACCACTGCTACATCTGTAGCTCTATCTAATGTGGTGATCTTAGATTTAAATGTATTGGAACTATAACTTCAGCCCCCAAAGTACATTAGGGGCTTTTTTATATTCAAGATGGTACAAGGATCGTCGGATTTTTACGTCCAGGCTGCGGTCAGCTGTTGGCATGCACCCCCATAATTTCCTGGAGTGCCGCGGTATTCACATATTGCTGAAACTTGGTGATCTTGCCCCCTTTAAAGTGCCAGATATGACACATCTGTGTATCTTGCTTCTTCCCTGTTGCCTTAAAGGTTCCGGTGTATCGGCCCTCAACAATTACGGTTTCTCCCGCATCATAAAATAAATTCGAATGCACTTCGAAGCGGTCCCACTCTTGTGCTAAACGAGCAAATAGTTGATTCAGTACCGTGTCCGGGCCATTAAACGCCTCTCCGCTGGGCATATACGGATTTCCTTCGGCTTCATGCCATTCAATTTCAGGATGCATGGCATCAAGTACGGCAGGTACGTCACCCCTTGCGAATGCTTCGTAGGCATTCTTAATTACTTCTACATTACTCATATGAATTATTGATTAAAGGTTAATTTAAATATGAAATACTATTTTACACACAACAGGTTTTTTTTTACAATTCCTTGGCGGGTAACATGAGCAAAAGGTGAGGGAATTACCTTTAAGGTAATGCAATTACCGCAAACCTCAAAACAACGCTGCTAATAAGGTCTTTTTGCATAACAAGAGCAAATCAAAATGGATAACTGTTGCCGTTATAGCAGTACCCTTGATTACTGTGATTATTTTAGCGGCAACGGCGGATTATGATTTTGGAGCCAATTTGTTCAAGGACTGATGACAAATTCGTATGTTCTAAAAATAACTAATGAAGGATATAATGATTATGAGTCTACATCTATTGATGTTGAATTTGGTGTTTTATATGAAATAGCAGAAAGTATAGAACTATTGTTAGTAGAATAGTATTCTGAAATATATTCGTTTAGTTACGGACAAAAGAAAGACTTACATGAAAATGTAGGTCTTTTTTGATTAATTGCATTGCCTACATTGATTGCACATACAGATAAATTAAAATATAGATTGCTTGGACAAAGACAAGTGTGATATGGGTGTGTTAATTAGAATAGAATTAATATACCCACACATTATATACCATTACTGATGTAGTAGTGGTTGGATTTGCAGAATAAAAGAAGAAACATTGAAAGGGAATTAATGAAGAAAAGAGTTGTTTTTTACCTCAGTTCGTTGTTGTGCGCAGTGCTTTTATTCATTCAAATATTTATCTCTTGTTTCTATCAAGATTTCCAAGTTTGGATGTTTTAATTCTCTGTGAGTGTTTAATTCTTTTAAAACACTTTCTCTATAATCTAGATTTTTAAGTTTTTTTAACCTTGAACTATCCTCATTATATTTTAAATTTATTTCAAGTCGTCTAATATATTCTTCTTCAGCTTCTTTTGGAATTAACCCGTCAAAACCAGGGACAAGATTAAATTCTTCAATAGGTTTATAAAACACAAAGCCATCAAAAGCGTCTTCATATTTATATTGAGTGTTAATTTCCCACATATCTAAGTTATCTTTACCAAAAATATTATTATTGAAATCAAAGCCGACATTCTTAATGTCAAGATATTTAAATGAAGCATCCCATTTTCCATTTTGAATAAGAGAATAAAAATAATCTTTATCCTTTTTTGTAAAAATAGTTGGGTTGATTAAAATGTTTGTAGCACGATTACCAAAATAGTCAAATAAATATTTAGTTGTATTCTTGTTTAATATTCCGTTGTGAATTGTGTGTATTTTAAAAGCATGGCGATAATTCATAATAATTAATGCTTTTTTATTTTCTTTAGATTTTATCTTTTCATATACGTTAATAATGTTATACGCCATCAAGCTATCTCTAGGCTCTGTTTCAATCTCCATTTCTATTACATAGTCAGCACTATCTTTGACTTTTGACCAATCAAACTCAACATCAGAAGGAAAGTAAGAAATTTGATTAAATGAGCTATTGTTTATATCGTAGATTGTTCTTAGCAAGTAATGATAGTTGTAATTTTCCCATATCGCCCAAAAATCGGCATTTCTCTGAAATTCACTTAGCTTTTTCTCAACATAAATACTATCTAACCCCTTTGTTTGCAAAAAATTATTTATTTCAGGATTTAGATTTATAATTCCAATCTCAGTGAACAAGTTTTTAACATTTTTCTTAAAATATTCGTCAGATAAAATTTCTTTAATCAGTTCATATTGAGATAAATCGCTATGATGTCTTTCACATAAAATTACAATGTCGTGTTCTTTAAACTGTTGCAAAATGTAATCTTTAGCAGATTTCCTTTCTACTTTTTTTAAATAGTCGACATAAGGTTTAATTTCAGAATTTTGAGAACACCCAAAAAGTGGTAAAAGAAATATTAATAAAAGTTTTTTAATCATTCTTTATTCGGTTTTCCGACATTGCGTACAACAAAGGGATATAGTTATTGATGATATTCCTCTTACAAGAACTAAGATAATAATTCTTTGTTCTTAATAAAGTTTATGTCTGTCAGATATGTGTTTGTCTTGGCTGTTTTGGTAGATTAATCAAATCTCCTTAGGCACATCGCTATATCTATCAAGGTTATCACCTTCTTTAAACTCTCCCTTACCTACTATCTCTTCTGTTTCATCATTCCATTCCACCTCAATAAAGAACTTGCCTATGGCGTACAGAAAGTACTTAGAATTGGTCTTCTTCCAACAAATGCAAAAACCCACGCCTATCGGCATGGGTTTTCTGCTTGATGTGGTCCCACTCCTCCTTCTGCACCCAAGGCGGCAGGTAGCATGTACAGTAGCTTTTCTTCCTCTAAAGAAGTTGCAGTAAAGGAAAATAAGTAGTAATATTGCAGTCCTAAAACCGGTCCTATAGCTCAGTTGGTTAGAGCACCTGACTCATAATCAGGTGGTCCCTGGTTCGAGTCCAGGTGGGACCACA
>RCNG010001380.1_pt1 | contig 16074 bp, 11 predicted proteins | sample 2041371 | NCBI WGS metagenome assembly RCNG01 (sample SAMN09708227, study PRJNA481090) | Marine sediment metagenome, whole genome shotgun sequencing project. | biome: marine sediment; feature: ocean; material: sediment; isolation source: Sewage treatment plant 1 marine sediment (STP1) ... | reverse complement strand
GGCGGAGATCGCTGTGGAGGGCAAGGACGGGGACGTCCGGCGGACCGCCGTGGAGAAGCTCACCGACCAGGCCGTGCTGGCGAAGATCGCTGTGGAGGGCAAGGACGGGGACGTCCGGCGGACCGCCGTGGAGAAGCTCACCGACCAGGCACTGCTGGCGGAGATCGCCGTGATGGCTAAGGACGGGGATGTCCGCCGTGCCGCCGTAGAAAAGCTTACGGACCCGGCTTTGCTGGGAAAGGTTGCCGTGGAGGACAAAGGCTGGCGCGTCCGTTATGCCGCCGTGGAAAAGCTCACCGACCAGGCCGTCCTGGGAAAGGTAGCCGTAGAGGAAGAAAAGCTGGACATTCGCATCGCAGCGATCCGTGGTGTAACCGACCAGGTGCTACTCCGCCAATGGGCGGAAAAAGAACCGCAAGCGACGATCCGGCAGGCGGCGGTAATCCGGATAGTAGACGACACTTATCTTATCCAGCGGCTGCACACGGAGCCTTCGGCGGCCGTACGCGCTGCCATTGTGGATACACTGCGCAAGGAAGATTCGTTGCGCACAGTCGCACGCAAGGCTTACCATCGAAAGAACCGTGAGCAAGCCTTGCAACGATTGAGGGGGGAGTTTCAAGACTTGGTGCCCGATGTGGCGGCGGCGCATGAGATGCTGGCGCGTAGAGTGAAGACACTGCGTACCGAAACCGATAGTGGCAGATTGCTGGGACTGGCCCTTGCAGGCGAGTTCGATGTTCTGCGTGCCGCTGCCGCCCGACGGCTCAGCGACCCGCTCACGCTGGAACAAGCGGCGTTGCGCGCTAGCTCCCGCGAGGTGCTGAAAATACTGCTGGCTAAGCTGGATAGCGAAGCTGTGCTGAATCAGATCGCCGAAGAGGCAGATGATAGGGCCATGCGCCTTGCCGCGGCACAAAAGGGCGGAACGAAATCGTGGGTGGAAATATTCGACGCCGCCACCGCCAAAGGGGCCACAGCGCGCATGCTTGGCGACGCGCTAGCAGCCGTATCGCTCTTTCCGAAAGTGCAGCCAGACGCCGTGAACGGCGTTCAACAAGCATCCTTGAACCTGATCCGTCTTGGCGACGAATCTCGCGTTCCGGAGATGGTGGATTTGTTTGAAGGTTATGGAGACAAGATACTGGCAGAAGATTACCTCAACTGTGGTCAGCCGGATCTCGAGGCTGCGGGCCGGAAATGGGCACAACGGCGCGGGTATTCTGTCCGTACTGGTGCCGGATCCCTCCGAGCCTCCTGGGGAAGCGACAAATGAACAAATACTACGGCGGCGGTCCAGCAGCGCGTATCGCTGGCCATGCCGACACATTGGCCCTGAAGTACAAGAAGAGTAACCGACCTTTTTGTGAATCAGGAAAGTATCGAAAACAGGGCCAAGTGATAAAGCCTTCTTCACGCACTTCAGCTCCTTCATGGTTATTTTCGTCTTTATCGTGGGTATTTGTTCGGTGCGGATACCACCTCCGGGGAGTACGCTTGGAACAACTTACAGTGTACGCACGCAGCGCACAAAAAAACCGGAGTAGCCTCCTCGGCTGGCCCCGGTTTTCACTTTCCTGAGCTTGTCGCTAAACGTACCGCACTTCCAGGATCTCGAACTCCCGCACGCCGCCCGGCACCTCGATTTCGGTCTCGTCACCCTCGGATTTTCCGATCAGGCCGCGGGCGATAGGCGAGCTGATGGAGATCAGGCCGTGCTTGAAGTCGGCCTCGTCCTCCCCCACGATCTGGAAGGTGTGCTCCTGATCGTTGTCCAGCTCCAGCACATCCACGGTGGCGCCGAACACCACCTTGCCGCTGGTATGGAGTTTGGAGACATCGATGATGTGGGCGTTAGAGAGCTTGCCCTCGATATCCTTGATCCTGCCTTCGATGAAGCCCTGTTGCTCCCGCGCGGCATGATACTCGGCGTTTTCCTTCAGATCGCCGTGCGCGCGGGCCTCGGCAATCGCCTGGATCACCCGCGGGCGATCCTTCTTTTTCAGCTTATCCAGCTCCTGACGCAATTTCTCGGCGCCTCGGATGGTCAGAGGTACTTTACTCATATATTGAATCCTCTAAGAGGGACAGCAAACGCTCAGAGCTTATGAATAATTCGTGGACCGTGGCGAAGGCCTCTCCGGGCGCACCCGGCAAGGTGCAAGGCGCACAATATCCAAGCACATATTGGAACAAGTAGCTGGATGTCGGGGGTCCCCGCAACGCAGCCAGACACGTCCAAGGACGACCGTCCGCAATAGGTTCACGATTTATTCACAATCACTCAAACCACAGCGGACCGGTGCAGCTCTTGTAGACTGCTTACGCTGACTTCATTCAGACATTTCAAAGCCAGACAGGTGGCCTCCGCGCCCGACATAGTCGTAGTGTAGCTCACTTTATTCTGCAGGACGGCGCGGCGGATCTCCGCCGAATCGGCGATTGCCTGGGGCCCCTCGGTGGTATTGACGATGAAACTGACCTCGTGGTTCTTAATCATGTCCACGATGTGAGGCCGCCCTTCGGCCACCTTGTTGACCCGCCGGCACGGGATGTCCGCAGCCAGCAGGGAAGCCGTGGTGCCGCCGGTGCCGTACAGCTCGAAGCCGAGGGTGATCAGGTCCCGGGCCGTATCCACCAGCCGATTCTTGTCCGCATCACGCACGCTGAGCAGGGCCTTGCCCGGTGGCGGCAAGCTGGCCCCCGCCCCCGCCTGGGCCTTGGCGTAAGCCTCGCCGAAGCTCGTACCGACCCCCATAACTTCACCGGTGGACTTCATCTCCGGCCCCAGCACCGTGTCCACACCGGGGAATTTGATGAACGGGAACACCGCTTCCTTGACGAAGTAGTTGCTTGGGATCTTCTCCTCTGTAATCCCCTGTGTTGCCAGGGAGGTTCCCGCCATGCAGCGGGCCGCCACCTTGGCCAAGGGGACGTTCGTGGCCTTGGAGACAAAGGGCACGGTGCGAGAGGCGCGGGGGTTGACCTCCAGGACGTAAATACGCTCGTCCTTGATGGCGAACTGGGTGTTCATCAGCCCCACCACCCCCAGCTCCCGCGCCATTTTGCGCATCTGTTCGCGCATACGGTCCTGCACTGCCGGCGACAGAGTGTAGGGCGGCAGGGAGCAGGCGGAGTCGCCGGAATGGACGCCGGCCTGTTCGATGTGCTCCATGATGCCGCCTATCAGCACCCGCTCGCCGTCACAAATGGCGTCCACGTCCACCTCGATGGCGTCGTCCAGGAAACGGTCCAGCAACACCGGGGAGTCGTTGGAGACCTTCACCGCCTCGCGCATGTAACGGCGCAAATCCTTTTCGTCGTAGACGATCTCCATGGCCCGCCCGCCGAGCACGTAGGAAGGCCGCACTACCAGCGGATAGCCGATCTCGGCGGCCAAATGAACCGCTTCCTCCGGACTGCGGGCAGTGGCGTTGGGGGGCTGGCGCAGACCCAGCTTGTGAATCATCTGCTGAAAGCGCTCCCGATCTTCGGCCAGATCGATGGAATCCGGCGTGGTGCCGATGATCGGGGCGCCCGCCGCCTCCAGATCCCGGGCCAGCTTCAGCGGCGTCTGGCCGCCGTACTGGACGATGACGCCGAAAGGCCGCTCCTTGTCGATGATCTCCAGCACGTCTTCCAGGGTCAGAGGCTCGAAATAGAGCCGGTCTGAGGTGTCATAGTCGGTTGATACCGTCTCCGGATTGCAGTTGACCATGATGGTCTCGTAGCCGTCATCGCGCAGGGCGAAGGCGGCATGGACGCAGCAATAGTCGAACTCGATGCCCTGGCCGATGCGGTTTGGCCCGCCGCCCAGCACCATGATCTTGCTCCGGCTCGACGGCAGCGCTTCGCACTCCTCCTCGTAGGTGGAGTACAGGTAGGCAGTGGAAGCGGCGAATTCGGCAGCACAGGTGTCCACCCGCTTGTACACCGGGCGCACGCCGGCAGCCTGGCGCCGCTCCCGCAGCCTGCGCTCCGGGATGCCGACCAGATCGGCCAGCCTGCGGTCGGCAAAGCCCTTGCGCTTGAGCTGGCGCAGGCGCTCGGCGGTCAGCGCCTCAATCCCCTGTGCACGCACTTCGGCCTCGATCACTATCAGATCCTCGACCTGGGCCAGGAACCAGGGATCGATTTTGGTGTTCTCAAATACCTCCTCCAGGGACATGCCGAGGCGGAAGGCATCGCCCAGGAACCAGAGCCGCTCCGGACCCGCCTGGCGTATCTCCCGCACCACGGTGGAGTAGGCATCGGTAGCTGCCAGGTCGGTAACCCCGCACAGGCCGTACATACCCACTTCCAATCCCCGCAGCGCCTTCTGCAGCGACTCCTGGAAGCTGCGGCCGATGGCCATCACCTCGCCCACCGACTTCATCTGGGTGGTCAGATGGGGATCCGCCTGGGGGAACTTCTCGAACGCGAAGCGCGGCACCTTGGTGACCACGTAGTCGATGGTGGGCTCGAATGAGGCCGGGGTGGCGCCGCCGGTGATCTCATTACGCAGTTCATCCAGGGTGTAACCCACCGCCAGCTTGGCCGCCACCTTGGCGATAGGGAAACCGGTGGCCTTGGAGGCCAGGGCCGAGGAGCGGGAGACGCGGGGATTCATCTCGATGATGATCATGCGCCCGTTCTCCGGATTGATGGCGAACTGGACGTTGGAACCGCCCGTGTCCACCCCGATCTCCCGCAACACCGCAATGGAGGCGTTGCGCATGATCTGGTACTCCTTGTCCGTCAGGGTCTGGGCCGGGGCCACGGTGATGGAGTCGCCGGTGTGGATGCCCATGGGGTCCAGGTTCTCGATGGAGCAAATGATGATGCAGTTGTCCTTGTGGTCCCGCACCACCTCCATCTCGAATTCCTTCCAGCCTAGAGCCGACTCCTCGATCAGCAGCTCGGTGGTAGGCGAGAGGTCCAGGCCGCGCTCGCAGATCTCGATGAACTCCTCCTGGTTGTAGGCAATGCCGCCGCCGCTGCCGCCCATGGTGAAAGAGGGCCGGATGATGGCCGGAAAACCAAGCCGTCCCTGCACCTGCTGCGCCTCTTCCAGGCTGTGGGCGATGGCAGACCTGGGCATGTCCAGACCGATTTTCTTCATGGCCTGTCGGAACAGGTCGCGGTCCTCGGCCTTGTCGATGGCTTCGCGGGAGGCGCCGATCATCTCGATACCGTACTTCTTAAGCACGCCCTCGCGCACCAGGTCCAAGGCGCTGTTGAGTGCGGTCTGGCCGCCCATGGTGGGCAGCAAGGCGTCGGGACGCTCCTTCTCAATGATCCGTTCCAGGGTCTGCCAGTTGATCGGCTCGATATAGATGGCGTCCGCCATCTCCGGGTCGGTCATGATGGTGGCTGGGTTGGAATTCACCAGAATCACCCGGTAACCCTCCTCCCCCAGTGCCTTGCAGGCCTGGGCGCCAGAGTAGTCGAACTCGCAGGCCTGACCGATCACGATCGGACCGGCGCCAATGATCAGGATGCTTTGGATGTCGGTTCTTTTGGGCATTTTTATTTAGTTTGGGTCTGCAACCGAATCAAATCGATAAAATGATCGAACACCGGCGCTACATCGTGGGGACCCGGGCTGGCCTCCGGGTGGCCCTGAAAGCCGAAGGCCGGTCGGTCGGTCCGGTGGATACCCTGCAGGGAGCCATCGAACAGGGAGCGGTGCGTGGCCTTGAGATGATCCGGCAGAGAGGCCTCATCCACCGCGAAGCCGTGATTCTGGCTGCTGATCATCACATTGCCCTGCTCCAGGTCCTGCACCGGGTGGTTGGCCCCGTGATGGCCGAATTTCATTTTCACCGTGCCCGCGCCACTGGAGAGCCCGAGCAACTGGTGCCCCAGGCAGATGCCGAACACCGGGATATCGGCCTCCAGAATCTGTTGAATAGCCGCGATGGCGTAATCACAGGGCTCCGGATCGCCCGGGCCATTGGACAGGAAGATGCCGTCCGGATTCAGCGCCAGCACGTCGTCGGCGGGCATCCGGGCCGGAACCACTGTGATGTGGCAGCCCCGGTCCACCAACATGCGCAGGATGTTACGCTTGATGCCGTAGTCGTACGCCACTACGTGATAAGGCAGCTCCTGCGCGAGCGAATGTGGCGCCTCGGGCATGCCCCCCTCCAGGGTCCAGCTGCCCTGGGTCCACTCATAGGGGGTGCCGGTGGTGACCTCCCGGGCCAGATCCAGCCCCTTAAGCCCGGGGAAGCCCCGTGCCGCCACCAGCGCCCGCTCTTCGTCGAGCGCAGCGCCGGCTTGAATACAGCCGCTCTGGGCGCCCTTCTCCCGCAGGATCCGCGTCAAGCGCCGGGTATCGATGTCGGCGATGGCTACCACACCCTGCCGGCCCAGATAACCCGCCAGAGACTCCTGGCTACGCCAGTTGCTGAGTCGCAACGGCAGGTCCCTGATCACCAAGCCGGCGGCATGGACACTGGAAGACTCCTCATCATCCGGATTGACACCCACATTGCCGATGTGCGGATAGGTCAGGGTGATTATCTGGCGTCGATAGGAGGGATCGGTGAGGATCTCCTGATAACCGGTCATGGCGGTATTGAACACCACCTCGCCCACTGTCTCGCCATCTGCACCGATCGACACGCCACGGAAGACCGAGCCGTCTTCCAGCACCAAAACCGCAGGCTTGCTCAAAGAATTCTCCCCAGCAGACACGGAAAACGGGACGGGCCCCGTCTCAGGCCCTTCCCGTTTCTGATAAAAATTGCACCATCGGAAATCCGCTAAATTCTACTTGATTCCACGCCTGTTGGCTATGGGATTAAGGGTGCCGGCAGGTCCGGGCCACCAGGCCCCGGATCCCTGGCGCCGGAAGTGTGCGCCACCCCACGGCCCTGTCGGACGGCAATTTGGGTTGGCGGACGTAGATACCGGATTGCTGTTCCGAACACTGGTTTCAACTCTGGCAATTCCACCACTATGACCCTATGTTCAAGGTCCTTCCGCAGTTAACCGGATAGAGGTAAGAAAGAGACCATGGCAGACTCACCGTATGTTGTCGACGTCACCGCCGAGAATTTCGACCAGGTCGTGCTCAAAGGCTCCCACCGGCAACCGGTATTGGTGGACTACTGGGCGGACTGGTGCGCCCCCTGCCGCATGCTGACACCGATTCTCGACGCCCTGGCCGATGAATTGGACGGCAAGTTGCTGGTGGCCAAGATCAACACTGAGGAACAGCAGGAACTGGCGGCCCGATACAACATCCGCAGCCTGCCCACGGTCAAGCTGTTCAAAAGCGGCGAGCCGGTGGACGAATTCATGGGGGCACTGCCAGAGTCCGATATCCGCGCCTTCCTGGACCGGCACCTGGAGCGGGAATCAGACAAGCTGTTGCTCAAGGCTGAAACCCTACTGGCCCAAGGCGAGACGAAACAGGCAGTGGACCTGCTGGAACAAGCGCGCAGCGCCGATCCCGACAATCCCCGCACGCTGATTGCCTATGCCCGCGTCAAGGTGTGGCTGGGCGACTTCGAGGCCGCGGTGCAAACCCTGGACGGTCTACCCCTGGACCAGCAGGACCAGCAGGACCATTCCGAGGTTCAAGCCCTGCGAGCCCGCATCATGTTCGACCAGGCAGTGCGGGACGCCCCCGCAATGGAGCAGCTGAGAGAACGCCTCGCCGTTAACCCCGACGACAGCGAGGCCCGCTACCAACTGGCCGCCCGCCAAGTCGTTGCGGAAGACTACGCAGCCGCCCTGGAAGGCTTCTACACCCTGCTGCGCAAAGACCGCCGATACGGCGACGACGCCGCCCGCAAAGCCATGCTGCAAGTGTTCGGACTGCTAGGCGGGTCCGGCGACCTGATCACCCGCTATCGGGCCAAGATGATGGGTGCGTTGTATTAAGCCGGGGACCGGGGTTGGCTGTTCGGCAGCCCAGGTGGGAAGAAGTTTTGAGTTGTGAGTTTTTAGTTTTGAGTTATTGGAGCTCGCTTCGCTCGCAACTTTTTTCAGCCGTGCGCGAAGCGCGCACATCAAACTCAAAACTACCCAGACACCTCTACTATCCGATCCCCGTGAACGGTTACGACAAAAGGGGGATGCAGGCTACCGCGGCAGAACGGTCGGACGATCAGTCCCAGCTACCCGAATCCGCTCCGGAGTAGTTGAAGGTAATCTCCTCACCCGGCTCAATGACTCGCTTGGCATAGAGATCGAAACCGTCGAACTTGGCGTTGCCCTCCTCCTGGTGATTGAGCCAGAGCACATAGGTGCCGTCGCGCCGGGCTTCCGGGCCTTCGTAAGTGCCGATGAGTCGATCGGCCTCGATGCGCACCCTGGCGAACAGGCCGTTGCCGTGGACCGCGGAAGGGGCTTTGCATACCAGGTCTCTGAGCCGGGGGTTGCTGCCGTTGCCGTTCAACCTAGAAACGGCAGTTGGACGGGGCGCAGAGTGCATCATATTTTTTGTCTGGCAAGGCATAACGACGAGCAATAGCCTGCTATTGCGAGAAGTTGTAACGCAGCCAGGCGGAAAATAGGGCGTGCTCTGCGCCTCGTAGCGCTCTCTCCCATTGGGTGAACGGTCGATATACCTGAATTCATCATATTGTCAGTGACTTGAGCATTGCACATAGCGGTCAACTGCCGTTTTTAGGTTCATGGGTCGCCCGCCACCCGCTCCCCTTGGGCGGCATACACGGGTCCTTGGTCGCCGAACTTGATCAGGCCGGCCTGGTGCGACGGAATCTCCTCCCGCTTCACCTGCTCCAACAACTGCCGCACCGGCACTAGCTCGCGCCCGGATCCCATCCACATGACGATCAGCTTCTCCAACACCCCCAGATGCGCGGGGTTGCCCAGGGTGAAATTGAACAGGTGGCCTGACTGCAGAAGCTTCTGGCTCTCCATGAACAAATACTGGTGCATATCGTCCAGGGAATGTCCCGTGGTCACCGCCTCTTCGATGCGCGGCAGGGTGACCGGGATCTGCGGACACCGGGAAGCCCCGGCCGCGCTGACTGGAAAAAAGACACACAAACCCCGGGTATCGCAGGCATACTCGAAGCCCAGATCGGCCTCCACCAACGGCGTATCCGCATTGATCAGGAAGTCTGGCACGGCCATGGCTCGGGGCCGCTCGTCGAACAACTCCTCGAACGCCCGAGCTCCAGCTCTCAACTGCTCCCGGGTCCAGTCTGCACCCCGCTCCAGAACATGACGACGCCATTGGTCGACATCGTAGGCTACGGCCCCCAGTTCATGTCCCTGCTCTTGGATGCTCAGGAACGCGTACTTGGTCTCGATCTCGAGATCGGTGGTTATGCCCAACAGCTTGCCGATGAAACCAGTGGTGCTCGCCGGGTCGGGCCCCAATGCCGGAAAAAAGGTGGCCTCGATCTTGTATTCGTTCAGCAAATCCAGCAGATTGGGTAAGTTCTCCTGTAGTCCCTCCCGAATAAAGATATCGATTTTCAGTCCGACCAGCATCGCGCTTCAGCTCCCCTTTATTATTGTCCGCCTGTCGACTTCAGCGCCTTGGCTAAGGCATCTGCCATGGCCCCACTCCCCGTGGCCGCGCGCTCGCTGCGCGCCGGCCCGTCCCGCCGTTTTACCGGTTTGCGCATCGATTTGTCGCGGGCGCCGGCGGTTTCGGCCCGCTGACCCTCGATCCGGTCGTCGAGACGCATGCTGAGCGCGATGCGCCGCCGCTCCAGATCGACCGCCAGCACCTTTACTTTAATCACCTCCCCGGCCTTGACCAGCGTGCGCGGATCCTTGACGAAATGGTCTGCCATGGCGGAGATGTGCACCAGCCCGTCCTGATGCACCCCGAGGTCCACGAAGGCGCCGAAGTTGGTGACGTTGGAGACTGTCCCCTCCAGCACCATGCCGGGCTCCAGATCTTTGATATCCTCCACCCCCTCCATGAAGGCGGCGGTCCGGAACTCCGGCCGCGGGTCGCGCCCCGGCTTTTCCAGCTCGGCCAGGATGTCCCGCACTGTCGGGAGGCCAAAGCGATCGTCGGTGAAATCCCTGGCCTGGAGACCACGCAGGAAGCCATCGTCGCCGATCAGCCCCCGGATCGGGCGTCCGCATTGCTTGATAATGCGCTGCACCACCGGATAGGACTCCGGGTGCACCGCTGAGGCGTCCAGCGGGTTGTCGCTATCCGGGATGCGCAGAAATCCAGCCGCCTGCTGGAAGCTCTTGGCCCCCAGCCGCGGCACCATTTTGAGCTGGGCGCGATTACGGAAAGCGCCGTTCTGGTCGCGGTAGACGATGATGTTCCGGGCCAGAGTGCGGTTCAGCCCGGATACCCGGCTCAACAGCGGCGCCGAGGCGGTGTTCAGGTCCACGCCCACCGAGTTGACGCAATCCTCCACCACGTTCTCCAGACTGCGGTTCAGGCGGGTCTGGTTGACGTCGTGCTGATACTGGCCGACGCCGATGGCCTTGGGCTCGATCTTGACCAGCTCCGCCAGCGGGTCTTGCAGACGCCGGGCGATGGAGACCGCTCCACGCAGGGAGACATCCATTTCCGGAAACTCATCGGCCGCCAGCTCCGAGGCGGAGTAGACCGAGGCCCCTGCCTCGCTCACCACCACCGAGCGCAGACCCAACTCCGGATGGCGCTGGATCAACTCTTTGGCCAAACGGTCGGTCTCGCGGCTGGCGGTGCCGTTGCCGATGCTGATCAACTTGACACCGTGGGCCTTGGCCAGTTCCGCCAGCCGGGCGATGGCCGCGTCCCAGCGGTTCCGCGGGGCGTGGGGGTAAATGGTGTCGGTCATCACCACCTTGCCGATAGCGTCCACCAGGGCTAATTTGACCCCGGTGCGCAGGCCCGGATCCAACCCGATCATCGGCAGGCGGCCAGCCGGAGCCGCCAGCAGCAGGTCTTTGATATTGTGGGCGAAAACCCGAATCGCCTCCTCTTCGGCCTGCTCCCTCACCTGAGTCGTGAGCTCCAGGTCGAGACGAGTGAATAACTTCACCCGCCAACTCCAACGCACGCACTCCTTGAGCCAGCCATCGGCGGCCCGCCCTTGGTCGCTGACACCGAAATGCCGGGCGATCATGGTCTGACACACGGCATCCGCCGCCTCCTCCACACCGGCAGCCAGCTCCAACCTCAACACCCCCTCGTTGCGCCCCCGGAACAGGGCCAACGCCCGGTGCGAAGGCAAACCCTTGAGGGGCTGGCTGAATTCAAAATAGTCGGAGAACTTGGCCCCCTCGCGCTCCTTTCCCTCCACCACCCGAGAGTGCAGGACGCCTTGCCCCCACAGCTGCTCGCGCAAGCGGCCCGCAAGCTCCGCATCCTCGGCGAAACGTTCCATCAATATCTGCCGGGCACCGTCAAGGGCCGCCTTGACATCGGCCACCCCCTTATCCGTATCCAGGTACTTTTCCGCCTCGGTCTCCGGCGGCAGGGTCGGATCCCCCAGCAGCCCCAGGGCCAGAGGCTCCAGCCCCGCCTCCCGGGCGATCTGCGCCTTGGTGCGCCGCTTCTTCTTGTACGGCAGGTAGAGATCCTCCAGGCGGGTCTTGGTATCGGCCGCCAGGATGGATTGCTTCAGCTCCGGCGTCAGCTTCTCCTGCTCCCCAATGCTCTTGAGCACCACCTGGCGGCGCTCCTCCAGCTCCCGCAGGTAGTGCAGGCGCTCCTCCAGATGGCGCAGCTGGGTGTCGTCCAGCCCGCCGGTGACCTCCTTGCGGTAGCGTGCGATGAAGGGGACCGTGGCCCCCTCGTCCAGCAGCCCCACCGCGGCGGACACCTGTTGCGGAGGTACGGCAAGCTCTTCGGCAATGATTTCCTGGATGCTTCTCATGAGTGGTTCTTAGGCAGTGGTGTAGAGCGGGATGCATCCCGCCTGGACTGAATTTCCTTGGGTGGCAAAAGTCTTCTTGATTACCAAGCAAACTCCGCCAACCCGTCGTTTTGCAACATATTGAGTAATCTGGCTGGCGTTTTTTCCGGCAAATGGAGCATCAGCCTAGATGGCTCGTGATAAATGGACGTCTGACAGCCAGAATTTACGTATCCTCAGCTCGTTGCTACGGAAAAACAAGGTGTTAACGGGCAGAATGCCTCAACTTCTGGCGGAGGTTCCTTGGTAATCACGTTGATTTTTGACATGATCCTCCGCGGCATTCTTGCTGATTCCCCTTCAGAATTCGTCAATGTGACTGGTACGAGGTAAGGCGCATGGATAACTCCAACCGACCGCTCTCCCCCCATCTGCAGATATACAAACCGCAGCTTACGGCAGTTCTTTCGATTGCCCACCGAGCCAGTGGCGTTTTCTTGGTGATAGGAACGCTATTGCTGGTTTATTGGCTAACGGCCCTGGCGCAGGGACCCGAAAGCTATGCACAGGCACAGGCGTTTCTTGGCTCTTTCTTTGGACGCTTGATCCTGTTCCCCTGGGTATTCGCGCTCTTCTACCACCTGTGTAATGGTATTCGTCACTTGTTTTGGGATATGGGCGTTGGCTTTGAAATTTCCATGGTCTACGCATCCGGAAAGTTGGTCGTCGTTGCGGCAACTGTATTGACCCTGATCGCTTTCGCTATGGCCTATGCAATGCAAGGAGGTGCAGTATGAGCATGCGTGCACCATTGGCAAAGGTTCGAGGGCATGGTTCCGCGAAGGCGGGCGCACACCACTGGTGGGGGCAACGGCTGTCTGCTATTGCGCTGGTTCCGCTTTTCCTGTGGTTCGTCGCGTCCTTGGTTGCTGTTGCAACAGCTGACTATGCGGTGGCTGTTTCATGGATAAGCTCGCCGTGGAACAGCGCCCTGCTGATTCTGCTGATCGGGGCCATGTTCTATCACGCACAGCTGGGGATGCAGGTGGTCTTTGAAGACTACATTTCCACACATTGGCTACAGGTGGCAAGCATCATTCTGGTCAGATTCCTGGCGATGCTGTTGGCCGTCGTCTCCATAGTCGCAGTTTTACGCATTGCCTGGGGGAGTTGAGTGATCATGTCGGAAGCTTATCAGATCGTTGATCACGCCTATGACGTGGTCGTGGTGGGTGCAGGTGGTGCGGGTCTGCGGGCAACCTTCGGTGCGGCCGCCAAAGGTCTCTCCACTGCCTGTATTACTAAAGTATTTCCTACCCGCAGCCACACCGTAGCCGCCCAAGGAGGCATGAGCGCCGCACTCGGCAACATGGGCGAGGATAACTGGCGCTGGCACATGTACGACACAGTCAAGGGCTCGGATTGGCTCGGGGACCAGGACGCCATCGAGTATATGTGCCGGGCAGCAATCCCTGCCGTGATTGAACTGGAACACTATGGTGTGCCCTTCTCCCGTACCGATGAAGGAAAGATCTATCAACGCCCGTTCGGGGGCATGACGACGAACTTCGGGCAAGGCACCGCCCATCGCACATGTGCCGCGGCCGACCGCACCGGACATGCTATTCTTCATACCCTCTACCAGCAAAGCCTCCAGTTCAAGGCCGAGTACTTCATTGAGTATTTCGCGCTCGATCTGATCATGGACGACGAGGGGGTATGCCGCGGCGTCATGGCCTGGAATCTGGATGACGGGACATTACACCGTTTCCGTGCCCATCAGGTTATCCTGGCGTCCGGCGGATACGGAAGGGCCTATTTCTCCGCCACTTCAGCTCACACCTGTACCGGCGACGGGAATGCCATGGTCCTGCGGGCCGGATTACCGGTCCAGGACCACGAGTTTGTCCAGTTCCATCCGACCGGTATTTACGGGTCCGGTTGCCTGATAACCGAGGGGTCCCGTGGGGAAGGCGGGTACCTCACAAACTCCAAGGGCGAGCGCTTTATGGAGCGCTATGCGCCGAATGCCAAGGACCTTGCCTCCCGCGACGTGGTAAGCCGGTCCATGACCATCGAGATTCGCGAAGGGCGGGGCGTCGGAGCCGAAAGCGACCATATCTATCTCCACCTGGAGCACTTGGGACCGGAGGTCCTCAACGAGCGCCTCCCCGGAATCTCGGAGTCCGCACGGATCTTTGCCGGGGTGGACGTGACCAAGGAGCCGATTCCCGTATTGCCTACCGTGCACTACAACATGGGTGGAATACCCACAAACCTGTACGGAGAAGTCGTGACGCTCCGTGATGGAGACCCGGACGCAGTCGTTCCGGGATTGATGGCTATCGGCGAGTGCGCTTGCGTCTCGGTCCACGGCGCCAATCGCCTGGGCTCCAATTCCCTGCTGGACATTGTTGTCTTCGGTCGGGCGGCAGCCGACCGTTGTGCCGAGTTGATAAAACCCGGTGAAAAGCACAAGTTCTTGCCGGGAGAAGCGGATGAGAAGATCGTGCAGCGCTTCGATAAGCTGCGCCATGCCAGCGGATCCCGGCCGACCGCGGAGATCCGCATGGATATGCAAAAGACCATGCAAAATTACGCGGCGGTCTTCCGTACGGGAGAAACCCTGGATGAGGGGGCCAAGCTGATCGGAGATGTGCGCGCATCTTTCGCCGATGTTGGCGTCACCGACAGAAACATGATCTGGAACTCCGATCTGGTGGAAACACTGGAGTTAGATAATCTGCTGGGGCTGTCAGTCGTTACCATGCACAGCGCCCGCAACCGGACGGAGAGCCGGGGAGCCCACGCCAGAGAAGACTATCCGGACCGCGACGACACAAACTGGCAGAAGCACACCCTTGCCTGGCTCGGGGAGCAGGGTGAGCCGAGCATCGACTATCGGCCGGTCCACTATTACACCCTCACCGATGAAGTCGAAGTGTTTCCGCCTAAGGCCCGAGTGTACTGAGCCGGTGGAGAGGGTGATTTACGGGAGACGGTCGGCGGGCTGTTGCCGTTCCCGCGGCGCAAGATCTCCAGCGCCCTCGACAGGGCATGGCGGTATCAGGGGACTTGGAAAAAGTTGAAATACGAGCCTTGCTTGGGTTTTTGACCGTATTCTTCGTTTTAACTCTGGTTACACAAGTGCACGATGTACCCTGCGTTAAAACAGAAACTACACCTCAAAATCCTGCGCAAATCACGTATTTTGCTATCTTCAATTCCCCAGGGTAACGACAACTGACAAACACGAGGAATTCTCGAATGGCTGAGTTTCAGCTTCCGGCAAATTCGGTTGTGCATGAGGGCAAAACGTTCCCCGCTCCCAAAGGCGCGAAGAACACCAAGCGGTTCGTTGTTTACCGTTGGGATCCAAGCGCCGGCGAAAACCCGTGCACAAACACCTATGAAATCGATCTCGATAGCTGCGGCCCAATGGTTCTCGATGCCGTACTCAAGATCAAAAACGAAGTGGACTCCACTCTTTCTTTCCGACGCTCCTGTCGCGAGGGGGTTTGCGGGTCCTGCGCGATGAATATTGACGGAACCAATACCCTTGCCTGTACCAAGGCGATCTCCGACGTCAAGGGAGACGTAAAGATCTACCCGTTGCCGCACCTGCCCGTGGTAAAGGACTTGGTGCCCGATCTTACGAATTTCTATGCCCAGTATGCGGCCATCAAGCCATGGATGTGGACCCAATCAACCCCACCACCGGACCGTGAGCGGCTACAATCGAAAGAAGATCGTGCAAAATTGGACGGACTCTACGAGTGCATTCTCTGTGCTTCCTGTTCGACGAGTTGTCCCAGTTACTGGTGGAACGGCGATCGTTATCTAGGGCCTGCCGCATTGCTGCAGGCGTATCGGTGGATTGCGGACAGTCGCGATGAGTCAACAGGCGAGCGGCTAGACGAGTTGGAAGATCCGTTCCGGCTTTTCCGCTGTCACACCATCATGAACTGCACCAACACCTGCCCGAAGAACCTTAATCCGGGCAAAGCGATCGGGGAGATCAAGAAACTCATCGCAGTACGCTCACTATAATGTAGTGCAGTCCCAGCTCGCAGCGCAGCCCATCATGGCGCTTGCGCCATTCAAAGCACAATTGCCATGATCCTAGAAACGGCAGTTGGACGCCGCTCAGGGTGCGTGCCGGGCGGTGTCTGGCAAGGTGAAAACGGACCGTCGGTCCAGTGAACCGACGCAGCAGTTTGAACACGAGGCGGAATAGCCCGCTATTGCAACGAGTTGTAACGCAGCCAGGCGCCGTCCGGCGCGTGCACTG
>RCNG010000663.1_pt1 | contig 16084 bp, 16 predicted proteins | sample 2041371 | NCBI WGS metagenome assembly RCNG01 (sample SAMN09708227, study PRJNA481090) | Marine sediment metagenome, whole genome shotgun sequencing project. | biome: marine sediment; feature: ocean; material: sediment; isolation source: Sewage treatment plant 1 marine sediment (STP1) ... | reverse complement strand
GTTCCTACCCAACTTGAGGCTGCGTGATGAACGTTGTTCCCTGGTCGAAGATTTCACTTAAACCCCTGTCCAAATTTCGGGGGCCATTTTTGGGCACCGCGAGCATCCTCAGGCAGTAGGCTTGATAGTTCCGTGATATTCTCGGCATGAGTCGTCGGAGGTAACGAACAACTGGCTTGGGCCTGCATCGACACTGCAGAGAAGATTAGACAAAACAAAGCAAGTCTGACGGCTTTTGATGTCTTCCTATTCATGACCTCTTTCCTTATGGGTTATTGCAAATCTAGAATGGATTGTTATGAACTCTTTCGCCTACGAGGCTCGCTACAGGTAAGGCCCCGATCATTCTTTGTTAGCTTCTGCCTTCTGATTCTTTCATCGCACGTTTCCTTGGTGTTTGATCTTTAGAGTGCGAAGTTCCTCGTTTGGATACGGTGAAAGATCGGCAGCAAGATGGTAGGCAAAAACTACCATTTTCTTTGGGCCGAGAGCCGGCTTGCGATCCTCCTGCTCCCTCAGGGTTCGAGTCGACAGGGGACACGGTTGAAGTCAAGAGGCGGAAGCAATGAATCTTGCGACGAGTCTCAGTTGGTGGGATCCGGTTCAGTTATCTTAACAAACGCGATGTGCTTGCGGGAGTCCAGGGAAGAAGCCATTATAGTTCTCCCCGGCCAGGTTAGAACCTGTGGGTGGAACGAAACATACGATTCCTCCAACCTGAATAGATGAACTTGAGGTTGACGAGCAGGAAGCGAAACACGGACCCTCTCGCATACCGCCAGAGGGAACTCTTGAGCATCCAACGAGGGCGGTTGTAATACCGGACACCGGCCTTGACCATCTCTCTCGCGATCTGCAGGGAACTCATGTAACGGGTCTTCACGTTCGCGATGAACCCGTTGTAATGCTCGAAGTCGTGCAAGTTCGTTATGAGCCCCTCCTTCTCCAGCGTTTCTCTGATTTCGGTCTTCGGATAGGGCGTCAGGCATTGAAGGATGACGTGGTCCAGACCGATCTCCCCAGCAAAACGGAAGACCCCGCGGATATCCTCCGGACGGTCATCCGGATTCCCTACGATGAAGCCTCCTGTGGCAACGATGCCCTGATCGTGAAGACCCGTCACGACCGACTTCGTCTTGGACACGGAATACCCTTTCTGCAGGGTATCGAGGGTCCGCTGGTCCCCGCTCTCGATACCAAGAAACACGAGCCGAAAACCAGCCTCGGCCAGAAGCTTTGCGAGAGAAAGGTCGGCGTGCAAACCATCCACACTCGCTTGCATGATGTAGTGCATATGGTTGAGTCCTTCAGCGATGATCGCCTCACACAGGGTCCTCAACCACTGGACATCAAGGGTAATATTGTCATCTACGAAGAAGATGCCCTTCTTGCCCACACTCCTTCGATCATCGATTTCCGCCAGTACCGTTTCAAGAGGGAATTTGCGGAAACTCCTGCCGTACATTTCCGTAATGCTGCAGAAACGGCAGTTCATGACACAGCCGCGTGAGGTCTCCAAACAATCGAAGGGAAGTCCAAAAAAGACGAAGTCATCGTACACCCTGGCTTCCCGGTTCGGCCTTTGGATCGTCTTCAAGTCGGCAAGGGGTCCGATAGGATTATGGATGAATTTCCCATTCTTCCTGAACGAAAGGCCCGGCACATCTGCGAGATCTCTCTCGCCCTTTCCCAGAGCCTGTGTCAGCCTCGCAAAAGACAACTCTCCCTCGCCTCGAATGAGGAAATCGAAGAGGCCTGCTTCGGGTGACAAGCCAATTTCCTCATGAAGAAGAGAGCCGTGATATCCTCCCAAGACGATGGGTACTTCCGGATTCCAGTCCCTGACGATGCGGGCGACCTTGATTGCCGAGTTGTACTGGAACGTCATGGCACTCAGGCCTACCAGTTCCGGCTGGAAGGTGTCTAGCTGTCCGAGGATGGTTTTCGTTATTCTATTCCGGCATGCAACGAGGTCCAGAACTCTCACCTCGCAATCGATGAGATTCCCCGCAATCGAGCAGAGGCCCGTATTGGGGTACGTTACCAAGTTGTCAAAGGCGCTTACAGAATCCGGCATGCTTAAGAGCAAAACCCTCATGTCGCATCTCCCAAGTGTCTGAAATTATGGAATTTCCTAACAACATAGGAAGGTCGGGTTGGTGTTTGATTTCTCCCGCTCTATAAGCGTGGGGACGTTTCACACTTATTTCTTTCTATTTGATGTGATGAGGTAAGTCAGTGTTTCGACCATCCTTAGATATTCTGACCCATGTTCTTATTTCTGGTGCCTTTGCGTGCGAGGAATAGACATGTAGAGTAGAGACACGGGGATGATTGCTCTCTAGAATCGGGGGCATGTCTCGCATTTGAGATAAATTCTGAGCTTAAGCACGGCGAACCTTATGAAGGTGGGATCAACGTTGGCATGAAGGCATTCATAGAGGCAGCTGATACCGATTGCCTGGAGAACCGGAACCCCGAGGTGATCCGCAGGCTGGCAAGGTTCTTCAAGCCTCTCTTTTGGCACTATTTCCGACCCGTGATCCGGGGCTTGGAGCGGATTCCAGAAGGTGCCGGCATGTTTGTTGCCAATCACAATGGGGCCTTGCTCATGCCGGATCTCTTCATCTTCGGAATGGCACTCCATGAGCGTTTCGGCATGGAGGGACTTCCCTATGGGATGGGCCATCAGACGGGCATCGGCTTCCCACTGCTCAACAGGCTCTTTCTTCCCATCGGTGCCGTCCGTGGTAGCCAGGAGAATGCCCACTCATTGCTTGCCGACGGCAATAAACTGCTGATCTATCCCGGCGGTGAACTCGACTCCATGCGTTCCTTCTGGAAGCGCACTCGCATCATTTTCGGCAAGAGGCGCGGCTACCTCCGAATCGCGCTTCGGGAAAGGGTTCCCATCATCCCGGTGGTCTCATCCGGAGGCCATGAGACCCTGGTCATTCTACATGAAGGCAAATGGCTCGCGCGGGCGCTGCAGCTGGATCGCCTGCTAGACCTCAAGACCTGGCCAATCGTATTCTGTCTGCCGTGGGGCCTGTGGGTTGGGGTTCCCCCGCCCCATTTCCCTTTCCGCACACAGATCCACATCCAGGTCATGGAGCCGATACGATTCGAGCGAGACGGACCAGAGGCCGCGTCGGATACAGCATACGTGGAGGCGTGCCATCGGCAGGTCCACACCAAAATGGAGACTACCCTCAAACAACTTGTCGCAGAGCGGCGCCGGAGGCGTAAACGATGACGGATCATGACCACCCTACGACAGCGGCAGAGGATAATGAGGAAAAAGAGTCAAGCGACAAGCGGGGCAAACCCGTGAGGAAGCTCCTGATCCTGCCGGGCATGGACGGGACCGGCCTGCTTCTTAATCCGTTCATCGAGTGTCTCGGCGGGCGCGTAGATGCTCAACTGTTCGACTATCCAACCCATGACGTCCAGACCTACGAAGAAATCATCAAAAACGTGGAGTCCGTCTTGCCGACCACCGGAGAGGACTTCGTCATTTTGGCCGAGTCTTTCGCCGGGCCCGTTGCGCTGTCACTCGCCCAAAAGGGCATCCCGGGCCTGCGGGCCCTGATCTTCATCGTCTCCTTTTCTGCCACGCCTCGCCATTTCCTGCTGAAGCTCACCGGTTTGTTGCCAATGAAAAGGCTGTTGCGCCTGCCCGTTCCACGCCGCTTCTCAAGCAATATGATGCTCGGTCCCAATGCTCCGGAGAAAACCATGGACAAGCTGCTCGAGGTGTTCTACATGATATCGCCTGAGGTCCTAGCGTCGAGGCTCGATCAAATGCGCACCTTTACCCTTCCACAAAAGGTTGTCGATCTACCCTCCATGTACATCCAGGCAACAAATGACCGGCTCCTTCCGGCTAACGCCGTGAATGACATCAAGGCGTTCTTGCCGCAGATAGAGGTGCACCGGCTCGAGGGGCCCCATTTGATACTTGATACCCAACCGAAGACATGCGCCAGGGTTGTTGCCGGATTCCTTGATTTTTTGGAGTATGAGTACGTGGTGCGAGAGCCTCAGAAAACAGAGACCAATGATTCCTCCAGCTAATCTATTGACTTGACAGTATGGCGGGCTCCTGCCGGTTAAAGACAGATCTCCTTTAGGGTCCGTTCCTGATTGCATCCTTTTCCGCGCTCTGTCGAAAGGCTCAGGCCTCGTTCCTCACTTCTACCGGGCATTTGCCTGAACCGGTAAGCCCCAGGACCTTGTCGACCCGAAAGGACACGAGGTACAGGTCGCTTTCCTCGTCTTTCTCATAGCTCTTCCTCCGGATGAGCGATCTCATGCGTTCGCTGTTTTTCTCTTCGTGCGTCTTCGCCAGGTAAAGCCTGAGCCCCGAGTAACCGCTCCCGTCTTCCTTGAAGAGGTAAGCCGCATGAGGGTTGGATTGAAGGTTGTGATGCGACTTCCTGTCTGCCATGATGAAGGCCACGGTCTGGTCATCCATGACGTGGGGTCTTGCATAGATCGCCGTATCCACGTATCCGGATGCATCTGCCGTGGAGAGTACGCCAAAACCTTCTTCTTTCTCGAAATATTCACTCAGATTCATCGTTCTATTCTCCTGTTCCATTCTTATCGGGTAAGGGTGCACATGCGGAAACGAACTGTTGCCGCTCAGTGTTCCGTCCTGATCAACCGGTCCGGGTCATACCCGTTCCGCATAATCCGTTGCAGAATTGCCTCATAGACTTCTGTTTCCATCTGCGGAGTTCGGCTGAGGATCCACAGATACTTGCGTTTCGGATGCCCAACGACGGCGTACTCGTAGTCCTCGCCTATGTCGATGATCCAATAATCCCCCCGGAAGGGCCAGAAGAACTGAACCTTCAGCTTCGCTTGGGTCGTTTCGTCCACCACCCATGCCTTTCCTTCCGCCCGCTTGAGCGTTCCTTCCAGGCTCTCCTTTCTGCACTCATTGAGGACGTGGATCCTGCCATGCTCGCGAGATGAATAAACCGCGGTCGATGCCACGCAAGCCTTTTGGAACCGGTTCGGATAGCGCGCGATTTCGTACCATTTGCCCAGGTACCTGTCCAGGTCCACATGTTTTACCACGGTTGGCGGATCGTTAGCCAACGGCTGGCGGTTTGCACTGCACGCAAACAAGAGGGCCAAGCCGGAGACGAGCATTGCCTTTCGAATGCCGTTGTTTTCTTTCGCCATCATCATGACTCCTTGATTGAACCCCTATGCTTTCCGAGAGGTGCAGGCCGACGACCCTGGATAGAGCTCTCTTGATTCCCCGAGGGCGCCTTTGGTATCTTAGAGTCATAAGCAAGAGAAAACGTTGCCGATTTGCTTGATTCTCTATACTCTCGGGCCTTTAGGTCCGGGCCCCTCGACACACCTGCGAGCATGGTCAAGCTCCAGGAGAGGAGACGACGCGCAATGAAGAGTTCCTCCCAGCAGGAAGGTCTGCTTAAGAAGGTCGCGAGACTGGAAAGGAAGCTCGCCGAGGCGAAGGACGGGGAGGAGAGCCTTTTCGAGAATCTCGGGAACACCGTCCTGAATGCCCTGACGGTCCACGTGGCCCTCCTGGATGCTGAGGGCACGATCATCGGGACGAACCTCGAGTGGAGGGAATTCGGCGAGGCCAACTTGGCCGGAGACTTCCCGGACACGGTCGGCATGAACTACCTGGCCGTGTGCGACGCGGCCGAGGGTGAATCCTCCGAGGAGGCCCCGGATGTGGCAAAGGGAATCCGCAACGTTATCTCCGGCGAGGCCCAGGAGTATGCCATCGAGTATCCGTGTCACTCGCCTGAGGAGAAGCGTTGGTTCTACATGCGGGCCGTTCGCCTGGACGGGCCCGGCCCGCTTCGCGTGATCGTGTCACACGAGAACATCACGGCGCTGAAACTTGCCGAAGAGCGCCTGCAGGAGCGCGAAAGGGAGCTCGACGAGAAGAACAAGAACCTGGAAGAGATCAACACGGCCCTCAAGGTCCTGCTCGAGCGGCGGGAGGCGGACAAGAGGGAGCTAGAGGAGCGGGTGCTCGGAAATGTGAAACAGCGGGTCCTGCCCTACCTGGATCGGCTCAAGGGAACGAGGCTGGAGCTGGAGGCAATGGAATTCGCCCGACTCATCGAGACGAACCTTCAGGAGATCGTCTCTCCTTTTCTGCAACGCCTCACGTCGAGCTATTTTGACCTAACCCCCCATGAGATTCAGGTGGCCGGTCTCGTGAAGGAAGGGAAGATGACAAAGGAAATCGCCGATATCCTGAACGTCTCGCCGAGCGCAGTCGATTTCCACAGAAAGAATATCCGCAAGAAACTCGGCATGAAGAGCAAGAAGGCCAATCTCAGATCCTACCTGCTTTCCCTCTCTGAATAGTAGCTCCTCCCGTTATTCGGACGAACAGTGCGCGTACCACTACCGGTCGGACCGCGATTTCCTTCTGAGCCTGTTGGACTAGCCCGCAAATCGGGCGAAGGCTTCTGCTGCGACCGCCTTCACCGGATAAGGGTCGGAGGGGGTCGGCCGATCATTCCTCTCCGTGTTTGCTGAGCCTCTTCTTGGTGTAACGAACGATTGATCCGAGCACGGGGATGTTCTCGTAGACAAAGGCCCCCATGTCGAAGTAGTCCCGATGGTAAACGGCCTTTCCCGACTCGCCCCCGAACTTGATGTGTGAGGCCCCGTCCAGGAGGACCGGTTCTCCCCCCTTGAAGCCCTTAGCGCGGACCTCCATCGTCCAGAAGACCACCGCCTCTTCCTCCTTCTCGATTCCGCCAGAGAAATCAAAACGAATGCTGGTGACGTTCTCGTACATGTCCACATAATAGGCCTTCAGGGCGTCTCGCCCTCTCAACTCAACGATCGGGTCCCGGAACACAACATCCGGATCATAGAAATCATCGGCGAGATGCATGGTATCGCTGTTGAAGTTGTTGAAGAGCGACTCGATTTCCGACAGTCGATTGTTCATGGCGCCCTCCTTTCCCGAGGAATGCCCCGCTCCCACGAGAACGAGGATGATTAGGATCAAACCAGCCCCCTTGCGTCTTCTGTTTCCTTTCATCGGAACCTCCTCTCGATCTTTTCGATATAGATGGATTGGAGCAGCAAGTTCATGGGGCTGGTCGCGCGGGCTTCTTGGGAAACCAGGGGATGAACGCGCTGGTGGTTCGCTGGTACTCGCGATAGGACTCTCCCTTGCTCTTGAGGGACTGCTGCTCTGTGTATGGAATCCCGGTGATCTTGAGAAGAAAGATGCCCATGAGTACAGGCCCCAGGGGGGTGAGCCACCAATAGGGAGACCCGACGGCCAGGAAGACATAGGCAAACCAGTGGATCCACTCGAAGAAATAGTTAGGATGTCGCGAATAGCGCCAAAGGCCCTGATTGCATGTCTTGCCCCGGTTCTCGGGCTCGGCGCGAAACCGGGCCAGTTGACGGTCGGCAGTCGTCTCGCCAAGGACGGCAGAGACCCAAATCGCGGATCCGATGAGGTCCCAGATCCCCAGGGCAGGGGTCGGATTGAAGACCACTGCGAGAAAGGGGAGCGAGAAGAGCACATCCCAGCTTGCCTGGAACTGGAAGAAGAGGAAGAGATTCCTTTCCGCTCGATCTCCCCACCGGTTCCTGAGTTCCCGGTATCGTGCGTCCTCCGGCTTGCCGACAAAGCGGTTGAAAAATAGGTAGGAACCCAGCCGCAGCCCCCAGAACCCGGCGAGGGCTGCAAGCAGGAGCCTCCTCGAAGCCATACCGTCGGCAACCGATGCGTAGAAGACCGCTAGAATGGCCAGACCGGTGGCCCATCCCGCATCCACGATTCCGGCGTTCTTGTTGACCCTGGCAACAAGATATAGAATCGCCATCATCAGGGCCATCCCAAGCCATCCATAGAGGATCATCTGTGCGATGAGCATGGATCTCTCTTCTTTCCGTCAGTCTCCCTCAAGGATGGTGGAGCTTACGAATCCGGGAGGGGACGGGGGGTTCCCGCCCTTTGTGTTTTATGCACCGGGGTACGAACCATAACGTTCCAGATAATTCCGGAGACGAAGCTTGCGCTCCGTGTTCCGGGAACTCATGTATCTAATCTTTCCGAAGATCGGCCGTTCAGGGGCCCAGGGGCGGTCATAGCGCCCCAAGGTCCAGAAGATCCCGCTGTAGGAGTTCGGGTCCCTTCCGTCCAGGGCGTACTTGTCGTTCAATTCGATCATGATCGCGAGCGCTTCTCGGGGAGACGGAGACCACTCCAGGATCTTCTTTCCCCAGATCATGCGAAGGTAATTCTGGATGCGTCCTTCCCGAAGCAGCTGTCTCTGGGCCGCATTCCAGAGAGGGTCGTGGGTGCGGGCGGCCTCGAACTCGGCCATCGGATAGATGTGAGGTCGGGGGTCGCGAGCGTGCTTCCGGAGCGTATCCTTTGCCCACTCCGGCAGGGAATCGAATTCTGTGTAATCTTGGCGTTTCGAGCACATGTTGTACCCAAGCTCCCGCCAGGTGATCAGCTGATCGAGGAACCTCTCCGCCCCATCACTCATTCGCCACCAACCGGCTTTACCGCCCGTGGCCTTGATTGCCAGACGGCGTGGGGACCATTTCTCGTATCGAGTGAGCCGGGCGAAGACTTCATGCGATGAGATGTGTCCGAAGTGAAGAAAGGGGGAAAGTCCGCTGGTCACTTCGTGATCCGGGTGGCTTCCCTCTTCGGCGTAACGATCGAGTCGCTGACGAAGAAACCTCGTCAAGGCAGCAGAAGCCGCTTTGGAGCCCCCTCGGAGGGGGGAAGGCTCGACTCGGTGATCGATCGCAAAGGTGGAGAGCCCTCCGGGACCGGCCCGAAGCAATTCCTCAGGAGCCGGCGGCCACCGTTTCGTGATCTTTTTCGGAAGAGTGGGGGGGCGTGGGAGAGAGACGCGAGCAAGGGGGGCCTTCTTCGGGACCGACCGAAGATGTTCTCTCAACTGACTCTGAAGGAATCTCCTGAACGAAAAGGCCGTCAGGAAGACCCGGTCCGTGGCGGCCAGAGGGAGAATCCCATTGGAGTCCACTGCCTCCAGGCGAATTGTCAGGCGGTTCACGGCACCTGCCAGCATGCGGGGGAGGAAGAAGGCCGGAAAATCGTCGGTCACGATTACGCAGGCGTGACCTGCCAGGGCCTCCAGCAGGCCTCTGCCCTCCCCGTGGGCTCGCTCGAGGTACGGGTAGTAGAGGACGGGTTTCCCCTGGCAGTGGGCCCTGTTGTCGAGCATCCCGTCCATGATGAACCGGTGGAGCCTGTCGCTGGCCCAGGGGTAGCCGCAGCGGAGGGCCTCCAGGACCACGAGGGGCTTTTTCAGGTCTACGGCCCATTCAACGGCTCGCTGGAGACCAAAGTTCCTTTCCACCCTTCTGGCCGCTGTCATCCAGTACAGCACAGAATCCCCGTGGGGATTGACCGGGGCCTCATTGGCGGGGCGGATGCGGATTTCGGGTACGGGGGGCAATTTTCTTGTCCCTCAGGCCTCATTTACGAGGTCTTGCTTCCTGAGTAGAATTGCATAAGCAAACGAAATCGTCTCGCATGTTACAGATGCATGTATCGTTGGCAGTGATGCATGCATCTTTTCCTCGCAGGGGTGCAATGGTTCGAGAGGAGAGAGGGATGGATGCGAACCGGTCTGGGCCGGTCTTGGTCACGGGTGCCACAGGCTACGTAGGCGGGAGGCTGGTTCCCCCGCTTCTCGAATCCGGCTACCGGGTAAGGGCCATGGCCCGCAGCGTCGGCAAACTGAACTGCCGGCCTTGGGCCGGGAACCCAAACGTTGAGATCGTCTCCGGCGACGCGCTGGACAGGGAGTCCCTCACGCGGGCGGCCGAAGGTTGCTGGGCGATCTATTATCTCGTTCATTCGATGGGCGGCCCTCACGAGGAGTTCGCTCAGAGGGATCGTAAGGCTGCGGAGAACCTGGTCGTCGCTGCGAACAAGGCAGGAGCCGACCGAATCATCTACCTGGGCGGTCTGGGAGAAGAGGGTGGGGGCTTGAGCGAACACCTGCGCTCCCGCCACGAAGTGGCCCGGATCCTCCAGGCGGGACCGGTACCGGCCACTCACCTGAGGGCCGGGATGATCCTGGGATCCGGAAGTGCGTCTTTCGAAATCCTTCGTTATCTCGTGGACCGGCTTCCGGTGATGATTACACCCAAATGGGTGCACACTCCCTGCCAACCGATTGCGATCCGGGACGTTCTCCGCTACCTCAAAGGCTGCCTGGAGCAAGACGCGACCAGAGGCGAGACCCTGGATATTGGCGGCCCGGAGGTCCTCACATACCGTGAAATCATGGACAGCTACGCCGAGGAAGCCCGTCTGAGCAAGCGGCTGGTCCTGCCGGTGCCCGTCCTCACGCCCAGGCTGAGCTCCTATTGGATTCACCTCGTGACTCCGGTCCATGCGTCGATCGCCAGACCGCTCGCCGAAGGACTCTCCATACCGGTCCTGTGCCAGGACAACCGGATTCTGGAGATGATCCCGGGCGAGCGCTTGACGTGCCGCAAGGCGATACGGCTCGCCCTCGAACGGGTGGAACAACAGCGCGTGGAGACGAGCTGGATCGATGCGGGAGGCATGGCCCCTCCCGAGTGGATCCAGGAAGGGGATGCTACCTACGCTGGTGGAACCACCCTGACCTGCGCGCATCGAATTCGGCTCCGGGCCAACCCGGACGAGGTCTGGGGGCCGATTGGCAGGATCGGCGGGAAGAACGGATGGTATTACGGGGACTTTTTGTGGGTCGTGCGCGGATGGATGGACATGCTGTCAGGGGGGAGTGGAATACGGCGGGGTCGGCGGCATCCAGAGGAATTGCATGCGGGAGATGCCCTTGACTTCTGGAGGGTCCTCGAAGTGAAACCCCCGAAGCGGCTCGTTTTGCTGGCTGAAATGAAGCTGCCAGGGGAGGCCACCCTGGAGTTCCGGGTGACGCGAAGCGCGGAGGGTGAGACCGAACTCCAGCAAGTTTCGACATTCCTTCCCCGGGGGCTCTATGGGATTGCCTACTGGTGGGCCTTCTATCCCTTCCACGTATGGCTCTTCAGGGGAATGCTCCGGTCCATTGCCAAACAAATCGGAAGACCGGTGGTCGAAGGGCCGGGATCCTTCGACCCGGGTGCCGACCCCTGTGGTTCCTGCCGTGAAGGCGGGTGATTTGCTCGGTTTGCCTCCCCCTCCAGAGTCGCCTATAATCGGTCCATAAGAGGCGTCATGTCGTCGAGGCCCATACCCCTTAGACTAAAAAAGCCACCCAAGTTCTGAGTGGCTTTCGGTTGCTGGTTATTCTTATGTCACCCGCCGATGGAAGCTCCCCCACCGGTTACGCCCTCCGGAACGCAGTCCTTCAGTTCCTGTTCCGTCAGTTCTGACTTTCTCTTGAGTGCGCTCTTGGGGCAAATGTACTCCTCTCCATCGGTTCCTGTAACCAGGATGTAGCTCTCTTTTCTTCCTTTAAAGGTTTCGGTTTCTGCCATGGCTTTTTCTCCCATTTTGGATGTTAGGTTAAGAAACTTGTCAAAAAGAACCAGAATGACAAACCAAACTGCTTGGGAATTAAGTGTTGGATGATTCGTGTTTTGCATAAGTTTCTCTGAGGTCAAGGATTCTTGCTCAGAAAAGGGAAACATGCCGGGTTCAAGACCGCGGATGAATATGATCACGGATATGTTGGCTTTCTTAAGCCTGAATTATGCCTACGGAATCACGAAGCCCTGCCGCATTACCCGCCGCGGTGTAGATGACCCAGATTTTCTTGAATCCAATGCCTGCCATCAGACATCCTTCTCATATAGGAAGTATCTGAAAATAAAGAAGAAAAGGAGGGAAAGCCATGAAAGCATTGGTTGTTTACTACTCCATGTACGGTCATGTTTATCAAATGGCACACGCCATAGCAGAGGGTGCCAAGGAAGTCAGCGGAGCTGAGGTTGAGATGAGAAGGGTTCCCGAAACCCTGCCGGATGAAATGCTTTCAAAAATGGGGGCCCTTGAGGCCCAGAAGTCTTTCTCGAACGTTCCCATATGTACGGTTGAGGAACTCACCTCAGCGGATGCCATCCTATTCGGGACCCCCACTCGTTTTGGCAACATGTGCGGGCAAATGCGTCAGTTCCTGGACGCAACTGGCCAGCTATGGGCGAAAGGGGCCCTCGTCGGGAAGGTTGGAAGTGTTTTCGCGAGTTCCGCAACGCAGCACGGAGGTCAGGAATCTACAATCCTGAGTTTCCACACAACTCTGCTTCACCACGGGATGATCGTCGTGGGACTTCCCTACGTGTTCCAGGGCCAGATGCGCATCGATGAGATCACAGGTGGATCACCCTACGGATCGTCGACGATTGTTGGCGGCAAGGGAGAGCGAATGCCCAGCGAGAATGAATTGGCTGCCGCCCGATTTCAAGGAAAGCATGTGGCAGAGATAGCGACCAAGCTGTCGAGACAGTAGGAGAGATGTTTGCTGTTCCACGATCCCAGCTGCCAGGGGCATGAGGAATGTCATCTTCGCATGTCTCTTCCCACACCCACTGGGCCCTCTACAAGTCTCTTGGAAAGATTCTAGCGATTCGATTGAAACAAACAATAGTAGTGGATCCTCAGATTTGGGAGGTTTTTCAGTCTTTTGGGCTGGAATGAGGAGAAGGAAGGTGCCGACGGGTGAGGAGGGGACGGGCCGCAAGAAGTGGACCGAATTGATGGGACTCGGCAGGGACCCCTGGCGAAGTCTTTGGGGAAGAAGGGCTGTAACCATACCCCTCTATTTCATCTTGTGCGGCTTGATGCTTGGCGTGACACCTGTTCTGTTTCCCCTTGCGCTGATTGTGGATGCCTTGAGGTCATCGAAATGGACATTCGTCCGAATGATCGCCTTTTTGCTTCTCTATTTCGTCTGTGAGGTACTGGGAATCGTGGCCAGCTTTCTGCTGTGGCTCCTGGCAGGCCCTTACGTCTCTCGGGATGTGGAAGGGTATCTGAGGAAGAATTTCGCTCTCCAGTGCTGGTGGGCCCGCACCCTGGCCGGGGGGGCATTCAAGCTCTTTTCTATCCAGCTCGAGGTGGAGGGGCTTCGGGAGTTCCGAGGGAGACCGATTCTGCTGTTCGTACGTCATGCAAGCACGGCCGACGCCGTGCTTCCTGCAATGCTCATCGGTGTTCCTCAAGAGATCATGCTGCGATATATCATTAAACGCGAACTGCTCGTAGATCCATGTCTCGACATTGTCGGCAACCGGCTTCCCAACTACTTCGTCCGACGCGGATCAGGGGAAGGTGCCAAGGAGATCGAGGCGATTGCCCAACTCATGTATGATCTTTCCCCGGGACAAGGTGTGCTCATGTATCCAGAGGGGACTCGTTTCACGGCTGCCAAGCGGGAAAAGATCCTGAAACGGCTGGAAGCGTCCGGGGACAGGGATACGCTTCGCCGGGCCAGCGACATGCCCCACGTATTGCCTCCCCGACCGGGGGGGGCGCTCGTTCTACTTGAACGGAATGAAGGCTCCGACGCGGTCTTCTGTGCGCACACCGGCCTAGAATCCACCGCATCCATCGGTCAACTCTGGAGGGGTGGGTTGGTGGGCTCCCGGGTGCGGGTCAGATTCTGGGTGGTGCCTTTTGAAGAAATCCCCAAAGGGCGGAAAGCCCTTTCCGACTGGCTTTGGGCCGAATGGGCAAAGGTCAATGCGTTTCTGGAAGAGAGTAAGGATTTGAGATGAGATTCTCCATCGTAGAAGGAGAAGACCGGGGGGATGTAGAACTTTACACCCTGTCCTCCTGTGCCTGGTGCGGCAAGGTGAAGGATCTTCTGAACCTGTTGGGGGTGACGTACCGATTTGTGGACACGGATCTCCTCAAGGAGAAGGAACAGGATGAGGTCGTCGAGTTTCTGGATTCCATTTCGGAGCAATGGGGCTTTCCCGTCCTCCTGATCCACAAGAAATACATGCTATGCGGATACAAGGAGCAAGCGACGAGGAAGCTGCTGGGGTTTGACGAGACCGAGAGGCAGGAGAGAAAGGAGGCCACAGAACGCGCTGCAGAAAATCCGGATGTGGAGAAGGCCTACCAGAGATTACAGAAATTCAGCGAGAAGAAGGGGTATTTTCTGAATCCCGACACGGCATTCACAAAGAACCTCGTAAAGAGCCTTCTTGAAAACCAGGAGAGATACGGATACTGGGCCTGCCCCTGCAGGCTTGCCTCCGGAAACAGGGAAAAGGACCGGGATATTATCTGCCCCTGCGATTACATGAAGTTGGATGTACAGGAGTTCGGCGCGTGCTACTGTGCGCTCTACGTTTCTGAAGAAGTGACTCAAGGTGAAATGGAAGCAAGAACTGTCCCTGAGAGAAGAAAGAAGAGAGGTAAATAGGCAGGGAAGAATCAAACGGAAGCACTATCACGCCAGCTTGAACCGAACCAACCCCACACTGAAGGTAACCAGGGAAAACAGCACCAGGACACCCACCTCGGGCAAGACGTCTACGACGCCACGACCGTACCACAGAATGTCCTTGAACCCATCCATGGCCCAGGCATTGATCGTGATGAGATGGGCGAGGGTTCGCATGAAGTCAGGAACGATCTCCAGGGGCCACCAACTGCCGCCCAGAGAGGACATGGCCAATATAACCAACAGGGAGACTCCGGAGAGTTGGGATTCCGTCTTCACGAATGCAGCCATCAGGATGCTCATACTCGTGGCCGCCAAGGCAACCGCCGCACCGACCAGAGCCAGGCCACCGAGAGACCGGCCCAACTCCATCCCGAACACCAGATGGCCAAAGGCAAAAAAGACAGTCATCTGCAGCAGGACAGTGATAAAGGTGGGCAGAAGCTTCCCGATCAAGATGCTTGTCCTGGTGACGGGAGCCATCAGCAGGCGGCGGAAGGTACCCATTTCCTTTTCCCGCAACAGTGCCCCCCCACCTGAAAGTATGGTAAAGAGCGCGAACATAACCGCGTATCCCGGAACGTTCTGCTTGAAGGGATCCACCCCTCCTCCTTCCACCTGAATCACATTCGTTGCGTTGACCAGGACCGGGGGGGTTCTCCAGAGTTCTTCCGATCTGTCCTGGACGCGGCGCCCGATCTCTTCCGGGTTGGCAAGCCCTCCGCTTGCTGCCATTGCCTCCTCGACAGCGATCTTCCTAACCACGGGATCTGCGGACAAACGAGTTGCGTAGGCCTCCAGAACCCCCCTCACGATCGTTGTGTTCATCCGCTCCGCCGGATTCTGCAGAACGATAAACGCGGTCTGATCGCCGGTATGGATCTTCCGGCCAAATTCAGGAGGAATGACCACCGCGACAGATCGATCGCCGTTATCGATGCGTCTCCTCGCGTATTCCTCCGTCATGGGCCTGTTATCTCCGCCCTTTCTGTAGGTTCTCTCGATGGTCAGACCCTCGACCTTTTCAAGCTCCGCAACGACTTGCCTGGAGGCTATGCTGTCGTCCGAATCGATGAAGGGCACCTTGACGGCCGCAGCGCCCTCCTCGAACAGGCCTCCCAGGGCAAAACTAGCGATGGTGATGACGATCATCGGCACCAGGAAGAGAAGGAGCACTGCCCAAAGATCTCGAAACTGAATCTTCAGGTCCTTCCAGGCAATCCACCAGGCGTTCACTTTCTAAGCCTCTTCCCTGTGAGTTGAAGGAATACACTGTTCAGGTTGGGCTCCAGGACCTCCAGGGAACTTACGCTCACCTCCATCTGGTCAAAGACACTGATGACCTCCCGGAGCGCGTGTTTCGCCTGATCCGTTCGGATCGTGATCAGGCTTCCGGTTTCCCTTTCCCCTTCCTCCTGCGATCCGTTATGGTCGAGACATCGAACTTCACGAACCCGGGGAAGGGTGCCCAGTGTGTCGAGCAAATTCGAATCGGCGAACCCGACCCCGATGTTTATCAGACCGTCCCCCAGGCGCTCGACGAGATGTTGGGGGCTGTCCAGGGCGACGAGTCTCCCCTCATCGAGGATGGCGACACGATCACAAAGCAGCTCTGCTTCTTCCATATAATGGGTGGTGTAGATCATGGTCGTCCCCTCTGACTTGAGGGTCCGTAT
>RCNG010000662.1_pt1 | contig 16089 bp, 11 predicted proteins | sample 2041371 | NCBI WGS metagenome assembly RCNG01 (sample SAMN09708227, study PRJNA481090) | Marine sediment metagenome, whole genome shotgun sequencing project. | biome: marine sediment; feature: ocean; material: sediment; isolation source: Sewage treatment plant 1 marine sediment (STP1) ... | reverse complement strand
CTCCAAAACCGGGGGTTGGGGGTTCGATTCCCTCCTGGCCTGCCACTTTTATTGGATGCAGCAAGCTTAACTTTATGAAAAGTTTTGCTGTTTCCTGACACAGGATAAATGCTAATTATTAGCATTTAAGATATTTCAATGGCAGATAAAATAAAACTAATCACTGCAATAGCTATTATTGCAGTGTCTCTCTTTGTTTACTACTCTCAGGAAGAAATTTCTGTACTCTACCGAGTCTTAGGTGTAGTGGCTGCGCTGGTAATTGCGCTTCTCATTGCAGCTAAAACCGAAAAAGGCTCGTCGAGTATTGCTTTTATCCGATCCGCAGTGATTGAGATGAAAAAAGTAGTGTGGCCCAGTAAAAAAGAGACAACACAAACGACTTTAACCGTTGGTGTGATGGTTGTCATCGTGGGTATTATTCTCTGGACTTTTGACCAGATTATTGGTTGGGGTGTTCGTTTTTTGACAGGTCAGGGATAGTTTGATGGCATTACGCTGGTATGTAGTACAAGCATTTTCAGGTTATGAAAAGTCCGTCAAACGTTCTTTGGAAGAGCGTATTGCCCGTTTTGACATGCAAGCAGACTTTGGTGAAATCCTCGTTCCCACAGAAGAAGTGGTGGAAATGAGAAATGGAAAAAAACGTAAGAGTGAACGCAAGTTTTTCCCTGGTTATGTCCTAGTGCAAATGGAAATGAATGATGATACCTGGCATTTAGTTAAGGATGCACCAAGGGTATTAGGTTTTATCGGCGGCAAAAAAGACGAACCTGCGCCCATTTCTGATAAAGAAGTCGATTCAATTATGAGTCGAATTCAGGAAGGCACTGACAAACCCCGGCCAAAAGTCCTGTTTGAAGCGGGTGAACTGGTGCGGATTATTGATGGACCCTTTAATGACTTTAACGGTGTGGTTGAAGAGGTTGATTACGACAAGAGCAGAATGCGCGTTTCAGTCAGTATTTTTGGCCGTTCAACACCGGTTGATCTGCAATTTATTCAGGTAGAAAAGGCCTGAAGCGGGACTGAGAAGAAACACTGCACTATCTGCAGTCTGGAGTTTGTAAAGCCCGCTTCAGGTTGACAATAATCAAAATGGCGCCACAATGGAAAAAATTGTGGCGCCATTGCTGTTTGTCGAGTATAATGTTCGGCTGCATTAACAGGGGAGCCTGATTTAAAAGTATCGGCGCTATCACCCAATTGAGGAAATTATGGCTAAAAAAATCGAAGCATATATCAAGTTGCAAGTAGCCGCTGGCGCTGCAAATCCTAGTCCGCCGGTTGGCCCTGCCCTGGGTCAGCATGGTGTTAACATTATGGAATTCTGTAAAGCATTCAATGCCAAGACGGACAGTCTTGAAAAAGGCATGCCGGTCCCTGTGGTAATCACTGTCTTCAGTGATCGCAGTTTTACCTTTATTACTAAAACACCGCCAGCTGCTGTGTTGTTGAAAAAAGCAGCAGGAATAGCAAAAGGTTCTGGTGTACCTAACCGTGATAAAGTCGGTAAGGTTAACCGTGCGCAATTAGAAGAAATTGCCAGTACCAAAATGCCTGATATCTCTGCTGCCAATATGGATGCCGCCGTGCGTACCATCGCAGGTACTGCCAGAAGCATGGGTATAGAGACAGAGGGAGTAGAATAATCATGGCACTGACTAAAAGACAAAAAATTATTCAGGAAAAAGTAGAGCCGGGTAAACTTTACGCTTTTGATGAAGCCGTTGAACTACTGAAATCACTGCCTGCTTTAAAATTTGAAGAGTCAGTGGATATTAGTGTCAATCTGGGTATTGATTCTCGTAAATCAGATCAGAACGTACGTGGCTCCTGTGTGCTGCCCAATGGTACCGGTAAAACTGTTCGTGTTGCAGTGTTTGCACAGGGTGAAAATGCCACCAAGGCAACTGAAGCGGGTGCGGACATTGTTGGTTTTGAAGATCTGGCAGAACAAATCAAAGGTGGTGACCTGAATTTTGATGTCGTGATTGCAACACCCGATGCCATGCGTGTAGTGGGTCAATTAGGACAGGTTCTTGGCCCCCGGGGTTTGATGCCAAACCCAAAAGTCGGTACCGTTACTCCAGACGTTGTAACTGCAGTGAATAATGCAAAATCCGGCCAGGTACGCTTCCGTGCTGACAAGGGCGGCATTGTTCATTGTTCCATCGGTAAAGTCGGTTTTGATGCATCTGCATTGCAGGGCAACCTGGAAGCCCTGATTGTCGATCTGCAAAAAGCCAAGCCGTCTTCTGCAAAAGGTATCTACCTGAAGAAGATCAGTGTTTCTACAACCCATGGACCCGGCCTGGCAATTGAACAGGCCACTCTTGCCATTAAGTCATAATGAGCATTTCAGTGGTTAAATAATACTTTATAAGTAGACTTGCCCAGAACCTGGCGGCTCGATTATATATGAGCCCATCTCCGGGCACAAAGACTTTGGTTTACCCTTTTTTTGTTGCTGAACTTTTGTTGCTAAACTTTTATGTTGCTAAAAAAGAGGTGAACGTCAAAGACCGCAGGTGAGCAGTAGCTCGACGAGCTACTCCACTCTTAATAGACTTTTTACAAAAGAAGCCTGCGCAGACGGTGTAATTCATTACGCTCCTCGGATGCTTAAGAAACATCGTTAAATATTATTAACAACAGGCTTTCTGCTGCTTGTTAATGATTATCTGTAACCTGATTAATCTAATATGTTTCATACAGGATTAATCGCAAACAAGAGGTGAGTTTAAGTGGCTTTATCTATTGAAAGTAAAAAAGCGATTGTCGCTGAAGTAGCTGAAATAGCCGCAAATGCACACTCTGTCGTTGGCGCTGTCTATCAGGGTATTGAATCAAACGAAATGAACGACTTACGTGCCAAGGCACGTGCTGATGGCGTTTATCTTCGTGTGGTTAAAAATACACTGGCCAGACGCGCTGTTGAGGGAACGGATTTCGAATGTATTCAAAGTGAACTGACCGGCTCACTGGTTCTTGCTTTTTCACAGCAGGATCCCGGTGCAGCAGGTCGTGTGATCTCTGATTTCGTAAAAGAAAATGACAAGATGCAAGTCAAGATCGTCTCTATTGGCGGTAAGTTGCTTGCACCTGAGGATGTCAAAGTCCTAGCCAAGATGCCTACCAAGGATCAGGCTATTGGCATGTTGATGTCGGTTATGAAAGCACCAATTTCGAAATTTGTTCGCACTCTGGCAGAGCCGCATACAAAACTGGTTCGTACTATCGCGGCTGTTCGCGATCAGAAACAAGCTGGTTAAGGCTGATAGCGTTCCTGGCTAAGTTAAATCCGGGCCAAGTCCGGGCCAAGAAAGTTATGTGCAAAAACATATTAATGGTAAACCAACCGGTTATTTGAATTGTATTGATTTTAGAAAAAATTTAAATAACTGAAAAAAATTTTTGGAGTTAAAAATGGCTGTAACTAAAGACGAAATGTTAGATACAATTGCTAATATGTCTGTAATGGAAGTTGTGGAACTGGTTGAAGCAATGGAAGAAAAATTTGGTGTAACTGCTGCTGTTGCAGTAGCAGCTGCTCCAGCTGCTGCTGGTGATGCTGCTGGCGGTGTAGAAGAACAAACTGAATTTAATGTTGTTCTGGCTTCTATTGGTGACAAGAAAGTTAACGTCATCAAGGCCGTTCGTGCTATCACTGGTCTGGGTCTTAAAGAAGCCAAAGGCATGGTTGATGGTGCTCCTGCAACTGTTAAAGAAGGTGTTGATAAAGCTGAAGCTGAAGACATCAAAAAGCAGCTTGAAGAAGCAGGTGCTGGTGTCGAACTTAAGTAAGGCGTGGCATTTTTATCGACTGGCTGCTTTACCTGTAAGGTAAAGTCGCTACGATAAACACGAAACTGGCTGGTGGTTTAGACTACCGGCCTTTTTCCGTTTCTAAATATGTGCTTTTATAAACTGATTTCACAATTGCCGCAGACGGTTGCTAGTTTTGACAAAATAGCTAATTTTAGACAGACACAGCTCGGGAAAATAAATGACTTATTCATTTACAGAAAAAAAACGTATTCGTAAGAATTTTGGTATTTCTAAAGCAGTAATGGATGTACCTTACTTACTGGCTATCCAGCTGGATTCATTCCTTAACTTCCTGCAATCTGATGTGACTCCGGAAGGGCGCAAAGAATTTGGCTTGCAGGGTGCCTTTAAATCTGTTTTTCCAATTTCAAGTTTTTCAGGCAATGCCGGCCTGGAATACATCAGCTATCGTTTGGGTAAACCAGCATTCGATGAAAGAGAATGCCGTACCAGGGGTGTGACCTTTTCAGCTCCTCTGCGCGTAAAATTACGTCTGGTGATCTACGACAAGGAATCCAGTGCGAAAAAGAAAAAGGTAAAAGATATCCGTGAGCAGGAAGTCTTTATGGGGGAAATCCCTCTGATGACTGAAACAGGTACCTTTATTATTAACGGTACAGAACGTGTTATTGTCTCCCAGCTGCACAGAAGTCCGGGTGTGTTCTTTGATCATGACAAAGGTAAAACGCATTCTTCAGGAAAACTGCTCTTTAATGCACGGGTGATTCCATACCGCGGTTCCTGGCTGGATTTTGAATTTGATCCCAAAGACAATGTCTTTGTGCGTATTGATCGACGTCGTAAATTACCGGCCACTATTCTGCTCAGAGCCTTGGGTTATGAGTCAGAGCAGATGCTGGACATGTTCTTTGATTTTGAAGATTATAAAATCAATGCCGATGGTGCTGAACTGAAACTGATTTCTGAAAGAATGCGCGGTGAGACCTTCAGTTTTGATATCAAGGATAAAAATGGTGATGTAGTCGTTGAGCAGGGCCGTCGTATTACGGCACGCCATGTTCGCCAGATTGAAAAATCCAACATGAAGTTTATCCAGGTACCTCTGGAACTGCTGCACGGCGAAACTCTGGCAAAAAACATCGTGGACAGTGAAACAGGTGAAATTATTGCTAATGCCAATGATGAAATCACTGAAGAAGTGCTCGAAAAGCTGATAGCTGCAAATATCACAGAACTGCAGACGCTGTATACGAATGAAATGGATGCCGGGCCCTTTATCTCAGAAACCCTGCGCATTGATAGTTCAACAACACCACTGGAAGCACAGGTAGAGATCTATCGCATGATGCGTCCCGGCGAGCCACCAACCAAAGAGGCTGCAGAAGCTTTATTTGGTAATTTGTTCTTTACCAAAGAACGCTATGATTTATCAGCGGTTGGCCGCATGAAGTTTAACCGTCGCATTGGTCGCAGCGATCTGACCGGTGAAGGCATTTTATCCAATGATGACATCATTGCTGTCATTCAAACCCTGCTGGGTATTAAAAACGGTAAGGGCATTGTGGATGATATCGACCACCTGGGTAACCGCCGTGTGCGCAGTGTCGGTGAAATGGCTGAAAACCAGTTCCGGGTTGGCCTGGTTCGTGTCGAACGTGCGGTTAAAGAACGCCTGACACTGGCTGAAGCTGATAACCTGATGCCGCAGGAATTAATTAATGCCAAGCCTGTTTCTGCTGCAATCAAGGAATTTTTTGGTTCCAGCCAGCTGTCTCAGTTTATGGACCAGAATAATCCATTATCTGAAATCACCCATAAACGCCGTGTTTCTGCATTGGGTCCCGGTGGTTTGACACGTGAACGTGCCGGTTTTGAGGTTCGGGACGTACACCCAACGCATTACGGCCGTGTTTGCCCGATTGAAACACCTGAAGGGCCAAACATTGGACTGATTAACTCTTTATCCGTTTACGCCAGAACCAACGATTATGGTTTTCTTGAATCACCGTATCGAAAAGTGATCGATAGTATGGTGACTGAGGAAATTGATTACTTGTCCGCCATTGAAGAAGCTGAATTTGTCATAGCCCAGGCCAACGCGAATATCGATGAAACCGGTAAGTTAACCGATGCTCTTATTAATTGCCGGCATCTGAATGAATTTGGTACCCAGACTCCTGAAAAAGTAAACTATATGGATGTTTCACCGAGACAGATTGTTTCGGTTGCTGCATCCATGATTCCATTTCTTGAACACGATGACGCAAACCGTGCTTTAATGGGGTCTAATATGCAGCGTCAGGCTGTGCCCACATTAAAAGCGGACAAGCCTCTGGTGGGTACCGGTATGGAACGTACTGTAGCGATAGATTCCGGGGTTGCTGCTGTGGCACGTCGCGGCGGCATCATCGACAAAGTAGATGCCTCCAGAATTGTTATTCGTGTCAATGATGATGAAACTCAACCCGGCGAGTCAGGTGTTGATATTTACAACCTGACCAAATACACCCGCTCCAACCAGAACACCTGTATAAATCAGCGTCCTCTGGTCAAGCAGGGCAATGTGGTTGCCCGTGGTGATGTTATCGCTGATGGCCCATCAACGGATCTGGGTGAACTGGCGCTGGGTCAGAATATGATGATCGCCTTTATGCCATGGAATGGCTACAACTTCGAGGATTCTATTCTGGTCTCAGAAAGAATGGTAGAGGAAGATCGTTTTACCACCATTCACATTGAAGAATTAACCTGTATTGCCCGGGACACCAAACTGGGTTCAGAAGAAATTACCAGTGATATTCCCAATGTCGGGGAATCAGCATTAGCCAAGCTGGATGAATCCGGTATCGTCTATATCGGAGCGGAAGTAAAAGGCGGAGATATTCTGGTTGGTAAAGTGACACCAAAAGGTGAAACACAATTAACACCGGAAGAAAAACTACTGCGTGCCATCTTTGGAGAAAAAGCCTCTGATGTGAAAGATACTTCTCTGAGAGTCTCAGGCAGTAAAGTGGGCACGATTATTGATGTTCAGGTCTTTACCCGAGATGGACTGGAAAAAGACGCACGTGCCAGGTCTATTGAAGAAGATGCCTTGACGGCGGTTCGTAAAGACATGATGGATCAATTCCGAATTGTTGAAGAAGACACCTATAGCCGTGTGCAACGGCTTATCACTGATCAGGTGGTCGATGGCGGGCCGGGTATGAATGCCGGTGATACCATTAGTGCTGAAACTCTGGCCAGTATACCGCAGCGTAGCAAATGGTTTGATATCAAGCTGCGTGATACCGAATTACAGGAGCAACTGGTCAAACTGTCTGAGCAGCTGGAAAATTCCAGGAAAGACTTTGATGAGCAGTTTGAAGAAAAGCGTCAGAAAATAGTCGCCGGTGATGATCTGGCTCCGGGTGTACTTAAGATGGTCAAGGTCTATATGGCGGTCAAGCGTCGTATTCAACCGGGTGATAAAATGGCGGGTCGCCATGGTAACAAAGGTGTTATTTCCACCATTGTACCTGTTGAAGACATGCCTTATCTGGAAGACGGGCGGACAGTTGATATCGTTTTAAACCCGCTGGGTGTACCGTCTCGGATGAATGTTGGACAGGTATTGGAAACGCACCTTGGTTGGGCAGCACGGGGTCTGGGGCTGAAAATCGGTGATATGCTGCAGGCAAAAGCGGAACAGGCAGAAAAAGTGGTCAATCTGCGCAAATACCTGCATGAAATCTATAATGAAAGTGCCGGAAAAAAAGAAGATCTGGACAGCCTGACAGATGATGAGATTATCGAACTTTCCAATAACCTCAAAGGTGGTGTGCCTATGGCAACGCCGGTATTTGATGGTGCGGCAGAAAGTGAGATTAAACGCATGCTGAAACTGGGTGGTAATGACGAGTCCGGCCAATCCACACTGTACGATGGCAGAACCGGTAACAAGTTTGATCGCCCGGTCACAGTAGGCTACATGTATATGTTGAAGCTCAACCACCTGGTTGATGACAAGATGCATGCCCGCTCTACAGGGCCTTACAGTCTGGTGACACAGCAGCCATTAGGCGGTAAAGCCCAGTTTGGCGGACAACGTTTCGGAGAAATGGAAGTCTGGGCTCTGGAAGCTTATGGCGCAGCTTATACCTTGCAGGAAATGCTGACGGTTAAGTCAGATGACGTTGCCGGTCGTACCAGAATGTACAAAAACATTGTTGACAGTGATCATCGAATCGATGCCGGCATGCCGGAGTCTTTCAACGTATTGCTGAAAGAAATACGTGCTCTGGGCATTGACATTGAACTGGAACAGGTCGATTAAATCGATTTACTTAACGTGTCCGGCTGGTCAAAGACAGACCGGACGCGGGTGATAAAAAATTCTGAGAATAGCTCATAACCAGGTGCACTGGCGACTAAAGCTTATTCTCATATGGCGCATCAGTAGAGGATATCAAGTTGAAAGATTTATTAAATCTCATAAAACAGCAAAATCAGTTCGACGATTTTGACGCCATCCGCATAGGACTTGCTTCACCTCAAAAGATCAAATCCTGGTCTTATGGCGAAGTAAGAAAACCAGAAACCATTAACTATCGTACCTTCAAACCTGAAAGAGACGGTTTATTTTGTGCCAAAATTTTCGGCCCGGTAAAAGATTATGAATGCCTGTGTGGTAAGTACAAGCGTCTCAAGCACCGTGGTGTGATCTGTGAAAAATGTGGCGTTGAGGTGACTCAGTCCAAGGTCCGCCGGGATCGTATGGGACACATTGATCTGGCCAGCCCTGTTGCTCATATCTGGTATCTGAAATCCTTGCCGTCCCGTATGGGATTGCTGCTGGACATGACCCTGCGTGATATTGAACGGGTGCTTTATTTTGAAGCCTTTGTGGTTATTGACCCCGGTATGACCACTCTGGAAAAAAACCAGGTTCTGACCGATGAACAATATCTGGATGCCATTGAAGAATACGGTGATGATTTTGATGCCCGGATGGGTGCTGAAGCAGTCCGTGAATTGCTCAAAGCCATCAATATGCCCAAAGAAATCGCCACGATACGTGAAGAAATGGCGGGTACTGAATCAGAAACCAAGCTGAAAAAGTTTTCCAAACGTCTCAAGCTTCTGGAAGCATTCCAGGAGTCAAATAACCTTCCAGAATGGATGGTTATGACCATTTTACCGGTTCTGCCACCGGATTTACGCCCCTTAGTACCTCTGGAAGGGGGACGTTTTGCCACTTCTGATCTGAACGACCTGTATCGCCGGGTGATTAACCGTAATAATCGTCTCAAGCGTTTACTGGAACTTAATGCACCGGACATTATCGTGCGTAATGAAAAGCGTATGCTGCAGGAATCAGTGGACGCGCTGCTGGATAATGGCCGTCGCGGTCGTGCGATTACCGGTTCAAACAAACGTCCATTGAAATCACTGGCAGACATGATCAAAGGTAAGCAGGGACGTTTCCGGCAGAACCTGCTGGGTAAGCGTGTTGATTACTCCGGCCGTTCTGTCATTGTGGTGGGTCCTACTCTGCGTTTGCATCAGTGCGGCCTGCCTAAGAAAATGGCTCTGGAGCTGTTCAAGCCCTTTATTTTCAGTAAACTGGAACTGCGCGGTCTGGCCACTACGATTAAAGCGGCCAAGAAAATGGTTGAACGCGAAGGACCTGAAGTCTGGGATATCCTTGAAGAAGTTATTCGTGAGCACCCGATCATGCTCAACCGTGCACCTACCCTGCACCGTCTGGGTATTCAGGCGTTTGAGCCGGTGCTGATTGAAGGTAAAGCCATCCAGCTGCACCCACTGGTCTGTACCGCGTTTAATGCAGATTTTGATGGCGACCAGATGGCGGTTCATATTCCTCTGTCCATTGAAGCGCAGCTTGAGGCCCGCTCACTGATGATGGCCACCAATAACATCTTATCTCCGGCAAATGGTGAACCCATTATTGTGCCATCTCAGGATGTCGTACTGGGTCTCTACTATATGACCCGGGAACTGATCAATAGTAAGGGTGAGGGCATGATGTTTGCTGATGCCATGGAGGCAGAACGCGCCTATGAAACTGGCAATGCAGTGCTTCATGCCAGGGTTAAAACCCGAATCACTGAATCAACCAAGAATGAAGCAGAAGAACTTGTCGAGCGAACCCGTGTGATCGATACCACCGTCGGTCGTACGATTTTATCAAAATTACTGCCCCCTGGTTTATCTTTTGATCTAATGAACAAGGATTTGACCAAAAAATCCATTTCAGCCCTGATCAATGCCTGTTACCGTGAGGTAGGTTTAAAAGAAACGGTTATTTTTGCTGACCAGCTCATGTATACCGGTTTTAGCTTTGCAACACGTTCCGGTGCTTCATTCGGGGTCAATGATATGGTGATCCCGGATGAGAAATACGCGATTATTGATGCCGCCGATAAAGAAGTTCAGGAAATTCAACAACAGTACGAATCCGGTCTGGTCACCAATGGTGAGCGCTACAATAAGGTCATTGATATCTGGTCTCACACCAATGAACATGTGGCCAAATCAATGATGGATATTCTGGAATTTGATGAAATTGCCATTGACTATACACCGACATCGACTATATCCGGTAAGCCTTTAAAAGAGATTGTTCCGGATGAACAAAAAGAGTCTATTCCTGAAAATGGTGACGTCATCAAGCAGGCATCATTTAACTCGGTATATATGATGGCGGACTCCGGTGCCCGTGGTAGTGCGGCACAGATCAGACAGCTGGCCGGTATGCGTGGACTAATGGCGAAACCGGATGGCTCTATTATTGAAACACCTATCACAGCAAATTTCCGTGAAGGTCTGAACGTACTGCAGTACTTTATTTCTACCCACGGTGCCCGTAAAGGTTTGGCCGATACGGCACTGAAAACAGCAAACTCCGGTTACCTGACGCGCCGTCTGGTGGATGTGGCTCAGGATCTGGTGGTGGTCGAAAAAGACTGTGGTACCAGTGGTGGTGTCATGGTTCAGTCTCTTATTGAAGGCGGTGATGTGGTTGAGCCTTTACGTGAAAGAGTTCTGGGTCGTATTGTTGCAGAAGACATTATTAAAGCTAATAGCAATGAAGTCATCATTGCAAAAGGCACGTTGCTGGATGAAGCCTGGTGTGAAAACCTGGAAGAGCTGGGTGTTGATCACATGAAAGTTCGTTCTCCGATTGCCTGTGAAACCCGCTTTGGCATTTGTTCGACCTGCTATGGTCGTGATCTGGCCCGCGGCCATGAGGTGAATATGGGTGAAGCCGTAGGCGTCATTGCGGCTCAGTCTATCGGGGAACCCGGTACACAGCTGACCATGCGTACCTTTCATATTGGTGGTGCAGCATCTCGTGCTGCGTCAGTCAGCAGTATTGAAATCAAATCTAACGGCACAATTCGTCTGCACAATATCAAGACAGTGGTACAGGAATCGAGTGGTCATTATATTGCCGTTTCCCGTTCTGGAGAATTGACCGTCGCCGACAGTCATGGCCGTGAACGTGAACGCTATAAAGTACCCTATGGTGCGGCTTTATCCGTTTCTGATGGCTCTGAAGCCAAGGGCGGTGCTGTTGTTGCTAACTGGGATCCGCACACCCATCCGGTTATTACCGAGGTAGCGGGAACTGCTCGTTTTATTGACTTTATTGAAGGCGTCACCGTCAATAAAGAAACGGATGCTATTACCGGATTAAGTTCAACGGTTATTATTGATCCAAAACAACGTTCTGGCAGTGCCAAAGATCTGCGTCCCATGGTGAAGCTGGTTGATGCAGATGGTAATGACCTGAATATTGTCGGTACCGATATTCCTGCACAGTATGCACTCCCAGCAGGTGCTATTGTAAACCACTCGGATGGTGACACCGTGGGAGTTGGTGATGCGGTTGCCCGTATTCCTCAGGAATCATCGAAAACCAAAGATATTACCGGTGGTTTACCAAGGGTTGCCGATCTTTTTGAAGCTAGAAAGCCGAAAGAACCGTCCATTCTGGCAGAAATTTCCGGGGTGGTTAGTTTTGGTAAGGAAACCAAAGGTAAACAGCGTCTTGTCATTACACCCAAAGAAGGAAAAACTTATGAAGCCCTGCTGCCAAAATGGCGGCATATTAATGTCTTCGAAGGTGAACATGTGGAAAAAGGTGAAGTTGTCTCCGATGGGGCTCCTAACCCGCATGATATTCTGCGTCTGAAAGGTGAACAGGAACTGGCAAACTACATTGTCAATGAAGTTCAGGAGGTTTATCGCCTGCAGGGTGTGAAAATCAATGATAAACACATCGAAGTGATTGTGCGTCAGATGATCAAACGGGCAGAAATCCATGATGCCGGCGATACCCGCTTTATCAAAGGTGAGCAGGTTGAATACGCGGCTATTATTGAAGAAAATGAACGGATTGAAAAAGAGGGTAAAATGCCGGCAACCTTCGAGCGTCAGTTGCTGGGTATTACCAAAGCATCTCTGGCAACCGAGTCCTTTATTTCTGCAGCATCGTTCCAGGAAACAACTCGCGTTCTGACCGAAGCCTCTGTCAGTGGTAAAAGTGATGAACTGCGCGGTCTGAAAGAAAACGTCATTGTCGGACGACTGATACCTGCTGGTACCGGGTTGACATTCCATAATGAGCGTCGCAAACGCAGACAAATGGACAAAGATCGCTATCAGATAAAAGCCGAACTGAGTCAGATGGATGGCTAGCATTTAATGTTAGCCAGTATTAATTAAAACTTGACAAATATAGGCCCAGCGTTTATATTTGTCCGTCTTTACAGGCCGGGGTGTTCCCGGCCTGTTGTTTATTGTGTGGAGAAAAAAGTTTATGGCAACTACCAACCAATTGGTACGTAAACCACGTAAACGTCAAGTAACCAAGAGTAATGTGCCCGCACTGCAGGCTTGTCCTCAGCGTCGTGGTGTGTGTACTCGTGTTTACACAACAACACCTAAAAAACCAAACTCGGCACTGAGAAAAGTTGCCCGTGTTCGTTTAACCAGTGGCTATGAAGTTTCTACCTATATTGGTGGTGAAGGTCATAATCTGCAGGAGCACAGCGTGATCTTAATCCGTGGTGGTCGTGTTAAAGATTTACCTGGTGTTCGTTATCATACAGTACGTGGTACCCTGGATACAGCTGGTGTAGATGATCGTCGTCAAGGGCGCTCTAAATACGGCACCAAACGTCCAAAATCTTAATACTCTTTTTAACTCGAGTAGCCCTGAGTCAGTTAAGAGCACAGCCTTGAGTCAATAAAGATAAGCGCATACAGATCTGAAATCCCGGATGGTGCTTTTAAGCATTATCTTCCAGTGATATCACCTGTAAGTATCTTAGAACATACGATGAGGTTCGCAGCACTTTGCTTAGTAGCAGTGAAGAACCGAGTCCAATATAGAAAGGTAATTACCTATGTCTAGGAGAAGAGCCGCAGTAAAACGCGAAATTCTACCTGATCCCATGTTTGGGGATAAAAGTCTTGCTAAGTTCATCAATATTATTATGTTCAGCGGAAAAAAATCCGTTGCTGAAAAAATAGTATACGGTGCTCTGGACATTGTTTCAGAAAAAACCAAAGGTGAGCCCATAGAACTATTTAATAAAGTCATTGAAAATATCAGACCGACTGTGGAAGTGAAATCCCGTCGTGTTGGTGGTGCCACTTATCAGGTACCCGTTGAAGTTCGAACCGAACGCCAGGCTACACTTGCCATGCGCTGGTTAGTTGATGCTTCCAGAAAACGTGGTGAAAAGTCCATGGGCCGCAGATTAGCGGGCGAAATGATGGATGCCATTGAAAATAAAGGTTCGGCAGTCAAGAAACGTGAAGATACACACCGTATGGCTGAAGCGAACAAGGCGTTTGCACACTATCGCTGGTAAGAAGGCGCTGGTGATAATTTCAGGTTGGGTTTCATAACCCGACCTGGCTCCAAAATCCATATATAAGGTTACACTATAAGTGGTACGTAAAACTCCGATTACCCGCTATCGTAATGTCGGCATTATGGCGCACATTGATGCCGGTAAAACGACAACCACAGAACGTGTTCTGTACTATACCGGTGTGTCACACAAAATCGGTGAGGTTCACGATGGTGCTGCAACTATGGACTGGATGGAGCAGGAACAGGAACGGGGTATTACCATTACCTCAGCCGCAACCACCTGTTTCTGGACCGGCATGGATAAACAGTTTGAGCAACACCGGGTCAATATTATTGACACACCGGGACATGTCGACTTTACCATTGAAGTTGAACGCTCTTTACGGGTGCTAGATGGTGCGGTGGCTGTGTTCTGTGCGGTCGGTGGTGTTGAGCCGCAATCTGAAACCGTATGGCGCCAGGCAAACAAATATGCAGTGCCCAGAATGGCTTTTATCAACAAAATGGACCGCTCCGGGGCAGATTTTCTGCGCGTAGTTGAACAAATCAAAACTCGTTTGGGTGCCAAACCCGTTCCGTTGCAGTTACCCATCGGTGCTGAGGAAAATTTACAGGGTGTTGTTGACCTGGTGCGGATGCAGGCCATCTACTGGGAAAAAGAAAATATGGGGATCAATTATGAAGCCAAAGAGATTCCGGCTGACATGATGGATCTCTGTAGCGAATGGCGTGACAATCTGGTTGAAGCAGCAGCAGAAGCCAATGACGAATTAATGGGTAAATACCTGGAAGAGGGGGAATTGAGCGAAGCAGAAATTCACCAGGGTATTCGTGAACGCTGCCTGACTACTGAGATAGTGCCGGTTTGTTGCGGTAGTGCGTTTAAAAACATTGGTGTACAGGCGATGCTGGATGCCATAGTATACTATCTGCCTTCACCAACAGAAGTGAAAGCCATTAATGGTGTGCTGGACGACAAAGAGGCCACTGAAGCACATCGTGAAGCATCAGATGATGAGCCGTTTTCTGCCCTGGCGTTTAAAATAGCAACCGATCCTTTTGTCGGAACATTAACCTTCTTCAGGGTTTATTCCGGTGTGCTGGAATCCGGTCAGACGGTTTACAATCCGGTGAAGAGTAAAAAGGAAAGAGTGGGTCGCATCCTGCAAATGCACTCCAATCATCGCGAAGAAATCAAGGCTGTCTGTGCTGGAGATATTGCCGCAGCGGTTGGTCTGAAAGATATTACCACCGGCGATACACTTTGTTCGCCGGACGCTGTTATTACTCTGGAACGAATGGAGTTTCCTGAACCGGTTATTTCGGTGGCAGTGGAGCCAAGAACCAAGGCCGATCAGGAAAAAATGTCCGTTGCGCTGGGCAAACTAGCCCATGAAGATCCTTCATTTCGTGTACATACCGATGAAGAATCAGGTCAGACTATTATTTCTGGTATGGGTGAGCTGCACCTGGATATTATTGTTGATCGAATGAAGCGCGAATTCGGTGTGCAGGCCAATGTGGGTGCGCCTCAGGTTGCCTATCGGGAAACTATCCGCAAGTCAGTTGAGGTGGAAGGTAAATTTATCAGACAATCCGGTGGCCGTGGCCAATACGGTCATGTCTGGTTGAAACTGGAGCCCTTAGCTAAAAATAAAGAGTCTCAGGCAGGCTATGAATTTGTCAATGCGGTCGTTGGCGGCACAGTTCCCAAAGAATATATTGGTGCTGTTGACAAAGGCATCCAGGATCAGATGCAAAATGGTGTGATAGCCGGCTTTCCGCTGGTTGATATTAAGGCCACTTTGTTTGATGGTTCCTACCATGATGTTGACTCCAATGAAATGGCGTTTAAAATTGCCGGTTCGTATGCCTTGCGCGAGGGAGCGCAAAAAGCCGGTCCCATTTTGCTGGAACCCATGATGCAGGTTGAAGTGGTTACACCGGAAGATTATATGGGTGATGTCATGGGCGACTTAAATCGTCGTCGCGGCATTGTGGAAGGCATGGAAGACAGTCCTGCAGGCAAGATTATACGTGCTGACGTACCATTATCTGAAATGTTTGGATATGCAACTGATCTTCGTTCTGCCACTCAGGGACGTGCGATTTATTCTATGGAGTTCAGTAAATACTCTGAAGCGCCCGCGAGTGTTGTTGAAGCAATTACAAAAAAACACGGCTGATGTAAATTTCTCTTTGTAAGCGTCACCCGCTATGAAGAATTATTTTGCACGCCGGGCATTCTTATGACCTTGATTATATGAATGTAAACAATTTGGTGAAAATGTTATTAAAGCTTAGTCAGGAATAAATTATGTCTAAAGAAAAATTCGAACGTACAAAACCACATGTCAACGTTGGTACAATTGGCCACGTTGACCATGGTAAAACAACTTTAACAG
>RCNG010000659.1_pt1 | contig 16104 bp, 9 predicted proteins | sample 2041371 | NCBI WGS metagenome assembly RCNG01 (sample SAMN09708227, study PRJNA481090) | Marine sediment metagenome, whole genome shotgun sequencing project. | biome: marine sediment; feature: ocean; material: sediment; isolation source: Sewage treatment plant 1 marine sediment (STP1) ... | reverse complement strand
TGCAATATGCGTAAACCTTGCTCCATACCGGGACCGCGAAAACTTGTGCCCGAAGAACGACAGCACGAAACCTGTTTTCGGCCTTTAACAAGAGCCGATCCACGAATCCTCCTCTCAACCCTAGAGCACGTCAGGATTGACGTGAATCGGTAGTGCTGATTCACTCATAGCCCATAATGTTGTGTCCAGTGAGATTGGAGGCGCGATATGGGGGATGATCATTTGCCTGATCTTCGTGAACGAATTGTCGAAGCGGTTGGATCCGGGAGTTCGGCGCGGGCGGCGGCGCGACGGTTTGGGGTGAGTGCTTCGAGCGCCATTACCGTGGTAAGCCGGTGGTGTAGCACGGGGAGTTACGCGCCGGGCCAAGTGGGGGGCCAAAAGAAGCGGCGGCTGTCAGGGCATGAGAATTGGCTGCACGAGGTGCTCTCAACAGAACCGGATATCACGCTTTGCGAGCTTCAGGAACGGCTCGCCGACAAGGGCATCGGGATTTCCCGTCAAAGCATCAACGACACGCTGCATGCGTTGGGATAACGGTATAATAAAAACCGCGCACGCAGCCGAACAAGAACGCCCCGATGTGGCGGGGTGGACGGCACACAGCACCGAGCAATGCCGAGTTCGACACGTAGCTACGCCTCCACAACCCGCAATGGGGAGTGCGGAACCTGGAGGACGTCGAGGCGGAAGCCCGGTCGATCGGCCTTGAAATTGCGCAGGTGATCAAGATGCCCATCAACAACCTTTCAGTGCTTTTCCGTCGCAGGGGTTGAGCCGCCACGCTGCCCGATACCGGCCATCCCAGGTGTGCGCCGAGGCTATCCGGCGGCGGACAACTGCACTGGTTCGACCGATTTTGATCGTGGCTTGCCGAGCGCGGCTTTCCTCCCGCCGGTTGCTGGCTTGAGGAGATCCAGCGTCTCGAGGTCGTCGTCGGTGGTCGGCGACAACGCAAGATCCATGTAAGTGTCCTTGCCGGGGTCGTTTTCCACCCGCTGCTGGATCCGCTTGTACGGTCGCAGGAAGAAATGGACGCGAACGGTCTTGCTGACGATCTCCCAAAGATAGCGGGGGTAGAAGACCAACGGGTTCTCGATCGGCATGCCGAACCGCCGGTCGCGGCGGTACTTGCGCCGGAACAGCCCGCCCTGCAGCGGATGGATGCCCTCGATAACCTGAGACCCGTAAAAATAAGCGAGCACGCGCATGACCTTGGCCGTCTTGATCCCGTAGACGGCGGCGCGCCGGATGATCGTTTCCACATGGTCATGGGTATAGAACGCGTTCCACGCCTGGAGATAGGTCTCCCGGAACTCCTCGTCGGACATCAGCGGATGGGCGGTGGTGACGTGTTCGGTATCGTAGATGTTCATATCCGGGTCCATCCACGCCCCCTTGGCGTCGAGGATCTTGTGATCCTCGGACCCGGGCAGCGGGGTCAGACAGAAGAACTCGACCATGTCGACCGGCAACTCACGCTTCACGATCTCGATGTCGCGCAACACCCGCTCGCGGGTATCGTTGGGAAAGCCGATGATGTAGCCGCAGAAGGTGAGGGCGCCGACACGTTTCCAGGCCTGCAGCATCTCACGGTATTCGGTGATCCGGTTTTGCTTCTTCTTGGCGCCGATCAGGTTGTCCGGATTGATGTTTTCGAGACCGATGAACACACGATTGGCGCCGGCACGGCCGGCCTTCTCGACGAAGTTGGGGATCCGATGGCAGAGGGTATCGACCTGGATAATGAACCCGAACTTGACCCCTTCTTCTTCGCGTACCTTGATGATGCGGTCGAAGATCGCTTCCCAATTCTTATTGCGGGCAAAATTGTCGTCGGTGATGAAGAACTTCTTGATCCCTTGGGCCATGGCGGCGCGCAGAATCGCCTCGATGTCGTCGGCGGTGCGGTAGCGGGACTTGCGGCCCTGGACGTTGATGATCGTGCAGAAGCTGCATTGAAACGGGCAACCGCGGCCGGAATCGAAGCTGGCGCGGGCGGTCAACCGCCCTTTGAGGATATCGCCGGAACTGACCGGAAGAACCGCCCCCTCGAGACCGGGGAGATCGGCCATGAAGTTGTAGAGCGGCTTCAACTCGTTGCGATAGGCGTCGCGAAGTACCGCGTCCAATCGACCTTCGGCCTCTCCGGCAAAGATCGAAATGCCGAGATCCATCGCTTCCTGGATCTCTTTTGGAATATAGGAAAGCATCGAAAGCGAGCCGCTGACGTGGAAGCCACCGATACACACTTGTATTCCGGCGGCTCGAAACGGCCGGGCGATGTCCACGGCGCGGGGAAACTGGTTGGACTGAACCCCGACCAGACCGATCAGCCCGGCACCGCCGCTGTCTTGGATTTCGCGGATAATCCGTTCGGGTTTGACGCGGGTATTGGTCTCGTCAATGGCTGCAGTAACGATATCGACGTCGTCTCCGAGAACACACCGCTCCGCGCATTCGAGAGCGATCCCGTTGAGTACGGCCGTGGTGTTTGATGGGACGTCGGAACGTGCCCACTGAATGACGTAACCATCATCGTCGTAATGGGACGGTTTGATCAGATACAGTCTAAACAATTTTCGGGGGTTCTTCCGCTCACTACGTGACATCTTCTCTGATTCCCTCGGACCGACGTTGCGCAACTGCTTCTGTGCCACTCGCCCAAGGCCAAATAACCACAAGGAAAATGACATATTTTTACGGGTTGTTATCCGCAACGCTTACCCCAAATCGGCCCCGAACACTACAATAACGTGTCGGTCCAGGCATTTCGCGAACGCTGGTGTGGCAGAAACGCACTAACCCAGTCGGGTATAGCAGGAGACGCCTTGTTACTCCGCTGCAGCCATCGCGGCGGATTTGGCGGATTTTCGCAGCGCCTTGTCGACCGCGGAATGGGCCGCGTCGGAACTGAACATCTCCAGATTGTCGAAGTCGTCGTCGGTCGCTGGCGACAGCGAGATGTCGGTGTAAGCATCCTTGTTGGGATCTGTTTCGATGCGTAAGCGAATCTTGTCGTATCTCCGTTTGAGCGCGATGACCTGCGCGATCTTGGTAACGATCTCCGACAAGTAGCGCGCATAAAAGACCACCGGGTTCTCGATCGGCATTCCGGGGCGGCGGTCCTTGCGGAACTTGAAACGGAAAAGCCCGCACTGCAGCGCATGGATACCTTCGATGGCGTGAGATCCATAGAAATAGAGAATGAACTTCATGAGCTTGTGGACTTTGATGCCGCGGGCCGCGGCCCGTCGCAGGATCGTCTCCACGTGCTCGGGCGTGTAGAAGCGGTGCCAGGAATCCCGATACGCACTCTGGAATTCCTCATCGGACATCATCGGGTGATGGGTGGTGACGTGCTCGAGGTCATAGATATTCATATCCGGATTCATCCAGACGCCTTTGGCGTCGAGGACCTTGTGGTCTTCGGATCCGGGCAACGGAGTCAATAAGAAGAACTCCATCATGTCGACCGGCAGCTCGCGCTTGATAATCTCGATATCGGCCATCACGCCATCGTAGGTGTCGTTGGGAAAGCCGATAATAAAGCCAGCCCAGGTGACGGCGCCGATATCCTTCCAGGCCTGAAACATCGTCCGGTATTCGGTGATCCGGTTCTGCTTTTTCTTCGCGATGGCCAGGGTGTCGGGGTTGATGCTCTCCATCCCGACAAAAACACGGTTGACCCCGGCGCGACCGGCCTTTTCGATGAAGTTGGGGATCTGGTGGCAAAGGGTGTCGACCTGGATGATGTAACTGAACTTGATCCCTTCTCCCTCGCGCAGCTCAATCATCCGGTCGAAGATCGCTTCCCAGTTCTTGTTGCGGGCGAAGTTGTCGTCGCTGATCAGGAACTTCTTGATCCCGCGGGCGTAGTTGTTCCGCAGGAAGCGCTCGACTTCGTCCGCCGTCCGGTAGCGGGATTTGCGGCCCTGGACGTTGATAATGGTGCAGAAACTGCACTGGAACGGACAACCACGACCCGAGTCAAAGCTGGCGCGGGTGGTGATTCGACGTTCCAGTGTTTCGTCCGCAACCACCGGTACCGGCGCGCCCTCGAGGCCGGGAAGGTCGGCCATGAAGTTATAAAGCGGCTTCAATTCACCGCGATAGGCGTCCTGCAACACTTCGTCCAACCGCCCCTCTGCCTCTCCGGCAAAGAATGAGATGCCCAGATCCATCGCTTGCTGAATCTCCGGCGGCGTGTGGGCCAACATCGAAAGACAACCGCTCACGTGGAAGCCGCCGAGACACACCGGAATGTTGGCCGCAATGAACGAGCGGGCGATGTCCACTGCTCGCGGGAACTGGTTCGATTGGACCCCGACCAGGGCCACCATTCCCTTGCCACCCCTGGTTTCGATGTCGCGAATGACTTCTTTGGGCTTGATTCGGATATTGACCTCATCAAGGTTGGTAATCACGATATCGACGTCGTCGCCGAGCACTCGACGTTCAGCACAATCCAGCGTGATGCCGTTGAGGACAGACAGCGTATTCGCCGGGATGTCCGAGCGAGCCCACTGAATAACGTATCCATCGTCATCGTAATGGGATGGTTTGATTAGATAGAGCCGGAATGTTTTTCGGGGATTGTTCTGCTTTGTTCCCGGTATCATTACTGCCTTCCTCCAACGAGCGTATGCAACCGTAGCTCTTCCGCTTGCTTCAAGCCAAATAAACCGCAAATAAGCAACGGATATTATTCTTATAATTATTCCACTCCTACACCAAAAATGGGCTTCAGACCAGGGTAAAGCACCATCGTCGGTGCGATGTTGGGTGCCGCGCGTAGTAAAACTGCAACAATATGGCGGAGTGTATCCGAGGGGAATTGGTGCGAGGTTGGGTAGGAAAACCAGCAAACTCGCTGCGCTAGCGGGAAACAATCGTCGTTGACCACGGGTGCATCCTCGCCTACATCGCCTGTCCAAAGCTCCACTGTGGCAGCGGAGGCCGCAGGAACGCAATGGGCGGACCTTTCCAGCGCTTCAACCTTTGGGAAACGGACAGGGACATGGCTGAGAGAAGTATTGGTCGCGGGATCGCCGCGACCCTGAGCGCGTTGTTGTTGTTCTGGCCGGAGCTTTCGCTGGCTCAGGACGCCGAAATGAACGGAGCGAACACCGCCTGGATTCTCACCGCCACGACACTTGTGCTGTTCATGACGTTGCCGGGGCTGGCGCTTTTCTACGCTGGGTTGGTACAGGCGAAGAACGTGCTGTCGGTGATGATGCACTGTTTCGCCATCTGCTGTCTGGCCTCGCTGATCTGGCTGATGGTGGGCTATAGCCTGGCGTTCGGTGACGGCGGCGGCGCCAATCAGGTGATCGGCGGTCTCAACAAGGTGTTTCTCGCCGGCGTCGGCTGGGATTCGCTGGCCGGAGACATTCCCGAGAGTGTGTTCTTCATGTTCCAGATGACCTTTGCGATCATTACCCCGGCGCTGATCGTCGGCGCCTATCCGGAGCGGGTCAAGTTCTCGGCCGTGCTGATCTTTACCGGAGCGTGGCTGATCCTCGTCTACGCGCCGGTGGCGCACTGGGTATGGGGCGGGGGCTGGCTCGCCGACATGGGGGTGATGGACTTCGCCGGCGGCTTGGTGGTTCACGCCACGGCCGGAACATCGGCGCTGGTCTTCGTCGTCCTGTTGGGGCCGCGAAGCGGGTTTCCCCGTCATCTGAACCCGCCGCACAGTCCCGGCCTGACGATGATCGGTGCGGCGATGCTGTGGGTCGGCTGGTTCGGCTTCAACGCCGGCAGCGCCCTTGCCGCAGATGCCAACGCCGGAATGGCGATGACGGTGACCCATATCTCGGCGGCCACGGCCTCCCTGGTGTGGATGGTGATCGAGTGGGTCAAGTTCGGCAAACCGAGCCTGGTCGGCATCGTCACCGGCATGGTCGCCGGCCTGGCGACGATCACCCCGGCGTCCGGGTTCGTCGGTCCCATCGGTGGTTTCTTTATCGGTTTGGCCGGCGGCTTGCTGTGCTACCGGGCGGTGGAGACGATCAAGAACCGGCTCAAGATCGACGATTCCCTCGACGTCTTTGCCGTCCATGGCGTCGGTGGCATTCTCGGGACCCTGCTTGCGGCCATATTCGCCTCGACGGCGTTCGAGGGTGTCGGTCTGGCCGAAGGGGTCGGCGTCTTCGAGCAGTTCGGCGTGCAACTCGTCGGGGTTGTCGCGACGGTGGTGTGGTCGGCGGTCGTCACTTTCGCGATCGTCAAGATGACAGCGGCCATGGTTGGATTGCGCGTCGACGAGGACGAGGCCTCTCAGGGTCTCGATCTCTCCGCCCATGGTGAAAGCGGTTACAGTCTCTGATCATTAAGGAAGGTAATGTTCGATGAAAATGGTAATGGCAATCATCAAGCCGGCCAAACTCGATGCGGTTCGCGATGCGTTGACCGGGATCGGCGTCCAGGGCCTGACGGTAACCGAGGTCAGGGGTTTCGGCCGCCAGGGGGGGCATACCGAAATCTACCGTGGGGCAGAGTACCAGATCGATTTCGTACCCAAGCTGCGCATCGATATTGGGATCGACGACAGTCAGGTGGAGCAGGTGCTGGAAACCATCCGTGATGCCGCCAAGACCGACAGGATCGGCGACGGCAAGATTTTCGTTCTCGATCTCGGCGAGGCAATGCGTATCCGCACCGGAGAGACCGGCCCCGACGCCCTGTAGTTCAGGAGTATTCGGGTAGTTCAGGAGTATCCGGGTAGTTCAGGAGTGTTCGGGTCGAGCGGCGACAGCGACGGTCGGACTCTCGATCAGGTTTCGGTTTTCTGCGGCAGCGGTCCCCCCAAGACCTGACCAATTTTGCCCGGACGGGGGCGCTTCCACGGCGTCTTTTCGTGCGTTTGTGGCGCCGCAAACGCGCCGGTATTGGCGGATCTCGACTCTTCTGTTGCCGAGGACGGGGTGAACCGGGTAGCATTTTGTTGCATATGCGAAACGCAACGGGTCGCGGCGGAGGGGTTCCATGAAAGAGATCTATCACGCGCTGGTGCTCAACATGCATCAGCCGCCGGGAAACCTCGACTATCTGTTCGACACCAACGAATGGGAGGCGAAGGAGATCCTGTTCGCCTACGACCGGATGGCGCGCAGCCTGTGGTCCTACGAGGACGTCGCCCGCGTCAATGTCTCGTTCTCCGGTACCTTGTTGGAGTCGCTCGCTCATCCGGAGTTCCAGCGCCGCGCCTACGGCGCCGTCGACTGCGGGACGCTGCTCTGGGGGCTGCAGAACAAGAACTTGTTCGAGATGCTCGGCACCGGCTACTACCATCCGGTCCTGGCGCTGATCCCCGAAGCGGACTGGGACGAGCAGATCGCCCGCTGGCTCGGGATTGCCCGCCACGTGTTCTGGCGGGAGAGCTTCGGCGGCTTCTGGCCGCCGGAAATGGGTTTCGACATGAAGGTGATCCCACACCTAAAGAAGGCCGGCTACCGCTACGTGCTGGTCGACAGCGAGTACGTCGATCCCATCGACGACATGCCGTGGCAGGAAATCCGCTACCGCCCGCACATCGCCGAGTATGAAGGCGAGGAAATCATCATTGTCGTCAGGGATCGCGAGCTGTCGGCCGCCCAGCTTTCCGGTATGGAGAACGACTGGTTCCAACACGAGATCTACGAACGGACGAAATGGTGCGATTTCCCGCCGTTGGTAACCACCGCCACCGATGGCGACAACGGGGGATGGTTCCGAAACGTCAACGAGAAGGCCAACTTCTGGAACGCCTTCTATCGGGAGGCGCTTGACCAGATCCGTGCCGGCCGCTCGCCGATGCGGCCGACGCTGATCAGCGAATATCTAGACCGTTTCGGCGCCCACGGCAGGGTGACGGTGCGGCGCGGCGCCTGGGCCACCGACGAGCACCACGGCTGGGATTTCCACCAGTGGCAGGGATCGCTGGCACAACGGGACGCCATGGCCCGGGTCCACGATGTCAGCCAGGACTTCCACGCTTCCCTGAAGCGTGCCGGACCGTCCGGCATGGAGAACCCGGCAATCCGCAACCAGCTGGACCAGGCCCATTGGCGCCTGCTCAGGGCGGAGACCAGTTGCAGCTTCTATTGGGGCGAGGCCTGGGTCTACAAGATCCACCACGACCTCGACGCCGCCCTCCGTCACCTGGGCGAGGCGAAGGCGTATCTGGGGTGATTTCGGACGCCCGTACCTGAAGGACGCGGCGACCGCTACTTGGCGCGAATGTGCTCGTAGACTCCGAGATAGTGCTCGCCCGATTGAGCCCAGGAATAGTCGTGCGCCATGCCGTTGGTCACAAGTCGCCTGAAGTCTTTCGGATAGTCGTACCAGAGGCCGATCGCGCGGCTCAGCGCCGATTCGAGACCCGGAGGATCGGGTTCCTCAAACACATAGCCATTGCGTTCTTCGGGCGGTTTTTCGGAGTGGTCGCGATCGAACACCGTATCGACCAGCCCGCCGGCGGCACGGACCACCGGCACGGCGCCGTAGCGCATCGCCAGTAACTGGGCCAGGCCACAGGGCTCGAAAAGGCTCGGCACCACCATGATATCGGCGCCGGCGTAGATGAGGTGGGCGAGTTGCTCGTTGAAGCCGAGCTCGAGATGACAATCGCTGCTTTCGTTGAGGTAGTGCTTGAGTTGCCAGAAGTGGTCGTTGATGCCGCTTTCGGAACCCGATCCGAGCAACACGAACTGGGCGTTGTGCTCCAAGGCATAGAACAGGGCATGCTGGATCAGATGGACGCCCTTCTGGGCGTCGAGGCGTCCCACGTAAGCGACCAGCGGCTTGAAATCCTTGCTCAGCCACAGCCTTTCGCGCAGCGCCTCCTTGTTTCCGTATTTCCCGTCGACGTTCCACATGTCGTAGTGCGACGCAATAAACCTGTCGGTCTGCGGATTCCATACATCGTAGTCGACGCCATTCAGGATACCGCCGAACTTGTGCTCATGGACCGCCAGGGTGTGACCCAGGCCATGACCCTGGTTGGTATGCCGGGCCTCCCATGAGTGGTGTGGCGAAACCGTGGTTACGTGATTGGCGTAGACGATGCCGCCTTTCATCAGGTTGATCGCGGATTTGTTCAAGTTGTCGAGAAGCCGGTCGTGATGGAAATAGTATTCCGGGCGGCACAAACCCGTGGCCCACAGAACCTCTTCGCCGGTGATGCCCTGGTGCGCGAAATTGTGAATCGTGTAGCAGATGCGCTGCCGATCCATCCCTAACTGATGATACATCTCGTATTGAAGGACCGGCACGAGCCCGGTCTGCCAGTCATGGCAATGAATCACGTCGGGCCGTTTGCCCGACTTGAGCAGGAATTCCATCGCTGCCTTGCAAAAGAAGGCGAAGCGCAACGGATCGTCGTGAAACCCGTAGAAACCCCCGCGATTGAAGAAATTGTCCTTGGAATGGGGTTCGATGAAGAAGCACTTGCGCCCATGGACGAACCCGAACCAGACGGAACAGGAGACCTCCGTGTTGTACCAGGGGACCCAGAGCTCTTCCCAGATCTTGTGAAGGCCCCAGATCTCGTCGTACCACATGCAGTCGTACTTGGGCAGGATGATCTCAACCTCGTTGCCGCGGACTTCCAACTCGCGGCTCAGCCCAAAAAGGACATCTCCAAGCCCCCCGACCTTCGCCACGGGAGCCAGTTCCGACGAAATCATTGTAACGAACATGCTGGACCGTCTTTTCGTGTTTACCTGTCAGGCTCTTACTCGAAACCCCACTCTTCACGAATCCATCCGGGCCTTCGAGGGACGTTTCGACGCGACGATGGCCCAAGGACACCACCGTTTCGAACATCCTTTCGGGAGCCGCAGTATGATTGTGCAGCGCAGCAAAGTCTACACCCGGATTGCCGAGGGCTCGAGATGAAACCGCAAATCGGGAGTTGAAGGGGCGGGCTTGTTTTTGTCCGTTCTCTTGTGCATTGGCGACGCGTCTACGCCACCCCTTTCAACATTCCCGTCATAAGCCGGTGCTATTCAACTGGCTCCGCATCCACCGGTTCCACTTGCCAGATTTCGCGAGCGTACTCGGCAATCGTGCGGTCGGAGCTGAACTTGCCGGTACGGGCGATGTTGAGGATGGCCTTCTTCGTCCATTCCTCAGAGTCGCGGTAGGCGGCCTCGACCCGGGACTGCGCCTCGATGAAGTCCCGCAGGTCGGCCAAGTGCATGTAGTGATCGCCCTGTTCGAGCAGGCTCGACACGATGGGCATGAACGTCCCCGGCTCCGTCAGGCTGAAGAAGTCGTTGCGGATCAGATCGATGGCCCGGCGGATTTCCTCATCGTTGTTGTAGGCGTCGTAGGGGTTGTAGTGACCCCGTTGGGCCTCCACCTCATCGGCGGTCAACCCGAAGATGAAGATATTGTCGTCGCCGACCTCTTCTTTGATTTCGATGTTGGCGCCGTCCAGGGTTCCGATCGTCAACGCCCCGTTCATCGCGAACTTCATATTGCCGGTGCCTGACGCTTCCATGCCAGCGGTCGAGATCTGTTCGCTCAGGTCCGCGGCCGGGATAATCTTCTCGGCCAGCGAGACGCGATAGTCGGGCAGGAAAGCAACCTTGATCTTATCGTTGAGGTCGGGGTCGTTGTTGATGACGGCGCCGACCTGGAAGATCAGCTTGATGATTCGCTTCGCCATGTCGTAGCCGGGCGCGGCCTTGCCGCCGAAAATGAAAGTCCTCGGCACGATGTCGAGCTCGGGATTGTCCTTCAGTCGGTTGAACAGGACGATGACATAGAGGCAAAGCAAAAGCTGACGCTTGTACTCGTGGATGCGTTTGACCTGAACGTCGAACATCGAATCGGGTGAGACGGTGACCCCGATCTCTCGCTGGATGACGTCCGCCAGCGCCACCTTGTTGGCGTGCTTGATTGCGCGGATTTTCGCACGGAACTTGGGGTCGTCGGCGTACTTCTCGAGTCCTCTCAATTGATCGAGGTCGGTTATCCATCCCTCGCCGATGGTCTCGCTGATCAGCGACGAGAGCCCCGGATTAGCCTTCAGCAGCCAGCGTCGTGGGGTGACGCCGTTGGTTTTGTTGTTGAACCTGCCCGGGTAGAACTGGGCGAAGTCAGGCATCGCGTGCTGCTTCAGCAACTGGGTATGCAGGGCGGCAACGCCGTTGGTCGATTTGCTGCCGACGACCGCCATGTTGGCCATGCGAATCTGCTTTTCCGGCTGTTCCTCGATGATGCTCATCCGCTGCAACCGGCCGGAGTCGCCGGGATACCGGGTCGCGACCTTGCGCAGGAACTGGCTATTGATTTCGTAAATGATCTGCAAGTGGCGCGGCAGTAGCCGCTCGAACATGCTGACCGGCCATTTCTCGAGCGCCTCGGGCAACAACGTGTGGTTGGTGTAGCCGGTCGAGTTGACGGTGATTTCCCACGCCTTTTTCCAGTCGAGCTCCTCCTCGTCGATCAGAATTCGCATGAGTTCCGGTACGGTGACCGCCGGATGGGTGTCGTTCATCTGGATGAACGCCTTGTCGGGGAAGGAGAGCCAGTCGTTGTTGCCCTGCTTGAAACGGCGAATGATGTCCTGAATGGAACAGGATACGAAAAAGTACTGCTGGCGCAGCCTCAGTTCGCGTCCGGCGTAGATGGCGTCGCTCGGATAAAGGATCTTGGTGATGTTCTCCGCCATCACCTTGTCCTCGACCGCTTCCACGTAGGACCCGCGGCTGAAGTCCTGGAAATGGAAATCCTGGGTCGCCTGGGACGTCCACAGCCTGAGCGTGTTGACGTTGTAGGATCCGTAGCCGACGATCGGCATGTCGTACGCCGAGCCGTAGATCGGCCGCGTATCGACCCAGTCCCAGCGGGTGACGCCCCGGGTCCGTCGCGGCTCGGCCCGGCCCTCGAAATTGACCAAATAACGAATCTCGGGGTGTCCGATTTCCCATGGATCGCCGTTTTGCAGCCAGTTGTCCGGTTCCTCGATCTGGTGGCCGTTCTCGAGCCGCTGCTTGAAGATGCCGTACTCGTAACGTAGGCCGTAACCGAAGGCGGGGAGCTTGAGGGTCGCCATCGAGTCGAGGAAGCACGCGGCCAATCGGCCGAGACCGCCATTGCCGAGGGCCGCGTCCACTTCAACTTCGCGCATATCGTCCCAGTCGAGCTCAAGCGCCGTCATCGCCTCTCTGCAGGTGTCTTCCATCAGCAGATTGATGACGTTGGTGCCCATCGCCCGGCCGATGAGGAACTCCAGCGACAGGTAGTTGATCCGCTTGACGTTCTGATGGTGATAGGTTTGCTGCGTCTGGATCCACCGTCCGGTCAGGCGATCGCGAATGGCCAGGGCCAAGGCTTGATACCGGTCCTGGTCCGTGGCCGTGTACTGGTCCTTGGCCAAGGTGAATTTGAGATGGAAGTTGAAGCTCTTGATCAGATTTTCGACGTCCATTCCTTCCGCGGCGGCCGGCTGCATATCCTCAGGAGCCTCGATGTTGTTCGAAGTCGCCTCGCGTTTCATTTTTCGTGATCTCCCCGATCCACGTGGTTGCGTTCGTCGGTCCATATCCCTGCGGCGGTTCTGAGAAGTCGACCGTTGAATGCCGCTCCACCCGCGCAGTCGAACTGTGACCCATCCCAAACTTTTGGAAAATCGGCACGCTTATAGCAGAGCCCCGATCCCATGTAACCCTCGTTTGCGGGTTGTTGGCGGCGGGAACGCAAGGGCTATCGTGCCCGATCCGGTGTTTGCCCGGAGGGCGCTCGATAGCCGGAGAACGGCGCGTTCTCAAACCTAGGCCGACAGATCCGGATGCGACCGTATGCGATGATTGCGACGGACTTCACACGATCGAGTTTCCCGGCTACAACCACCCGCGGCACGGTGCCGTTCCGGGGGGCTCGGACCACGTAATCGTGCCTGAGCGGTGTTTTCTTCGGTATCGAGCCGAGGGTTTCTTTCCCGTGTCAGCTTGCCGAGAGCCTGCTCGTTCCTCGCCGCAACAGCCCACCTGATTTGGGGGACTGAACCGAAAGGCGGCACCTTTTCACAAGGGATCAAGCAAATGAGCGCCAACAAGGGCAAATCAAAGACCGGGACTTCCGTCCGCCCGGTTGCCGAAGAGACGGCTGGCAAGGCGCGAACGCAGAGCGCTCCGCAACCGAAGCCTCGGGCCGTCGCCCGCGCTACCAAAAAGCCGGAACCCGCGGCCGAAGCGCGGCCGGCCGCCACCACGGCCAAGCCGGTCCAGGTGAAGCCGACGGTGGCGCCGCCCGCCCCCGAAACGAAGGCGGTGAAGCCGTCCGTGCCCGAAAAGAAGCCCGAAAAGACGGTCACGGCTCCCGCTCCCGAAAAGAACGAGCCCGCGGCCGTTGCGGCGCAGCCGAAACCCGTCGCCAAACCGGTTGCACCCAAGGCGGAGCCGCGTCCTCTGCCGCCGCTCGCCGAAGCCGGTGACCTTGCCGCCGTCGCCGCCGCCGATCACCGGGATCCCTTCGGTTTTCTCGGGATGCATGAGCTGGCGCCCGGCGGTCCTCTCGTCGTTCGGGCCCTGTTGCCATCGGGGGTGCGTGTCTGGGTCGTCGAGTCGGCGACGAAAAGAGTCGTCGCCGAACTGGCCCGACTTGACGAGGCCGGCCTGTTCGCCGGTGTTATCGAAGGTCGCAAGGAGCGCTTTCCCTACCGTCTCTCGGTCGAGACGGCGGCCGGCACGACGGAGATCGAGGACCCCTACCGTTTTCCGCCCGTTCTGAGCGATGCCGACGCCCATCGGTTGGCGGAAGGCGATCACCCCACCAGCTACGAGACACTTGGCGCTCACCCCGCAAAACTGGACGGGGTCGAAGGCGTTAGGTTCGCCGTTTGGGCGCCGCACGCGCGCCGGGTGGCGGTGATCGGCGAGTTCAACGATTGGGACGGACGGCGCCACGGCATGCGCCTTCGTCACGATTGCGGTGTCTGGGAGATCTTCCTGCCGGGAGTGGAACCGGGCCAACTCTACAAGTACGAGATCAAGTCGAGCGACGGGGACCGACTGCCCGACAAGAGCGACCCCTACGCCTTTCTCGCCGAACAGTCGCCGGGATCGGCGTCGGTTGTGGTCGACCTCGGCGCTTACAAGTGGGGTGACGGCAAATGGATGTCGGCGCGCAAGTCGCTGGATGTCCGCGAAGCGCCGCTCTCCATTTACGAGGTCCATCCGGAGTCCTGGCGGCGCAAGCCGGAGGATGACAATCGCCGGCTGACCTACCGGGAGTTGGCCGACGAACTTGTCGATTACGTGGCGTACATGGGGTTCACCCATATCGAACTGACGCCGATCTGCGAAGCGGCCGCGGAGGGATCGTGGGGCTGCCAGCCGCTCGCTCCTTACGCTCCGACCAACCGTCTCGGCACGCCCGACGACTTCCGGGCGTTCGTCGACCAGTGTCACCAGGCCGGGATCGGTGTCATCGTCGACTGGGTTCCCACCCATTTTTCCGAAGACTCGCATGGTCTGGGGTTGTTCGACGGCAGCCATCTTTACGAGCACGCCGACCCGCATCAACGCCGCCACCCCGTCTGGAACTCTCTCGCTTACGACTACGGTCGTCGCGAGGTGGCCAACTACCTGCTCAGCAACGCGCTGTTCTGGCTGGACGAGTATCACGTCGACGGGTTGCGAATGGACGACCTGGCGACGATGCTCTATCTCGATTACGGCCGGGTGCGCGGTCAGTGGACGCCCAACCGGCACGGCGGATCGGAAAACCTCGAGGCCGTCGATTTTCTCCGCCGGTTGAACGAACTGGTATACGCCCGGCATGCGGGCGCGTTCACCATTGCCGAGGATTCGTCGGATTGGCCCGGGGTATCACGTCCAACCCTCGACGACGGTCTCGGCTTCGGGTTCAAGTGGAACGACGCGTGGACGCGGGACGGCCTGCGCCACATGTCGCGCAACCCGATCCACCGGAAGTACTATCACCACGAACTGACCGACGGGCCCACCCATGCCTTTCGCGAGAACTTCGTTCTGCCGCTATCCCACAAGGCGGTAAGCCACGGTGAAGGCTCGCTGATCCAGAGGATGCCCGGGGACACCTGGCAAAAGTTTGCCAACCTGCGGCTCTATTACGCGCTGATGTATTCCCATCCCGGCAAGAAGCTGTTGTTCATGGGTGACGAGTTCGCCCAGGACCGGGAGTGGAACGCCGAGACCAGCCTCGACTGGCACCTAACCGGCGAACCGACGCATCAGGGCATTCAACGGCTGGTTCGCGATCTCAATCTGCTCTATCGCTCGACGCCGGCCTTGTACGAGCGTGATTGCGAGCCGGAAGGCTTCGCCTGGATCGACGCCAACGATACCGAGCAGAGCGTCATGTCGTTTATTCGTCGCGGTGGCGACGACCAGGTCGCCGTCATCTTCAATCTCACGCCGGTCATCCGCAGGGACTATCGGATCGGCGTTCCGGAGCTGGGACTGTACGAGGAAAGCCTCAATACCGATGCCGAATCCTATGGCGGCGGCAACGTCGGCAATCTCGGAGGGGTGACCGCCATTGCCGAACCGATGCACGGCCGTCCCTATTCGCTGAGCCTCAGGCTGCCGCCGTTTTCGGCGGTCGTTCTCAGGTGGACCGGAGACCGCCAGTCGGAAGGTGAGGATACGGCCTGACGCCGCGGCCGATCAAACTTCGCGGGGGCTTGGGGGCAGGCCTTGTAAATGAGAATCCCCGTGGTGGCGAATAGGGGATATACTGGTCGCCGACTTGGCACGCGGGACGGTGGCGGAGTCGTTCCTCCGTAGTCGCCGCGATGGACCTGCCGCGAGAGCCGGAATGAACGAGGCGGCGAAGCCGCCAGGGAAAGGGAGCGATGCACGAACTGGCGCTCTGCCAGAGCGTCGTAGGCGTTCTGCGCAAAGAGGCGAAAGCCAAGAGCTTCAGCCGGGTGACGGTCGTGCGGCTGCACATCGGCGCCCTTTCCTGTGCATCTCCGGAAGCGATGGAGTTCTGTTTCAAAGCGGTCACCAAGGGGACCCTCGCCGAGGGCGCGCAGCTTGATCTCGTCCGCACCGTGGGCCAGGCTTGGTGCATGAACTGCGGCGAGACGGTGGCCATTGGCGAACGCTATGATGCGTGCCCGCA
>RCNG010002660.1_pt1 | contig 16107 bp, 13 predicted proteins | sample 2041371 | NCBI WGS metagenome assembly RCNG01 (sample SAMN09708227, study PRJNA481090) | Marine sediment metagenome, whole genome shotgun sequencing project. | biome: marine sediment; feature: ocean; material: sediment; isolation source: Sewage treatment plant 1 marine sediment (STP1) ... | reverse complement strand
TGGATAATACTTAAGGTATAATTATTATCATCTATTTTGTATGAAGATACATTGATTTCAAAATCAAAAATATCGCCATTCTTTTTAATTCCTTTAGTTTCATAATTAGTAGGTACATCTTCTCCCACAGCTCTCTTTTTAAGATATTTCTTAATTCTATTATACTCACTTGGAGCAACCAAATCAAGGGCATCTATTTCATATATTTCCTCTTCGCTATCATATCCGAATATTTTCACAAAAGAAGGGTTGACCAAGACATGCTTACCCTCCAAAGTAACGCGAATGGCATCAGTGGAATTATCAAAAATGGATCGGAATTTAATCTCACTATCTCTAATAACTTTTTCAGCATGTTTTAGTTCTGTAATATCAATTATTGTTCCCGTCATAAGCAATGCTGTTCCGTCTTTTCTTCGTTTAGGGACATCGGCGCGAGCAATAATCCATCTTATTGATCCGTCAAGTTGCAAAACGGGATAGCTAGCTCGATATGTTTCATATTTACCTGATATAGTACCGATAAATTGTTCAAATGTATCTTCAGTTATTTTCTTGTATTCAGTGTTTAATTTTCCTGTTTTTATAAGAATATTTCTCCACTCATTAGTTGTATATAAATTATCGTTACTTTTTTTCATTGGCAGACCTAAGAGATTGGCTGTAGTATCTAGCGCATGAATTGTGTCTTCTTCGTTAAAATCGATCCACCAAGCACCAATCTCAGCGGCATCAAGGGAGCTATAAACTAGTTGGTTTAGTAGAGCGAGTTCTTCTTCTGCTTTTTTTTGTTCAGTAATATCCTGAGCCACACCATTCATGGTTAATGCTTTTCCTTTTTCATCACGCTCAACATAACCAATGGCTCTAATCCAAACTGTATCACCATCTACAGGTCTTACATAAGGGTAGATAACATCGTAACGTTCAATTTTACCATCAACAGCATCCTGGTAGTGAACTCCGGTTTTTTCTGCAATTTCAGGGCTAGCCTGAATTATTCTTGAAAGCCATTCATCTGTTAAATGATATTTATATTCTTCATTGGGCATTTCTCCGAAGATAGCTGCAGCACGTTCGGAAGAATAATAATACTCAGCATCATCGTAATTAATTTTCCAGAAACCAGCCTTAGTTAAGTCTAATGCATTATCCGAAAGCTCATAAATTTGTTGTAATTCTTTCTCAGCTTTTTTCTGAAAAGTGATATCGGAAACAATGCCTGCAACAATATCTATTTTGCCTTCGGCATTCTTGTATGATTTACCTTTATCAAATATCCATTTTATTTCTCCTTCTGTTATTATCCTATATTCCCGTTCATATGAACCCTCATTATTCAATAAATAATCCGTGTATTCTTGTACTTTTTCTATATCATCCGGATAGATCATAGCGAATAGTTTACCAAGATCGATATCCTCATTCTCAGTAAATCCATAAATTTCATTCAATGAATCAGAGGTGGAAAATCTATCTTCAGTAACGTGGTATTCCCAGTTGCCCATTTTTGCAGCATTCATGGCAGAATTCAACCTTTCCTGGGCACTGTCAAGCTGTTTTGTTCTTTCTTTTACCTTGTTTTCAAGCTCTTCATTCAGTGTTTTTAGTTTGGTTTCGGCTAATTTTTTAACGTAAAAACCACCTATTTTTCGACTTATACCCTCAATCAAATCCTTTTCTTCCTTCATGAAGGGGCCAATCTCTGAAGCAGGCATTTCTTTTGTATAGTAGACGTCAATCCTACCTATAACTTTATCTTCAATTATGATTTTAGTAGATTGTTTCCATTCTGTTTCTTTAAAATTTGGAGTTGTAAATTCTTTCTTATCTAGAACAATCTTTCCACAAGTATATTCAGGATATTGCCATGATTGGGGAATAATATTTGTAGATTTTTGTAAAACATCCTCAAACGAATTTTCCGGGTCATTAATAAACTGTGAAATACTGTATAAACAGTTTAGTTCTTTCATCCGCTCACCAACATCATGAAGGAGTTTTTCATGTTTCAGTTCAATTTGTTTGCGTTTTTCTATTTCTTTGGTACGTTCTTCTACAATATTCTCCATTTGCTCCTGGTATTCATGCATTTTTAAATGCATTCTTACTTTGGCAGTAACTTCCTGTTCCTTGAAAGGTTTTGTGATGTAATCTTGTCCTCCAGCTTCAAAAGCTTTTGCTATATCGGCTGTTTCAGTTAAAGCACTTAAAAAAATAATAGGGATCGATTCGAATTGACTCATAGACTTTATCCTACGACAAGTCTCATAACCATCTATACCCGGCATTTGAATATCCATTAATATTAAATCTGGGGCTTCTGCCTTAATACTTTCAATTGCTTCCTTTCCATTATTTGCAACCCGAATGACGAATTTTTCATGTGCCAATATTTTTGAAATATCCTGTAAATTTTCAGGAGTTTCATTTACGACAAGAATTGATTTAGTTTGTTTTTTCATACCCTTATTTTCAAGACCTGTAAAATGTTATCTGGCAGTACCATAATGATCATCAATGTAAGCTAACATTTCACTCGGGTTTAAGCTCTGAGTAGAGTTTCCAACTCTAACATAAAAATACTCATCTCCATCTCTACTAAAAAAAACAGGTCTGGATGCAGGCTCACAACCCACAAAAAGTAGCTGCTTACCTTTATAGGCTAAAATCTCGCTTTCAATAAATTTTATAAAATCGGCTCCTATGGTTTCCTTTAGAAGATTGAACCAATGCAATAATAATTTGTCATTATTCTTAAAGCCATCTGCATCGAGGCCTAGGGTGTTACCGTCGTCATCAACGCCTACCAATAAATAACCACCTTTGCTATTTAAAAAACCCGTCACAGTTTTTAAACACGCATTTTCTATTCGCGCTTCGTTTTTCTTTGTATATATATTATGACGCAGAGTAGATTTAAACTCAGTTTTATTGGTTTCACCAGATGCTGTTAACGCTTCGATTTCTTGTTCGCTTTTTGGCAAAACCACAGAATCATGCAAATTTTTAATTTGCATTTTAAGTTTCTTTTTTTCTTCTAAAACACGTACTCTGGTTTTTATGCGAGATTTTACTACTTCGGGCTCAAAAGGTTTTGTAATATAGTCTGATGCACCCAATTCGAATGCTTTTTGTTCATCAACTGGAGCATTTTGTGAAGTCTGAAAAATAATGCTAATATCCTTGGTTTCTTGAGTATTTTTTAAAATTTTACAAACCTCGTAACCATCCATTTCTGGCATCATTATATCTAACAATATCAAATCAGGCTTTGGATCTCTTTTAGCTAAATCCAGGGCTTTTTTACCATTGAGTGCTACTTTAAGCTTATACTCATCTCCCAGGATGCTTCTCAATACATCTATATTCTCGGATGCGTCATCTACAATTAGGATACATGTCTTCTCTATGGCCATCTATTATTTAATTTATTTTCATTTAAATGTTAAAAAGTTTCCAAAATTGAACTTCGTTATTGTATCTAATTATGCATTACGTTTAGTAAATAGGGCGTTTTAATGCCCTATTTACATTGTTAGTGACTGTTTTATTTAGATTAAAAGGTTCAGATGTCCCTACCTTTATGGGTGGTTCTTTAGCAAGGAGGCCTAGAAATTTCATTTTTTTTCATTTAACAAATTTTCCAATGACTTTTCTAATTTCATTTTACGTTCTGCGTTGGTTTTGGGATACTCCATATCTAGGGAATTAATGGTATTCGTGATTATTTGGGAAATTATAGAGCGCATTCTCCATTTATTATTTGCAGGTATTACAAACCATGGTGCATTTTCAGTAGAGGTTGCATTTATAGCTGTTTCAAAAGCCTCCATATAGTCGTCCCAGTGCCTACGTTCTTTGAGGTCAGAATCTGAAAATTTCCAGTTTTTATCGCTATTTTCTAATCGCTCTATAAAGCGATTTTTCTGTTCGTTTTTAGAAACATTCAAAAAGAATTTCAGAATAATAGTTCCACTACGGGTCAGGTGCTTTTCTAAATTATTGATATCTTCATAACGTTCCTCCCATATCGATTCATCTGCTTGAACTTCATTTTGAAGGAGTTCAGGATGCACTTTCAAAACCAAAACTTCCTCATAATAAGACCTGTTAAAAATACCGATCATCCCTTTTGCAGGCATTTCCTTAGTATACCGCCAAAGCCAATTATGACTAGACTCTTCGGATGATGGTTTTTTAAAGCTACTTACTTTACATCCTTGAGGATTTATTCCAGACATAACATGTTTAATGGTACCATCTTTTCCCGCAGCATCCATTGCCTGAAAAACCAACAACAACGAATATTTACGACTGGCATAAAACAGATCCTGAGCTTCAGTCATGGATGAAAGATTCTTTTCCAACCGAGCTTTAGCTGATTTTTTAATAGAGGCATCATCTCGGTCATATTCTTGTTCAAATTCCTCCCAGTAGTTTCTATAGTCAGATAATTTGAAACTTTCTTTAGGATCTACTCTGCAATAATCAATTATTTCACTTGCTAATTGCTTGCGTTCTTTCTTGGTAATCTTTTTTTTAGACATAGTTTTTTTTGTATTAAAGGTTACCTTCAATTATGGGTTGTTGTAGCTTTTTAAATGAGGCATAATTATTTCTAGATTATTTATACGTATTTCCTCATGAAAGATATTTAAGCTTTATAAAATGATAATCAACTCCAATTCAAGGGGATTAATCTTAAAAATATCCCTATTCTCGTTGTTGGCAATCGTTTCTGCTTTACTGCTTTTTAAAAGCATCCATGACCCAAGAATCATCTTACGACCTTCCTTTAGTCCATAAAAACGGGATAGGAATTCCGTTTCACACTGGCTCCAGATCTTCCGTTAATTTCTTTACCTCAACGCCTTCTGCGATATATATGTCTTCAACGATTTCGAGCAACTGTATACCAATATCATGAGAAAAAGCGCTGTCGTTCATCAGACTGGTTGTCATCTGCGAATCGATAGCACCATCTCGCACCAGTTGATCCAAAGTGCCGTTCGCCAAAATATCTTGCTTCTCCAAGGCTTCACGAAGTTCCGCCAGCAACTCAGAAATACCCAATTTCTCATCAGACTGGCGAATACTAAGTATTCTACGTAGTATCTCTGCAAGATTCAGGCGGATAAGGTTGTACTGTTTTCGGATATGCTCATTTTCGTGGTTCATGTAACGATTGATGTTTTTACGAAGCTCCGCTATCACTTTGATGATCTCCGCTGCACCGCGACAAGCTAGACGGACATGCTGAACCTGTTTGGTCTGCTTAGTATTCATGTTGCCAGCAACCAGCGCCCTAGTTGCAAAATCGATGATGGCGTTATAGAGCTGCTTGACGCCTCCATAGTACTTGCTCATGACGTCAATCTCGAGAACATCATTAGACTGGTCCACAACCTCGGCAAGATCGCGCTCAGAATGGATGTCGTGACGATGCAAGTTCAATCCATGTGTTATGATCTCAATCAAGTTTACTCCCAAATGGGCAGCCTCCTTGATTAATACATTGATAGCTCCATCCGGGATGGTAAGCGCCGCCTCGTTCAAATATAAAGGTTCGAGAGCGACTCCCTTTTCCTCCTTAACCTGCTTTTCTTTTACCCGGGTCTCCAAGAAGCGAACCAAGGTTTTCATGAAAGGCAACATAGCCGCGACACCGATCACATTAAACAGCGTGTGGAACGTGGCGAGCCTGAGCGTCCAGTTGTCGGCAGCGATACCGATGCCATCTGCAATGGAGGCCACCGCCAATTTTAACGGGACGATAAGGATGATGGCCAGCAGACCAGTGGCGATGTTAAAGATCAGATGCGCCATTGCCAGACGCCTGCCTGCAACATTTGCGCTCAGCGCACCCAGCATACCGGTAACCGTCGTGCCGACGTTGGAGCCGATGGACAACGCCAATGCGTTCTCGTATGTGACTTGGCCTGTCGCCAAGGCTGCGATTGTTAACATAAGCGTGGCATGGCTGGATTGCATCACCACCGTAGCAACAATACCAACTAGCGTAAAAACAAGGAGACCGGCAAGGCCTGGCATTGCGTATTGGGACAGGTCTAAAGTTGAACTGAAGATTTCGAACCCTCCCTTCATATAGGCGATACCCAAGAATACGAACCCGATACCAGCAAGAATGTTACCGAAGCCCTTGAAACTTTTCTGCTTTTGAAACATCAGAATGAGTCCAAAAACGATCATTGGCATGGCGTAGGTTGCAAGATCTACCTTCAATCCGAACCCAGCCATAAGCCACGCACCCGTGGTAGTACCCAGGTTGGCGCCGAAAATTATACCAATACCAGCCTTTAATGTAATCAGACCTGCGCTCAAAATGGAAATCGCAATGACCGTCACCAGGGAACTGGACTGCATAACTGCTGTCGCTCCCATCCCAAAGAGAAGGCTCTTGCTCACCGTATTGGTGACTTTTTGGAGCACTTTTTCCATCACGCCACCTATGAAGGCTTGAAAGCCCTCTTCTAAAAAGAGCATACCAAACAGGAATATTGCTACACCAGCAGCTATAGTTTGAAATGGTGGACTGCTTACAAAGGCGTAACCCAACAGGGCAAAAACGATAACGAGTAGCCAGATCTTTTTCGTTATGTTTGATTTAACCATTCAATAAACATAACGAAATATTACTATAAAATAAATACCACTTTAGTAGTATATGAGAAATCTGAACTTCTATTTATTATTCAAAAAATAAGAAGAAACGGTGAACTGTTTCAACCTACCTTTGACATCATACTGGAAGAAGGCGATGGGCTGTACCTTGTATGTGTTTTTGATCCAAAAATTTTAAAAAACATTTCCATTGATGTTATTGGTGCTCACATTAGAGACCGTAAACTTTTACAATATACGCCTGATTCGGTAAAAATTTGCATAACTCACAAGTTGTCAAGAGGAACAAAGCTAGGGGAACTCTTAATTCCATTAATGCATAGTTCATTTGTTACACGTATCGTAAGGCTTGGGACTGATATTGATGTGGGTTCAGAGGTTGAACTAGAAAGAGGTGACGTTCTTCATGTCACAGGTCCAGAGTCAGGGCTCGAGGCATTGAAAGATAGACTTGGTCATATTGAAAGAACAGCTGAACAAACAGACCTTTCTACTTTTTTCTGGGCCATTATTTAGGGTATTCTACTAGGAGCACTTACGATAAGCATTTTAGGGGTAAAAATCGGGCTGGGTACAGCCGGAGGTTTATTATTTGTAGGATTGCTGGTAGGTTATCTAAGATCTTTATTTCCGGTGATTGGAGGAATGTCCGATGGTGCCCGTTGGATTTTCACTGAATTAGGACTGTTGCTCTTCATGGCCGGTGTTGGCTTGCGAGGAGGAGGTGGATTTCTGGAAACCTTTCAGGAAAGCGGGATCTCTCCATTGCTATCAGGAATTGCAATCACTCTAATACCTTTATTTATTGCATTTGCTTATGGAATTAAGGTTTTAAAAATGAATCCTTTGATGTTGTTAGGTACAATTGGTGATGCCATGACAAGTGGAGCATCTCTAAATGTAATTAATAATCAATCAAAAAGTACAATAGCTGGAATTGGTTATACTGGAGCTTATGCATTTTCAAATGTTCTTCTTACCATTGCAGGAGCGCTGATGATCCTTTTTGTTTAGCACTTTCTTTAAAGTACGTTGCAATTAATATCTTAGAATCAATGATTTATATTTAGCACATTAATAAATAGAATCTGTTGCAAAAGATTATTGAATTTGCAGTATTGGTTATAATTTTTGCCAACGTTCTTGTATATGATTAGTTGCGTTGTTTAAGCAACTAACTTAGCAAATACAAACTGAATAGAAAATCCGCGAATCCCGATAGTTATCGGGATTCGTAAGTAAGCCAGAACTAGCAATTAATTTTATACGTTGTTGTGCTTTCGTTATTTTTTTGATTAATTATATTTTTCATTTATATAATCTAGAATTGTTTCTCCCTTACTTTGAACAGAATTAAAACTATTTTCAAAATAACTAGCTGTGCTGCCAATAAATCTGCATAATGGCAAAACCCGTCTATCCTCAAAAATGGAATTATACACTTTTGCGCTTGGAGCTTTTGGTGAATTAGTCGGGAAAAATTTGCGATGTTCCGTGTCACTAAAAAGTTCATATTTTAGTTTTCGAAGCTCTAGTCGAGCAGGGTTTCCTGAATTTGTGAAATTAGTCACTACATCATTATAATTTTTATAATAATCTTGAAGTAATTTTAAAAGTTTAGAATCAGGAAATTCAGATACAACTCCAGAGGAATTAAGGAAACTCCATGTATTTGAGCGTTCAGAAATAATTGGAGCAGTAGTAAATGAATTAAAATCCATTATAAATTTCAGCGAATCGGCAATGTATCTATTTTCAGATTCCATAATTGGTATTATATTCTTGGCTGCCACAATTTGATTATGTAAGGACTTATTGGTTTTTTGAATATCATAGATATCAGTTTGAATATCTTCCGCTATTGACTTGATATTAGTAATCATTAAAGCCTTTTTTTTATTCTCCTCATTCCAATTATCAATGCTTAATGCAATTAAAATTCCGACTACTACAAGAACAATTTCGAAGACAGCATATTTCAAATACTTTCCAGTTTTGTTTTTCTCCATAAGGTCGTATCGTATTTTTCTAAAGAACTTTGTCATTGGTTAGCGATTTGTCATAGTGCCTGCTACATAGCTTTTCGGCCTTCGTAGCCAAGCTACTTCGGCGAAGTAGGCTAGCGAAGTAGCAATGAAGCACAACAATAGGATATCATCATTGATGATATCCTACTTATAGAACTAAGATAATAAATCCTTAATATCCATAAACGTTCTGTTTGCTACATGGGTATAAATTTCGATCGTTTTGGTAGAACTGTGCCCTAAAAGAAGTTGAATATGCCATCATGTAGCTCCCATTTTGTTATCCCAGTTTTTGATCTTGTTATCTGGTATTTCCAGGGCTTGCAATGGGAAACAAATAAAATAAACTTTATACTACTTGGCTAAAAGGCCTCCTCTATCCCAAAATAAACACCCATATTACCATCTGGACCAATTCCAATATCAGCGCGTAGATTAATTTTCTGCTCTTGATTGAATTGGAAGCGGAGCCCTGCTCCAAAGTTGTATTTTAATGTCCCAAAATCATATTCTATAATCTCACTTGCAACATTACCTACGCCGGCAAAGGCAACAAATCCCCAACGACGCCAGAAATACTGCCTGTATTCTCCCTGCAGCATAGCATAGAAATTATCCCTGTACCTCCCGTAAAAGTAGCCACGCATCCTTTTTGACCCACCAAGCGCAGGGAGCTTGTAAAATGGAACCTCACCGGAGACGGCATTAAGATAGAAGTTGGCTGCAAATACATGGTCTTTCTTTATTGCCCAATATTTTCTGACGTCTAACTCAATATCAACAAATTTATAGTTCGAAGATAATGTCGGATAATATGAAAATCTGAAATATTGATAGCCTCCTGAATTCGGGAAAAAAATATTGTCCCTATTTTCCCAGGTCAGATCAATTCCGATACCTAAAATAGAACCCCCATCAACTCCAACTAATGTGCTGTCAGTCAATATTTCATTCTCCTCCCTGTCAATAATTTCAGTGTTATTGAAATCCACAACCAGCCCTGACCTATCTGCATTGGCGAAAAGGGGAGGAGATTGAATATACAATGTAGCGCGAAAACCTGATTTGTATACGCTTCGTTACCTATATCAGGGGTTGAATCTCCCTGACCCCAAAATTTGTCTGTAAAAAACCCGTAACTTACCGGAGCCCTGACGAAAAGTGTGTTCTTAAAAAAATAAAGTGCCGGATTTACACTAATTTTATAGTTCTTTAACGTAGAATAATAACCACCAAATCCAATCTTTGAAGGGTTCAAAATTGAATCCTTGGCGGTATAAAAAACATATATTCCTCCGGCACCAAAAGCTAAGGCTGTTTCCGGAGAGAAGAAGGCATATGGATAAGCATTAAAAGCTGGCTTAAAACTATTTACCGAATCCTTAGACATTGTCAATGAATCCAACACAACATCTGAATGGCCAATCTCCCCATCAGCCTGGGCAGCACATCTATTAAAATAAGATGATGTTATCAAAACTACCAGTACTATATAACTGTATTTGTTTTTCATTTATTCATCGTTGGTTTTATCAGCCCTGGACATATCTACTTCCAACCTGGCCATTGCTTCTTCTCCGGTACCCAGTAAGATGGCGATCCATTTGGTGTTTGGACTGCGAGCGGCCATGAGTTTGATAATCATAGTCAGGGGAACTGATAGGAACATTCCAATGGGCCCTAGTATAAATCCCCAAAAGATGAGGGCAAAGAACACCACAAATGTAGACAATCCCATCCCTTTCCCCATCATTTTCGGTTCAACTACATTACCAATCACAATGTTGACCGCGATAAATAGCACGGCGGTCCAAAAAGCTCCATCATATCCCATCTGGATCAATGCAAATGCAACAGCCGGTATCGCTGCTATTACCGAGCCAATATTTGGAATGTAATTTAACAAAAATGCTACAAGTCCCCAAAGGATAGGATAATCTACACCGATCAGCGCTAAACCAATTGCTATTAATGCACCGGTCAATAAACTGGTAACAGTTTTTATAGACAAATAATGCCTGATACTATCTCCCATGCTTCTCAAATAATCCTCTGAAACAGTGGTTCCTTTGCCAAGAGCCTTTATTTTGAGTGCGATGCTTTTAAGTTCAGTAAGCAGGAAAATAGTCAACAAAAGGAAGGTGAATTCCCTGCTCATGATCTGACCAAATTTATTGACGACCAGGGCAGTGTAACTCATAATCTTTGAGGGATCCAATACACCGGAACTGCCAATTGAAGAGATATCAATACCCATATTACCCAAAATCCCAAGGGTAGATTGTGTGAGTTTTTCCAGATTCTCTTCGTATTTTGGAGAATTTTCCACGAAGAGTGACCAGGATGTTACCAAAAGCTCAAAAAAGGCCAGGTAAATAATTAAAAGTCCCAGGATCATAATAAGTACAGCTATCCATTGAGGAACTTTTTTCTTTACTAACCATCTGATGGGTTGGACCAGAATGATTCCCGTAAATAGGGCCATCAATAGTGGATTAACAATCGATTGTGCATAACTGATAACGGTGAAAATGACTGCTATAGCCAACAGGACCATTGGTGTTGACTTGTAGCTTTTTGTCTGGCTATTTTCCATTGTAAGCAGGTTTAGACTTCACTTTAACAAAAATACGAATGTAACTGTACAATTAAGTAATGATCGCTATCAAAAAGCCTTTTCGATTCCGAAATAGATTCCGCTATTACCATCCTGACCAAATCCGATTTTTGAAGGATACAAGAGAGAATCTTTGGCGATGTAAATGCATCTGCTTTTCAATTGGTTAATTCTGGATTTTTATCTGCCTTTCCTTGAAGAACACCGGGGACATAAATGAGTTGCAACTGAAAAGCATTTACTTTAAAGTGCTGACGCATCCCATAGTTGGTCCACCATTTTAAATTGGCATAGAATTTTTCCTTAACAGGCCAATAACCAAGTCCAGCACCAATAGTACTATTCCGGTCTTTAATAGAGTTATCCCAATATACATCGTCTCCTGAATCTTCGCCAACTTGCCAAGTATTTCCACCTTGAAGGGTAACTTCGAAGCTTTCTGAAAGGTATTGACTAATACCATATTCAATGGTATATCGGCTTCCGGGTCTTACATCCACATCTTTTATTTTGCTATGGGTTTCGAAGGTATTTACCAAGTATAAAGCCGTTGCTTTTTGCATCAAATAATAATAAGTAAAAACTTGTAAATCGTGGCTCCAGTATCCAACACCAATATTGTCATCAGCACCTGTTTCATATCTGCCTGTAGGCGCTGTAAACATATATCCTGCTGTGAGATCAAATTTATCTTCCCCAAGAGACCAGGTTAAAAACAAGGGTGCGATTCCTAGATCACCAAAACCACTTACAGATCCCTTTAAATTTAGTTCTGGTAATTCATCCAGGCCTACTTTATAACTAGATGTGGAATAATAGGGTGAAATGAATCCAAGGTATCTGGCATTACCTAAAAATGATATCTCAGGTGAAACATAATTTACAGCAAATACATTTAAATAACCTGAAAGGTCCAAATCAAGGATGTCTGCATTGTTCCCATTTCGATCATAATAATCTTTTGTAGAATAAAATACATTATAATCCATCACAATCAGTCCAGAAGTGCCTAGGTTAGTATAATCCCTTGGATTCATCAGGCCAGGTATATAAGCACCAACTTGGATGGGAGAAACAATTGGAGCAGGTGGCGACTGCCCATATACTAAAACGGTGCTAGATTGTAAAATCAATAAGAGGCAGATGAATTTTTTCATAATTTCAAATTTTTTCATTCTGAGTTACCCAATCCTTAAACTAAATAATTATCCTTCGATAATTACTCCTGAGTAGAGCCTCTTTTTAGTCACCTACCTAGCCGCAATAATGATTTGTATTCAATACTGGAAGCTTTAAAGGCTTCTAGTATTGGTGCTAATTTAATTAATTTCATTGTTCTTGCCCTTTCATTTGCTATTGTATTTTCTCAGGACGTTTTGCGGTCCAGGTTTTTCCCAGACGTTCCCAATCCGGCTCATAGAACCTGAACCCTAGCCAGAACTCATTCTCGTGAGCTTAGCAAGTGTTTTCCTTTCATTAATCCTGTCTTATACGTGTCTAATATCTAATAGCTATGATATTGACAATCTAAAATATAGACTACCTACTATTTTAATTACAATCCAAAACGATGTTGTAGGCCAACCATGACTTGGGTACGAGAACCTAAAAACCCAGCTTCACCGCGCAGCATCCAATGCTTGTTCAACTGATATTGTGCACCTACAATAAAATTCCACATATCTTTTAATTGTTTGTCCATTGCATATTGCACCGTTGCACTGTTACCATCATTTAATGCCTGATCTGCAGAACTAAGAATTTCCCCAGCTCTTCCTAGTGCTCTATTTGCCGTTTCATATTTGGCAATATTAACAGGGTTATTTTGTTGTATCGGGCTCAAACCATTCCACCAGCTGTCCGTTTGCACTTGGGCATCACCCACTTTTATTATACCGTTGTCAACTTTTTCTTGCAACCCATCGGTGTTAAAGGCTTCACTGAGGTTTATGGAGCCAGCAGTGCCAGACCTCGTGTGAATCCGAAACCCACCAACCCATAAAGCGATACTTCGCTCGGGCTTTCTTAATTTAAAATTTTTACCGAAACGTGGTCCAAAAACAAAGGTGAAGGCAGGTTTAGCCAATTGTGGTACATCTGTCCAGGTTACATTCATATCTAGCGCAAAAAAACCGCCCCCAACACCAATTGTTGGTGTTAAACCAAAACCACCCGTAATCGTTTGAAATTCAACTAAGGTGCCCGTTTTAAAAACTTCTCTAGAAGCGCCAGTAGGATCCGGTACATAAATACCAAAATCTACTTGTGTTGAGGCCGATGCGGAACCGAAAATTCCATAGACATTCAAAAATGGTAAAATCCAAACATCGGGCCGGATTGTTACCGCCTGAGCTGTTGCTATTGCATCGTCAAAACGTACTATTTCGTCAAGATTGTACATCGGGCCGTTGTTGAAGCCTACGTTTAAATTACTAATTTCTAATGCAGATTCCTGCCAAAAATATTGCACGCTTACACCAGCAGAATATGGCAAATCATAGCCTGCTTTGGTAGCCTTTGCTCCCCAAATAGGTAATGTATATGGGTAATCAGATTGTTTTAAACTATCTATCAATAATTTGTTTTTTTTACCCACTTCTTTATTTGTGAATACCTGACCAAAAACTATGCTGCTTAAGAAAACAGCACAAACTGTTAAATTGAATTTGCTTTTCATTTAGCTCATTTTTAATTTTTTTCTATTCTTATCTTAAAATGCCTCAGTAAAATTAAAATAGAACCCTAAATTGTCACGCCCTACACCTAAATCGAAGCGGACATTCATCCGTGGTTGCACTTCAAACCTGTAACCAACGCCGATATTAGGCAACAGGTTATCTATATCACTTAAATCATTCATGATGGTGCCGGCAGCCAACCAGCCTACAAATCCATGTTTTCCACGTTCATCGCCTGCACTTTTCATGAACATGTGACGATATTCAGCAATTCCATATACCATTGATTTGTCTCTGAACCGCCCCCAGGTATAGCCTCTGAGATCCATTGGTGATCCTAATTGAGACAATTCCGCATAGGGAACCTCTCCGAAGGTGAACCTGCCTCTAATATTCCAAGCAAACGTTTGTCCGTCTATTTTTGCAAGCTGATGATATTTACGGAAGTCGATGTCCACCAGTTGATAATTATTGACGCCAGCCAGCCAGCCTCCATATAAAATGGTCTGCAATTGAACCAGAGTTCCGCGGTATGCGTTCACAGGAACATCCCTGCTATCGTATTGAGCGACAATACCTGCGCCACCGTTATAGTTATTGGACCCAAATTGCTGATAATAGGAGTCATCCAGTACGCCCTGACTTTCATCTTTTGCAATGGTCTGGTTAAAATCAAGGACTGGTCCCACATAAAAATTCTTTTTTACGCGGTATAGGAAGGTGGGATTAACCTGCCACCAAAACCTATTATATGCAGTGGTACTGTCACTCTTGGGGGTATTCAAGCCCTCATCGTAGCCTACACCCCAGTAATGATCAGGGACATCCTTAAGAAAAAGGTTTGCATTAATGCGGATCTTATCCTCTTCCCAAAATGATGTAAGGATGGACTTAAATATTATTCCACCGGAAGAAGTTACCCCGAAACTACTATTCACCGTCGAACGCTGGATTAGTTCGTCCTGCTTATCGGTTTTAAAAGAATATAAAGTCCCAACAGCAAGGATCAGTTTTAACTCAGGGGTATAGCCGGGGCCACCCAATACTGAAAAAATGCCCTTACCCTCCGCAATTTTAACCGCTTTGATGGAATCCTTTCTGGCTGCCCGTACTTTCATTTTTGAAAAAAAGCCCTTACCCTCCGTAGTTTTAGTCGCTTTGATGGAATCCTTTCTGGCTGCCCGTCCCGTTTTCTCCTGGGCACTTAGCTCAGCGGTAAATAGTAAGCTAATGGCTGCAAATAGTAGCGAAAGCCTCCAAATGCTTCTCTGTTGTATTCTGCTGTTAATCTGTTTCATACAATAGGATTGTATTTATAGGTTAATAGTCTTTAATCAAACTTTAACTCTTTTATCTTTTCAAGATCATTCCAGGCTAGGTTTTATCAATGTCAATTATTATGGTGTATCTCAAAACAGGCCTTTATAAACCTGGTACTGGATGATTATCGTCACATCATCGGCGTCTCAAGGTCTTTGAACTTCACGTCATTTTATTAACACTTCGATTTTGACTATTTTCTTTGGTGATTTATTTATTCCATTACCCTATCCAAATCACTAATACCAAAGGCTATTTTAGGCTTCATTACAGCTAAGTAGGCAGTCTTGCAAGAAATAAAAAAGTAAACTAGACAAAATATATGTGATTTTTTGTCTAGTTTACTTTAGTTTTTATATGATTTTTAAATTTGTTTAGATTATTTAAAATTTGTCATTGAAAACGCTTTAGGATTTGGATCATCAATCAATGATTTCTTATAAGCACCTATAATCTGAAAATATGGCCCTAATGTCCAGGCATGATCTGCCATAATATTGTACATTTCCTTAGGATCATTATATAAATTATACACAATAGGATAGCCGTTTGTCTCTAAACGCGCCCCGAAAGTTCCTCTCATAGCTGGTACTCCTGGTGATGCAACAAACTCTTTTGGATAGAGACGGAAATGTCTCCAGCGTACAGTTACAATTTCATCGCCTAAGAAAGATAGTACAGACTGGCGGTTTGAATTTGGCTGCTTACCCGTAAAGAAATCCGTTTGGTCTACGCCATCAATAGCTCTGTCGCTTGGTATTTCGGCACCAATGATATTACCAAATGTCGTGAAAAAATCGTGTATAGAAACCATTCCGTC
>RCNG010000657.1_pt1 | contig 16119 bp, 12 predicted proteins | sample 2041371 | NCBI WGS metagenome assembly RCNG01 (sample SAMN09708227, study PRJNA481090) | Marine sediment metagenome, whole genome shotgun sequencing project. | biome: marine sediment; feature: ocean; material: sediment; isolation source: Sewage treatment plant 1 marine sediment (STP1) ... | reverse complement strand
CCCCGGGAAGGCGACTTCATCGTGAAGAAAGGCCCCCTCTTCGGCAACATCATTCTCGCCGACGAAATCAACCGGGCTCCGGCCAAGGTACAGAGCGCCCTGCTTGAGGCGATGCAGGAGAAGCAGGTGACGATCGGGGAGGAGACCTTTCGGCTGGAAGAGCCTTTCATGGTCCTGGCCACGCAGAACCCGATCGAACAGGAAGGGACCTACCCGCTGCCCGAGGCCCAGGTAGACCGGTTCATGCTCAAGTTGCTCGTCACCTACCCGAACCGGGAAGAGGAACTCGCCATCATGAACCAGCAGGCTCGACGGGAAAAGCCGGAAGTGAAGCCGGTCTTGACCCCCGAGGATATCCTGAAGGCACGAGAGGTCGTGGACAGGATCTATGTGGACGAGAAGATACAAGGCTACATCGTGGACATCGTGCTGGCCACGCGCGATCCGAAGGCCTACGGCCTAAACATGGAGAACTTGATCCAGTACGGGGCCTCCCCGCGGGCCTCCATTTATCTCAATCAGGCGGCGAAGGCGTATGCCTTCCTTCAGGGCAGGGGGTACGTCACCCCGCAGGACGTGAAGACCATCGGCCCGGACGTCCTCCGCCATCGCCTCCTCCTCTCCTACGAGGCGGAGGCGGAAGAGATGACGCCCGACGATGCGGTGGCAAGGTTCTTCGAACACATCGAGGTGCCCTAGGCATGATCCCCGAGGAGATTCTCAAAAAGATCCACCTCATTCACATCCGGACCAAGCACCTTGTCAACGACATCATGGCCGGTGAATACGAGAGTGCCTTCCGCGGCAGGGGAATGGAGTTCGAGGAGGTTCGGGAATACCAGCCCGGGGACGATGTCCGCACAATCGACTGGAACGTCACCGCCCGCATGGGCAAACCCTACATAAAGCTCTTCCGGGAGGAACGAGAGCTGATCGTCATGCTCCTGGTCGATATCAGCGCTTCCGGTCAGTTCGGCACGGTGAAGAAGCTGAAGAAGGAGGTGGCCGCCGAGGTCGCCGCCCTGCTGGCCTACACGGCGATCCGGAACAACGACAAGGTGGGCTTGATCCTCTTCTCCGATCACGTGGAAAAATACGTCCCCCCGAAGAAGGCGAGGGGACACGGCTGGCGGGTCATCCAGGAAATCCTCTCCTTCGAGCCCCAGGGCCGACAGACCGACATTGCCCAAGCCCTGGACTACCTCGGCCGGGTGGTCCGGAAGCGGTGCATCTGCTTTCTCCTGTCCGACTTCCTGGCCTCCGGGTTCGAAAAGCCCTTACGGCTTTCGAACAAGCGGCACGACGTGGTCGCCGTCTCTATTTCCGACCCGCGGGAGTTCGAACTCCCGAAGGTTGGATTCGTGGAACTGGAGGACGCTGAGACCGGCGAGGACGTGCTGCTCGACACGAACGATAGAATGTTCTGCAAGCGTTACGAGGAGATCCGCCGGCGGGAGGCGGAGGATCTTCAGAGTCTGTTCCGATCGATGAACCTGGATTCCGTTTCCCTGTCCACCCATGTCTCTTACACCGAGCCTTTGTTGGCCTTCTTCAGGAGGAGGGAGAAGCGGTTGTGACAGTAGAGCGATTCACTGACAAGAGACCGGCCTATGTGCGCAGGAATTTCTACCTGCTCTGCGCGTGCCTGACGATCCTGGTGTTCCTCGCCGCAGGCCTGGTTGCCATGCTCTTCCTGGGCGACAGGGCCTCGTCCGGTGCGGGAACGCAGGGCGTCCGCGGAGAGGGCAGAAGGGATCTGGCCGGCAAGCTCCTGAGCGCGGGCCTGAAGGGCAAGGCGATCGAGCAGTACGAGCTCTACCTGGCCGAGGCGGATCTTGCTTCCGATCGGCGGGCCAAGATCACCTACACCCTTGGCACGCTCTGCATTGAAGAGGGGGATTACGAGGACGCCCTGAGCTGGCTCTACCAGGTCGAGATGCTCGATCCCAAGACGGAACTCGCGCCCGAGGTGGGCTCGAAGATCGTGGCCTGCCTGGAGCGACTCGGCCGCTTTGCCCAAGCCCAATACAGCCTCGACGCGCGCAGCAGCCTGGATAAGGCCGGTCGCGACGAATTCAAGGGAGACGAGGTCGTTGCTCGCGTCGGGAACGATGTGATCACTCTGGGGGAACTCGACGAGGCGATCGATGCCTTGCCCGAGTGGATGCGTTCCGCTGTCGAGGACCCGGCGCAGAAGAGGGCCTTTCTCGAGCAGTACGTGGCAGAGGAGCTGATCTTCCAGAAGGCGAAGAGGCTCGAACTGGACAAGGACCCGTCGGTGCGCAAGCAGGCGGAACGCGCGACGCGGCAGCTGATGATCCAAAAGGTCCTCGAGGATGAGATCAAGGCCAAGGTGAAAATCTCGGACGATGACGTGGACCTCTACTACCGGGCCCATGCGGATCGTTACGGCGAGAAGGAAGCGTTCAAGATCCGAATGATGAAGGTCGACGCGGATCAACTGCAGGGGGTTCGACAGGCCCTCGCGGACGGGGAGGCGTTCGCCGGACTGGCGAAGACGTATTCCCTGGACGAGGCCACGCGTACGAATGGCGGGGAGGTAGGGGACTGGATCGAAGAAGGCCTGGACCCGACCGGAATGGGCGACCCGAACCGGCTGTGGCAGGCCCTGGCGAATCAGGGCGAGGGGGACGTCACCGAGCCGATCAAGGTGAACGGGGAAACCTATCTCTTCCAGATCACTTCGCACCGTCCCCCACGGCCCTTCAGCCTGGAGGAGGCGAAGAAGCAGGTGGAGGCGGATCTCACCCGGGAGCGGGTGGAAAAGGCGTACAAGGAACTCGTTCAGCAGGCACTCAAGGCCTCAGAGGTGAAGCTGTTTCCGGAACGGATCCGCAAAGACGCCCGGGAAGAAGCCCCTGGCGGGACTTCGCAGGAATGAACCTAATGCGGCTTGCGCCGCAAGGTGAAAGTTAAAAGGGACAAGGTAGAAGGGGTCAGGGAACAGGGCTCGAATGTTTCGACGGAAGACTCTCAATGAACACGGCATGGCCCGGGGATTTCTGGTGAGGAGCAAGATGCGTAGCGTGTTTTCAGCCGACAGGGATGCTGCCAGAAGGATTATCCTCGTCCTCCTCGCCTGCTGCGTCCTCTTCGCCGGGTGCCCCCCCGACGGCAACGAGCCTGCCCAGCCGGATGCCCCGGATGCCCCCGCCTCGGTTGAACTGACGGCTCAGGCGGATCCTGCAAAAGCAGGGATCGGTGAGCCGATCACGTTCCGGATCACCCTGGAGGTCGACCCGAGCCTCTCCGCAGAGCTGCCCGAGGTGGGCTCACGCATCCAAGGTCTTCGGGTCGTGGACATGGGGAAGGAAGGCCCGAAAAAGCGAGAGGGGAGAATCTGGAGTCAGCGCTGGTACGAGTTGAAAGCGGACCTTGCCGGATCGTACGTCCTTCCGGCCGTGAGCGTCCCCTACACCGACTCGGAAGGCAACGATCAGGTGGCCGAGACGAAGCAGGTTTTCGTAGAGGTCGAATCCGTCCTCGGCCAGACAACGGATGAGCAGGACATCCGGGACCTGAAGTCCCTAGAGAAGGCGAAGCGAGAGATCCCGCGCTGGTGGCCCCTCCTGTTGATCGGAATCCTGGCGATCCTCGGATTGCTCGTGGGCCTCATTCTGTTCTTCCGCAGGAAGAGGCGGACCCGGGAAGCGCTTTGGACGCCGGAAGAAATCGCAATGGAAGAGCTCGAGAACCTGGAGGCGACCGGGCTCCTGGAAGAGGCGCGGTACCGGGAGTACGTCTTCGGCCTGTCCCTGATCTTCCGCCGGTACCTGGAGAGAAGGTTTCATGTCCCGGCGGCCGAACAGACGACCGAGGAGATACTGGCGAGTCTCCGCAGGGCCGAGAATTTCGACAAGACCCTGAAAGAGGCCACCCGGTCCTTTCTCGAGGAAACCGACCCGGTCAAGTACCGCGGCTTGGAGCCCCAGCCGGCAGAGACGGAGACGTGGCGCAACCGGTTGGTCTCGTTCATGGAGCGCGCAGCAGAGACGGAAGACATCCAGGAGGCTGCCTGAGGACATGTTCCGATTCGAAGATCCATGGCTTCTCGTGTTCGGCCTCGTTCTGGTTCCGGTATTCTACGGGTACTTGAAGAGGAAGGGCTCGGGGCGAATCCGCTTCTCCAGCCTGGCGCCCTTCGGTGGGATCCCCCCTTCCCTGTCGGTCCAGCTTCGGAACAGCCTGATCGTGTTCCGATGTATGGGAATCGGGCTCTTAGTAATCGCGCTGGCGCGGCCCCAGGCCGGCCAGAAGGAGACGGAGATCGTCACAGAGGGAATCGACATCATGCTCTGCCTGGACACTTCGGGGAGCATGCGGGCCCTGGATTTCGAGCGGGAGGGCAAGAGAACGGATCGCCTGGACGTGGTCAGGGAAGTGGTCAAGGCGTTCATCCAGAAGCGGCAGAACGACCGAATCGGCATGGTGGTGTTCGGGGAGCAGGCCTTCACCCAATGTCCCCTGACGATGGACTACGGGGTCCTGCTCAGCTTCCTGGACCGGATCGAGATTGGAATGGCGGGCGATTCCACGGCCGTGGGGTCCGCCCTGGCCACCGGCGTCAAGAGGCTCGAGAAGGTTCCGGGGAAGAGCAAGGTGATCATTCTCGTGACGGACGGGCGGAACAACGCGGGCAGGATTTCGCCGGAGACGGCGGCCGAGATTGCGAAGACCTACAAGGTCAAGGTCTATACGATCGGGGTCGGGGTGGAAGGCGAATCTCCCTTTCTGATGGAGACCCTCTTCGGCAAACGGTATGTGTACCAGAAGGTGGATCTGGACGAGGAAACCCTGAAGCAGATCGCAGACGTAACGGGCGGGGCTTATTTTCGTGCCCAGGATACGGCCAGCCTCGAGGAGATCTACGAACAGATCGACCAGATGGAGAGGACCGAGGCGAAGGTCAAAGAGTACATGGAGTATGAAGAGTTGTTTGCCCAATTCGCCTTCCCGGGCCTCCTGCTCATCCTGGTGGGATTCGTTCTAGAAAACACACGTTTTAGGAAGATTCCCTGATGAATTTCGCGGCCCTCGAGTGTCTCTATCTTCTGTGGATCCTTCCCGCCATGCTTCTCCTGGCCGTCTATTCCTTCCGCAAGAAAGATCAGCTGCTTCGGCTGTTCGCCGACACGGAGCTTTGGGACCGGCTCATGCCCGACGTTCACCGCAGAAGGCAGACCTTCAAGTTCCTCTTGCTTCTCGCAGCCGTTGCCCTGCTGCTCACCTCCCTTCTCAGGCCCCGGTGGGGGTTCCACTGGGAAGAGATCAAGCGCAAGGGGGTGGACCTCATCGTTGCCATCGACGTCTCCGAAAGCATGCTCGCCGAGGATATCCAGCCCAACCGCCTGGAGCGTGCGAAGCGGGAGATCACGGACCTGGTGGGCATGCTCCAGGGGGACCGGGTCGGCCTGGTCGCCTTTGCAGGGGCCGCCTTCCTGGAGTGCCCTCTGACCCTCGACTACGGGGCGTTCAGGATCTTCCTCGATTATCTCGACACGGAACTCATCCCGGTGCCGGGAACGGCGGTCGGCGAGGCGATTCAGACGGCGATCCGTTCGTTTTCGACGGAAAGGCGGGCCTCGAAGGCCATCATTCTGATCACCGACGGCGAGGACCATCCCGGCGAGGCGGAGAAGGCGGCAGAGGCGGCAAAGGAGAAAGGCATACGCATCTTCACGATCGGCATCGGCTCGGAAGACGGTGCGCCCATCCCTCTCCGCGGGGGGAAGGGTGATTTCAAGAAGGATCGAAAGGGGCAGGTCGTGATGAGCAAGCTTCAGGAGACCGCCCTGCAGAAGATCGCACTCGCCACCGGCGGAAGCTATGTACGGTCCGTGAGCGGAGATATGGATCTCAAGAAGATCTACGAAGGGGAGATACGCGGCAAGATGGAGGCGGGCGAGCTAAAGAGCACGAAGAAGAGACGCTGGGAGGAACGCTTTCAGTGGTTCCTGTTCGGAAGCATCCTCCTGCTTGCCCTCGAGTCGATCTTGCCCGACCGAAAACGGTCGCCCGCAAGCAAGGCAGAGCGCCCGCGGTTCGCTTTCCGGAAACAGGCCGTCTGGGTTTCACTCCTCGGCCTCGGGCTGCTATTCTCAACAACTCGCCCGGCAGAGGCCGAATCGGTCTACGGGAAGATGAAGAAGGCAGAGGAGTCGTACGACAAGGAAGCCTACGCCGAGGCCCTCGAGGGGTTTCTCGACGCACAGGTGGAACGACCCGAGGACATCCGTCTGAAGTACAACGTCGGGAGCACCCAGTACCGGGTGCGGGGATTCGGGGAAGCGGAAGAGGCCTTCTGGGCTGCGGCCAACGCAGGGGACCCGGAACTGAAGCAGAAGGCCTTCTACAACATCGGGAACACCGCATACAGGCAGGGCAAACTCGAGGAGGCCGTGGCACACTACAAGCAGGCCCTCGACCTGGATCCGGAGGATGAGGATGCAAGGTTCAACCTCGAGTTCGTGCGCGAGGAGATCAAGCGCAGGTTGAACGAAGCCAAGGATCGGGAGAAGAAGGAACAGGAGAAGAAAGAAGAGGGGCAGACCTGCCAGCAGCCACAGCCCCAGCAGGGGGAGTCGCAAGAGGGGGAGAAACAGCAGGAGGAATCCCAGGGGGACCGGCAGGATACAGCACAACAACCCGAGCCCCCCCAGCAGGAGTCGCCCCGGCAGCCGGAACAGGGGCAGGAGCAACAGGATTCGGCCGACGCCCGGCAGCAGCAGGCGGGGGAAGTCCGCGAGATGAGCCCCGAGGAAGCGGAGCGCTGGTTGAACACACTCGACGAAGAACAGAAAGAAATGGCAAGGAAGCAGGTCCAGAAGGCCCTGGGCGGACGTCCCCGCATCCCGGACAAGGACTGGTAGTCACGTATGGCTCGATCCGACACGCAAGCGCCTCGAAGACCCGGCACGGTACGAAGCAGGGGATTCCTTCATCTTGGGATTCGTCTCCTTCTCGCCCTTGCCTGGGTGGGTTTTCTCGTTGCCGGGACGGCAGCGGAATCCGGCGCCTTCGAGGTCAGCGCCTGGGTGGACAAGACAGAGGCCACCCTGGAGGACCAGATCTTCCTCACGGTATCCATCTCCGGGCAGCGACGGCTTCCGAGTGATCCGATCCTGCCGCCTCTGCCGGACTTCTCCGTCACCAAGGGGGGAAGCTCCTCACAGACCAACATCGTGAACGGGTCGATCAGCACCTCGGTGGAGGCCACGTACCTTCTCACGCCCCGGCGGGCGGGCAGCTTCACGATCGGACCGGTAAGGATCGAGAAGAAGGGCCGCACCTACCAGAGTCAGCCCATCTCTGTCAAAATCCTTCCCGCAGCATCCTCGACGGAAGAACGCCCGATGGCGTTCGTGACCCAGCATGTGGATGTACAGAACCCCTATGTCCACCAACAGATCGTCTACACCTTCCGGTTCCTTCGCAGGGTCCAGTCGGTAGAGGCCGAATGGGATCCCCCGTCGTTTCAAGGCTTCTGGGTGGAAGATTTGGGCAAGGAAAGGCAGTACGAAAAGATCTTGAACGGCCAGCGGTACGCCGTCACCGAACTCAAAAAGGCCTTGTATCCCCTTTCCGAAAACTCGGGGCAGATCGGGGAAACCCGACTCACGTGCACGCTGGTCGTCCGGCGGGGGGGAGCCCAGCGTGGCGTGGACAACTTCTTAGGCGGTTCCTTTTTCGGTGCCCGAGGGCAGACCATAACGAAGAACCTCGGTGCAAAGCCGATCCCTCTCGATATACGGCCGCTCCCCGAGGCGGGAAGGCCGGAGGCCTTCGAGGGCCTGGTCGGATCCTTCGCTGTCCGGGCAGAGACCGGCCAAAGCCGGCTCCGGGTGGGCGATTCCACGACCCTGACGGTGACGGTCACCGGCAGCGGGAACCTGAGAGATCTGGTCGAGCTGTCTCCGGAAGAAATACCCGGCTTCAAGATCTACCCTGACAAGCCGAGCTTCCAGGTGGACGTCCGGGGAGACAGGCTGCACGGCACCAAGGTCTTCAAGAAGGCACTCGTTCCGATCGAGCATGGCACCCTCGAGGTTCCCCCCCAGGAAGTGCCCTACTTCGACCCGGAAAAAGGATCGTACCAGATCGCCGGCACGGCGCCCATCAGGCTCACCGTGGAAGAGAACGGCGAAAAGGAGCCCCTTCATCTCGTCACGGCCACCGCCCTCCCCGGGTCCAAGAGCTCGATCAAGATCCTGGGCAAGGACATCCTGCCGATTCATACCGGGCTTGCCGGCGCTCGAAGACAGGCCCCGTCCGGAATGAGCCTGTATGCAGCCCTAACAAGCTTGCTGCTCCCCCCCTGCCTCTTCCTCGCCTGCTACGGCAGGAAGCGAAGGCAGGACCGCCTCGAAACCGACCAGCACATCGTCCGCAGGAAAGAGGCCCGCAAGAAGGCAACCCGTCTCCTCCGAGAGGCGAAAAGACGGATTCGCCAGCCCGGAGACAAGGAGTATTTCGGCGAGCTTTCCCGCGGCCTGAAGGGCCTGGTCGGTGACAAGTTGAATCTCAACACCCTGGCCTGCACGCCGGTGGAGATCGAACGATGCCTTCTGGACAAGGGAATGGAAGCAGAGAAGGCGCAGGGGGCTAGAGAATTCCTGGAGGAACTCGAATACGATCAGTATGTATCGACGAGGCTGGAGGCGGGCGAGAGGGAGGCCCGACACAAGAAGGCGCAGAAACTCCTGGCGCAGTTGGACAAGCGTCTCTAAAGCAGGAAAAGATCGTGAACGAACCGGTTGTCAATAAGACCACGACAAGGCTCTCTCTGGCCTGGGCACTCCTGTTCCTGATCCTGTGGATCCCCTCACCAGCCCTGCCGACCCCCACGGAAGCGCGGGCGCGGACCCCCCTGGAAGAAGCCGAACCTTCCCGGGGAACGACGGCCCATGCCCCGGAGGATGTTCACTCCCTCCTGTTCCTGGCCAACCAGGCATACATGGAGGACCGGTATGAAGAGGCTGCAGGCCTGTACGAGATGATCGTGGAGAGTGGACATCTCAACGGGCACGTCTTCTTCAACCTGGGGAACACCCACATTCGTATAGGGGAACTCGGCAGGGCCATCCTGAACTACAAGAAGGCGAGCCTTCTGCTCCCGAGAGACGGGGATCTGAAGGCAAACCTCCAGTACGCCCGTTCACTTGCCAAGGACCGCATCGAAGAGGCCTCCCCTTCACTCTGGAACACCCTGGCCTTCTGGTACTTCGGGATGAACCTTTGGGAGCTGCTCATCGCGTTCGCCGTCTTGAACCTGCTTTTCTGGTCCTCCGCCCTTTTCAACCTTTACCGGAACAGTGAGTGGGCAAAATGGACCCTCTGGCTCTCCCTGCTGGTGAGCCTCGTTCTCGGGGCTTCGGCGGGCATGAAGGCGAGAGAGAGTTTCCGGAACGCCGGAGGGGTCCTTCTGGAGGATGAGGCCCCTGTGCGTGCCGGATTCAGCCGGAACGACACCACCCTTTTCGTCCTTCACGAGGGGGCGGAGTTCACGATCCTCGACGAAGAGCGGGGGTGGTGGAAGATCGTGCTCGCGGACGGGAAGAAGGGCTGGGTGGCCGCTCCGTCAGGGGGTCGGTTGGCCTTGACGCGGGATCATCCGATCGCCCGGTAGTAAGAGGGAGGCCCCGGATCCGCGAGTTCGGCGCGGCCTTCTTCGATCAGCAGTTCCAGGTGGACCATGATCTCCGATATGGCCAGAAAGCCGTCGTACTCGGGAACGAAATCGAACACTTCGTCGATGATATGGTAGAGGGGACGGGAACTCTTCTTCAGGGCCCCCCAGATACGCTCCATTCGTTCCCGGTGGTGCCCTCGATAGCTCTGGATGAGTTCCGGCAGGTCTTCGACGAACGCCCCGTGTCCCGGAAACACATACCTCGCATCGATCCCCTTCACCTTCTCGAGTGAGCGAATGTACTCCTTCAGGCTCTGGTACTCCGGATCCCGGAGGATCTCCTTTCTCAACTCGAACAACGGGTTGGGGGTAATGTGCTTGATGATGTGGTCCCCGCTGTACAGGACCTTCTGCCTTGTCTCGTACAGGCAGCAGGTCCCCGGCGTGTGCCCCGGTGTGTGGATCACCTCGAGCCGGTAGTCATCCCCCTCGAAGACATCACCGTCCTCCATCACCTTCACATCGAAGATCGGATCGCAGAGCATGGCGAACAGGGAAAAGCGCTCCCTGATCTTCGCCACCTCCTCCGGCGGCATGTCCACCAGGGCCATCAGTCGCTCGCCCGCCTTGTCGAACATCTCCTCGCGGTACGTTTCCGCAGTCACCCGCCATGCGTCCTCGGCGTGGACGAAGCACGGGATCGGGCGGCCCACTTCCTCTCGGATCCGGGCCGCGAGCCCGAAATGATCGACGTGGCCATGGGTGAAGATGATTCGTTCGATATCGTTCAGGTCACGTCCACCCTGTTCGAGCTGACCCTTCAAGGTCTCGAAAGCCCCCGGGAACTTGGGGGCCGCGTCGATCAGGGTCAGTGGCCCCGAGCCGACGGCATAGACATTGGCCGTAATCAGGTCGGAAAAGCCGGGCAGGTCGATCGCAATCGCACAGACGTTGTCAACCTCTGGAAATGGCTCCAATTTGCTCGTCCTCTCGTGGGGAGACCCTGAAGGTTCGCTGTGTTTCGGAACGGTTTCGCGATTCGGTGCTGCCCTGGGTTCCCTCTCCGATTTGCTTGGGCTCCGTCTCTCCCTCCCCCGAAGTCGCCCGGCGCAAATCTCCAAGGGAACCCAGGGCAACACCGAGCAACTCGAACTACGCCAGAAAAGACGGCGCTGACTGCCTGTTCGCCCACGAGGGACTTCACGGCAGAAGATGGCAGGACAACGAGCCAAGTCTTCTATCTTAGCTCTTATCCGGACAGGGCACAAGGAGAGCCCGGCTACCGGCTCCTGGGTCGTTGTGGTATGCTCGAAAAATGATGAGGGACCTCTTCACCATAGGGCATTCCGACCACAAGATTTTCGACTTCTTGCGCCTCCTTCGCAGCCACGGCATCAATGCTTTGGTGGACGTCCGATCCCATCCAATCTCCAGGGTTCACCCCCAATTCAACAAGGAAGTGCTTGCAGCCGACCTCAAGAAGGCGAAGATCGCCTACGTGTTTCTCGGCAGGGAACTGGGCGCCAGGCGTGTGGAACCGAGCTGTTACGTGGACGGACGCGCCGAGCACGACCGCATCGCCGCGCTCCCCGTCTTCCAGGAGGGTCTCCAGCGAATACGGGAGGGAATCCGGCGCTACCGCATCGCCCTCATGTGCGCGGAACGGGACCCCCTGGACTGCCACCGAGGCATCCTCGTCTGCCGGCATCTTCGCAACGAGGGGATTTCCATTCAACACATCCGGGAAGACGGCAGCCTGGAATCCGAAACGGCTTTCGAGAAGAGGCTCGTAGACCGGCTTGAGATCGAACCGGACCTGTTCGACGGGGGGCAGGCGTTCGACCGGCTCGTTGAAAAGGCTTTCGACGTGCAGGGAAAGAAGATTGCGTACATACAGAGAAGACCCGGCGCGACAGATCGGCACTACTGAGGCAAAAGGTAAAAGGTGAAAGGTGAAAGAACAAGGCACTGGGCGGACATTCAAAGAACCTGTCCGAATCTAGATCCATCGCCTGATCGCGAGGTCCCCTTTGACCTTTTACCTTTGACCTTTAGCCTTGAAAATACCGTTTCTCGACGGCCTCCAGGGGGGGGTTGCTTTTGGCTTCAGGAATCTAGTATACCAAGGTTTCAAAATGAGTCGGCCTGTCGCAAGGAACCCGGGGCCGAGCCGGCGCAAACGCTTAGCTTTTCACGGAGATCATCCGATAAGAAGAAAAGATTCTTACAGGATATCCACCCATTCCATTTCCGCTGTTCTGGACACAGGACAACATGGCTAGACACCTGAGAAACATGCTTTGCTGGGTTTTTGTATTCGGCCTCGCCCTGGGAAGCTGCGCCTCGCCTTCCCAGCATTCATGGACCTCGAACACCGGCCAGGCCCCAGGATATTCCCAACCCCACCCAATCGAATCGGCTTCCTGTGACGGCCGAACCCCTGCGTTGATCTTTGCCTCGGCCGAACCGCCCGGCAAGGTGGGTGCTGGTGCGGAAAAGGAGGAGGATGCGAGCCTCCACCCGGAGATGCAAATTCCTCAGGGGGAGGCAGAGGACGTAACCTTCCTCACCGAACTCGAGCAATCGGGACTCCCCCAAGACGATTCCTCCGTCCTGCCCGTCGTGAGCAACGAAAGGGTCGAGGCCTTCATCGAGTTGTTCGAGGGCCCGCAGAAGCAGTGGATGAAAAGGGGCTTGCGCCGCTCAGGCCGTTATTCCGAGAGGATGAAGGAGATCCTGCGCGAAGAGGGCCTACCGGAAGACCTGGTTTACCTGGCCCTTATCGAGAGCGGCTTCAATCCATACGCCTACTCTCGAGCCAAGGCGATGGGCATCTGGCAATTCATCCCCGGAACGGGCCGCAGGTACGGACTCGTCATCAACTGGTGGATCGATGAGCGGCGGGATCTGGAGAAATCTGCCCGGGCAGCCGCACACTACCTGAAAAACCTCTACGGCCTGTTCGACGACTGGTACCTCGCGGCCGCTGCCTACAATGCGGGAGAAGGCAAGATGCGGCGGGCGATCCGCAAGTACGACAGCACGTGCTTCTGGGACCTCTCCCAGTACAGGTATCTGCGGCGCGAGACCAAGAACTATGTTCCGAAGTTCCTTGCCGCCCTGACGATCGCGAAAAACCCAGGCCGTTACGGCTTTGCAGATGTTGAGTACGATGCTCCTCTGCTGTACGAGACGGTCACGGTGCCGGACGCCACGGACCTGGCCGTCATCGCGAAAGGGTGTGGCAAGAGTCTCGCCTTGTTGAACAAGCTCAATCCTCAACTTCTGCGAGGCTGCACCCCCCCCGACTACCCGGACTACGAGGTAAAGGTCCCCCTGGGAACGAAAGAGTCGTTCCTGGCCTACTATTCCCAGCTCGATCCGGCGAAACGTCTGACCTTTCGCCGGCACCGGATTCGCAAGAACGAAACGTTGTCCCACATCGCCCAGCGGTACGGCATCTCTGTGAACTCCATCATGGCGATGAACCGGTTGGGGAGCCGGCACTCGATACGGGAAGGCAGGAGCCTGATCATCCCCCTCCCCGCCAGCTACGTGGTGGCCTCACAGAAGTCCCGGGCCCGGAAGCCTGTCACGCTGCCGGACCTCTCCGGCCGGGGGTATCGCAAGGTCGTTCACGTGGTGGAACAGGGGGATTCCCTCTGGCTCATAGGTCACCGATATGGGGTCAGCGTCTCCTCCCTCAGAAAGTGGAACCGGAAAAGAAATTCTTCCCGCATTCGCCCGGGCCAGAAGATCGTCGTCTGGCTGAAAGGTCCTACACCACAGAACGCGCCCAAGATGGCAAAAGCCCCACCTGCGAAGGGACAGGGAGAAGAGATCTGGTACACCGTCAAGCCCGGGGACAGCCTGTGGGAAATCGCCCGGGAATTCGATGTAACCGTTGCCCAGCTTTCTGACTGGAATCAGATCGATATCCACCGGCCCATACGTCCCGGGCTCCGACTACGCATCTACAGGAAGATCCGCCTCAACGCGGACTCACGCACCTTGCACCCGGGGTCTCTTCCGGATTAGCTGTCCCGGATTGCCAAGAGGTCTCTTTCAGGATTCAGGAGATGAACCATGGATTACAGCACGCTTAAGCCGATGATCGAAGGAAACATTCCGTGGATAAAGGCGAGCGGCCTTTCGGCGGAAGTCCTGGAGGAAAGGCACGTTGTCCTTAAGCTCCCCAAGGAAGGTCACCTAAACCACGTGGGGATCGTCTATGCAGGGTCGCTTTTCATGCTGATGGAAATCGCGGGCGCCGCCCTGTTCACCTGCACCTATCCCTACGGCAAGTACGTCCCGATCAACAAGGGCATGGACATCCAGTTCCTGAATATGGGCGTTACCGACATCATCTGTGAACTGTCCATATCCGAGGAGAAGGCGAAGGAAATGCTCCAGCCCATCGACGAGAAGGGCAAGGGGGAGTGGGTGTTGGAAATGGATTGTCACGACACCGAGGGCAAGATTATCGCCAAGTCCACTTGCCATTACTACATCAAGAAGATGTCGTGATCGGCTCTGGCAGCTGTCTATGAGCGGCCATCTACCGCGTTGTGCCGATCACTTCAGGTGTGCCTCCAAGGCCTGCTCTAGAACCGCCGGATCGATGTCCTCGACCACCCGAGCCTTCCCGATCTCGTCCAGCAGGACAAACCGGTTACGGCCGTGGATGAATTTCTTGTCCCGCTTCATGGCCTCCCACAGCCTTGCCGTCTCCGCCTCGGAAACGCGGGTGCTCAGACCGATCCCCTCGTAAAGCGACAGGATACGGTCGTACTGGCGAGCCGGCAGCATGTCCAGGGCAACCGATATCCATGCCGCACAGAGCGTTCCCACTGCCACCCCTTCCCCGTGTGTGTATCGCTTGTAGTCGGTGGCGGCTTCCAAGGCATGCCCGAAGGTGTGGCCCAGGTTTAGCAATGTACGAATGCCCTTCTCCTCCTTTTCATCCCTGCCCACGACGGCCGCTTTGACCTCGCAGGAGGTCCGAACGATCTTACGAAGCGCCTCCTCCTGGAGATCGAGGATGCGGGGGAAGTTCTCCTCCAGGTAAGAAAAAAACGAAGCATCCCAGATCAGCCCGTACTTCACGACCTCCACCAGACCCGACCGGACCTCTCTTGCGTCCAGGGTCTCGAGGGTTCGAAGATCCGCAACAACCAGCCGGGGCTGGTAGAAAGCGCCGATCAGGTTCTTACCTCCCGGATGGTTCACACCGGTCTTGCCGCCCACACTGCTGTCCACCTGAGCGAGCAGACTCGTCGGCACCTGCACACACGGGATCCCCCTCCGGTAGGAGGCCGCAACGAAGCCCCCGATATCGCCGATGACACCACCGCCCAGGTTGACCAGGAAGACGCTGTGCGCTGTCCCATCTTCCAGCGCGACGAGCCGATCGAGTGCGGCCGTCCAGTTTTCCAGGCTCTTGCTCTCCTCCCCCGGGTCCAGGACGAGTCTTTCCAGAATCCGGTACCCGGAAGCCTCCAGCCCTGCTTCCAGGGCATCCCCGTACAGTCCCCAGACCGTCCTGTCGCTCAAGAGGAAGGCTTCCCCCTCGATCGAATGCCGACGCAACAGGCTCCCGAGCCTGTCGATGCAACCCCACTCGATCAGGATGGGATAGCCGCCCCCATGGGGCAACGAAACATGGACACTTTCGCTCTCATCCTTCATCTTCTTCTTTCCGATCTGTCCGCAGTTCTCAGGAAGGGTAACATACCACAAACCGCAAGGATTCGTCAGCACCCTCTCCGGGGAAACAACCTCCGGCTTGCTGTCGGGAACGCAGGCAGGGGCCCCTTCGCGGCGCCGGGTTCCTCTTGCCTTAGGCCAGGAGGTGTGCTACGAAGCTTGGGGGGCTCGACCAAGGCTCGCGGTCTTTGCCTTCACACACGTATACGACAAACAGAGCGCGAAAGCTCTTCGACCGTTTGCGCAGGCGCACCCGCAATGTCAAGCATAAAGCATCCACTGGGTAGACCTCGGCCGCGACCCCGGCAACTCCTGATCCCCTTGCTCCTTCTTACGGCAAGTCTGCTCCTAGGCGCTCCTCTTCAGGCTCTAGAATACGAGCACGGCTTCTTTGCCGCCAGCCTCAACGGGGCAATCGAGGTCAGGGGGGTAATTCCCTTCAACGGGGAAACGCCCTATGAGAACCCCTCGGCCTATGTCAGCCTCGAGCCGCGGGCGGATTTCGGAGAACACGTGAGCTTCTACGGTGTGTTTCAAGGCGGCTACGAGGGGAGCCAGATCTCTGCCAAGAACGACGGCGTGTTGATTCGCTTCGACGAGGTCTACCCCAGCAAGGACCGGTTCGTTGAAATCGCTGAAGCCTACCTGAGTTTCTACGTTTCCGAGCTGGATCTTCGGGTCGGCATCCAGAAATTCGCCTGGGGCACCCTGGACCAGTTCAACCCCACGGACAACCTGAACCCCTGGGATCTTCGACACCCTTT
>RCNG010000656.1_pt1 | contig 16124 bp, 11 predicted proteins | sample 2041371 | NCBI WGS metagenome assembly RCNG01 (sample SAMN09708227, study PRJNA481090) | Marine sediment metagenome, whole genome shotgun sequencing project. | biome: marine sediment; feature: ocean; material: sediment; isolation source: Sewage treatment plant 1 marine sediment (STP1) ... | reverse complement strand
GACCTGATGCTGCTCGGCGAATTGGCGACGAAGGGCGAGATCAGGCCCGTGATCGACCGCACCTATGCCCGCCTGGACGACATCGTCGACGCGCACAGATATGTCGACAACGGACACAAGCGGGGCAATGTGATCATCACCTTGATGTAGCGTCGCAAACGGTCTTTCCATCGAACCCCGCTTCAACTTGACTCGCTCACGGCTGTCCTATCTGGGCATCCCGCAACCGATAATCCTTGCCCTGCAGACGTTCCGGGCCATGTATGGGTCGCTGCGGAAGCATGTACTCCTGCCGCACTGCTCTGGCCAGTGCCCTCGCTGGGAGCCAATAGCTCTGGACGCCTGTGGACACCCCTTGGAGATTTGCGGATCAGGAGGATGGGGCCCGTCGCAAAGCGACAGGGTCGAGTTCCGCTGGGCGTGCAACGGACTCCGAAGGAGTATGCAAAGACCCCTTGTCGTGCAAGGGGTCTTTGCATTGGCGCTCCCGAACTGCTGTGTCTGGCCTGCGGATTTCTCGGTTGTATCTTGGTCGGCCGCGTTTGCCGGTGATTGCCGAGAATGGTGATTGACTCGCTGCCAACGGGTCAACGGGTCAGTTCCGCTTAGAGCCTCGGGGGGTTGATTCCGGCGAGGACGAGAAGTCGCGACCACAGCCAGAGCCGGGAGCAAGCCAGCGTCCCGACCGGGGAAGGGGCTGCTGATCGGATCCGCGCTCGGTCGGACCGCTGGGTGAGCGACAGGTATTGCATCCGCGGACCCGCTAGCCGACACTCCATCCGCAAAGCCCCGCGTCGGACGGTTGGCTGGCCGAGGCACTGTTCGAGATGGCGAACGTCATCGGCAGTCGCCTGTATCGACTCGCGCTCCTCGTCGCGCGACGTGGAGCCGGTCGAGTGGCCACGTGGGGCGGATCGGTTGGGCCCAATGGTGTGGCTGTGGTCTTGACGCGAGGCAACTCGGGCATATTTGGACCGGTCCCTCGCTTGACCTACTGAGAGTCCCGGAACCACTTCGCAAGCTCACGACTCCGGCGATCGGCTAACCAACCCAAAGGACCCCCATGACCGACCTCGATCAGATCAACGTCAACACGATCCGCTTTCTCGCCGTCGACGCGGTGGAACAAGCCAACTCCGGGCACCCGGGTCTGCCCCTCGGTGCAGCGCCGATGGCCTACACGCTATGGGACCGCTTCCTCCGCCACGACCCTACAGATCCCTCATGGTTCAACAGAGACCGATTCGTCCTGTCACCCGGTCATGGTTCGGCGATGCTCTACGCGCTCCTCCACGTCTACGGGTACGGACTTCACATGGACGAGGTCCGCCGCTTCCGCCAGACCGGCAGCGCGACACCGGGACACCCCGAGTACGGACACACTGCCGGCGTCGAGGCCACGACCGGGCCCCTTGGTCAGGGATTCGCCATGGGGGTCGGCATGGCTATCGCCGAACGCTTCCTCGCATCCCACTTCAACCGCCCCGACTTCCCAATCGTGGACCACACCACGTATGCAATCGTCTCGGATGGCGACCTCATGGAAGGCATCTCATCCGAAGCGGCTTCACTGGCAGGAACACTCGGTCTCGGCAAGTTGATCTACCTCTACGACGACAACCACATCTCGATCGAAGGCGACACCGACCTCGCCTTCCGCGAAGACGTCGAACGCAGATTCGAGGCCTACGGATGGCAGGTCCTCCGAGTCGCCGACGGCACCGACCTCGATGCGATCGAGGGTGCAATCGAGGCAGCCAGAGCCAGCCAGCGCCCGTCGTTGATCATGGTCAGGAACCACATCGGTTTCGGCAGCCCGCGCCAGGACACAGCGGCGGTTCACGGGGAGCCGCTCGGCGCCGACGGCGTCGCAGCCACCAAGGAGGCGCTCGGATGGCCGACCGAACCGTCCTTCTTCGTTCCCGACGAGGCCGCCGCCCACTTCGTACGATCACGGGACGAAGGCAGCGATCGTAATGCGGCATGGACTCGTCTTCTCGCACGCTACCGCAACGAGTACCCCGAGCTCGCAGCAGAGTTCGACGAAGCCGTTGAGGGGCGCGCGCCAGAGGGATGGGCCGGGCAGATCCCCGCATTCGATCCGGACGGGGGACCCGTCTCGACCCGCGACGCCTCCGGCGCGGTGATGAACGGTATTGCTCGCGGCTACCCGACCTTCATCGGCGGCTCCGCAGATCTGAATCCATCGACGAAGACCGAGCTGATCGGGCTTGGAGACTTCGGGCTCGACAACGGTTCCGGCCGCAATATCCACTTCGGCATTCGAGAGCACGCCATGGGCGCCATCATCAACGGGATGGCGCTGCACGGCGGCGTTCTGCCCTTCGGCGCGACGTTCTTCGTGTTTGCCGACTATCTGCGTCCTGCCCTCCGCCTCTCGGCAGTGATGCAGACCCACGCGGTCTACGTGTTCACCCACGACAGCATCGCGGTCGGCGAAGACGGGCCGACCCACCAGCCGGTCGAACACCTTGCGAGCCTGCGGTCGATCCCGGGGATCGTGGTCCTGCGACCCGCCGATGCGAACGAGACGGTCGCAGCATGGCGAATCGCGGTTGAACGGCCGGGACCCACGGTGCTTGTCCTCACCCGCCAGAAGCTGCCGGTGCTCGCAACCGATCATTATCCCGTGAGCGAAGGAGTCCCCAGCGGTGGCTACGTCATTCGGGGGGCCGACCGTGAGAGCCCCCAGGTGACTCTCATCGCCACAGGTTCGGAGGTGAGCCTTGCCCTCGACGCTGCGGATCGTCTTGCCGACATGAGTATTGCTGCCCGGGTCGTTTCGTTGCCGTCGTGGGAGATCTTTCGCGAGCAGTCAGACGAGTACCGCGAATCTGTGTTGCCCGTCGGCGTGCCCAGACTGGCGATCGAGGCTGCTCACAGCATGGGGTGGCATGAGTTCGTCGGCGACAGCGGCGAAGTCATCTCGATCGATCGATTCGGAGCATCGGGACCCGGTCCGGACGTTTACGCCGATTTGGGATTCACCGTGGATCACGTCGTGGAGCGAGCAACGGCACTCGTCGGGAGGTCGTGACGATGCGCTTCGCCCTCGGCGCAGACCATGCCGGCTATGAGATCAAGGACGACCTCATCGCTCTCCTCGATGGGCAGGGTCACGTCATCGTCGACCTTGGAACACACGGTCCCGAGCCGGTCGACTATCCCGACTTCGCCGAGGCCGTAGGCAGAGCGGTCCTCGATGGCAGAGCCGACCGCGGCATCATCGTGTGTGGCAGCGGTGTCGGTGCTTCCGTCGCGGCGAACAAGCTCACAGGGATCCGTGCCGGCTTGGCTCACGACACCTACTCGGCCCGGCAAGGGGTCGAACACGACGACATGAACGTCCTTGTACTTGGCGGCCGCGTGATCGGCCAGGCGGTCGCCAGGGAGTTGGCCTCGGCGTTCAGCAACGCAGTCTTCTCAGGCGAAGAACGCCACCTCCGACGCCTCGCCAAGGTGCGGGCGATAGAGACAGGACAACACGACTCGAAGAAGGAGACACAAGCATGAATCCGATCACGGCACTCCAAGACGCCGGCCAGTCCATCTGGCTCGACTACATCCGCCGCGAACTCCTCAGCAGCGGCGAACTCGATCGCCTCATCGGCCAGGGCATCCGTGGCGTCACAAGCAACCCGTCCATCTTCGAGAAGGCGATCGCCGGAAGCCAGGACTACGACGCCGACCTCGCCCGCTACATCGAGGCCGACGCCTGCATCGCACCCTCGAGCCTCTTCGACCGCATTGCCGTCGACGACATTCAACGAGCAGCGGACACACTGCGACCTGTCTACGACGCTACCGACGGCGCAGACGGCTACGTCAGTCTCGAAGTGTCACCGGACCTTGCTCGGGAGACCGAAGCGACCGTTGAGGAGGCCAGGCGCCTGTGGCGTGTCGTCGACCGGCCCAATCTCATGATCAAGGTACCGGCGACCACCGAGGGAATATCCGCCGTCGAACAGCTGATCGCTGAAGGCATCAACGTCAATGTGACACTCCTGTTCTCGCTCGAGCACTACGAGCAGGTCGCTGGTGCCTACCTCCGCGGTCTCGAACGCGCTGCCGACCCGTCCCGAGTCGCCTCGGTCGCCTCGTTCTTCGTGAGCCGTGTCGACACCGCCGTGGACCGCCAGTTGGAGGCCATCGGCAGCGCCGCAGCGCTCGACCTGAAGGGAAAGATCGCGGTGGCGAACGCCAAGGTGGCCTACCGCCGCTATCAGGAACTCTTCGAAGGTCCCGGATTCGACGCCCTCCGCTCCCGCGGCGGTCGACCCCAGCGTGTGTTGTGGGCGAGCACCGGAACGAAGAATCCCTCGTACTCGGACGTCCTGTACGTCGAGGAGTTGGTTGGTCCCAACACCGTTAATACCGTTCCCCCGGCAACCTTGGCAGCGTTCCAGCACCACGGCTTGCCGCATGGATCGACGCTTACCGAAGACGTCGCAGATGCCGACATCGCGCTCGCGAGCCTTGCCGCCCTAGGCATGGATCTTCAAGACATCACCGACGATCTCCAAGACCAGGGTCTCGCGGCATTCACTGAGTCGTTCCACCAACTCCTGCACGCTCTGCATGAGAAGAGCTCCAAGTTGCGCGGCCAGATCCCCAACGATCAGACGCTCAGCCTCGGGTCGTATGGCTCAGCCGTCCAGGACCGGCTGGAAGACTGGACCCGGACCGGGTTCTCACTTGGACTCTGGTCCAAGGACCACCGTTTGTGGAGCGAGCAGCCTCAACCGGAGATCGTCGACCGGCTCGGCTGGCTCACCCTTCCCGAAACCATGCAGGAAGTCCTCGACGACTACGTCGCGCTTGCCGAACAGGTACGGCGCGACGGAATCGAACGCGTTGTCCTCCTCGGCATGGGTGGGTCGAGTCTTGCCCCGGAGGTCTACCAACGCACCTTCGGCAATCGATCCGGCTATCCCGAACTCATCACACTCGACAGCACCCACCCCGGAGCCGTACGGGCAATACACGACCTCATCGATCCGGCAACGACCCTGTTCGTCGTCGCCAGCAAGTCGGGCGACACGATCGAGCCACTCTCGTTCTTCCGCTACTTCTGGGATCAAGTATCTGCTGTCACCAATCGTCCCGGCGATCACTTCATCGCAATCACCGACCCGGGAACCTCATTGATCGACCTCGCCAGGGAGCACAGCTTCCGCGGAGTGATCGAAGCCACCCCCGATGTCGGCGGGCGCTATTCCGCGCTGACCGCATTCGGGCTTGTGCCGGCAGCCCTGATCGGCGTCGATGTTCATCGGCTCACTGATCGCGCATGGCGCATGGCGGAAGCATCGGCGGTCTGTGTCCCCGAGCCCTACAGTCCTGCGCTTCGGCTTGGAGCAGCACTCGGCGAACTTGCGCTCGACGGAGTCGACAAGGTGACGTTCCTGGTCTCCCCGTCCCTCGCCGCCTTCCCCAGTTGGTTGGAGCAGCTCGTCGCCGAGAGCACCGGCAAGGACGACGCCGGCATCCTCCCCGTAGCCGATGAGCCGGTCGGCCCGCCCGACGTCTACGGCGACGATCGCTTCTTTGTCTACCTTTCATACGTTGGTGACCACGATGACGAGCAGTCGGCGCAGGTTGATGCTCTCGAGGCCTCGGGTTGCCCCGTTGCTCGCATTCGCCTCTACGAGAGAGAGGACATGGGAGCGGAGATCTTCCGTGCCGAGCTCGCGGTCGCTGCCGCGAGCGCCGCCATGGGCATCCACCCGTTCAACCAGCCCGACGTCCAGCACGCCAAGGAACTCGCACGTCGCGCGATGGCAGGAGACCTCGATACAGACGGCCTCGAGGAGGTAGACGTCCACGAGCAGGACGTACTCAACAATGCGGTTCTTGATTGGCTGGAGGAAGCGCACCCGGGTGACTATGTGTCGATACAGGCATACCTCCGACCCGATAGCCCAACGACCGAGGCCCTCCAGAGGATCCGACTAGGTCTGCGGGATCGACTGCATGTCGCGACGACGGTCGGCTACGGTCCTCGCTTCCTGCACTCGACCGGCCAGTTCCATAAGGGCGGCCCCAACAGTGGCATGTTCCTCCAGCTCGTGGATGACACACCGGATGACCTCGAAGTGCCCGGTACCGACTACACGTTCGGCGAGCTCATTGTTGCGCAGGCGGTCGGCGACTATCAGGCGCTGACTGCCCGTGAACGTCGGGTGCTGCGCGTGAACCTGAGCGACGACCCCGCCAGGGGACTGGCCGTGCTCGAGGAGGTGCTGAATGCCTGATGTCAAGGTGCTGCTCTTCGACGTGGGAGGCGTACTCCTCACGAACGGCTGGGACCGCGAAGCACGACGCCTGGCTTGCCAACGGTTCGATCTCGATTGGGAGGACTTCCAGGACCGACACGAGTTCGTTGCCCCGGACTTCGAGACCGGGAAACTCACCATCACGGAGTACCTGCGTCGGACGGTCTTCTACCGAGAGCGGCCGTTCACCGAAGGCGAGTTCATCGATTTCATGAAAGGCCAGTCCGAGGCGATGCCGGAGTCGCTGGCGCTACTCGCCGACCTCACGGCCTCAGGTGAATACGTGCTCGCAACGCTGAACAACGAGTCGAGAGAGCTGAACGACCACCGGATCGAGACATTCGGATTGCGAGAGCACTTCTCAGTGTTCATGTCTTCGTGCTACCTCGGAATCAAGAAACCCGAAGAGCACATCTTTCGCCTCGCCGTCGACATCACCCAGCACCGCCCCGAGCAGTACGTGTTCATCGACGACCGAGAACTCAACCTGGAATGTGCAGACCGGGCCGGTATCCAAACAATCCACTTCAAGAACGCCGATCAATTGCGCACCTCGCTCAGGGAGCTGGGTGTGGCCGTATGACAAGGGAGAACAACATGGAACTCGGAATGATTGGTCTGGGAAAGATGGGCGCCAACATGACCCAGCGGCTCGTCAACGGCGGGCACCGCGTGGTCGGCTTCGACCTCAACCCCGACTCGGTTCAGGGAGTCGTCGACATCGGCGCCGAAGGAGTCGGAACACTCGAGGAGTTGGTGTCCGCACTGCCGTCACCTCGCACTATCTGGATCATGGTGCCGGCTGGTCAGCCCGTCGACGCCACGATCGAGGCACTCCTTCCCCACCTCGAGGAGGGGGACACGCTCATCGACGGCGGCAACTCGAACTACAAGGACACGCTGCGCCGAGCCGCCACGTGCCGCAATTCCGGCCACCACTTCGTCGACGTCGGTACCAGCGGCGGCGTTTGGGGACTTGCCGAGGGCTACTCCATGATGGTCGGTGGCGACGTCGATGTCGTAGAGCGCCTCCGGCCGATCTTCGAGACGCTCGCACCGGCTGCCGACAAGGGATGGGGACGCACCGGAGACTCTGGAGCAGGGCACTACGTCAAGATGGTCCACAATGGAATCGAGTACGGCCTCATGCAGGCATACGCAGAAGGTTTCGCCTTGATGGAGGCGAAGGACGAATTCGGCTTTGATCTCTCCCAGATCGCCGCGATTTGGCAGGACGGCAGTGTCGTTCGCTCGTGGCTGCTCGACCTCACCGCCAATGCGCTCTCCGAGAATCCGACCATGGCAGGGATAGCGCCGTGGGTCCCGGACTCTGGCGAGGGTCGCTGGACCGTGTTCGAGGCGATCGACCTGGACGTTTCCGCCCCGGTGATCACCCTGTCCCTCATGCGTCGGATCGGATCCCGCGACGAGGTGGACTACGCGGATCGGCTGCTCTCTGCGATGCGCAATCAGTTCGGCGGACACGCCGTCAAGCAGGAGTCGTGACGATGGCTGAGGTCGAGCGCCATGTCTTCGTCATCTTCGGTGGGACGGGTGATCTTGCGCGCCGCAAATTGATCCCGTCGCTCTACCGTCTCATCACGGAGAACGGTATCGACGGCCGGTGCATTCTGCTGGGAGTCGCCCCGAACGATCTCAACGATGACGCCTACCGGTCGTGGGCTCGTTCAGCACTGGAGGAAGCGGGTCTCGGCGACGACGATCTCGAAGCGTGGTGCGACGAGAACGTCTTCTACCAAACGCTCGACCGGGACCCGGGATCGTACGAAAGGCTGCGCCACCGCATCGAAACGATCGAAGCGGACCGCGATCTCCCAGGGAACCGAGCCTTCTATCTGGCCCTCCCCCCTGCGGTATTTCCTTCCGCCATCACAGGTCTCGGAGAAGCCGGACTGAACGAGAGCCCTGGATGGACCCGCCTCGTAATCGAGAAGCCGATCGGGACCGATCTGGAATCCGCAGGCGAGCTAAACGCTCTGGTGCATGATTCCTTCGACGAGACGCAGGTCTACCGGATTGATCACTATCTGGGCAAGGAGACGGTGCAGAACCTATTGGCGTTCCGGTTCGCGAATCCGATGTTCGAGAGCGTGTGGAACCGAGAGCGCGTGGAGTCCGTCGAGATCACCGTCGGCGAAGACCTCGGGATTGGGACGCGGGCCGGATACTACGAAACGGCTGGGGCCCTTCGCGACATGGTGCAAAACCACCTCACCCAGGTCCTTGCACTGGTGGCCATGGAGCCGCCGAGCTCGTTCGACGCCGAGCGGATCCGCAACGAAAAGGTCAAGGTGATCGAAGCGATCGCACCGATCCGACGCGAGAACGTCGTATTCGGCCAGTACGACGCCGGATCGATCGACGGCATCGCGGTCCCCGGCTATCGCGACGAGGACAATGTCGCTGTCGACTCGCGAACGCCGACGTTCGTCGGCCTTCGGCTCGAGGTCGATACGTGGAGGTGGCGGGGTGTGCCGTTCTACCTCCGAACGGGCAAGCGTCTTCCGAAGCGACTGACTCAGATTGCCGTCACGTTTCAGCGTCCGCCACTGTGCATCTTTCACGGACATCGAGATGCGTGTGTCTTGAAACCGAACGTGCTCTTGATCACCCTGCAACCTGATGAAGGCTTCACGCTGCAATTCAACGTGAAAGCGCCTGGAGAGTCCCTCATGCTCGACTCACAGGCTCTGGACTTCAGCCATGACGACGTCTACGGGAGGCTCCCCGACGCCTACCAGGCCTTGATCCTCGATGTCATCGAAGGCGACCAGACTCTGTTCGTGCGAGCCGACGAAGTGGCCGCATCATGGCGCCTCTACGACCCGCTCCTCGACTACCGCCCGGAGCCGCACCGCTACGAAGCCGGTACCTGGGGCCCCGCCGCGATGGATCAGCGCCTGGCGCTGGGAGGCAAGGCCTGGACGGGAGACTGATCAGGAAGTCGCCAGTTCCGACCAACGAGCCAGCAGAGAAAGCTGAGAGCCGGGATCCGGCTCTCGCATGTCTTGGTTCTTGGTTGTCTCTACACAAGCCGGACGATGTCGCCCTCGGCGAAGATTGGACCTACGTCGATTCCGAGGAATCTGGCGTACAGCTCGGGCGGCACGCTGATGTCGGCGAGGTACAACTCACCAACATGGGTCTCAACGCCGGGCGCTCTGAGCCCTTCCTTGGGGAGAGCGAGCGTCATCGTCGCCGCGGCCCGAATTGCAGGTTCGAACACGGTCCCGGTCGTTGTGTCGACACCGGATGGCGCGTCGAGGGAGAGGACGGGAGCTGCTTGTTCATTCGCCCAGCGGATCAGCGTTTCCGCCTCACCCCGCGGTGCGCCTTGGAGGCTGTATCCGATTACGCCGTCGAGGACGACGTCCAGCGTTCCGACCGACTCCACATCGCTGGATGATCCGATGGTGAGCCCCATGCGGTGCAGGAGGTCGAACTGTCGCCCGGGCACGGGCGCGAACTCGTCGATGGGCTTCGTCACAAGGACGCGGACGATGGCCCCGTAGTTGTGAAGTCGGCGGGCAGCGACGAGAGCACCACCGCCGTTTCCTCCGGTCCCGGCGAGCACGACGACCCGAAGTCCTCGTGGGTCGCCACCAAGGAACCGTTCCCGTGCGAGGTGAGCCAGGTTCCTCCCGGCATTCTCCATCATTCGGACCAGGTCGATTCGGTAGTCCTCCATCATGGCTCGGTCAACCTCGATCATCTGATCGGTGGTGAGATACGGAACCTCGGCGGAGGTGGCGCTAGGAATCATCGTTCTTCTCCTTGGCCTTGCAGCAGCGTGGCGACGAGGCCCGTCCAACCCGTCTGGTGACTGGCTCCGAGTCCGGCTCCGGTATCTCCGGAGAAGTACTCGTAGAACAGTACGAGGTCGTTCCAATTCGGATCGTCCCGGTATCGGTCGACGCCGCCGTGGGCGGGTCGGTCCCCCTCGGCGCTTGGGAGGAAAAGAGCGATGAGGCGTCGCGACAAGTCATCGGCGACATCGGCGAGGTTCATCACTACCCCAGATCCGGTGGGCATCTCGACACGGAGATCATCGCCGTAGTAACGGTGGATCTCTCGGAGTGCCTCGATGAGAAGGAAGTTGATCGGGAACCAAACTGGTCCCCTCCAGTTCGAATTGCCGCCGAACAGGTCCGCTGTGGATTCGTTCGGCTCGTAGCCGATTTCGAACGTTTCGTCGGCGAAACTCAGGCGGTATGGGTTGGCTTCGTGGACCTTTGACAGCGACCGGATCCCGTACGGCGAGAGGAATTCATCCTCATCCAGCATGTACTTCAGGAGAGCAACAACTCGCTCCTTCGAGAGGATCGAGACGAGATAGCGCCCATCCGATCCCTTTCCCAGTTCCACAGTGAGGTGCTGTCGCATCTCGGGACGGTTCTCGAGGAACCAGCGCGTGCGCCGGGTGAACGCTGTCAGGCCTTCGACCCGATCGTGTCCAACGACATCGACGGCGAGGAGCGGCATCAGTCCCACGAGCGAGCGCACCTTCAGTTGGGTCGACGAACCGTCGGGCAGATGGAGCACGTCGTAGTAGAAGCCGTCTTCCGGATCCCAGAGGCCGTGGCTACCCCCCACGTCCGCCATGGCGCCGGCGATCGCTAGGAAGTGTTCGAAGAACTTCGTGGCGAGGTCCTGGTAAACCGGATCGTCCTTCGAGAGCTCGAGTGCGATCTTCAGCATTTCGAGCGTGAAGAACCCCATCCAAGCGGTGCCGTCAGATTGGTCGATGTGCCCGCCGGTTGGGAGCGCGGCGCTGCGGTCGAAGACGCTGATGTTGTCCAACCCAAGGAAGCCGCCCTGGAACACGTTGTTCCCATCGGTGTCCTTCATGTTGACCCACCACGTGAAGTTGAGGAGCAGTTTGTGAAAGACCGTCTTGAGGAATGCGGTGTCCCTCGTACCGGTCTGCTCGGCTTCGATCTCGAACACGCGCCGAGTCGCCCAGGCATGGACGGGCGGGTTGACGTCACCAAATGCCCACTCGTAGGCGGGGATCTGCCCGTTGGGATGCATATACCACTCGCGGGTCATCAGCCGGAGTTGGCGCTTGGCGAACTCCGGGTCAACCAGTGCCAGCGGCACGGTATGGAACGCAAGATCCCACGCCGCGAACCACGGGTACTCCCAGGCGTCCGGCATGGAGATGATGTCGAAGTTGTTCAGGTGCTCCCAGTCTCGGTTCCTGCCCCATCGCCGGCTCTCCGGCGGCTTCGGACCCGATGGATCGCCATGGAGCCACTGTCGTACGTCGTAGTAGTACATCTGTTTCGACCAGATCATCCCCGCGAGTGCCTGTCGCTGGACCAATCGTTCCTCTGCATCGAGGCTTGCGTTCAGGACGGTGCCATAGAACTCGTCGGCCTCGGCGCGACGGAGAGATTCGAGTTCGCCGAAGTCGTCGAACGGTGCTTCGTGGGCTGTGCTGCTGAGGCGGAGACGGATCGTTTTCGTCTCACCCGCGTCGAGGTCGAGTCGATGGACCGCTGCGGCTTTTGTGCCGGTCTGGGCCGGGTTCACGGCGTCGGTCTCTCCATCGACGATGAACCGGTGGAAGGAGTCCTTGACGTACGGCGTCGCGAGCGGCCAAGCGAAGAGCCGCTTGCTGTTCGTATCGTTCTCAGTGAAGAGCAGGTCACCAGCATCCTCGGCGTAGAGGATGTAGGTGCCGAGGACTGGGTGCTCCGCGACGATGGTGGACGTACCGTTGATGAACGGCGCCGCGTGCATCTCCGGACGCTCCGGCACGTCGGCCATCGGGCCCGCTTCGTAGCCCCAACTCCACGTGTTGCGAAACCAGAGGGTGGGGAGCACAACACACGGAGCGGCATCGGGTCCACGGTTCGTGACCATGATCTGAATGAGCATGTCGTTCGGGCCGGCCTTGTCATACGAGACGTCGACGTCGAAGTATCGCCCGTCGTCGAAGGCGCCGGTGTCGATCAGTTCGTACTCGGGATCATCCGCCCCTCGCCTGCCATTCTCTGCGACGTGCTCGTCGTAGGGGAACGCGGATTGGGGATACTTGTAGAGCATCTGCATATGGCTGTGGGTCGGCGTGGCATCGAGGTAGTAGTACGCCTCTTTGACGTCCTCACCGTGGTTGCCTTCCGGCCCCGAAAGACCGAAGAGACGCTCCTTGAGAATCGAGTCCTCACCGTTCCAGAGAGCTACGGAGAAGGAGAGGTACTGGCGACGGTCGCTGATGCCGGCGAGACCGTCCTCATTCCATCGATACGCCCGGCTTCGGGCGTGATCATGCGGAACCGCATCCCACGCCGTTCCGTGCTCGCTGTAGTCCTCGCGCACGGTTCCCCACGCCCGTTCGCTCAGATACGGGCCCCAGTTCTTCCACTCTGCATTGTTCGCGGCATCGTCCGCGAGTCTGGCGTGTTCGGCGGTCGTCATGGTTCGTGTGGCTCCGTTGGGTGATGCTTCCCTGGGTCAACGCCGCAACACGCGCAAGACTTCCGCGACACTCCATGCCTGGGCGATCGTGGCTCGTGGATCGTGTGGCGGATCTCCTTCGGCACACTCTGCGATGCTGCCCATGCCGTATTCATCGAGGTGTGCGATGAGCGGATCAAGGAAGCTCTCGATGGCGTCCGGGTCGTCGTAGACGCGCCGATGAGCATCGGCGAACGGACCGATGAGCCACGGCCACACCGTTCCCTGGTGGTATGCACCGTCGCGTTCAACCGGTCCACCGCCGTAGCGACCCCGATACGCCGGTTCGTCCGGACCGAGGGTGCGAAGCCCGAGCGGCGTCAGCAGCGAGGCAGCACAGGCGTCGACCACGGAGCGCTGACGGTCGGGGGGAAGCGGACTGTGAAAAAGCGACACGGCGAACAGTTGGTTGGGTCGGAGCGCCGCGTCGTCGCCGTTCGGGCCGCCGATGACGTCGAAGCAGAAGCCTCTTTCTTCGTTCCAGAAACGCCCAAAACCGTTCTGCGCCGTGTCGGCCGCAGCGTCGTACGGTGTCGGGTCCTCGCCGAGGGTCCGAGCGAAATCGGCCATGATGCGGAGGGCGTTGTACCACAGGGCATTGATCTCGACGGGTTTGCCGATACGCGGCGTCACTACCCAATCGCCGACCTTCGCGTCCATCCATGTCAACTGAACTCCCGGTTCGCCGCCGGCGAGCAGTCCATCGGCCGGGTCGACGCGAATCCCGTAGCGAGTCCCCTTCTGATGCCATCTGATGATGTCCGCGAGCACTGGGAAGAGGTCGGCGACCAATCCGACGTCGTCGGCGACGGCGTGGAAGGCTCGGATCGCTTCGAAGAACCACAGCGTCGCATCGATCGTGTTGTACTCGGGGAGGTCGCCGTCATCGGGGAAACGGTTCGGGAGCATCCCGCGATCAACGTGACGAGCGAACGTGCGCAGAATCTGGGCGGCCTCGGTGAGACGCCCCGTGGCCAGTCTCAACCCGGGAAGGGCAATCATCGTGTCTCGCCCCCAGTCTCCGAACCAGTGGTACCCGGCGATCACCGTCCTGCCTTCCTCCCCATCGGATGATTTCCGTACGATGAACTGGTCGGCCGCCAGAACCAGGCGCTCAAGGAGGTCATCGCCGTTGACGGAGGCCACCTCGATGAGGGCGGCCTCGTATCGCGTGCGCACGGCCAGCGCTTCCGCACCGTCGAGCAACGGCGTCGGCTCGGTGCTTGCTACCAGGGTGACCGATTCGCCGGGTTCGAGGGTTGCTTCGACGTAGGCTGCGTACAGATTGTCGTCGAGCGCGTCGAGACCCCTGAATGCTTCAACGCTCAAGAAGTAGTCTCGATACCACTCGTGACGCGGCTCGATCGACGCACCGTCGCTGAGCAGGTGGATGGGTGCAGCGCCGTCGAAAGCGTCGACTCTGACGCCGTGGGCGACATCTCGGACCGCCATGCGCCAATCACCGGAGTGCGTCGCCTGGTGGAAGTCGCGGTGGTTCACCAAGACCTTCGCTCCGAGACGGAGGGTGCGCGGACCGGACTGGTAGTCGTACCGAACGTACGTGGTGTTGGCACCGGGTGTCATCCAGACTCGCTTCTCGAGTACTGCGCCGTCGATCTCGTACGACCACACCGGCGTCGTGCCCTCGAGATCGAATCGGATGAGGTGCCGAAACCCGTTTGGCTCGACCGGTGCTTGCGCATCGCCCCATTGGTTGGCGAACAGAGGTGCCGGATCTTCGCCGAAAGAGACGGAGTCGTCGAGTTTAGCGACGAGGACAGTACGTCGGAGAGGTGGATCGAGAGCGGCCACCAATAGCCCGTGGTATCGCCGCGTCAGCACGCCTGCAATGGTTCCCGAGGAGTATCCGCCGATCCCGTTGGTGACGATCCACTCGCGCTCGATGACCGGGGACGGATCGACGATAGGCATGGTTGAGGGCACATACGAGATCACGGCCTGAGCGTAGACACCGGCTTGTGCCGACCGGGCGGCAGGGCGATCGCAGAGCCTGATGCATGTGGTTGCGCTCTAAAGTACATGCCTCCTAGGAGGGAGCGCCGTGGCGGATCAGGCGGACTTTGAGCGGGATGCGATGCAGTACGCGCCCCAGTTGTATTCGGCGGCGTTGCGCATGACACGAAACCCGGCTGATGCACAAGACGTCGTGCAGGAGACGTTCCTCAAGGCGTATCGGGCCTATCACTCCTACACAGAAGGCACGAATCTCAAGGCGTGGCTGTATCGGATCTTGACGAACACGTACATCAATACGTATCGCAAGGCGCAGCGTCGTCCGTCCGAGGTGGAGTTGGGTGAGCTCCAGGATCTGTACCTATACAAGCGTCTCGGTGAGGTGTCGGGTGCGGCTCCGAGCGCCGAAGCGGACATGCTCGATGCGTTCGTTGATACGGATATCACTGATGCGCTGGAGGCGCTTCCCGAAGTGTTTCGGATGCCGGTGCTGTACGCCGACGTCGAAGGATTCTCATACAAGGAGATTGCCGAGATCCTCGATATCCCGATCGGCACCGTGATGTCTCGGTTGCATCGGGGAAGAAAAGCGCTTCAGAAGAAGTTGTGGGACCTGGCAGAGCAGCACGGAATCACAGGACAGGCGCATGAGTAGCGGTTGTGACCACGCCATCGAATATATCTACCAGTACCTGGATGATGAGATCTCGGTCGTCCATTCCTCCCGGATCAAGCTCCACCTCAGACGCTGCTCGTCGTGCATGAGCGCCTTTGAATTCGAGACGAAACTCAAGGGCGTGATTCGCGAACGAGGCCGCACCCAACCGCCTCCCGAACTCTTCGACACGCTGCGAGCCCTCATCCAAGAAGAGAGCAAGCAGGACGAGTAGTCGATTGCCGGAGCTGCGTCATGATCGCGGCGTGGCTCGTTCGGCATTCGAGGGTTGCGTTGGTTTACGGGGCACTTGGACCGTGAGAGTCTGATGCGCCAATGGAGATTCGAACCACACCACCGTTGAGGCGTTCCGATAGTCGATCCGTGGAGTGATCCGCCGAGGTGCGTCTGCGGAGAGAGTTTCTGGGTTGGCATTGCTTCCAACCAGCGATCCGTAGAGTTCGTCCGTAGCGAACTCCAGAGTGACCGGTTTCAGATAGAGGAGACACCATGACCGACGCAAAGCCCGCAGCGATCGCCAGCGCGGAGTCGAAGCCCGCCTCAGCCGTCACAAGAAGAGCAAACAACGCACTGCGTTCGATTCTGCCTTTCAACGACAGCCGGGACTTTGAGAACGCCAAACGTGGCCTGATCGCCAAGCTCCCGAACAAGGGCGTGGTCAAGGACTCCGACGGAAATGTCGTCTGGGATCTCGA
>RCNG010000695.1_pt1 | contig 16128 bp, 4 predicted proteins | sample 2041371 | NCBI WGS metagenome assembly RCNG01 (sample SAMN09708227, study PRJNA481090) | Marine sediment metagenome, whole genome shotgun sequencing project. | biome: marine sediment; feature: ocean; material: sediment; isolation source: Sewage treatment plant 1 marine sediment (STP1) ... | reverse complement strand
CCTACCTGGACGACCGGCAGTTGACCGGTCTGACGGTCCAGAACCGGACCTTTGGTCCCGGGTCGCCGACCGTCGCGGAACTGGATGGAGAACTCGACCAGTTGAAACTGCGGATCGACGGCGATGGGGACGGACAGTTGGGGGACCAGGTGGCCGATCCGGTCCTGGCCACCGGAAGCTTCAGCGATGGCGAAATTGTCTTTACCGGCCTGGCCTGGGATCTGGCTGCCGGGTCGATCAACCATTTGTTCCTGACGGGCGACGTTTCGTTGGCCGGAGCGGCCGATGGCGATGTGCTGGGTGCCGAGGTGGCCAGCGGAATCAATCTCGAATTCGCCGCGGCCACGGCTCTGGCGACGTCCTGGCCGCTAGATTCCGGGGCGGCCTGGACGGTGGACGGTATGGTGGCCGCCCAAATCGGGAATGATCCCGTGCCCGCGGTCACGCTGGCGGCGGGGGAGGGCCCGGCGCTGGCCATGGACCTGACGGTGCCGTCCAACGGTTACGCCAACGATACGCTGGTCGGGCTGTATTTCGACAACCTGGGAACGGCTACCGACAGCGACCTCGCCGACCTGCGCCTGTGGCAGGATGGCGGCGACGGCGTATTCTCCGCGGGTTCAGGTGACGATACGGAACTGGGCCCCTGCACTTGGGTGACCGATGCCTGGCACTCGCCGGTCCTTGCGGCACCTCTGCCCCCTGGAGGTCTGCGGCTTTTCGTCGGAATGACCGTGGCCGCGGTTCCCACTGACGGAGCGACGGTCCGTCTGGCCGTGCCCGTCGATGGGGTCACCGTCGACTCGGACAACAAGGGGCCGCTGGATCAGAGTGTCGCCAGCCCCGTCACCATCCTTCTCAGTACGGCTCCTTTGTTGACGGAGGTCCAGTTTCAGGAATCGGCCAGCACGATCGGACAGACGGTGACCGCCCGTCTTCGGGTTCGCAATGTGGGTAACGAGGATCTACTTGGGGTGATGCCCCATGCCCTGACGTCTGCCGGCGACGGATCACTGGTCCCGGTTACAGGACCGGTCCCGGCCAGCCTGGATCTTGCGGTCGGAGCGGTGGACAGCTTCACCTGGACCTATAGCGCGGCTTCGACCGGCGGGGTGGTTTTGACCGGTAGCGCCGAAGGAACCGGCGCAGTGGGCGGACAACTCCGCACCTCCCTGCCTTCGGCCTCGCCGGAACACCGGGTTTTCGAACCCGCGAGCGGGCTGGATCTGTTCGCGGTGACCAACATGCCCTTTACCATCAACCGTGGCCAGACGGATATCGTCCCGCTGTCGCTGACGTTCATCAATCCCTCCGGGGCCGGCGGGGCCGACGGGTTGATCAGGAGTCTCCGCTTCTGCCTTAAGGACGACACCGGTACGGGTATCGTCCCGGCTGATCTGTTGGCGCGGGTTGTGGTCAACGAAGGTGGTATCACCTACCTCGACAAGACCAACCTGGAGACCACCGGAAATCAGGTCACATTGACTTTGAATGACCCGGTAGTGGTGACCAATCACGAACCCGTGACGCTGAGTCTCCGCCTGGATCTTCGGGGTGACACGGCCGTGCCGGCCTACCTGGTGGAAATTACCAGCGATACCTGGATCGAGGCCGAAGACGCGGTCAGTGGCGCAGCCATCGGTGTGGCTCTCCAGGATGGGATCTTCCCGATCCAGTCCGGGTTGGGGACCCTCCTGATTGAAGCGGTCAACCTGCAGGTTGCCGCAGTGGCCATGGCCCCCCGGCAGGTCGGTTCGGGGCAGAGGGACGTCACCTTGTTGGCCATGAAACTTCTGAATCCCGGAGTGTCCGGCCTCGGGTCCGAAATCAGGGTCGGCTCCCTGGCGTTCAGTCTGACGGACACCCTGGGCGTGCCCCTGGCGGCACCCAGCCAGGTGCTGGAAAACTTACGGATCCTCAGTCCCTTGCAGACCCTGCTGGACATATCCATGACCGGGCGCGACAGCACAACCGTGGTCCTGGATTTCGATTTCCCCCTGACGATCCCGGTGGACACCCCGCTGGACTTGACCCTCATGGTTGATCTCCGGGATCCCGCCTTGCCGGGGGCGGTGCAGGCCCGCCTGGCGCCAGTGGCAACCTTCGATGCCCGGGATGGAAATTCCGGGGAGCCCGTGCCGGTGATCTACGATGCCGACCCCATGGTCGGCGGTACGCTCGTGGTCCAGCAGGTAGCCACCACGATGATGGCCCAGGGCGATCCCCTGTTGCCGGCCAATCTGGTCTTCGGAGCCAGGGACGTGTCGGCTCTGGAATTCACCTTGCGCCACCCCGGCCCGGCTGAGGCTGGGGCGATCCTGGTCGAATCCCTGGTCGTACAAAGTCGGGACGAAAACCGGGACCTGGTTCCACCCGCAAGTATGATCGACCGTTTGGCCGTGCTTCACGACGACGTGCCGGTGGGGCTTGTCAGCAACCCGACGGGTGACGGCAACATGGTCATCCCCCTGGCGGGTATTCAATTGCAGGCTGGACAGACGATCACCCTGACGTTGAGCCTCGACCTCGAAGCGGCTGCGACTACTGGCAGCCTGGAACTCATGATTCCCGGGACGGGCCTGGTCGCCTGGGATGCAAATCTGGACCTGGCGGTCATCGCCCAACCGGAGTCCGGTGCAGATTTTCCGCTGACCTCCGGGGTCACCAGGCTGCAGGATTCTTCCGACGAACTTCTGGTGGGGTTCACCAGCCTCATGCCGGCGGTCCTGCTGGACACCGGCCAGGAATTTCCTGCGGCACGGGTGGGTTTGCGAAATCCGGATCAAGGCGGAACCAGCGGTATCGACCTGGCCTCGGTTACCATCCGGGCGTCGGACGATCGCCTGGTTGTCTTGCCAGTGGGGGCAGCTGTCCATGAGATCTCCCTTTGGGAGGGAGACCAACTGTGGGCTACGACCGGCACCCTGACCCTGGCCGATACGGTCTGCACTTTGGCTCCCGGTGGAGCCACGTTCATCGGTCCGAATCAGACCTTGGACCTGGAGATGCTGGTCAGGTTCCGCTCGCCCCCGACGGTGGCCGGACTGCGCCTGGGCATCGCCGCAAACGACGTCCAGGTTCACCAGCCTGCCGGGGCGCTTGGCAACGTGCGGGTCGAACCCGAAGCCGGGCACCTGTTCCCCTACTGGACAGAAATCGGGTCCTTCACGGGGGCCAGCCTGGCCGAAAGCTATTCCAATTTTCCCAACCCCTTCGGCGCTGGGAGGGAGGCGACCACCTTCGTCTTCTCCCTTGAACGACCGGCGACCGTATCGCTCAAGCTGCTGACGGCCTACAGCCGGACGGTGGTATCTGTGATCGAAAATGAAATGAGGCCCGCCGGTCTGTACCAGGAAGACACCTGGGACGGCCGCAACGGCCACGGCACCGTGGTCCAGAACGGCGTGTATATCGCCGAACTGGTGGCGGTCTATGCCGACGGAAGTGAAGACCGACAATTGCGAAAAGTGGCGGTGGTACGATGATGCGACGGAACGCGCAACCCTGGATCCGCAACTGTTTTCCCTTGATTGCCGCGGGCCTTCTTAGCACCGCGGCGCTGGGTCAGGACGACGGCGGCGGGCGATCCATTCTGGCGGACGGAGCGGGAAACCGGGCCTTGAGCCTGGGGGGAGCCTTCGCCGGAATTGCGGACGATGCCAGTGCGGTGATCTGGAATCCGGGCGGCCTGGGGATGGTCTCTCGACAGGAATTCCAGGCTTCCCATACCGATCTGCTGGGTCTGGGTTTCAATGAACAATATGCATCGTATGTGCTTCCGGATTGGCGCTGGGGGGTGGCTTCCCTGACTTTCCGACGTTTCGGGGTGGGAGGCATCGAGGGCCGGGACGATCGCAACATCCTGACTGACACCGACCTGTCCGACAATCAAACGGAATTGACGCTCGGCTACGGCCGGGGAATCGGCGACGCCTGGTCCGTGGGCGCCGCGGTGAAGATGCGGAAGCAGAATCTGGCTGGATACTCCGATTCGGGTGTCGGGGTGGACCTGGGTCTGCTGGTCCGGCCGCTGACCGCGTTCGGGGTCTCGGGTCCGAACGCTGGGAATCTGTCCCTGGGTGTGGCGGTGCGGAACGCAGTGGAGCCATCCCTGCGCCTGAATGAGGATCCGGTAAATGACCCGACCGGAATCCGGGTTGGCGGCGCCTACCGGTACCCCTTCGGGAGTCAGAGTGAAGTCCTGTTGGCCATGGACGTCGAGAAGACCGGCGACATGGATTCCCATTTCCACGCCGGCCTCGAATTCACCGTGGTCCCGGCTCTCGCCGTCCGCGTTGGCACGAACCAGAGCCGATTGGTCGCGGGCGCCGGGTTCCATTGGCGGGACATCGGGGTCGATTACCAGTTCGAAGACAGCCCGTTGGAGGCCATCCATCGGTTCGGTCTTTCACTGAAGTTCGGCAAATCCACGGAGGAATCTCGTCAAATCGCCCTGGCAACCGAAGAGCAGGAACTCAAGCAGCGCCTCGACGAAGCCTTCGCCAGCAAGCAGGACCAGAGAAAATCCGAACTGCTGTCCAAGGTGGACACGGCCCTCCAGGCAGAGGATGCCGAAACGGCGGCGACCCACCTGGCCATGATCAAGGTCATGGACCCCGACGCGGTGGAAATTCCCCTGCGGGAAAAGGAAATCCTGTTGCTGCAGGCGGCTGAATTCGAAGCTGCGGGCAACTATGCCGAGGCCATGGTGGCCTTGCGCAAGGCCGACGATCTGGATGCCTTCGACGGACGGGCCGCGGCCATGCTCGCCAGGGTCCGCGAGGCCAGTGACCGGCAGACCCTCAGGTCGACGGAAATCCGCAGCCTCCTGGACGGAGGCATGGACGCCTTCGCCGCCGGTGATCTCAACGCGGCCCGCAAGAGCTTCCAGGACGTGTTGGCCCTGGCGCCGGGGGACAAGGAAGCCCAGGCCATGCTGGCCCAGACCGAACTGACTCTGGCAACGCGACTGAGCGGTCATCTGGCCCAGGTTCGGATCCTTTCCAACGCCGGGCAGTTCGATCGGGCCCGGCAGGAGCTGGATGCAGCCCAGAAACTGGATCCGGGAAATCCGGAAATCGAAATTGCCGCCGGTATCCTGGCCGATAGAAACCTCCGGGACCAGATGGCCTCACAGGACGCCGCCGGGGCCGTCGCTGACGCCGGTGAAACAACGGAAGCCGTTGTCGCCAGCGCTCTGGCCCCTGCCCTGACGGCCCAGCAAGAACGGGAGATCGAGGATCTCTACCGGCGCGGCATGTCAGCCATGGAGGTAGGCCAGAAAGACCAGGCCGCCCACTACTGGGAACTGGTCTGGTCCATGGATCCGGAATATCAGAACGTGACGGAGTACCTGGCCCAGAACTATCTGGCCCGGGGCATGGAATTCTTCGTGGCCGGGAATCTGCCCGAGGCCGTGACCAATTGGGAATCAGCAGTGCGTGTCGATCCCGCGGACCCCAAGGCACTGGGGTATCTGGAGCGGGCCAAGGAACAGACCGACCGCATGAAGATGCTGGACGACTAGAAGATTTGTCAGGGTTTTGGCGCCGCGGCAGCAGGCCGCCCGTCCATAACCCAAGCCAAAGGATCAGGACTATATGTCGCATGGAAGTAAACGGGTAACCAAGGGAAGAGGTGCGAGTCCTCCAACCCGAATGATACCCCGCCGCAGGATCATCAGCATGCGCCTGATCATCAGTGCGGTATCCGCCATGCTCATCGCGGTGTCGGTCATTGGCTTCGGCAATCTGGCCGAGCGCAACACGCGCCAGACCCTCAATGAGGAGATCGAGAACCGGCTCCTCCTGGAGGCCCGCAATCTGGCTTCGTTGAGCGTCGACGCCCTGCTGACGGATTTTCCCGAGCTGACGTTGTGCCCCTTGGTCAGTGAAATGCAGGACGGCCGGACCGATCTGGCCATTGTGGCGATCCTGGATCATGAGGGGAAAGTGAAGGGACATCTTGATCTGACCATGCTGGGCAATGAACTGAAACAGATGGAGGGCATGAGACCGCGACCGACCAAACATTTGCTCAAAGCCGGGGAGAGGGTCCTGGCCAACACGGACCTGGTCCTGGCCTCGGTTCCGGCCCAACACGCCAACGGCCGTGAAGTAGGCACCGCCATCGTGGGGCTCAACCAGTCTTACATCGACGAAATTGTGGCGCGGCCCCGACGTTCCTTCCTCATGCTGACCGGCGGGCTGCTGGCCGTGGGCATCGTGGTCACCTTGATCATCATGTCGATTCTGCTGCGCCCCATCGATGACCTGCGTAAAGGATTGGAAAGAATTGGACAAGGTGATCTGGGCTCCCCCATTCACCTGAAGGACAAGACCGAGCTGGGTCTTCTGGCCGAGACGGTCAACGGGATGGCCGGCCAGCTCCTGATTTCCCAGGATCAGATGCTCGAGAAAGAACGTCTGGGGGCGGAAATGTCGCTGGCTCATCAGATGCAGCACGCCCTGCTGCCGGACGGCGAAGTCCGCAGCGGGGACTTCGTGTGCAAAGGGACCTACCGGGCGGCAGCCGAGGTGGGGGGCGACTACTACGACATCTTCAAGCTGGAAAACGGAAACCTGGGCCTGGTCATCGCCGACGTCTCGGGCAAGGGCCTCGCCGGTTGCCTGGTGACCTCGATGTTGGCGGTCCTGATCAGGTCCTTGAGGGATCTTTACACTTCCCCGCGGGACTTGCTGGTCAACCTCGAGAAAGGCCTGCTCACCACCCTGGCTCCCGGCACCTTCATCACGGTGTTCTACGGGACCCTGGATCCGGAAACCGGAAAACTGACCTTCGCTTCGGCGGGTCACAGCCCGCTGGCGATCTATCGGGCGGCTCAAGGGCAGGTGGAGTGGTTCTATACCAAGGGTATTCCGGTCGGGGCCATGCGTAGCGGGGTCCTCGCGGGGACGCTCAAGGACAAAACCACTCGGCTCTGGCCCGGCGACGTGGCCCTGCAGTTCACCGACGGGCTGAACGAGGCCTGGAATCCCAAGCTCAAGGAGCAGTTCGACTTCGACCGTATCGGGAGTTTCCTGGCCGAAGCCGGAGTTCGCGGCTGCCAGGCGGTTCAGGAGGAGCTCCTTCCTGTGGTCGAGGCCTGGACGGCTCCGGATCCCTTCGGTGACGACTTCACTCTGCTGGCGATCGAATGTGCGGCGGCGCCCTCGGCGGCCCTCCTGAAGGAAGGTCGCCATCTGGCCAGCCAGGTCGGCCAGCTGGCGGACCACAAACAGCTGCATGAAATGCTCAAGGGGACCCAACGCCTGAACCTTCCTTCGAGCATGGACTACCTCGTGAAGATCGGCGACTGGATTTCCACATGTCTGGAAGACGAAGGTCCCCTCATGAGCCAGAAAAGTCTCATCGAGAGCAGCCTGTACGAGGTATCCGCCAACATCGTGGAACACGGTTATCACAATGAACCGGGCCACGAGATCGACATATGGTGGGTGCCGCTCCCGGGCGGAGGTCAACCAATGTCCGAATTTACCCGAATCCTCGAGGAGGATGCCAACGAGGGTGAAAGGCCCCGGGACGGGGTGGGTTATTTCGTGATCTGCGACCACGGAGAGGCCTTCGATCCCACCACCTATATCCCGCCCAATCTGCACGACCCGAAGGTCCGCCGTCGCGGCCGCGGCCTCGGGTGGCAGATCATTTATTCGTCGATGAAAAAGGTCGTTTACGCACCTGACACCCCGGCCGGCAATCTGACCCTGTTGCGGTTCGATCCGGCCAAACACCTTGTACCCTAGGAGAGAGAGAAATGGCTGAACAATTGGAAATCACCTGGGAAACCGATACGACGCACGTCCCTGTTTTGCATCTGAAGGGGCGCCTGGATGCCGAAGGGGCCAAGCAGCTGCATGCGGCTGCCATGGGTTCCCTCAAGGACGACAACCAAAAAAGTCTGGTGGTGGATCTGGCGGGGTTAGAGTTCGTCGCCTCCACGGGACTGGCTACCTTCCTGCTGCTGACCGAAGAGTATGCGGAAGTGGAGGGGACCATCGTGTTCGTAAGGGCGACACAGGCGGTGATGCAAGTCATCTCGCTGCTGAATATCAACCAGTTCCTGAAACTGGAAAATTCCCTGGAAGCAGCTTTCGATTTGGTCGGCGTTTGACGCCCCGGATTTCCTGACCCTGATCGAAGGTTGATATCTTGAAGCGATGGTTTGAATTTCGCACGCTGGTGCTCAGCGGGATGATTGTCATACCTGCCTTGCTGGCTGCCGGCTTCCCGAGCTCCATGTTCGTGCTGGCCGGGCTTTGCTGGCTGGTCCTGCTGGGCTGCCTGCATCTGTTGGCCAGGATCCGGGAGCCGGATGAAGCCCCGGCGCCCCGACCCAAGGCCGCCATTAAGGATGAGGGGCCCCAACGCCCAGGGGTCGAAGCCACTTTATCGGACCGGGTCATCCTGGAGCGGACGACCACGGCCATCCTGGATGACTTCCTCAACTGCGAACTGGATCAGTTCGAGGAAGACATGGTTCGGGTGCTGTCCCGGTTGGGCAGTTTCATCGGTGTGAAGCGCTGCTACCTCTACAAGTTCGGCCAGCGGAACGAGGAAAGTTGTAGGTGGCTGACCTGGCAGGCCGCGGGCCAGATTCCGTTGGCTGAGCCTCCTGCCACTCTGGCTCCGGATGAAGCCACGCGCCTGTACAAGATCTTCGAGCAGGACCTTCTGGTTCTGGCCAACTCTGTGAGCGAATCCTCCCACCCTCTGCCCACACACCTTCCCTGGTCCCAGGGCGGGGTCGCCGTGGATTCCTGCGGGGCCGTGAGAATTCTGCATGACGGCCGCCCCATGGGCTTCCTGGGTTTCGACGTGGATGCCACCAGTTCTTGGGGCACCGACGAGAAGAACCTGCTCCAGATCGTGGCCAGCCAGTTCAGCACCATGTTCACCCGGCTGGAAGCACGTCGCATCCAGCTGGAGGCCATGGAATCCCTCAAGGCGAGCAACCGGGCCAAGACCGAATTTTTGGCGAACATGAGCCATGAAATCAGGACGCCCCTGAACGGGGTCATCGGCATCGCCGACCTGCTCATGGAAATGGACCTGACGCCTCCCCAGCAGGAGTATGCCGAGATCATCAGCAAATCGGGCACCATGCTGATGAACCTGGTCACGGACATCCTTGATCTTTCCAAGATCGAGGCGGGACAGCTGGATATGGATCCAGTGGATACCGATCTGCGGGTCTTGGTGGAGGATCTCATTGGCCTGACCGCCTTCAACGCCCAGAGCCAGGGCCTGGAGATGATTTGCCGCCTGGCGCCCGAGCTGCCGGAGCGGGTTCTGGTGGATCCGGGTCGCTTGCGTCAGGTGCTGACCAACCTGCTGAACAACGCCGTCAAGTTCACCCGCGAGGGCCACGTCTATCTGAACGTCGAGCCGATCGAGAACGGGCTAGGTGGGCAGGACCTGAGTTTTCGGGTCACCGACACCGGGATCGGAATCTCCCAGGAACAGGTGGACCGCATTTTCGAAAAATTCGCCCAGGCCGACGCCAGCACCACCCGCCGTTTCGGAGGCACAGGTCTCGGCCTGTCCATCTGCCGCCATCTGGTGGGATTGATGGGAGGGCGGATCCAGGCCACCGGAGCCATGGGCGAAGGGGCGACGTTCTCTTTTACCGTGCCCCTGGAAGAGTTGGCGCCTCCGCCGGCAGCCGGTAATCCTGAGAAAGGAGGGCGCGTGCTGTTGGCCACAGGCCACCACCTCGTGGGCGATGTCCTGGCCGAACAGATTCGGCATCTAGGCCATCAGTGCTCCGTAGTCAACGAGGTCGAGGCAGCCGACCGGATGTTGACCAGGGCCGCGGCGGGTTATCATGAGCCATGGGATGCGGTCGCCCTTGATCCCGCAACCCTCGACGACAACGTTTTCTTTGTCCTGGCGAGGATCGATGATTCCCCTTCCGAGAATCGTCCCAAGGTCTTCCTTCTGTCCCAACTCGCCGACAAGCCCCATTACAACGCCCTGTGGTCGCCCTATGTCGCGGGCATCCTGCCAAGACCCGTGCGCGCCGGAAGGTTGGCTTCCTTGCTGGACCACGATTCTCCACCCCAATCCAAATCTGTTGATAGATTTGGACTAGGCGCCGCACCCACCGGTAAGGAGGCCGAAGTGGATTCCGGTCGAACGTTGCGGGTTCTCCTGGCGGAGGACAATCCGTTCAACCAGAAGGTAGCCTGCGGCATGCTGCAGCGGCTGGGCTGCGAGGTGACCGTCGTGGAGGACGGGAGTGAGGCGGTGGCTCTGGCCACCGAAGAGGAATTCGACCTGATCTTCATGGACTGCCAGATGCCCGTCATGGACGGTTACGAGGCCACGCGTCAGATTCGCCTACTAGATGGGGGGGTAGCCAAAATCCCCATTATCGCGATCACTGCCAACGCTTTCCGCGAAGACAGGGATGCCTGCATGGCCGCCGGCATGGACGATTTCCTGACCAAACCGGTCAAGAAAGAGCAAATGGCCCAGGTCCTCGCCAAATGGGAACCCCTGATTGCCTAGGGTTGTCTTCAACCACCTAACCGGTTTAAATATTTATGTTTACGGTAATCCCAACCAGGGGACACCTGGGGCCCCGTCACGGTCAGCGGGTCCGATGTCAATGGGGTGAACCTCGGCTTCAGCTACGACCTCATTGTCAATGAGAACGACGACGCCAACGCCGACAACGTGCGCAGCAGGCAGGGGTGCCTGCGGCAGTTCATCAAGAATTCCAACGCCATCGCGGGTGTCAGCAGGAGCTGGTTTCTGATTCCCTGAGGATTTGGTCTCCAGGTCGGTCCGCTGACGTCCCTTCGGGTGCGATCCAGCATGACGGACCACAACAGGATCCTATGGGGTCCAACGGGGACTCAGGCCAGACTCTTGGCCCACATCATATCCCGAAAATTCCGATAATTGCCTACAGGTTCTCAATTTCCGGTCGAAAATGATCATAACGAAAACTGTGTGCTGATAACACGTTGCGTTCTATGGCGCCTTCCTGTGTCAGCAGAGGTGAAGGGATCGTCGGGCTAATATGACTAGGGAAGAATCGATGTCATCCAAGACCATCAAATCGACCAACCCGCTGGTGTTGATGAATCGCTGGGGTCGGGCTTTCCGAATTGGCGAGCGGCTAATAACCGGGCCTTTCAGTCGGGCTATCCTCGGCCTGTTGTTGACTCTTATCCTCGTGGGGGCCGCCCAGGCCCAGGTCCGTACGATTCAACCGGTGGCCCCCCTTCCCGTTTTCGTCGACGAGGTCATTCTCGACGGCAGCACAGCCCCCGGATTCTCCGGCGCCCCCCTGATCGAAATCGACGCGACCAATGCCGGTCTGGACGTGCTGGCCTTCGCCGCCGGCGCCGAAAATTCCCAGGTCCTGTCCCTGTTGATCAACCGCTCCACCGGCGACGCCATCGACATTACGGGAGTGGACGGTGTCGTCGTCCAGGGTAACCGGCTCGGGACAGACGCCGCGGGCCTTCTGGCTCTCGGCAACTTTTGTGGCATCAGGGTCTCCAATGCCGACGGCGCCATCCTCGGCGGCTCGAATGCCGGCGAGGGAAACCTCATCTCCGGCAACACCTACGGCATCATTGTTCAGGGCACGGCCAGCAATACCAGCATTCAGGGGAACCTGATCGGCACCGATATCACCGGCACCGTGGCCCTTGGCGGTGACACCAACATCCTGATCGACACCCAAGCCAACGGCAACACCATCGGCGGCACGTCCGCGGCCGAGCGGAATGTGATTTCCGGGGCCCAAAATGGTGTCGTCATTTCGGATGCGGGGACTTCAGGTAACACGATCAGCGGCAACTACATCGGGACCGATGTTGGTGGGACGGCCGACCTCGGCAACACGATTTACGGGGTCCGGATCGACACCGGTGCGACGGGCAATTTCATCGGCGGCACCACCGCCGGTTCTGGCAACGTCATTTCGGGTAATGATTCCCACGGGATCTACCTGAGGGATTCGGGCACGACGGGCAATTTTATTCAGGGCAATTTCATCGGTCTGGACGCGACCGGGACTGCGGCTCTCGGCAACAACTCCGGGATTTACGCGGTCACCGGGGCTGACGCCAATACCATCGGTGGAGACGTGGCTGGCGCCGGCAACGTCTTTTCAGGCAACACCACCGGTATCAACCTCCGGACCAATGGCTCCACGATTCAGGGAAATTTTGTCGGGACGAACGCCGCCGGGTCGGCGGCATTGCCGAACAGCACCCACGGTATCTATATCGCGGGTTCGAACAATATCATCGGCGGAATAACGGCCGGCGCCCGGAATGTCGTATCCGGCAACTCGCAGGCCGGGATCATCATATCCGACAGCGGGGTGACGGGGAACCTGGTTCGGGGGAACTACATCGGGACCGACGCTCTCGGCACGGGGGCGCTCGGTAATCAATTCGGGGGGATTCGGATCAACACGTCCGCCGCGGACAACACGATCGGCGGTACGGTTCCCGAGGCGGCCAATCTCGTGGCCTACAACGGTCGTGACGGCGTTGCCCTGGCGACCAACGCCGGGTTGGGCAACCGGATCCTCGGCAATGCCATTTTCGAAAACTCCGCCCTGGGGATCGACCTGAACGACAACCAGGACAACATTGTGGAAATCAACGATCCCGGTGATGTCGATGGCGGTCCCAACGGATTGCAGAACTACCCGGACCTGGTGTCGGCGATCACCGACGGCGCCGCCACCATCACGGTGTCCGGTTCGCTCAACAGCACCCCCTCGACCACCTTCCGGGTGGAATTCTTCACCAATTCGGCCGCCGACGCCTCGGGTTACGGCGAGGGTGCGAACCTCCTGGAGACGGCCGACATCACGACGGATGTCAACGGCGACGCCAATTTCGCTCTGCCCTTCGCGAAGGTGGTAGGAGTTGGAGAATTCGTGTCGGCCACGGCCACGGACCCTGGCGGCAACACCTCTGAATTTTCGGCCACGGTGGTCGCATCGGCCCTGCCCACCTATGAAATCACGGGACTGGTCTTCGAGGATGCGGATTTCGCCGGCGTCGCCACGGAATGGGATGGCGGCACCCAGGATGCGTCCCAGCCCGGCGTGGACGTTGAATTGTACGACGCGACCAATGTTTATCTCGCTTCGACCCTGACTGATGTGGCCGGCGTCTTCACCTTCACCGGCCTGTCCGATGGCTCGTACAAGGTGCGTGCGCGAAGCGCGACCCTCGGCGATGCCGCCACTCCGCCGGTGGGTGGATTGAATCCCACCGTGCCCGGCACCTGGCCCAACCCCTTGCCCGAAATGACCTGGGGGCGTGGCCTGGCACTGATCGGCGGACAGGATCCGGCGGTGGATGACACCATCATTGGCGACGACGCCGGACCGGGAGATACCTGGGTTGACGTGACCATCAGCGGAGGCGACGTCACCAGCGTTAACCTCGGTTTCGCTTACAATCTTATCGTGAACCTCACCGATGACGGACTGGCCGACGCCTCCCGCAGCGGCCAGGGCAGCCTGAGGCAGTTCCTCAAGAATGCCAACGCGATTGTCGGAACCACCACGAGCCAGTTCGCCATTGCCGAACCCCTCGCCGGTGGCGCCCATACCATTACGCCTATTTCTGTTCTTCCAGTTCTCACCGAACCGGTGACCATCGACGGCACCACGGATCCGGCTTTTTCGGGCTCACCGGTGGTGGCCCTGGCCGGTGGATCGGCCGGGGCGGGTGCCAGCGGCCTGACGCTATCCGGCGGCAACAGCACCATCCGCGGCTTGGTGATCCACTCTTTTGACAGCCATGGGCTCCTATTGACCACCCTGGGCAGCAATACAATTTCCGGAAACTACATAGGAACCGATGTCACCGGCCTGGTCGGTGAAGTTGGCAACACCACCAGCGGTATCACCATCTATCAATCACCCAACAATGTTATCGGCGGGACCACGCCCGTGGATCGTAACGTTATTTCTGGAAATAGGTTGCGCGGTATTACAATCGATGACAACTCGGATGGTGCGGCGACAACTTCAGACGGAACCCGGATCACAGGTAACTACATCGGGACCGACGCCAGCGGCGACAACAGGATGCCCTACGACAACTCCGGGACGGCGTTCCAGCAGATCGGCATTTATGCCCTCGATGGCGTCGATACGGAAATCGGCGGGGTCGCGCCGGGGCAGGGAAATGTCATCTCCGGCAACGATTGGATAGGGATCTACCTCTGGGGGCCCAACGGAAACGGAAACCTCGTCAAGGGCAACATCCTCGGCCTGGATGCGACCAGAACCAATCCCATCGGCAATGGTTTCGACGATCCGAGCCGGGCGGCGGTCCACCTCGCCAATTCCCCCGGCAACACCATCGGCGGCACCGAAGCCGGGGCGGCCAACGAAATTGCCGGCAACCCCTATATCGGAGTCAGTACCGCCTCAGCAAACGCCATTGAAAACCGAATCCTTGGCAATATGATCTACGACAATGGCGGCCTGGGCATTGACCACGAAATCGACGGCGTCACGCTCAACGACCCGGGCGATGCGGACACGGGGCCCAACGGCCTCCAGAACTTCCCGGTGATCAGCGCGGCGGTTACCGACGAAAGTTCGACGGTCTGGATCTCGGGTACCCTGAATAGTGCCTCACTGACCAGTTACCGGATCGAATTCTTCAGCAACGACGGAGCGGATCCTTCAGGTTACGGTGAAGGAAAAACCTACCTGGGTTTCGTGGACAGGACAACCGCTGGCTCGGGGCTGGCGACCTTCAGCGTCGCTCTGCCCGCCGCCATCCCTCCGGGCCATTGGGTCACGGCCACGGCCACCTCGCCGACGAATGAAACTTCCGAGTTCAGCGAAGCCTTCGAAATCGTGGGTCAGTCCGATCTCCAGATTGCCAAGGTAGTCGACAACGGCGCACCTGAAGAGGGTGCTACGGTCACCTATACGCTGACCCTGACAAATGCGGGCCCAACCGATGCCACAGGTATCGCGGTTACGGACTTGCTGCCCGCAGGGGTCACCTACGTGTCAGACACGCCGAGCCTGGGAACCTATGTGTCTGGAACGGGAGTCTGGACTGTTGGTGACGTGGTCAACGGGGACAGCGAAACCCTGACTCTCGTGGCCACGGTCGACGCTGGGACCGGCGGCACGGTTGTGACAAATACAGCCGCTATTTCGGCAGCTGATCAAGCAGATCCCAACGGCCTCAACAACTCATCCTCGGCCGGGATCACGGTCAGCAGTTCCGACCTGCAGATTGCCAAGGTTGTTGATAACAATGCACCGAATGAAGGCGATACAGTCACTTACACGGTCACCGTTACAAATGCCGGGCCGAATGACGGCACGGGCATTGAAGTCACGGATCTGCTGCCTGCCGGAGTGACCTATGTCTCGGATACCCCGAGCCAGGGCTCTTATGTTGCAGGAACAGGATTGTGGACCGTCGGAGCCATCGCGAATGCCGGAACGGCCACGCTGAGCTTGGTCGCCACGGTTGATGCAGGAACTGCTGGGACAAATGTGACCAACAATGCCGGCATCACAGCCGCTGACCAGGCTGATCCGGACGCAGGCAATAACACTGCTTCCGCCGTGATCGGTGTAAGTAGTTCCGACCTGCAGATCGCCAAGGTTGTTGATAATAATGCGCCGAACGAAGGCGACACGGTAACCTACACGGTCACCGTTACCAATGCCGGGCCGAATGACGGCACTGGTGTCGAAGTCACGGATCTTCTGCCCGCCGGCGTAACTTATGTCTCGGATACTCCGAGCGCCTACGTTGCCGGCACGGGTGTGTGGACCGTGGGCAATATTGCCAACAGTGTAAGTGCTTCCCTCACTCTGGTCGCGACTGTTGATGCAGGTACTGCCGGAACGAACGTGACCAACAACGCTTCTGTCACAGCCGCTGACCAGGCAGATCCCGATGCCGGGAACAATACCGCTTCGGCAGTGATCGGTGTTTCCAGTGCTGACCTGCAGATCGCCAAGGTCGTTGACAACAATGCGCCGAACGAGGGCGACACGGTTACCTACACGGTCACGGTAAACAACGCCGGTCCGAATGACGGAACGGGCATTGAAGTCACGGATCTTCTGCCTGCCGGCGT
>RCNG010003406.1_pt1 | contig 16131 bp, 16 predicted proteins | sample 2041371 | NCBI WGS metagenome assembly RCNG01 (sample SAMN09708227, study PRJNA481090) | Marine sediment metagenome, whole genome shotgun sequencing project. | biome: marine sediment; feature: ocean; material: sediment; isolation source: Sewage treatment plant 1 marine sediment (STP1) ... | reverse complement strand
AAATCGTCACCAGTGGCACGTACTCAAGCGCGATCGTATCGGTTCTCTAACCCGCACTTCGAGCTCGTAATATTCCTAGAGTTGTTGCTTTATGATGTCGGCGATGTCGAAATATTTTTGCGAAACCTCAATAATCACAGTAGTAGCTGAAGATACATTCCTATGCCGAAATTCTGAAAAGTCCTGGTTCATCGCCCCGTTCGGAGCCTTGACATTCATCAGAATTAATGTATATTCCTAAATGGTTATGAAGTTATGAATTGTGGAGGATGCAAATGCGCACGTACCCTCTCATATTGATTCTCCTGATCGCTGCGAGCACCGTCGGCGCCCAGGAACTCAGTCTTGACGCCGCGGTCGACGCTGCTTTGACCAACAACCCAGAGGTCACGGCAGCACGGGAGCGTGCCGCGGCGGCTGCGAAACGCCTCGATGGAGGCAAGAGCCATCGGCTCCCGAAGATCGGCCTCAGCGAAAGCTTTGTTTACACAAACAATCCAGCGGAGGTTTTCGCGCTCACCCTCAACCAGGGCAGATTCGATATGGAGGAGTTCTTCCTCTCGGATCCCAACAATCCGGACCCGCTATCGACCTTCAAGACAACAGTCGATTTCGAGCTCCCGATCTACACCGGCGGCAAGCTCTCGGCGAGGGTCGGACAGGCCGAGGCGATGGCCACCGCCGAGGACTATTTCCTCGCCCATACACGAGAAAAGGTCGTCTTCGAAACAATGACCGCCTACGTCAACCTCGCCAAAGCCCGCGAGCACCGAGACCTGCTCGAAAAGGCGCGGTCAACGACGGCAGAACACGTCAGACTGGCGGAGAGATACGCCGCCGAAGGCTTGATCCTCGACGCTGATGTTCTCCAGGCTCGGGTCTACCTGTCTGAGATGGACGAGTCCTTGACCCAGGCCACCAACGCTGCACGGCTCGCGCAGGCCGCCCTCAACTTTCAGATGGGCGCGGATCAGACTCTGCCACGAACTCTTGCGCCTCTCTCCCCTGCGGCGCCCGTGGTCGGTGATGTCACCGGCTGGATCACCGCTGCAATCGAAGATCGTCGAGACCTCGCCGCTGCTCGACGCCAGCTCGAGGCGGGCAGGCTCGAGGAAAAGGCCACCCGACCCGGCTACTTTCCGGAGATCGCCGTGTTGGGCAACTACTCCCTCTATGACGACAAGCTCTTCGGCTCCAACGGCCACTCCGGTTCGGTGATGGCTGTTGCCAGGATCAACCTCCTGGGAGGCGGCTCGAACACCGCCGCGCGAGCTGCCGCACGCCACGAGACCACCTCCTTCGAAGCCGATATCCGTCGCTTTGAAGAGGGGGTTCGGCTCGAGGTTCAGCAGGCATGGCAGGACTTGGACACGGCCGGTATTCGCCACGCCACTGCGAAGAGCACACTGAAGGCGGCGGCGGAGGCGGCGCGGGTCCGGGAGAGCCGTTTCAAGCAGGGACTGGACAAGATGATTGACCTGCTCGATGCCGAAACCGGCCTTCGCGAGGCCGAAATGCGCGAGATGGTCGCACGTTATGACATCGCCCTCGACACCAACCGTCTCCGGTACGTGTCCGGAGCGACTCTAATTTCCACGGAGGACTCCAAATGAAGGCGCGAAGGTTCATCTCCATCGTATTTCTGGCCACTGTGGCCTTTGGTCTGACCGCCTGCGGCCACGAGGAACCGAAACTCGCGAAGGCCAATCTGAAGCCTCTCAGTGTTAAGGTCGCGGAGGTCGAGCGGATCACTGAGGCCCATCCAATCGAGGTTCGAGGTATCGTCCACCCGGCCCGTCAGTCCGCGGTATCGAGCCGTGTCATGGGTCCCGTGGTCAAGCTCAACGTCCGAGCCGGCAGTACGGTCGCCAAAAACCAGGTCTTGCTCGAGATCCAGCCCGAGGCCTCCGCGGGTCAGCTCGGCCAGGCGCGTGGCGCCCTCGCCCAGGCCGAAGCGGCGCTGGCGATGGCCGAGAGGAATTTCAGGCGCTTCGAGGCGCTCCACGCCGACAACGCGGCCTCAGAGCTCGAGCTCGACATGGCGAAGATGCAGTATGAACAGGCTCGGGGCGCGGTCCAACAGGCCGAAGGCGCGGTAGGTTCTGCCTCATCCGTGGCTGACGAGTCCACAGTGCGCGCGCCCTTTGCCGCCCGGGTGGTCGAGACCATGGTTGAAGTCGGTGACCTCGCGGCCCCCGGTCGTCCCCTCGTCCGGGTCGAGAGCCTCGAAGGCCAGCAGATGTGGCTCAGCGTTCGTGAGAACGACATCGGCCGCGTCACCGTTGGTGATTCCATCGAGATGAGGCTCGATGCACGACCCGACCTGGGCACGATTTCCGGCGAGATCCGGGAAATTGTGCCCTCGGCTGATCCAGCAACCCACACCTTCATCGTCAAGGCCGGCCTCGGCCAGACAGACGTACCCTCCGGCTTCAGCGGCCGGGCAACGATCAGCGGAGACATCAGCGATCGGATCGTTGTTCCGGTCGGCGCAGTTCACTATCGCGGCGGCCTCGAGCTGGTAGTCGTCCGTGCTGCGGACGGCAGCGCCCGGACGCGCGCCGTGACCACCGGCGGCTCCCTCAGTGACGATCGGATTGAGATCCTCTCGGGGCTCGACGCCGGTGAGTCGGTAGTCATCGACGCTTCGGGACCATTGGCCGATGGCACGCCTTTGGAGCTTTCGCGATGAGTCCCGGTAATCCCAACACGCCAGCAAAGGACGGAGTCCCGTCCAATCTGGAAATCGAACAGGCTCGCCGTGAAGCCCTGCGGCTGAAAATGACTCGCCGCAAGCTCGGCATGGCGGGCCGCATCGCGCAGTCGTTTCTCGATTCCAAGCTGACGCCGCTGATCGTCGTCGCGTCGCTGTTGCTCGGCCTCTTCGCAATCATTGTGACCCCGTCCGAGGAAGAGCCTCAGATCAAGGTGCCGATGATTGACGTCATGGTCGGCTTTCCCGGCGCCACCGCCGAGGAGGTTGAACATCGGGTCATCACACCGCTCGAAAAACTCCTCTACGAAATCGAAAACGTTGAGTACATCTACTCCATCTCGAATCCCTCGGGCGGGCTCATCATCGTCCGGTTCCTGGTCGGAACCGATCCAGACCAGGCAGCGGTTCGGGTCCACACCAAGATCCAATCTGCGATCGACAGCATGCCTCCAGGAACCATGCAGCCGGTAGTCAAGCCGCGCACCATCGACGACGTCCCCGTCGTCGCCTACACCCTGTGGAGTCCGGACGCATCATCGTCCGATCTGCGCGAGGTGGCCGACGAAATCAAGGTCGAGCTCACCCGTCATCCTCGGGTCGCGCAGGTTTTGGTAATCGGCGGTCAGCGCCGCGTACTGCGGGTTGATTTCGACCGAGAAGCGCTGGCTTCGCGCAACATCTCCATACTCCAGGCCTACGGTGCGCTGCAGAGCCTCAACTGGCGATTGCCGGCCGGAAGCACGGCCATCGCCAACTCGGAGGTGGTTGTGGACGTCGGCCAGTTCCTGGCCAGCGCCGATGAAGTGGGCAACGTTGTTCTCTCTGCCTACGGCGGCCGACCCGTCTACCTCAAGGATGTGGCAAAGATCACCGATGGCCCGGAGGAGCCCACCTCATACGTGTGGCTCGGGACCGGACCCGCGGCGCCCGAGAAGGGCCTCGACACCGTCGGAATGGACCTGCCGGCAGTCACCATCGCGGTGTCGAAGAAACCCGGCACCAACGCCGTCGACATGGTTGCCGACCTCGACCACATGCTCGACCGGCTTGCTGGAAGGGTGATCCCCTCCAACATAGAGATCCTCAAGACCCGCGACTATGGGGCCACGGCCGACGAGAAGGCCGACGAGCTCCTCAAACACCTGTACTCCGCGACAATCGCCGTGATCCTCCTGATGTGGATCACCCTGTCATGGCGTGAGGCCAGTGTGGTGGCCGTGGTGATCCCCGTGACCCTGGCGCTGACCCTCGCCGCCTCCTACTTCTTCGGCTATACACTGAACCGGGTCAGCCTCTTCGCGCTGGTCTTCTCGATCGGTATTCTCGTCGACGATGCCATCGTGGTGGTGGAAAATATCCACCGCCACATCAAGCTGAAATGGGCCGGCGCAAAACAAACGACGATATTCGCCGTCGATGAAGTCGGCAACCCAACCATTCTCGCAACCTTTGCGATCATCTCGGCCCTGATGCCGCTGGCGTTCGTTCGCGGCCTGATGGGTCCCTACATGCGGCCCATTCCAATCAACGCTTCGGCGGCAATGCTCTTCTCGCTCATGGTGGCATTCACCATCTCGCCGTGGATGGCCTACCGACTCTTCCGCAAGGAGTCAAAAGACGGCAGCGCCCAGCCGACAGGTGGGCTGCCGGAAGACACAGAGGCCCCGAAGGAGGGCAGGATTTCGAAGCTCTACTCATGGATCATGGATCCAATGATCGAGCGCTCGCTCGTGCGCTATATCTTCCTGGCGGGTGTGGCCACCCTGCTGATCGTCGCCATGGGGACCGTGGCGATAGGCTTCACCACCGTCAAGATGCTCCCTCACGACAACAAATCGGAGCTGCAGGTCATGATCGACGCACCCGAAGGGTTCACCCTCGAGCAGACCAATGCCGCTGCTCGCGAGCTTGCCTACCAGTTTCGGTCCATGCCCGAGGTGATCGACTTCCAGATTTACGTCGGGACCTCTGCTCCGTTCAACTTCAATGGCCTGGTGCGTCACTACTTCCTGCGCTCGAGCAGTAACCTGGCCGACATCCAGGTCAACGTTGTTCACAAGCACAAGCGCGCCGACAAGTCGCACGCGCTGGCCAATGAGGTGCGGCAGATGCTACTTCCGACCGCGGAAGCCCTCGGCGTCGACATCAAGGTGGCAGAGATCCCACCGGGCCCGCCTGTGCTTTCCACGCTCGTGGCAGAGGTCTACGGACCAACCTTCGACGGCCGCCTCGAGGTTGCTGAGCAAGTGAAAGAGGTCTTCGCCACCACGGATGGTGTCGTCGACGTGGACTGGGAAGTTGAGGCGGCCGGACCGCGGGTCGATGTCCTCGTTGACCGTGAAAAGGCCATGCTGGCAGGGATCACCGCCGAGCAGGTGGTGCGCACTCTCCGAGTCGCACTCGACGGCGCCGAGGCCGGTCTCATCCACGACCCGACCAACCGTGACCCGGTGCCCATTGTGCTGCGCCTCGATCGGGCACAGCGGGCGCACGTGGACGATCTCCTGCAGCTCACGGTGCACGGCGGTGACGGCCGGATGGTTCCTCTGTCCGAGATCACCACGGTGGTGGACCGCCAACGCGAACGCAGCCGGCACCATAAGAATCTCCAGCCCGTGACCTATGTCTACGGCGAGGTTGCCGGCCGTTTCGAGGCCCCGGTCTATGCCATTCTCGAAATGAAATCACGGCTCGGCGAAATCATGACACCTCTCGGCGAGGGGCTGGAGATCATCACCACGAGCCTGCCCGAAGACTCCACCCGATACATCATGAAATGGGATGGCGAGTGGCACATCACCTACGAAGTCTTTCGTGACATGGGAATCGCCTTTGCGGTGGTGATGGTCCTGATCTATGTCCTGATGGTGGGCTGGTTCAAGTCGTTTATCACGCCGATCATCATCATGGTTCCTATTCCGTTGACTCTGGTGGGCATCCTGCCCGCACACGGTATCTTCGGCGTCTTCTTCACCGCGACCTCGATGATCGGTTTCATCGCTCTGGCGGGGATCATAGTCCGTAATTCGATCCTGCTGGTGGACTTCATCAATCTCGAACTCAAGGCCGGTGAGCCCCTCGAACAGGCGGTGGTCAAGGCGGGCGCTGTCCGACTCGTTCCGATCTTCCTGACCCAGTTGTCGACCATCGTCGGCGCCTCGTTCATGCTTTCGGACCCGATCTTCCAGGGCCTCGCCCTGGCCATGATCTCGGGGATCATCGTCTCCACCGCCCTCACGCTGGGAGTGATCCCTGTGATGTACTACATGTATCTGAAATTAGTTGGACCGGAAAACGTTGTGGAAATCGACTGATGAATTCGGAGTTCGGAAGTCGGAATTCGGAATGCCGCCCTTCCCTCTCGTCGGAACGTTCACTCGGGTGGGTGGGGGATAATTCCGAATTCAGAATTCCGAATTCAGAATTTGACGAACAACTCGAAATTCGAACCTTGGAGGAATCATGACCGTCAATGAAGCACTACGCGCTATGGCCGGATTCGTCGTCCTTTTGTCGCTGGCCCTCGGCTACTGGGTCAGCCCCTACTGGTATATCTTCACCGCCTTTGTCGGCCTCAACCTGCTGCAGTCCGCCTTCACCAAGTGGTGTCCTGCGATGGCCATCTTCCGCAAGCTCGGTCTGCGGGAGAGCTGAGGATCGTACCGTGGGAGACGACATGAAGCTTTTGATGATCATTGTCGACACCGAATGCCGCGAGGAGGTCGAAGTTTTGTTCCAGCACAACGGTGTGACCGGCTACTCAGAGATCCCGAGCGCGCACGGTGTCGGTGAATCCGGGGTCCGCATGGGTTCCGGTGCCCACCCGAAGACGTCTTCCATTTTCTTCACCGTGGTAGAGGCCGACCAGGTGGCACCTCTCAAAAAGGCCCTGTGCGCTTACTGCGACGCCTGCAAGAAAGACATGCGGATGATCCAATGGGGCGTCGAGGAGGTCGTGTAAACCATGCCTGACTGGCTTACCATCCTGCTTTTCATTGCCGCATGGTTGATCCTGCAACGGATCGTTCTGCCCAAGCTGGGGGTGCCTACGTGAGCAGTCCCGAACCCCCCGGCCGGGCGCCGGGAAGAATCCACAGAGGACGCCGATTCACGAGACGAGGGATCGGCGTCATTGCCCTCTGAGAAGTGAACCCAGTAGCCAGTAGCCAGTGGCCAGTGGCCAGTGGCCAGTAGTCAGTAGCCAGTAGCCAGTAGCCAGTTTGTACACGTTACTGGGTGGACGGGGGGCTAAAGGCTGATCGTCGAAGCCCGTCTGCGGGCGGGTGGGGGAATGGAACATCCAGGATCGAGTATCGGGCGGATGGGAGGGTTAAACCTCCATCACCTCTTCCTCCTTCTTTTTGAGGATCGAGTTGATCTTCTCGACATAGGTATCGGTCAGTTTCTGCACCTGTTCCTGGCCGTCGTGCATTTGATCTTCGGAGATCTCTTTTTCGCCTTCCAGTTTCTTGATCCTGTCGTTTCCGTCACGGCGGATCTGACGAATCTCGTTGCGCGAGGTTTCGGCAACATCATGCGCAACCTTGGCCAGTTCTTTGCGACGCTCTTCGGTCAGAGCCGGGATATTGAGCCGCACCACCTTGCCGTCGTTGTTGGGGGTCAGGCCCATGTTGGAGCGCAAAATCGCCTTCTCAACCTCCGCCAGCACCTTGGGTTCCCATGGCGCAATCGCTATCGTCGTAGGATCCGGGACCGAAAGTGCCGCAACCTGATTGAGCGGCGTTTGCGAGCCGTAGTAGTCGACGGTGATGCCGTCGACCAGTGCCAGTGACGCGCGTCCGGTACGCAGTTTGGCGAGCTCCGCCTGGTAGGCTTCGACAGCGCCGATCATTCGCTGTTCAACATCCTTCAGTATCTCATTCATACTGCCTCCTTGGGGCCGACCCACGAACCGGCATCATCGCCCAGCACAACCTGCTTCATGATACCCGGAACGCGAATGTTGAAGATCTGAATCGGGATTTCGCTTTCCATACAGAGCGCGATCGCCGCCGCATCCATCACCTTCAGCCCACGCTGCAATACTTCCCCGTAATTCAGACGCGGTATCAGACACGCGTCGTCGTCGGTTTCAGGGTCAGATGTATCCGTCGACCTTGGTCGCCTTCATGAGAATCTCTGCGCCGATCTCGTTGGCCCGCAGTGCGGCCGCTGAGTCGGTGGTGAAAAATGGGTTACCGGTACCGCCAGCGAAGAGAACTATCCGCCCCTTTTCGAGATGGCGGATGGCACGGCGGCGAATGAACGGCTCCGCCACCTCGTTCATTTCGATCGCCGTTTGGACCCGCGTTTGGATCCCAAGCTGTTCGATCGCCGAGGACAAGGCAAGGGCATTGATGACAGTCGCCAGCATCCCCATCGAGTCGCCGGTGATGCGATCGATGCCCTGCTCGTGAGCCGACACGCCGCGGATGATGTTGCCGCCGCCGACCACTACCGCTATCTGCACTCCGAGTTCGGCGACCTTCGAAATTTCGTCGGCGATGGTTCTCACCACCACCGGCTCTATCCCGAACGGCTGAGCCCCCATGAGGGCCTCACCAGAAAGCTTGACCATGATCCGGTGATATCGGGGCTCCGCCGTGGGCATGTTGCTACACGTCGCTTCCTTCGCCGAGTTTGAAGCGGACGAACCGAACGATGGTCGCGTCTTTGCCGGCGCTCTCCTCGAGAAACTCTTTGACCGACTTGTCAGACTCTTTGGCAAAGGCCTGCTCGAGCAGCACTTCCTGGACGAAGAACTTCTCCATTTTACCCTCGACGATCTTCTTCGCGATCTCTTCGGGCTTGCCGGCTTCCATCGCCTGCTTGAGGGCGATCTCGCGTTCCGTCGCGAGTAGATCGTCGGTCACCTGGTCACGGTTGACATAGCGTGGCTCGGCGGCGGCCACATGCAGCGCCACATCGTGCAGTGCATCCGCACTGACGCCACCGGACCCCTCCAACAACACCGATCTTGCCGCCGCCGTGAATATAGGAGTTCAGGGTGTTGCCTTCCGCCGCCTCAATCCGGGTCAGACGATTGAGGACCACGTTTTCGCCGATAGTCGCCACCTTCTGGGACACTGCTTCCTCGACGGTGTGCTCCGAATCGCCAGAAAATACCTGTGTCTTGAGTTCGTCAGCACTGGCCACGCCCGACGCCAGGGCCTGTTCGGCCAGCGCCTCGGCAAAGGACACGAACTCCGGGTTGCGGGCGACAAAGTCTGTTTCGCAGTTGAGCTCAAGGACAACCATCGCGTTGTCATCACCAGTCACCACTACGGCGCCATCGCTGGCCGCTCTGTGGGCCTTCTTGGAGGCCGCCGCCAGACCCTTGGTACGCAGGAATTTGATCGCCTCCTGGAGGTCTCCGCCTGTCTCGGTGAGCGCCTTCTTGCAATCCATCATCCCGGCACCTGTTTGGTCTCTGAGCTCCTTCACTGCTTGTGCTGTGATCGTCATCTTTCTTTACCTCTCTCTACACGACGAGGCCAGGCGCACATTGCCCCTGGCCCCGCAGAAAAATCAAGTCAGGCACCCTCAGGACGTCTTCGGGGCCACCTCTTCTGCTGCGTCCTGCGCGGCCTCCGCCTCCTCGGCAGGGGCATCGTCGGCGTCGGCTACTGTTTCTTCTGAGGTCTCTGCATCGGCACTCACCTCTGCCTTCGTTTCCTCAGTAGCGACCTCGGCAGGCTCGGGCTCCTCTACCGCCGCAACTTCCTCGGGCTCGGCGGTCGCGGATTCAGCAACAGCCACTTCCTCGACCACGGGGACTTCAGCTGCCGCCTCTTCCGGCTTCGTTTCCTCAGTAGCGACCTCGGCAGGCTCGGGCTCCTCTACCGCAGCATCTTCCTCGGGCTCGGCGGCTGCGGGCTCAGCAGGAGCCTCTTCTTCGGCCACCGGAGTATCAGCTGCCGCTTCCTCGGACACGGGAGCTTCAGTTGCAGCACCCTCTTCCTCAACCTGGGTCTCGGACGTAGCCACTGCGTCGTCGTCGTCACCCACGAAGCGCTCATCCGCGAGGTTGAGCCCCTCGAGGATGTTGTCGGCAATCCGCGAAGTGAAGAGGCGGATGGCGCGGATCGCATCGTCGTTTCCGGGAATCGGGAAGTCAACCTCTTCAGGGTCCGAGTTGGTATCGACAACCGCCACCACCGGAATGTTGAGACGATTGGCCTCTTTGATGGCGATGTGCTCGTGCACCGTGTCGACCACAAAGAGAGCGTCCGGCAGATCTTCCATGTCCTTGATGCCGCCGAAGGCACGGTCCATCTTGCGGCGCTGCCGCTCAAGGCGAATGATCTCCTTCTTGGTCAGGTGCGATTCCTCGTTACCAAGAGTCTCTTCGATCTCTTTGAAACGTTGGATCGACTTGCGGATGGTGCGGAAATTGGTCATCGTCCCGCCCAGCCATCGGTGATTCATGTAGAACATGCCGCAGCGCTCGGCCTCCTCGCGGATAGCGTCCTGGGCCTGCCGCTTGGTACCGACGAAGAGCACGTTGCGGCCGTTGGCCGCGAGATCCCGAATGAACTCGGCCGCGTCTTCGAAGTGGTGGAGGGTCTTCTGCAGGTCGACAATATGAATGCCGTTCCGCTTGCCGAAGATGAACGGTTTCATCTTCGGGTTCCATCTCCGCGTCTGATGCCCGAAGTGGACTCCCGCTTCGAGCAACTCCTTCATCTGGATATTCGCCACGAAAAACTCCCTTATCTTTTGGAGAATTGGAAGCGCTTGCGGGCCTTGGGCTGGCCGTACTTTTTGCGCTCCACTTTACGCGCATCGCGGGTCAGGAAACCGACGGCCTTGAGCTGCGGACGCAGCTCGCCGTTGTACTCGAGCAGGGCGCGAGAAATTCCGTGGCGGATCGCGCCTGCCTGACCGGAGGGGCCGCCGCCGTCGACATTGACGAGAATGTCGAACTTGTCAGCCGTCTCGGTCAAAAGTAACGGTTGCCTGATAACCATCTTGAGAACCTGGTTGGGGAAGTACTCGTCGAAGTCACGTCGATTGACCACGATCTTGCCGCTTCCCGGCCGCAGGTAAACGCGAGCGACCGACGTCTTGCGTCGCCCGGTGCCGTAATACTGGATATCTGCCACGAGCTTCCCCTCTCAGATCACAGACTATGGGTCTTGGGCTGCTGTGCCTCATGCGGGTGTTCAGGTCCCGAGTAGACCTTGAGCTTGCGCAGCAGCTTGCGGCCGAGGCGGTTCTTGGGGAGCATGCCCCACACCGCAGCCTGAATCACCCGCTCAGGATACTTATCGAGCCGCTCGCGGGCGGTCTCCGACTTCAGCGATCCGGGGCGGCCAGAATGTCGATAGTAAACCTTATCGTCGAGTTTGGCACCGGTAAGGTGCACGCGCTCGGCGTTCACGACGACTACAAAATCACCTGTGTCGAGGTGCGGCGTAAAATCAGGCTTGTGTTTGCCGCGGAGAATACGCGCAACTTCGGTGGCCAGACGGCCGAGCACCTTGTCGGCGGCGTCCATTACCACCCACTCGCGCGAAATCTCACCCTCTTTTGGTACATACGTTCGCATCTTCATTTCCTCTTTGTTCACAAGCCCCCGCGGGCACAGGGGAACAAGACTCTACCCAAGCGAAACCCGCCTGTCAAGGCGTTTTAAAGCAGTTTCTCGCCAAAGTCCGCGACTAAAACGCCTATGCGGCTATCCAGCTGTGCGGCTCCACAGCCGCTGAGCACTGGAACCACCGCCGAAAGGGGCGCCGTATAGCCGTCAGACCGTATAGCCGTCAAGCCAGATTCAGTCAGAAATGGTGCCGGCGGGCAGAAGGCGAGGGCCCTTTCTAGGCAGCTCGCGAAGACCGCCGGAACCGAACCAAATGTGGAGGCTGCGCGAGGTTCCCTGGACCGTTAGAACCTCGAGCATCAATTCCTCTGGCAACCACTCGCGAAGATCGACGACCACGATCCCGTGACCGGAAAATACCTTCAGCAGTGGACTGTCGAACGCCCGCAACGCAAGCTCGACCGCCGTTCTCGGCACAGGGATGCCGCCAAGAGCACGGAGCCTTCGCATGCGCAAGCCAAGGTGTCTATGGCGGAGCCTGATTTCCGCCAGCTCGATGCCGACGCGGGCGGGGACTCCCTTCCACAAAACCGTCACTTCTGCTGCCACAGCGTCGCCCTCGCCCCTCAAAGAGAGATCACGAAGGTCTTCCCGTGCCGAGAGCAACACATTGACATGTTGCTCCACACGATCAAGATCGAGCGCCAGGTGAAGCCCGTCCCAACGGGCAAGCGGCGGAGAGAGGATATCTGTCACGGGGTAAGTATAGGGGCTCGAATGAGGAATTAGGAATTAGGAATTAGGAATTTCCGTTCACCCACGTCCTCGCTTTCTCATCCTCTCACTACACATGAATAGTGGATACGGCCGTCGAGTTCGGGATCGGGAACGGGATCGGGATCGAGTTTTGAGCTAAACTCACCAACAGAATGAGCGACACGAAACACTACCTGGAAATCATCGATCGGTTCGGCGACTGTCGGGTTGCGCTCTACGGCGACCTCGTCCTCGACCGCTTCGTTCTCGGCACCCCAAAGAGGGTGTCACGCGAAGCGCCGGTTATCATTCTTCGTTTTGAGGATCAGCGTGACGTCCCGGGCGGCGGTGCCAATGCACTCGCCAACCTCGCGGCGCTTGGTGTAGAGGTGGCGGCAATCGCTGCGGTCGGCGATGACGAGCCGGGAAGTGCACTGATCGCTGCACTGAATCATCGTGGGATCGACACTGGGCGAATCGTTACCGTTCCCGGTTATCGAACTCCGACCAAGGTTCGAATCCTTGGCGGCGGCCAGTCGTCGCTCAAACACCAGGTTGCACGATACGACATCGAAGACGTACTCCCCAGCGACGGTCCGTGGCGATCCTCACTCCGTGAGCACCTGGCCGAAGAGATGAAGGCGGCGAGCGCGGTCGCGATCTCCGATTACGGCTATGGATGCGTCCAGACCGAGGTCTTCCAGGGCCTCAGCAGCAAATCCGGCCCTCCGCCCTGGCTGTGCCTCGACTCCCGGTACCGGGTCGGGTCGTTTACTGGCATTGACGGCGCGACACCAAACCTCGAGGAACTCGAGGCTCACTGTGGACGACGGCTTCAAAACGATTCCGAGGTGGCCGCGGGCGCTGAAGAACTTCGGCGAGATCTCGACGCCCGTTTTTTGCTTGCCACCAGAGGAAACCGCGGCATGACCCTTGTCTTGGCCGATAGCGAGCCGTCCCACATCCCGGTGTACGGCACCGACGAAGTGGCCGATGTCACGGGTGCGGGCGACACGGTTCTCGCGGTTTTGACCGCCGCCCTCGCTGCCGGAGCAGCACCGCCGGCAGCCGCAGACCTCGCCAACATCGCCGCGGGGCTGGTGGTCATGAAGCTCGGAACCGCGACCGTTTCCGCAGCCGAGCTCCGAGCCGCGGTGGAAGCGGTATGACGAAGCCGGCAGAAAAGCTGCGCACCCTCGACGAACTCGCCGAAGAATGCGCCGAATGGCGGGAGCAGGGACTCGCAGTGGTCCTGGTCAACGGAGCGTTCGACGTCCTCCACGTCGGCCATCTGCGCTATCTGGCGGCTGCCCGCGACCTGGGGGATCGCCTGGTCGCGGCGGTCAACTCCGACCTTTCGGTACAGCTGAGCAAGGGAGAGCAGCGCCCGATCATCCCCGAGATCGAGAGGGTGGAGATCCTCACCCATCTGTGGATGGTGGACCGGATCTGTCTCTTCGACAGCAAGACGGTGTCGCCGGTTCTCGAGCGGTTGCAGCCGCAGATCCACGCCAAGGGAACCGATTACACCGTCGATACGGTCCCCGAACGAAAGGTCGTGGAGGCGTACGGCGGCCGAACCGCAATTTGTGGCGACCCCAAAGACCACGCCACCACAGATCTCATCGGCATCATCGTCGAGCGCTTCGGAAGCTCTGAGTGAACGCCCTTCTCGTGAGGATGCCAGGCACGCCGATTCGCGGCGAATCGGGATGCCAGGCACCTCCGATCAACGCGCCCTGTACGCAGCCTGATGGGCACGTGGACGAAAACCCGAAATCCGAAATATCCACGGGGTGGTCGGGCGGCATTCCGAATTCCGAATTCCGAATTCCGAATTGGGCTGGAGGGCGAGCATGAGGGTTGTCCTCGTCCGTTTGTCCGCCCTTGGCGACATCGTCCACACCTGGCCGTTGGCCTGCGCCCTTGCCTCGTTAGAGTCCAAGCCCCATCTCAGCTGGGTTGTCGAGGAACCCTTGAGGACGCTTGTCGAGGACCATCCCGCCATCGACTCCGTCTTCTGCACCCGCACTGGCCCCTGGAGGCGGCGGCCCCTGGGGGCGTCGACTCGATCCGAGGTCGCGGCTCTCAAGGCGCGGATGCGCGAGCTGCAACCAGATCTCGCAATTGATCCACAGGGGACCTCGAAATCGGCGATGGTGGTGCGCTGGACCAGAGCGGAACAGCGGATTGGCCTTGCCCGGCCTTGGCGGCGCGAGCGTTTGGCGGGCCTCGCCTACACGGACACGGTCTGCGGCATTCCAGGGCAAGCGCACATAGTAGCCACCAATCTCGCGATGGTGGCGGCCGTCGGCGCAGAGATCCCAGAGCTCTCTCCGCCCGATGGCTCCTGGCTGTTGGATCGGCTTGGCGATCGTGCTCCGTCAGGCGAATGGTCGATGCCGTATGCGGTGCTGTTGCCGGGGGCCGGTGGCGCGCACAAGGTCCTCGCCGAAAGCACCCTTGCCGAGGTTGCGCGTGGTCTCGCCGGAGAGGGACTCGAGGTCGTAGTAGCGTGGGGCCCTGGCGAGGAATCCCGAGCCAGAGCGGTGGTTGAGGCGGCCGGAACCGGTATCTACCTTGCTCCGCCGACCAACCTTCGAGAGCTCGCGGCGCTGCTCGGCGGCGCAGCCCTGGTTCTCGGCGGCGACACCGGCCCGATGCACCTCGCTGCCAGCTTCGGATCACCTACATTGGCGGTCTTTCTAGCCAGCGATTGGCGACGCAATGGCCCCCTCGGCGCCCGCACCGCTGTTGTCTCCGGTGCTGCAGACGCCACCGCAGTGCCTTCCGGAACGGCACGCACCCGACCTCAGCGGGAAGTCAATGCAGCAGAGATCTTGGACTCGGCTCGCGGGTTGCTGATCCGGTAAGCCATCTATAAATACCCGTTAATTCGTGCTGGATATCACTCTTTTCACGCGGCTATTTGGTACGATAGATCGGGTCCTCAAAGGACATGTGACCGCTAACAAGCTCCTTCCTGACGAGCCAGGTGCTACAATTTAATCTGAGAACGTCTTTCGAATTGGATTGAACGTATGGCCCTAAAAATCGGCGAACTCCTGATCAAGGCAAGGCTGATTACAGACGCTCAGCTGGCAAAAGCTCTCGAGGCACAAAGAGAGAGTGGTGGACGGCTCGGCGAACACTTGGTGGCGCTTGAATACGTCACCGAGGAGGACATCCTCGACTGTCTTTCGCAGCAGTATGGTGTGCCCTCAATTAACCTGAAACACTTTGACATCGACGAATCCATCATTCGCCTGATTCCGGCCGACGTCGCGCGCAAATATCAGTTCATTCCCGTGTCGAAGACCGGGGCGACTCTGACGGTGGCTATGACCGACCCATCCAACGTCTTTGCGATGGACGACATCACGTTTATCACCGGATACCGGGTTGAGCCGGTGGTGGCCTCTGAGGAAGCGCTGCGGGAAGCCATTGACAAGTATTTCGGCTCATCGCATTCGATCGAACTGAAGAAGGTCATGGAGGACCTCTCAACGGTCGAGGAGGCATCGCTCGAAGTCCTGGAGGAGGAAGAAGACCTCGATGTCGCAGACCTCGAAGCGGGCGCGGAAGAGGCGCCTGTCGTCCGCCTGGTGAACCTGATCCTCACCGATGCCCTGAAGCGGGCCGCGTCGGACATCCATATCGAACCGTACGAAAAATCCTATCGCGTGCGTTTCCGTATCGACGGCATTCTCTACGAGATCATGAATCCGCCGCTGAAGTTCAGGGACGCCATCTGCTCTCGTATCAAGATTCTGGCCAAGCTCGACATCGCCGAGAAGCGGCTTCCCCAGGACGGGCGAATCAAACTCAAGATGAAGTTCCAGGGCAAGGTCAAGGAGCTCGACTTCCGCGTTTCGACCCTGCCGACGCTGCACGGCGAGAAGATCGTCATGCGCCTGCTGGACAAAGACAATTTGATGCTCGATATGACCAAGCTTGGTTTCGAAAAAGCGAGCTTGAAGTATTTCGAGGAGGCGATCTTCCAGCCCTATGGGATGGTTCTGGTCACCGGGCCCACCGGCTCGGGAAAGACCAACACTCTGTACTCTGCGATCTCGCGGATCAACAGCCCGGAGGTCAACATCATGACCGCCGAGGA